>Ga0210378_10001286_pt1 | contig 13092 bp, 7 predicted proteins | sample PLM1_60_b1redo_FD_155465 | JGI IMG/M metagenome (GOLD analysis project Ga0210378, IMG submission 155465) | Groundwater sediment microbial communities from an aquifer in East River, Colorado, USA - PLM1_60_b1 redo | ecosystem: Environmental > Terrestrial > Soil > Riparian zone | place: USA: East...
GTCGGCGGATCCGGCCGGGGCGGCCTTGACCTACACGGCGACGGCCAGTGATGCGGTCGATGGTAGCGTGCCCGTCAGCTGCGATCGTGGCAGCGGTACTGTATTCCCGATCGGAACGACGACGGTCACCTGCACGGCCGTGGACGGTCACGGCAACACTGGTTCAGCATCATTCACGGTCACGGTAACCCTCATCGACATAACGCCACCGGTGGTCACGGTTCCTGGGTCGCTGTCGACAGAGGCGACGGGCGCCGCCGGCGCGGCGGTGAGCTTCACGGCCTCCGCGATCGATAACCTCGATGGGCCGCTCACCCCGACGTGCGTGCCGGCCAGCGGCGCGATGTTCCCGCTGGGTTCGACCACGGTGACCTGCGTCGCGATCGACGCGCACGGAAATACGGGCACGGCATCCTTCGCCGTCACCGTGAGTGATACGACACCGCCGGTTGTGGCGGTACCGGCGGCGGCGAACCTCGAGTCTGCCGATCTGGCGGGCGCGGTCTTCACGTATGCGGCCATGGCGACCGATACCGTCGACGGCAGCGTAACCGTGAGTTGTGACCGGGCGAGCGGTACCGTATTTCCGATCGGGACGACGACGGTGACCTGCACGGCCGTCGATGCCCACGGCAACACTGGTTCAGCATCATTCGCGGTAACGGTCACGCTCATTGACGTGACGCCGCCGATCGTCACGGTACCCGGTCCGCTGTCGGCAGAGGCGACCAGCGCCGCCGGCGCGGTCGTCACCTTCACGGCGTCTGCCACGGACAACCTCGACGGCCCGCTCACCCCGTCGTGCACACCGGCCAACGGTTCGACGTTCCCGATCGGGACGACGACCGTCACCTGCACGGCGACCGACAGCCACGGCAACACCGGCTCCGCCTCCTTCACGGTGACTGTGAACGACGTTACCCCGCCAAGCACGGACCCGCGGCCCTTGCCCCCACGGTCTCCGCAGCCGCCGGTTCCCGTGGACCCGCCGCCGGGCGCGGCCTTCGTCACGCGCGACGACAGCCTGTCGGTCGAGCGCTTCTCCACCTACTCCGACGCCGAGGTGCACCTGCGCGCGCGTCTGCTCATACCGCCGCGCGAGATCCAGGTCCTCTCGTATCGGCTTTCCACGACCGGCGGCCGCGATCCGGTCCTGGTGAGGGTGCCGGGGAATGCGACCCTTGCGGCGACCGGGCCGACCGGCGCGGCGTTCAACTTCAGGGCGTCGGCTATCGACAACGTCGACGGCGTCCTGTCGGTGACCTGCAGTCCGGCCAGCGGTTCGACCTTCCCCTTGGGGACGACGACGGTCATATGCACCGCCGCCGACAGGCACGGCAACACCCGCTCGGCCTCGTTCGTGGTGACGGTTGAACCTTTCCTCTGGGGACCATGGTGACTTGCCGGCCCAGTTGGTTGAATCAGAGCCCGTCGCGAGTTTTGCTCGAACAGGCGCCTAGCGCGGCCCGGAAGGCGGCTTCGGCGCCGCCGGCGAGGGCGGCACCTTCACGATCTCGATCAGCTCGACCTCGAAGGCCAGCGCGGCGCCGCCGGGGATCGACGGCTGGCCGGGCGTCTTAGACGCAAGGCCGCGGTCGCCATAGGCGATGCTCGAGGGACAGAGCAGCCGGGCCTTCCCCCCGACCTTCATCTTTTGAACGCCCTCCGTCCAGCAGCGGATGACGCGGTTCAGCTGGAACTGCGCGGGCTCGCGCCGCTTCCTGGAGTTGTCGAACTCGGTGCCGTCGGCCAGCGCGCCGCTGTAGTGGACCTTTACCCTGTCGCCTGCCTGGGGAGCATCCCCCCTGCCGGGCTGCGTGTCGAAGAAGACGAGGCCGGACGAGAACTTGACGGCCCCGGGCTCCTTCTCCGCCTTCTCGAGATAGGTCGCGGAGCGGGCCCTCTCCTTCTCGAGGGCCCTCTGCGCCCGCGGACGTGCTCGCCGGGCTCTAGCGGCCACCCCGCGAAGGCCTGCGGGGCCGCTACTCGACCCAGCGCGCCAGGAAGAGGTTGGTCTCGTGCCCCTCAGGGTCCGCCCGGTTGCTGGCGAAGACCAGGAACTGCCCGTCCGGGCTGAACATCGGGAAGCCGTCGAAGCCGGGTGCCATCGTGATCCGCTCCGGCTCCCCGGCGTCCTTGCTCACCAGGAAGAGGTCGAACTCGCGGCCGGTCGCCGAGAGCGCGTTCGAGCTGTAGATGATCCGCTTGCCGTCGGGATGGAAGAAAGGGCCGAAGTTCGCCTTCCCGTTGGCGGTGACCGGGCGCGCCCTCGTGCCGTCGGCGTTCATCACGAAGAGCTCGAGGCGAGTCGGACGCACCAGGCCCTTCTTCAGGAGGTCCCGATACTCTTCCAGCTCCGCGCCCTGGGGCCGGCTGGCCCGGAACGCGATCTCCGAGCAGTCGGGGCTGTACACGGCGCCCCCGTCGTAGCCGGGGGTGGCAGTCAGCCGCCGCACCTGGCCCGCCTCGTCCATCTCGTATAGGTCGAGGTCCCCGTCGCGGGTCGAGGTGAAGACGAGCCGGCCCCCGCGGTGGCACCAGGTGGCCTCGGCGTCGTAGCCATCCGCCGTCGTCAGCCGCCGGGCGCCGCTGCCGTCGGGGGCGGCCTCGTACAGGTCGTAACTGGAGTGGATGGCCCAGACGTACCCGCGCGAGCGATCGGGCTGGACAGGGCACGCCTCACCCGCGGCGGCCGTCGAGGCGTACACGATACGGTCCGCCTCCGGGTAGTCGAAGTAGCCGCAGGTCGTGCGGCCCTGGCCGGAGGAGACCCGCCGCATGTCGCCGCTGGCCAGGTCCAGCACGAACTGCTGGTCGCAACCACCGCCGCGCGGCGTGCGCTGGAAGATGAGCTGCCGCCCGTCGGGGCTGAAGTAGCCCTCCGCGTTCTCGCCGTCGAATGTGAGCTGTCGTATCTCGGCCAGGTGCCGCTCGCCCTCGAACGTGCGCTCGAAGGGCTGGCCGGCCTTCACCTCGAAATCGCGGCCGGGCCGGCCACGGTAGAACTCGAGGGCGGGGTCGGGCGCGGCGCTCGCCTCCGAGCCGGCATGTGGATCCGAGGCCTTGACCGCCGACGGCGGCATGGCGGGCGCAGGTCGAGCCACGGGGGCGGGCTCGGCCGCCGGTGAGCGCACCTCGGCGCGGCTGCCGAGCGTGGCCCGGAGCGTGAGCGCTCTTCCCTCTCGCAGCACCACCACGTCCACGGTCTCCCCCGGCTTGTGGTCCTGCAGCGCGTACGTCATGTCGTACAGGTTGGCGATGCGCGTCTTCGCGAGCTCCAGGATGCGGTCCCCTCCTCGGACGCCCGCGGCCTCGGCCGGCCCGCCCGCACGCACGTCCGCAAGCAGGACCCCTCCGGACTCCTCGCCCATGGCGCGGTAGTCGGGCACGGTGCCGAGGTAGGCCCCGTAGCCGCGGCTGTCGCCCGCCTGGGGAGGCGCGGCCACGGACCGCGCGTAACGTGGATTGAGACGGCCCAGCGCCACCTCCTTCGCCAGGCGCGCCGTCAGCTCGGCGATGCGGGCGCCACCCTCGAAGTTCACCCCCGCGGCATCGTCGTCGGGCGTGTGGTAGGCCTCGTGCGCGCCCGTGAAGAAGTGCAGGACGGGCACGCGCGCCGCGTAGAAAGACGTCTGGTCGGAGGGGCCGTAACCGTCGCCGGACATCTTGATCTTCAGTCCCAGCTCCGGGCCGAGCTCGTCCAGGGCACCCGCCCAGGCGGCGGCGGAGTCGGTGCCGAAGGCCACGAGCTGGTCGTCGCGCAGGCGACCGATCATGTCGAGGTTGATCATGGCCACGGTTCGCTCGAGCGTACGGGGGGGTTGCCGCACGTAGGCCGAGGACCCGGCGAGGCCGACCTCCTCCCCGGCGAAGAGAGCGAAGACGACCGTGCGGCGGTCGGGGGCGTCGCGCACGAGGCTCGAGAGGCGCGCCGCGGCCGCGAGCACGCCCGCCGTGCCGGAGGCGTTGTCGTCAGCGCCGTTGTGTATCGCGCGCTCGTTGGGCCGGAGGGAGTGCTCGCCGCCGAAGCCGAGGTGGTCATAGTGCGCCCCGACGACGAGCGTCTCGCCGAGGAGGGAGCCACGGCCGGGCAGCACCCCGGCCACGTTCTCCGCACTGGCGAAGGTGCCGCGCAGGGCAACCCGTCCCTGCAGCGCGATGCCGGTCCCTCGGGAGCGGGGGCGAAGGTCGCGGTCCACCGCGGCCTGGAATGCGGCCAGGTCGATGCCGGCCGGCGCGAGCAGACGGGCAGCGGCCGACGTGCGGAGCTGGAGGACGGGGATGCCGGCCGGGCTCTCCGGGCCGTCGTTGCGCAGCACAGGCAGCCGGTCCTTTTCCTCGTCCTGCGACGGGCCGGTGGCGAAGACGACGGCCACGGCCCCGCGCTCGCGTGCCTGGAGGACTTTGTAGCGCAGGGCCGACCACCGGCTCGGCCTCCGTCCGTCGAAGGGAGACGCGGGGTCGCGCTCCTGCGGCTCGTACCGCAGCATGAAGGCCACCTTGCCCCTCAGGTCGATGCCGTCCAGCTCCCGGTAGCCGATGGGCGGGGCCTCGATGCCATAGCCGAGGAACACCACCTCGCCCGCGAAGGAGCCCGAGCTGGAGAGGCCCAGGGGCGTCCAGTCTTCGTCGCGGAGGCCCTGGAGCGCGTTGCCATGCTCGAGCGCGACGCCCGTCTTCACCTCGAAAGCCTGCCGGTAGGTCGCGCCGAAGCCGGGAGCCAGGCCGAGGGCACGGAGCCGCCGCTCCAGGTAGCGCGCCGCCTGCCGCAGTCCCTCGGTGCCCAGTCCGCGCCCTTCCATCTCGTCCGCGGCCAGCGCCCGCACGTCCTCCTCGAATCGGCGAGCGAGCGAGCGCGGCGCTCCGGACGGGCCCGCATGACCCGCAGTGGCAAGGGTGGCCAGCACCAGCAGGAAGGTCCGGACCACGGGGAATCGAAGCATCGCGCTCCTCGCGATTCGCGGGGCCCGGCCATCGCGCCGGACCCTCGGCGACTCTAGGCGGCAGGCGAGGTTGCCGCTTCCGGAGAAGTCTATAATGAGCAATACCCATGAGGGTCGTCCAACTCGACGGGCCGGGGCCGCCCGAAGCCCTGCACCTGCGTGACCTGCCTATTCCTGAACCAAGGGCGGGATGGGTCCGCATCCGGATTGAGGCGTTCGGCGTGAACCGCTCCGATCTGTACCTGCGGCAGGGACACGCCGAGGATGCCGTATTTCCCCGCGTACCCGGCCTGGAATGCGCCGGTATCGTCGATGCCGCTCCCGGCACCTCACTCCGCCCGGGTCAGCAAGTCGTGGCTTTGATGGGCGGTATGGGCCACGCCTTCGACGGTGCCTACGCCGAGTACACGCTCGTGCCCGCCTCCCAGGTCATCCCGATCACCACCAAGCTCCCTTGGGAGGTCGTCGGGGCTCTTCCCCAAATGCTGCTGACCGCGTACGGCTCATTGACCATCGGACTGGACCTTCGGGCCAGGCAGAGTCTGCTCATTCGTGGCGGGACCTCCGCGGTCGGCCTCACCGCCGCCGCCCTTGCCCACGACATGGGTGCGACCGTGATGGCCACCACTCGCCAGCCTGAGCGCCTGGCCATGCTCAAGGCCCGCGGCATCGATCACCCGATCCTCGATACCGGCCAGATCAGCGGCGTGGTGCGTGAGCTGGTGCCCAACGGCGTCGACGCCACTGTCGAGCTCGTGGGCACTCCTACGCTCGCGGACTCCCTGCAAGCCACGCGTGTCCACGGCACCGTCTGCTTCACGGGGATGGTGTCGTACCAGTGGGTCGTGCAGGACTTCTACCCCATCGGCTATATCCCGCGGGGCGTACGACTCACCGCCTACGACGGCGACGCGCAGGATCTGCCCCAAGCCGTGCTCCAGCACTACCTCGACGCCGCCGCTGCAGGACGATTCGCCATACCGATTCATCACGTCTACGAGCTGGAAGAGATCCAGCAGGCCCACGCCACCATGGAGAAGAACCAGGCCGTCGGCAAGCTCGTCGTGCGTGTCCGACACTCCTCCTAGCCCGGGTAGGTGACGGCGGCGTTGGTGTCGCTCCGGATCGGGTTGCCAGGCCAACCAGACGGAGGCCCGCAGCAGCTCGCCGAGTGCACGCGCAAATGGGTACTTCTGCCCATTGACGTCTTCAGTTCACCGCCCTACAAGTGGACGTACGCCTTAGAAAAGCTGGAAACGCGTGCCATACGCCTCTCCCCTCATGGTGGCGGCCACGCCGAAGGCCGCCGTGCGCTTCGTGATCGCCCTCGCACGGGATGACAAGGGCACGTGACCGACCCTCCGCAGCGAGGGCGTCGTGGCGGCAAGATGACCGTCGAGGCCGCCGGAAGCGTCTGGTCCGGCGGACCTCGGTTCTCACCCATACGCAGATCCCTGCGCGATCCCTGCCCGGCAGACGAACCTCGGCCCCCTACGGGGGCGCGAAGGCAAGAGCCCCCTGAAAGGGGCGGAGATGTGTCATGAGAACAAGGACAGCGAAGAATAGCAGACGAGTAATCGTGGCATTGACTCTGGTCAGTTTCATCCTTGGGCCCGCGGGCTTTCCGGTGGCACAAGCCTCGGCGGCCCCCATCGACCCCGGACAAGTGAGGGCTGCGGCCCTTGCCTCCGGGCTGAACTCCCTGGCCACTGTGCCGGTCCCGGCGGTGACGAACTTGACGGAATTCCTGAATCCGGGTTCCGTGCCGAGGGCAGCGGCGATCGCGCTCGGCAAGGCCCTGTTCTGGGACATGCAGGCGGGCAGTGACGGTCAGGCCTGCGCCTCCTGCCATTTCCACGCGGGTGCCGACAACCGGGCCCGCAACCAGCTGAGCCCCGGCCTCCGAGCGGTGCCGGAGGACACTCTCTTCGGGAACAACAACTTCCCCGGCGTCCCGGGGTTCGCCTTGTTCCGCCCCGACTACAGCCTCCAGGGGACGGACTTTCCCTTCCACCAGTTGGCGGATCCCGAGGAGAACAACTTCAACAACCGGCTCGTCGTCGCCGACACCAACGACGTCACGTCTTCCATGGGTTCCTTTGCGGCGAATTTCATCCGGGTGGTGCGCGGTAATCCCAATGACGTGGGCACTCCGTTCGTGGACCCGACCTTCAGTCGGGATACCCCTGCGGCTGCCATCACCAGCGAGAACGTGCGCCGGGTGGAGCCCCGCAACACTCCCACGGTGATCAACGCGGTATTCACTCACGCCAACTTCTGGGATGGCCGGGCCCACAACCTGTTCAACGGCGTTAGCGTGATCGGCCCCCTGGATCCGAACGTCAAGATCTGGGTGAACAACGGCCCATTCGGGGCCGCACCGGTTCAGCAGCAGGTGCGCATCCCGAACTCCAGCCTGGCCTCCCAGGCGGTGGGGCCGCCCACGAGCAATCTGGAGATGTCCTTCTTCGACCGGCCCTTCCCGATGGTCGGCCGCAAGTTGCTCAGCCTTGTCCCGCTGGGTCTGCAGCGCGTGGACCCGAATGACAGCGTACTCGGCCCCTTCTCCCTGGCCCGCTTCGGCCGGAACGGGATCGTCACCCCCTACGCCGCCCTGATCGCGGTGGCCTTCAAGCCGAAGTACTGGAATGGGGCCAACGTCGGGGGCTTCACCCAGATGGAGGCCAACTTCACGCTATTCTGGGGCCTGGCCATCCAGCTCTACGAGACGACCCTGGTGTCCAATAGGGCTCCGTTCGACCGCTTCATGGAGGGGAATGACACCGCCCTGAGTCAGGAGCAGCTCCGGGGGCTGCTAGTGTTCCTCAACCAGGGGGCGGACGCCGCGGGAAGCCGCAACCCGCCCGAGACCGACGCGGCGATCGCGGCCGCCGGTGTGCCGATCGGCGTGGGCAACTGCGTGAGCTGCCACGGCGGGCCCGAGTTCACCGACGCTGCCGTCACCAGCGTCGCCGGGGAGCTGATCGAGGAAGAAGACACGCCCAACCTTGTCGACGGCTTCCTGCGGGTGAGCGACGAGCAGGGGCTCTTGGACAACGGGTTTTCCAACATCGGCGTCCGGCCGACGAACGACGACCTTGGCCGGGGCGGGCGGGAGGGTGGCTTCCCCCTTTCCTTCACTCGACAGGCGCTGGACCCGGGCCTCAACTTCCTGCTACCCCCGGATGCGGAGCTGCCCTGCACGGCCGGCGAAGGCGGAAACTGCCCTTCGAAGGTCCAGGTGGACGGAGCCTTCAAGATACCGGGCCTACGCAACGTGGAGCTGACCGGCCCGTACTTCCACAACGGCGGTCAGGCGACCCTCTCGCAGGTCGTCGAATTCTACGACCGCCAGAGCGACTTCGGCGGCCTGAATATCGGCAACCTGGACCGCAACATGGCTTTCATCGACCTGGACGAATTCGACGAGGAGCCCCTGGTCGGGTTTCTGCTGGCCCTGACCGACGACCGAGTGCGCCAGGAACAGGCTCCTTTCGACCATCCGAAACTCCGGGTGCCCAATGGCGGAACCTTTGGTAACGAACAACCTCCTATCGAAGTGCCGGCGGTCGGCAGGGGTGGGCGGCCCGCGGCCGGGTTGCCTCCTCTCGGCACGTTCCTCGGCCTCACACCTTAGCGCGTGACGAGCGCCCCGGCTTGAATGCGCACCCGCGCTGCCCGAAAGGAGCGCGGGTGCGTCCTCGCCCTCCTTCCAGAGAAGCATAGAAGCTACGCAGAGGACTCCACCAGCTCCACCGACGGCGGTGGCGACGGCGCGGTCCGGCGATACCCCGAGAGACGCCGGGCCTTCGGCGAGGCGGGCAAGCAGGTTGTCGAGCGGCGGGTCCTCACCTGGGACCGGTTCGCCGCCGATGTCGCCGAAGTCTACGAGCGGGCGCTCATGTCCGCGGCTCAGCCTGGCCGCCGGCCGCGCCCTTGGATCCCGTTGTAGCCGGGCTCGACCACCACGTCGACCAGCCCCGCCTCCGCGAACCACGAGCGAACCGCCCGGAGCGTCTGGGGCCGATCGTAGGCGGGGGCGAACATGTCGAAGCTATCCAGCTCCGCCAGCTCTCGCGCGGTGGCGTCGTCCATCTCGAAGAGGCCCCGGTAGTCGGCGACTCCCAGGACCCACGACAGGTTCCGTCCCCGACGCGTCACTCGCCTCTGTATCCAGCCGGTGAAGGGAAACACCCACCCCACTTGGAACCGCACGAGGCGAAGGAGAGCCTGGGGCGAAAGCCGGTGCGTCAGGGGACGGAGGTAGTACTTGGCCATGAGGAGGCACCGCCAGCTCAGGCGGTAGACGTCCACGACGATCTCCCCTCCCGGTTTGAGAAACCGCGTCAGGCTCGAGAACGCGTCTCCGGGTGAGGGCGTGTGCTGAAGCATGCCGAGGCAGAGCACCTTGTCGAAGCTGCCCGCCGCGAAGGGTGGCGCGTAGACGTCGGCCTGCGCGAAGTGAACGTTGACGAACGGACCGTTGTTCCTGAGGTTGGAGACGATGGACAGGCTGGAGTCGAACGTGAAGACCTCCGCCCCCGTCTGAGCGAGTACCTCGGTGAATCGGCCCATCCCGGATCCCGTCTCGAGGATGGTTTGACCCTCCATCCGGGGGGGCCAGCCCGTCTCCGCAAAGAGACGCCGGGCACTCTGTCCGCCCCAGGCGTGCCGGGAGTCGAGCTGGCGCGTCGGAAAGGCGCTCCACTGGTAGCCGAAGCTCGCCGCGTAGTTCTGAAGCGGACAGAAGCGCGGGATCGCCTCGATGATGGGGAACCGGTCGCCATCCGCCACGAAGCTCCCCTCCAGCACCTCCTCCCCTTCGGCGCGCTCGACCTCCAGCTCGAGCGGTCGGCCCGTCGCCGGGTGACGATAGGCACTGACGTCAGCGCGGCGCAACTCGGTCCTCGCCCCAGAATGAGGCCTCGAGGATTGCCGCCGCCCGCTCGTCCCCGTCGAAGTCGTAGGTCGCCGCTCGGGCGCGGGCGAGCGAGACGAGCCGTTCCCGCTCCTGCGGCTCGTCCCGCAACTCGCTCAACCGCGCGGCGGCGTCCCCCGTCGGGAACAGGAGGGCCTCATCGACGAGCATCTCCTGGATCCCCCCGCTCCGGGCGCCCAGGCAGGGCAAGCCCAACTCCTGCCGAGCCGGCTCGGGGAGGCAGGCCGTACCGGGGACGTGTGCGTCATTGGGGAGGACGATCGCTCCGCGGCGCGCCCGCGCGGCGAGCTCCCGGGATACGGCGATGACTACATCGCTCTCGACCACCGCCACGCGCTCCACTGCCCGCACCACTGCCCTCCGCAGGCGGCCGGCCCCCCTTGCTCGCTCCTGTTCCTCCAGGCTCCCCCGCAGGAAGGTGGCCATCCTCCGGCCGGGCAGCAGGCGTATAGGTGCCAGGAAGGCTGCGTAGGCGGCTCCGAAGCAGCTCCACACGTACCTCACGCGGTACCGGAGGCAGACCGCGGCCGCCTTGCCGACGCACCGGGCCAGGGTCTGGGGCGAGGGTTGGCCCTTGGCAACCTCCCCCTCGGCGGTCCGGCGTAGACCGTGAGGCAGGCCATCTCGCGCGAGCCGCCCATGGCTTCCCTTTCCACCCCGCGACGACTGAGATTGGCGAACGGCCCCGGCATCGCGGATCGCAGGTTACCTCAACTTGAGGGTGGACCTGCCTGCGGTGGCGTCAGAGGCTTCACCGTGCCCCGCTCACGCTCCCAGCCACGGCGGATCCACCGGTCCATTGGCGGCGGCAGGTTCCTCACCCAGGCTCGTCGACGCAGGTTCCATGTACAGCCCACTGCGTCCTTCCATCGGGCCATGGCGTAGAGCCGCGAGATCCCCCTGGTGTCCCGGTGCCGATGCTCCTCGAAGTCGTTCAAGAAGCGCTCGACGGCCCTGGAGTCGAAGCATGGGCTCGAGAGAAAGCCGTCGTCGACCCCACGCGGTCGGAGCGCTCGGTGATCTGGGCGGGCAGCCGGCGGCGCGCGAGGTCCCGCAGGATTCGCTTGCGGTCGCCCGCGCCGACCTTGTGCTGGTCGGGCAGAGAGAAGGCCAGCTCCACCAGGGCCCGGTCGAAGTACGGGACGCGGGCCTCCACGGAATGGGCCATGGCGCTCTTGTCTGTGTAGTTCAGCACCAGCTTGACGTTGCCCCACCGCACGTCGAAGTAGAGTCTCCGGTTCACCAGGGAGGGATCGCGGCTGCGGTCGCGGCGTGACGCCATGAGCTCCCCCATCTCGGCGCGAGCGCCGTAGCCGGGGCCCCTCGCTCTTCTCCACCAGGCACGAGACCAGGGCCACATAAATGTCGCGGCAGCCTCAGGGAGCGGCCGAGGGGCTTCGGGGATGGCACCGCCTCCTCGCGCACACCGTCGGAAATCGCAAGGAAGGAGTTGAGTCCGAGGTCAACGCCGGTCACGGGGCCAAGGATAGGCTCGGGGTCCGGTCGCTCCGTCTCCACCGTGAGCGAGACGTACCAGCGGTCCGTTTCCCGCCTCACCGTAGCGGAGAGGATCCGCCCCCGGAACTTCTCCGTTCCCTCCTTGGTCCGCAGGGCTCCAAGCCGCGGGAGCCGCACCGCACGCCCGAGGACATGGATCGAGCCCGTAAGGCGGAAGGCGGCATCGATCCCCTTGCGCTTGAAGCGCGGGAAGCCGCAATGGCGGCTCGCCCTCCGCGTCCCGACGCTCTACCACGATCGTCTGCGCAAAGGGGTCCGCTAGCAGCTCGAGGAGCTTGGGTCGGCGGCCGTTGAGACCCGAGCGATCTCGAAGACCGTGTGGGAGATGGCTAGCCCACGCCCGTTGGCGAGGGCGACCAGCCGCCCGCGGCGCCGCGTCAAGATCAACCATGGCGGGCTCAAGCTCAGTGTTCGCGGCCGAAGCACCGCGCCGTCAACCCTGTCCGCCTCGGGTGGTTGACGGTCCGGTGAGCGCGCTCACACTGGTGATAGGGCTTACAGCCATCTGAAGGCGGCGGGTCTACATTGCTCTCCTGTGAAAAACGGGCACAGAAAGAGACTCGCGGTCGTGACGCATCGGCACATCGTGCTGACCATGCCGCGGCTCCTCAGCGGGATCTTCCGCAAGCGACGGGAGGTTCCTTCTCGACCCTATCGCAGTGCGACGCCGAGACCTGCGCCGAGTACCAAGAACGCAGGTTGGAGCGGATGCGCGTCCTGGCTGGTGTCTTCGTCACCGTAAGGGAAGGCGATCCCGAGAAGGGTCGGTGGATCCTCTCGGGTTCCTGAGTCGCGCACCCGCACTCTCGCATGCTGGGGCGGGGTTTGAGTGGGTTGGAAGCCCCTTTTTCCCCCCTTGCCGGCGCCTCTGTAGCCGTCGCCGCGGATGAAAGCGCCTATTGCTAGGGGGACGAAGTATGCCCAGGATGACGAGGAAGATTGCAGTCGCGGCAGTTCTTCCGGTGCTGGCCCTGCTCCTCGGGTCGACTCCCGCAATGGCGACCTCCAGTTTGCTCAATCAATGGAGCACCATCTATCCCGCTTCGAGCTCCGACGCGAACGCGAGCTGTGCGCTCTGTCACGACACGAGAAACGGACCGAACCTCGGCTGGAACAGATACGGCACGCTTCTTGAGCAAGGGATAAATGGAGGGGGCATGACCTTCCTGGCCGCCGTCCGGGCGGCCGAGCCTCCAAACTCCGACGGCGACAGTGGCAATTTTAGTAACCTCGCCGAAATAAACGCCAATACGCAGCCCGGCTGGACCACCGGGTTGAATCCGGTTTTCGACAGGGGCGGCGTGTCTGCTGGCTCGATACCCGCGCCGGCGGTCGGCACCCTAGATCCAACGGCTGCGGCGAACATCCAGGTCTCGCCGCTGGCTCTGAACTTCGGAAACGTCAATGTCGGCACGACCGCGACCCAGACGGTCACCATCACCAACACGGGTGGCAGCAACCTGACCGTCAGCGGCCTGATCCTCACCGGCACCGACTTCGCCCTGGGGGCCGCGGCGCCGGCCACGCCGTTCACGGTCGCGCCGGCCGCTTCGGTCAGTGTGCCGGTCAACTACACGCCATCGGCCGCCGGCGCGGACAGCGGCTCGCTCCGGGTCGACAGCAACGACGCCGACCAGCCTCAGGTCACCGTCACCCTCAGCGGGACGGGGACGCTGCCTCCGGCGTGCACCA
>Ga0210378_10001287_pt1 | contig 13089 bp, 12 predicted proteins | sample PLM1_60_b1redo_FD_155465 | JGI IMG/M metagenome (GOLD analysis project Ga0210378, IMG submission 155465) | Groundwater sediment microbial communities from an aquifer in East River, Colorado, USA - PLM1_60_b1 redo | ecosystem: Environmental > Terrestrial > Soil > Riparian zone | place: USA: East...
TTCTTATAAGCTACCCCGGATAACCACATGGTGGTAACAGTGTTCATTTTTTAATAAGGTTTTGAGCCACTTTCAATTATGACGGTTGCCTATGAAAAAGATGGATGCCCTGATTTCAATTTCCCAAATGATATCCATCAAAAGATCGTCAAAGCTTTTGCTCCCCTCCCAGATTTCGGCAATCCTCCTCAGGGTTCTGGCAACCCCCTCCTAGATTTCGACAACATTCATCCTGTTGAAAAATATCCTGGATTAAGAGTTATCCAAGCAGGCTTGAATAATCAAATTAACTCCCTTTGCGTACAAAATAACGATAGACATGAAATATTAGGTCATATTAACCATGTTTATCAACCTACTTCCTATGGTGCTGGTTATCACAAAGATGCTGCTATAGCAAAATATCGTGATTTTGATTTGACATATCATATTGAAGTAACGGCTCCGCCTAATTCAATTAAGAAGTAATTCAGTATGAGGTCGTAAAAGTTCTATGACTCATTTTCTTACTTTGTAACCAAGATAATAAGACCAACTATCAAAGTTGCAGCTGTCAGAATTAAAGACAGTATAGTCCATTTGGAGAGATCATGATCTGTCATTTCTTGATTGTTAAATAAGCTATTTTTATGACTTTTTGTTCTGACTTTCAAGTTTGGTAAATCGCAGAACGTGGTACGTGGTATAGGTACTATGTACATCTACCTCCTCTTAAACTAGCGTATCTCTAAGTCTCCCATAGAGTCATCAATAATATCGTTCATATCGTCCGCATCGTCCGCACCTCTATTTTGAGCGTGATTTCGGTCATTATGGTTGCAGTGGGATCATCGGTTCAATCTCAGATATCTGCAGCTTCTGTGTCCAATGCTACAATATCTGATGAAAGGTACGTTGGACAGAAGACAGAAATGTCAAATCTAGCCTCTCCAACAGTCACCCCTCATGGCAAAGTTCCACATCAGATTGTTTTTGCGTTGCCTTGAGAAATGATAGTAAGATCTGGACCGGTACGGTAACATTTACTGCAAGTAAACCCATAGAAATAGAGGTATTACATGGTTACAAACCTCAATCAGCCGTAGATGCTGAACATGGCGAACCGTATCATGCAACATTACCTAACAATAAGACTGTTGCCATTTCTACAATGACGATGTTTACCGAAACCCCTGTTAAAGTAACTGACACGCCTATAAGTACAGGCTCATTACAATTTACTGGAAGTGCTCTGGTTTTTCATAAAACAAGTGGCGAGCCATTTACCGTTACTTACACTGTTGATGCAGTTGCAAGGACACCAAATAATTAAAAAGTCCCTGGGTCAAGATTACCAGTCCGTTCGAATAATGAGCATAAATTCGGAAATAACATGATTTACTATACGGACTGATTTCTAATAGTGGATAATTTTATTTAATATTTCCTGCATAAGCTTGTAAGCAATGGAAAGAAATACCAAAGAATTTTCATTTCTTGCTGATGCCATGCTCGGTAAAATTGCTAGGAAATTGAGAATATTTGGTTTTGATACAGTTTATGACTCTAATTTGGATGATGAAAATATTTTGAATTCATCAAACTACATCGGCAGAATAGTACTAACAAGCGACAAGGAGTTATTTAACAGATGCAAGAAAAAACGAATAGCTACCATTCTTACTTACAAAGAAACAGAAATAGAAAACTTGGTTACTATCTTTAGGACTCTAAATATCAAATCTATCAATTCCCCAACAGTCCCATATTTATGTACTAGTTGTAATGGTAAATTAGACAAAATTTCTGATAATAGTTTGATCAATAACAAACTTTCAGACCAATTATTGCAATCCCATAAAATGTTCTACAAATGCACAAAATGTAGCAAGATTTATTGGGCAGGCAGTCATATGAAACGAATTTCGAGATTAATTAATGAAATAAATGCCAAATTGATATAATCATATTTTGATCTTGCCTAAATTAGCATTTATCTGCTGCACAATTCATAAAGTACGGCGATTCCACATTATCATATAATCATGATATGTCCTTGTTGCGGAGAGCAGCTAATATGTGAGAAGGAAACTGAAAAGCTCAAATCATATAGGTGTTTGTCATGTGGATTGAAAAACACTGAGCTAAAGGAAAGCACATGATATGTGAAACGGCTAAGATGATCTTGATGTTAGAACCTCAATATCCCATTTTACGATTTGCGTGATGTATAATAATAATTTATTATATCTCCTTCAATGCTTTTCACTTCAATATCTTTGAATCCAGCTTCGGTGAGGTCTGTCATCCTAAACGAGGAGCTTGAGGATTGGGATCATTATGTTTTCAATAAAGGCTGGCGTTCCGATCGATTACCGTCAGAAGGTAAAATATTTTGTTTAGCAAATGACAAAAAGGAAACACAGCTATTACTTGCAGGTGATAAAAAGTTCGTGACGTTTTTAAGAAAGAAGGAAGATGAATTTAGAAATGGCTTTACCACCTTAAGATATTTAGAAAAAGAAGATTGAGAAAGCAAATTAATGTTGAAGACAAGATAAGCGTTTAAATTGACAGTGATCCTTCGTTTTATTTTATGTCGTGGGATGAAGTAGGAAAAGAGGGAATTGCATACCTAATAGCTCTTGATCCACTTATAGATGAAAAAGGGGAAGCATACATTCCTTTGATGTATACATTTCCATTAGGAAAGGGCATGAAAGTGAGTCAAAATTCTGTGTTAGTGAGACCTTTCTATAATGTGTTAGATCTGGGTAAGCCGATGGGAATGATAAGTTATATTTTTTATCAGGAAAAAGAAGATTATTTCATCCTTGGATCCTTTGTTTACACAAAAAGGAGGATACTTTTTTTTCCTGGATCCATTGACAGACGACTAATAGTGTCGTCAGGGCATGGGAATTTGTCTGAAAAAAATCAAATGGTTGATCATTATTCATTAGAAAGTGATCTTAGCACTTATCATTTAACATTAGAGAACAAGAAAATTGATAACTCCAAATATCCAAGAATGAGCACCATGCGAGTTAAGGACGACATGTTTCTATGGCTCTTTTTTGGAGTAAAAAGTGCCGAAATGTTGGAAGCTGCACCAAATACTCAAGAAATTAGGTTAAAAGGATACAATCAGGCCGATCTCGAAAGAAGATATAAGCTTATTGAAGATGCTCGAGGAAATTGTATCTTTAATGTAGTAAAGGTTAAGCAACAACCTGATTCGGATTTTTATGTGAATATAGAAATATTTGTGAGTAATAAGCAATCCCGTGATTATTTGCCTCCAGACTTTATATATCATGTTGGTTTATCATCTTATGCCACCTGGACGAAGGAAGATAGAAAAGAGATTCCTATAAGACTGCACCATGTAATATTGAAGGGATTTTCCGGATCTATTTGGATCCGAGTGAGCAAGTTAAAAGGCAAACTGAATAATAATGTTGTTTTTGTCTCCAAATCAAATTGATTAACTCTGTGCAAAGGCAACAAATAGATTTCTTTATCGAAATCGAAGACTCCATTAGCAGCTAAAAATGATGTACTGCATTTTATGGTAGCTAAGTTGCAAACTCTTTTATTTTCGTTACCAATGATTTAAAAATTAGAATTCAAATAAATTCTAATTTATACAAATCGTGCTTAATTGATTTACATCGATTTATCAATAATTAAATATCTATTTAAGTGGTTAGTGGATTTCTATAATAATATATGAATGGTCAAAGGACAGGCAATAGTCAAGAAATTGACCCCACTGAATTAAAAAAGAAAATAGATAATCACGAGGATATTTTCATTCTGGATGTTAGGACGCCGCAAGAATATGAGTCTTGGAAGTTATCATATGATAATCATCAAAATCCTAAATTGATTCCTGTTGATCGCTTGTTTACGAATGATACTAACTTGCTCAGAGAGATACCAAAAGATAAAGAGATTGTCACACTTTGTGCTCACGGAAACAGGTCCATGATGGCAGCAAGGTTACTCAATCAATTAGGATATAATGTAAAAAGTGTCAGAGGAGGAATGGCGGGTTGGAATAAGGTCTACGATGATGCAGAAATTGTAGTTCCTAATGACGCGCCATTTAGAATATGGCAAATCAGAAGAATATCCAAAGGATGTATGGGATACATTATATCTTCTAAAGACGATAGTACGGCAGTAGTAATAGATCCAAGTCGTGAAATTTATGAGGCTTTTCTAAATGTTGCGAAGGAAAATGGATTGAAAATAATAAAAATAATTGATACTCATCAACATGCAGATCATGTATCTGGAGTAGCAAAGTTGGCTAAGGCAATAAATGCACAGACACATGAGGAAGTAACGGCATATTTCAGTTCACTTGAAGAATACAATAGCGAAAATACCGAAATCAATATCAAGTATATTCAAAATGGGGAACAAATTGAAATATCAAAGAAAATTTGGTTAAGAGCTATTCACACTCCGGGGCATACGAATGGTAGTTTTTCTTTCTTGATAGAGCATTCTGCTTCTGATTCCGATTCTGATAAAACTGATGGTATGGACAGCACTGACAACCATACTCAGTATTCGTATTTATTCACAGGAGATACACTTTTCGTGGATGGTGTAGGGCGACCTGACCTTAGAGAAGAAGCAAAAAAATACTCTGAAATGTTATACGAGAGTTATCATCAAACGATAGTTCAATTACCAGACAATACCATGATACTTCCTGCACACTTTAATGGAAGCTCAATTAGTTTAAAGCACGCTGTCCCAATATCCGACACGATCGGTTCACTAAAGAAAAAAGTAACGCTTCTTTCCATGAACAAGGATGAATTTGTACATTTAGTTACTGACACCTTGCCAGCGAGGCCAATGAACTACAAGACCATTATTGATATCAATAAGAGGATCCTATCATTTGACAATATGCAAATGCCCGATTTAGAGGCTGGCCCCAATTCGTGTGCAGTATCCATAGAACCAAAATAATTATAAATTCACCGATCAAAACTTTATGTAATTTCTGCTTATAGTGCCGAATCAGATTTATTTTTTATTTGATATATTTATGCCCAAAATCATATTCTTTAGCACAATGTAGATGTTCCAACTTACAGGATCAATTAAATTTTTCCTAGATGGCATATGATGAACAGGGAGGGAATTGCGATGTGTGCCGCCTCGCCCAATTACACTCACTAAGCCACGATTGTATATCTCGAGCTGGCTGTCAACGTGAGTATCGTGGTTCCTGAAGAAGCGTTACTACCCGCAGTGGTTTGATTTTCTGGTCCTGCGATGTCTTGAAGTCCTTTTTCTTTCAGTATTTCATTGAGAATTTTCAGGTCGTAAAGTCCATTAAGGTCAGGTTTTGTTTTTCCGAGATATCCTATTTCAAATGCATCGTTTGCAGATTTGATGAGTGTTTCTTGCAAGGGATCGTAGGTTAGCTCGAGTCTTGAGAAAGCTTCCTTTAGTTGATCATCTGGAATAGTTTGACCTGTAAGTTTTTTTAGTTCAAAATTGAAAGTCTTCAACGCTTCTTCTTTATGGCTATTTATCCATTGTGTCTCATTTACATGTGCTTCCAAAAACTTCTTTATTACATCAGGATTATTTTTAAGATATTCGGGATTAACGATTATGTTTGCAGTAACAAATTTATCAGCGGGCCATAGACTTCGTTCATCCAGAAATAATCTACCATTGCCTTCCTTGATCAGTTTTTCACCCCAAGGCTCAGGTACCCAGGCTCCATCGATTTCTTTCTTTAAGAACAGTGTCAAAATATCAGGATTCTTTACGGGCAGAACCTCAACGTTTCCACCTTTGTCCTTTGTTTTGAATCCGTTATCAAGTAAATATTTCCTCAATGCTACGTCCTGGGTGTTTCCTATTTGTGGTGATGCGAATTTTTTACCGGCAAAGTCTTTTGTAGACTGAATACCAGAATCATTTCTTACTATAAAGACAGCGCCACCACTTGCTACTCCAGATATAACTCTGAGTGCCTTACCTTCAGAAACTACATAACCATTGACCGTGGGGTTTGGACCTATGTACGCCGCATCGATTTCATTTGCCAAAAGGGCTTCTGTAGCCGAGGGGCCAGCGTTAAACGTTAAAGTCTTCAACTCTATATTATTTCCTAAAGCTTTCTGGTAGTCTCCATTTCCTACTGCGATTAATGCTTGCGCGTGATTAATGTTCGGAAAGTATCCTAGTCTAAATACCTTTTTTTGAGTAGACTGTGCATATGCCTGATTTGAGAGAGACGGTGTTATAATAAATCCGGCTATAAGTAATATAGTCATAACTGCAGTGATTCTTAATTTATTGTTCATGTTTTCAACCTAATTCAAAGCATATTTGAATACTTGCAAATGTGCATAATTTTAATAAAATATGCATAAAATGCATAATTTATTTGAGATAGTTAGATTTGAAGGATATAAGCAAATATTGCAAAGTTGAAATTTTCCCATCCTATATGTTATTTCAATTTGGATTAGATCGCTAGAATTAAGCAGACAGGCAGAACATGTTACTCTCACAAGTATCTAGATAAATATTATCTGTTTAGAAACTTTTGAATGTTCATAACCATTCTGATTTGACAGGATAATACACCTTTCTTCTACTGTCATCCAAGCTATTTCGTTCAATAATAAAACCCTGATTCCTTAAGTCTTCTATTGCACTTTGGACTGTCCTTCTGGGCAAACGGGTAATACCAATTAGATCACTTTGTTCTATTGGATGCTTTGTTTTAATTAGATAATAGATAAACTTCGATGCAGGACTTCCATCTAATTCCTTTTGTGAGAAGGTCATCCCAAAAGATGATTTGGAAAGAAATCCACGCCGCTGAGATTCTACTGAAACAACATTTTCAATTGTGATTTCAGCAAGGTTCACTCTTTGACCAAATTCTGCTATCAATGCAGATTGTTGCGATGCTAATGGCGCTTCAAAAATAAAAGTATTGGGCGGATATTTTGCAGTAAGAGCTGCAACATAATTCCAAATGACGGAACCGTTATGATCATAAATACCAACATTGATACCCTCGTTGGCTTCAAGGATAACTTTTTTTGAACCCAGTTTTATTGCATCATCAATCTTCAAAAGTGTGGTATCAATACCAATCTGATGTCTGGGATCTTTTTTACCTATCTTCCAGTTAAGTTTTAAGTCTGCAGAAAGTATGGAATCAGATATTCTTTTCTTTTTATCAATATCTAGTTCAATACTGTTTTCACCAATTTCAATTATGTCAAAGCCGATTCTGCTACATTCTGTTATGAACTTGTCAAGGGAATTTTCTGATATTGCATACTCTGTGAGCGTACTGCCGGTGGATACGTCTATATCAAACTCATGGTAATAAGATATCCTCTTCTGAAGGAGATTATCAGTTATTAACAAAGGATAAGTGTTGTATATCTTGATTTGATCAATGAATGTCGATAGGATCTCAAAGTTCTCTCTATGAAAGGATTCGAGTTTGTCCACTGTGAGCGTTAATCCTTCCTGACGTGGATTCTTATTATCTACCCTGTCTTTGACCAGATCATCAAGCATACGATGTATATACAAATTTGCTTATATTGAATTTGCGATATGTAAAGCTACGAGTCGAATGAGACGTTATCTATTACCCACATGTTTACGTATTCAATACTCCTGTTTGCATTTAGATAGGCCAAAACGAATTGAGGATGTCATTTCACACTTAATTCAAATTCCCCGTAGCTTGTGTTCCTAGAACAGGAATAAGTGTATTAGAATAATAATAATAATAATAATAAGTATATTCTTGAGTTTTCAAACACAATAAGGGTTGTCAGACAATTGTAGCATGTATGAGAATGGATATAATAATACTCTTATTCGATGGCCCATTAATTCATCTATCTTGATTTTTATTGACGAAGTTCGCAAATAAGGCAGAATTGACTGTATAATGCAGTGAAATTTTTATTGTACCATGATGATAATTACTTATGAGATTTTTAGTAAGGGCGCAAATTTCCACCGACGCTGGGAATAGAATGGTAAAGAATCCAAAATTCATGCAAAATCTTGAAGATTATATCAAGAAAGTAAACGCCGAGGCTTCCTATTTTTTTGAAGCTGGAGGAGATAGAACTTTTGCCTTTATAGTCAATTTGGAAAGTTCTGATATGATACCATCAGTAGCTGAACCATTATTTCAGGATTTTGGAGCCAAGGTCGAATTTCATCCTGTAATGGTATTAGAGGATCTAAAAAAAGCGCTGGCACATATGGGTTAGAGTCAAAAGATAGCATTTATCAATTCTATTTAAAGTACCACCAATGACGACTATAGTAAAACAAAGAGCATCTTCATGCATAATTTTTAGTAGGAGATAAATCCCGGTACTAGTATTGGTATCAGATCAGTCACCACCATAAGTCAATTCTATGAATTTTTCCCTCAACTGGCTTTCAAGAGATGGAAAGCTGTTACTTGCGGCAAGAATTCTGAGGACATTTGGCTATGGATTCCTTAGTGTTATTATAGCCATTTATCTAAGGTTTTTGGGTTTTGATGACGTGCATATAGGTCTCCTTTTAGGCTCGACGCTTGTGAACAGTGTAGTTTTTACATTATTTGCCAGCTTTTATGCAGATAGAATTGGGAGAAGGAAACTTCTAGTTATTTATGCTTCATTAATGTCTGTTTCTGGAGTAATATTCGCATTCACCGATAATTATTTCTTGTTAATATTTGCTGCATTCATAGGAACTATAAATGTGACTGGATCAGAGACCGGAGCATTTCTAACGATAGAACAAGCTATTTTACCACAAACAATTAAGGATAAGAAAAAGATGAATACAGTGTTTGCCCTGTACAATATGCTAGGAACGTTTGCAATGTCTGGGGGTATTTTACTTTCGGGCTTACCATCGCTTCTGCAAGAACAATATTCTACACTAAATGAAGCTGAATCTATCAAAATACTATTCGGCTTGTACAGTATCGTTGGCCTTGTTGTTATGATTATTTACATTATGGTTTCAGGTGAAATTGAAATAAAGGCGAGTATCAAGAGAACTGTAAAGCAAACGCTGTCTCCAAAATCAAAACGGATTGTTGTTAAACTTTCTGGACTGTTTGCAGTTGATTCCTTCGCAGGTGGTTTCGTAATCCAAAGTGTTGTATCCCTTTGGTTCTTTACTAGATTTGGGGCTGATCTTACGATCTTGTCCTATATTTTTTCGGCAGCAGGTATACTAACGGCTTTTTCTTACATTGCAGCAGCAAAGATTGCTGATAGAATAGGACTTGTAAATACAATGGTATTTACACATATTCCGGCTAATATTTTGCTTATCTTGGTAGCTTTTGCACCGACTTTACAACTGGCTATAATATTCTATTTGGTTAGGATGTCTCTATCTCAGATGGATGTCCCGACTAGACAATCGTATATTGTTTCTATTGTCAGCGAGGATGAGAGAATTGCCGCCTCAGGACTGACAAACGTCTCAAGAAATATTGCACAAACGGTATCTCCATCAGTAATAGGATATATCTTTCAGTCCTTTTTGTCACTCGCAGGACCATTTGTGCTAGGTGGTACCATCAAGATTATCTATGATTTGGCATTGTATTTTAATTTCAGAAATATAAAGTCAAAAGAGTAATACAAGGTTTATGCTTAGATGATTAATGTTACTAACGCCTAACTTTGATGCCTGATGCCTACCTCGCGCGGCAACATGCAGATTGTATTTTAGTACTGTGACACTTTATTCTTGGACACCCGGTCAGTGCGATGATTTGGAGTTGATTAATAAAAAGATTCACTAATAAGTACTCTCTATTAAGTGATATACATGTCTGATGATAAGCTATTTCAATTATCAAAACACAAGTACATTAACATTGAAACGTATAGGAAGAATGGTACTGGAGTAAGAACTCCCGTTTGGTTTGTGGTTAATCAAGGGTTGATCTATTTTAGGTCCGATGCCAAGTCAGGGAAGGTCAAAAGGATTAGGAATAATCCGCATGTTAAGATTGCTCCCTGCAATATTGGCGGAAATGTGGAGGGTGATTGGTATGATGGAAAAGCAAAGTTTTCCGATTTGGCTGAGTCGACAATAGCGTATTCCCTGATTAACAAAAAATATGGTTTACTAACGACTTTCATTAGACTATTCAACAAGATTAGGGGTACCAGACCTTTAGTCATATCGCTAACACTAGAATAAGTTTGCAAAATATGTACTTGATTGACTATCATTAAAATCGGTTAGCAGAATTTAGTGCAAAAATATATGTCAAGATTATTTGAAATTTTATCAGAAATGGTTGATATTAGTAGGAGTCAGGTTGAGCTTACTACCATTTTTAAATATTATATTATTTAATATTACGTATGAGAAAAACTGGAAAAGAAATCGACATCACTCAAAGTTCTAATAATACTAGCGGTACAGAGAGCCGCTCGATTAGACTGGTGACAAAGAGTAACGAAAGTCCAGAAGGTGATGGTTTTATAGTACACAGATCCTTCCCTTCACAGTCCATCCGGAATTTGGACCCTTTTTTACTTTTAGATGAGATGGGTCCACTAGATCTGTTACCATATGAGACAAGAGGTTTTCCGGAACATCCCCATAGAGGCTTTGTGACTGTTACATATATGCTCGAAGGAAGATTTGAACACAAAGATTCACAGGGAAATTCCGGAAAGCTAGGACCTGGTGACGTGCAATGGATGACGGCAGGTTCTGGATTGGTTCATTCAGAAATGCCTGAAACAGAGTTTGCCAAAAATGGAGGAAGGTTACATGGATTCCAATTATGGATAAATCTTCGCAAAATTGACAAGTGGATCAAACCGGATTACCAGGATGTTCCTTCCGCAAAAATCCCTCTAATCAGAACACCAGATGGTAAAGTATCAGTTAGAGTTATCGCAGGAAATTATCATGATACAAAAGCGGTAATTAACACTTTAACTCCTATTTTGTATTTGCATTTTACTCTTCAACCAGATTCAGAGGTTGTTCAGCCAGTTCCTAAAAATTTTATTGCCTTTGCGTATGTTATTAGTGGCAATGGTCTTTTTGGTAAAGATAAGACACCGGTCCAAGAAAAGAACTTGATAGTTTTCAAAAATGACGGCGAATACATTTCCATCGGATCTGATAATAAAAATCCTTTGGATGTATTGCTTGTTGCTGGAATGCCTTTCAATGAACCGGTAGTACAGTACGGACCATTTGTTATGAACACTAAGGAAGAGATAGATAAAACTTTGGAAGATTATCGGAACGGTAAAATAGGAAAGATTGAATTCTAAACTACAGGGACGCTTGTATTTTAGTTTCTTATTTTGTTCTCTTTTTTGTCGATGTGATTCTGTAATATTCTGAACGCGTATTTATAATCCCGTCCCGCTCTGGCCCTCCCCTCCTAATAGAATCTCTTCTTATTATATAGTTCAGAATTAGTAGGTATGAGATTATGCAGGGTCTAACTATTCATCAGTGTATGAAAAAATCCACAATAGAGAATTACAACGACAAGCTAATTTTGTGTCGCAGTACTCGTGATAAATTTGTGTCTAAACTAATTATAATAAAATGATATCTGGTTGGTTATTTGATGCATATGCTTTAAATGGTAGCATGATTTTCTGGATAAAAAAAGATAATTCATCTACAACTATAAGAGTGGAAGATAAAAGCTGGAATCATAAAATCTATGTTGCTTCTGAAAAATCTTTATTAAAATCTGTCATTGAGAATAATGAAATACTTTCGATGGTAAAAGAATATCATTTTATCTCGAAATATGAATTGATAACAGATACGAAGAAATCCCAAGTTCTTGAACTGGAGTTAAAAGATCCTACCTACTCGTTAAAATTAGCAAAAAAAATTGAGAAAATGGGAAGATTTGGACAAAGCCGACTATATAATGTAGACATATTACCAGAACAATCCTATTTTTATGAACATGATGTTTTTCCCCTCATGAAATGTAAAGTTCATGTATCTAATTCAACACTCAATTGGATAGATAATGAAGATGATGTGTGGTCTACAGAATATGAGTTACCATTATTTAATAACATACACCTAAAAGTATATCCAAAAACAAAGGAAGGAATGATACCTAGATTTACAGATGTAATTGCATTAGTATCTATACAAAAGGGTGACACAAGTAAAGACACTATTTACATTCAGGGTTCTGAAATAGATATTTTATATCAACTTGTTAAAGAAGTAGAAAAAATTAATCCCGACTTTATTCTCACAGAATATGGCGATTCGTTTACATTTCCTTACTTGACACATAGATCGGAAATTAATCAGGTAGATTTAATCCTAGATAGAGAGGGCGTACCTTTATGCAAACCTAAGAAAGATGGGACATCATATTTCTCTTATGGCAGGATGTATTTCAAACCATCAGCTACAAAGTTACTTGGAAGGATACATATTGACACAGATAATTCATTTGTTCTAAATGAATCTGGTCTTCAAGGATTGTACGAACTTGCCAGAATTTGTAGATTGCCATTACATTCAGCATCCAGAGCTTCTATTGGAAAGTGTATGAGTAGTCTACAATTCTATAATGCCATGAGAAACAATATACTTATTCCATGGAAGCCCACATTGGCAGAACATCCAAAGTCACTTGGAGATCTTTTAATTGCCGATCGCGGTGGTTTGATATTTGAACCAATTATGGGCGCACATGAAAAAGTTGCTGAACTCGATTTTGTTTCTCTCTACCCTACTATAATGTTTAAAAAAAATATATCTGCTGAGACTGTAATTTGTAATTGTTGTTCTCATTCTAAGTTACGTGTTCCAGAATTACTAAATTATCATATATGTGAAAAAAGAAGAGGGATAGTCCCTTTATCATTAGAAATATTACTTAAAAAGAGAGCACATTATAAAGACAAGAGAAATTCAACCACAGATCCCGAATTAAAAAAGATTTATGATGCGAGACAAACTGCTCTCAAATGGGTTTTAGTTACAAGTTTTGGCTATCTAGGTTTTAATAATGCCAAATTTGGTAGAATAGATGCTCATATT
>Ga0210378_10001288_pt1 | contig 13076 bp, 9 predicted proteins | sample PLM1_60_b1redo_FD_155465 | JGI IMG/M metagenome (GOLD analysis project Ga0210378, IMG submission 155465) | Groundwater sediment microbial communities from an aquifer in East River, Colorado, USA - PLM1_60_b1 redo | ecosystem: Environmental > Terrestrial > Soil > Riparian zone | place: USA: East...
CGACATCGGCGCGGCGACGGCCAAGCAGATCCGTGCCACCGGCCAGGACTGGGCCTTCGCGCCCACCCTCGCGGTCGTCCGCGACGACCGCTGGGGCCGCACCTACGAGGGCTTCTCGGAGGACCCCCGCATCACTCGTGCCTATGGCTACGAGGCCGTGACCGGGCTGCAGGGCGGCCACCGCAACGGGCCTGCCTCGGACGGCGTCATCGCCACGGCCAAGCACTTCGTCGGTGACGGCGGCACCGACCTCGGCCGGGACCAGGGCGTCAACAAGTCGTCCGAAGCAGACATGATCAACATTCATGGCCAGGGCTACTACGGCGCACTCGGTGCCGGCGCGCAGAGCGTGATGGCGTCGTTCAACAGCTGGACCAACACCGAGCTGGACATCAACGTCGGCAAGATGCACGGCAGTCGCTACGCGCTGACCGACGTGCTGAAGCAGAAGATGGGCTTCGACGGCCTCGTCGTCTCCGACTGGAACGGCATCGGCCAGGTGCCCGGATGCAGCAACTTCCGCTGTGCCCAGGCCATCAACGGCCGCCTGGATATCGTCATGGTGCCCAACGACTGGCGGGCGTTCATCGCCAACACCACCGAGCTGGTCGAGTCCGGCGAGGTGCCGACGTCCCGGATCGACGACGCGGTGACCCGAATCCTCCGGGTGAAGGTCCGCGCCGGCGTGCTGGACGAGCCCAAGCCGTCGCAGCGGGCCTATGCGGGCTCCGAGGCCGCCCTCGACGCGCGGCGGCTGGCCCGCGAGGCGGTGCGCAAGTCCCTCGTGCTGCTGAAGAACAACGGCAACGTGCTGCCGCTCGCCGCCACGGCCCGGGTCCTCGTCGTGGGCAAGAGCGCGGACAGCCTGCCCAACCAGGCCGGCGGCTGGTCGCTCAGCTGGCAGGGCACCGGCAACAGCAACGCCGACTTCCCGACCGGGACGACCATCCTGGCCGGGCTGCGGCAGGCACTCGGCGGCGCCAACGTCGCCTTCAGCGAGACCGGGGAGGGGGTCGACCCGTCCGGGTACGACGCCGTGGTGGCGGTCATCGGCGAGACGCCGTACGCCGAGGGCCCCGGTGACATCGGACGGCGCACGCTGGAGCAGGCCAAGCTGCACCCCGAGGACCTCGCGGTGCTCGACCGGGTGAGCGGCAAGGGTGCGCCGGTCGTCACCGTGCTCGTGTCCGGCCGGCCGCTGTACGTGAACAAGGAGCTCAACCGGTCGGACGCCTTCGTCACCGCCTGGCTGCCCGGCACCGAAGGCGAAGGCGTGGCCGACCTGCTCGTCACGAGCCAGTACACCGGCCTCGGCTTCACCGGCCGGCTGTCCTACTCGTGGCCGCGCAGCGCCTGCCAGACCCCGCTCAACGCCGGCGACGCGGCCTACGACCCGCTCTTCCCGCTCGGCTACGGCCTCGGCAACCGCGACCACGTCACCGTCGGACCGCTGGAAGAGACGTCGCCGCAGTTCGGCTGCACGCAGAGCGGCGGAGGCGGGACCGCGACCGAGGACCTGGAGGTCTTCAACCGCGGGGACGTCCCGCCGTACCTGTCCTACATCGGCTCGCCGGACAACTGGGGCGGCACGCCGGTCGGCAACGACCCCACCGCGATCGTGGCGCACACCAACATCAACGTGCGCACGTCCGACGTGAACGTCCAGCAGGACGCCCGCCTGGTCACCTGGACCGGCAGCGGCCCCGGGCAGTTCTACCTGCAGGAGCCGGGTCCGGGCACCGACCTGCGGTCCTACCTGAACGCGAACGGCGCGCTCGTGTTCGACGTCATCGTCCAGCAGGCGCCGGCCAACCCCACCGTGCTGCGGGTCGACTGCGTCTACCCCTGCCTCGGCGAGGTAAAGGCCACCTCACTGCTGCGCGGCCTGCCGACCGGCGCCAAGGCCACCGTAAAGGTGCCGCTCGCCTGCTTCGCCGCCGCCGGCACCGACTTCGAGACGGTCAACACTCCATTCCTGATATTCACCGACGGAACCCTGACCGCGTCGTTCGCGAACATCCGATGGTCGCCGGGAGCCGCCGCCGACCCCGACGCGGTGAGCTGCGACCAGCTGACCTAGGCCGGCCGTTATCACCAGTCAACAGGACCACCCCACCCCTCCTCCGGGCCGATGGCCGCCGGACACCCCCCGACGGCCCCGGCATCGCATCGCACACCGCATCGGCTCGCATCGGCGTGTCGGTCGGTAACCGTCTCGCTGAACGCCACGTCCCCACGGGTCGGGGCGGTCGAGCAGGTCGGTCGCCGGGGGGGCTCCGGATGGTGTCGAGTGGATCCCCTGTTGTGGCGTGCCGGCCGCCGGTGTGTCCGTCCCGGCTGCCCAACTACAAGGCGGCTGGCCGAACGCACCCCGCTACGACGTGCTTGTCCTGCCACTGCCGAACTGACCCGCCTGGCTCGGATGGTCTCAACCGAACCGGCCCGGTACCACTCGACCCCGGACTGTCCGGCATTCAATTGACCGGCAGCGCCGGGCCCGGCTCGAAGGCGGCTATGCTTGAGTAGTGGTGGATACACCGGTCCATTCGTTGGATCTATTGCTGGACGCGCTCTGGGAGGCCGGCGGCACCGATCTGCTGCTGACGGTGGGTACGTGTCCGCTGGTTCGGGTGGGCGGAGAGTTGCGACCGGTGCCCGACGGGAAGCGACTGGAAGCCGCCGACACCGAGGGTCTGGCGCGGTCGGTGCTCTCGACACCGCAACAGCAGGCCTTCGCGGCGGGCAATGACATCGATTTCTCGTTCTCGTGGCGGTCTAAAGCGCGCATCCGGGGCAACGCCTTCCGCCAGCGCGACACGACCGCCATCGCACTCCGGCTCATTCCCCGAGTCATCCCGTCCTTCGACGACTTGGGGCTGCCCCCTGCGGTGCGCCGCTTCGCCAACCTCAAGCAGGGCTTGGTCCTGGTCACCGGGCCGACCGGATCGGGCAAGTCCACGACGCTGGCGTCCATCATCGACTGGATCAATACGAATCGGCCCGTGCACGTGCTCACCATCGAGGACCCGATCGAGTACATTCACGACCACAAGCGGGCCGCGGTCAACCAGCGGGAGATCGGGACTGATAGCACGTCATTCGCGAGCGCCCTGCGCAACGCCCTGCGTGAGGACCCCGATGTCCTGCTGGTGGGCGAGATGCGCGACCTGGAGTCGATCCGCTTCGCGCTCACGCTGGCCGAGACGGGCCACCTGGTGTTCGCCACGCTGCATACGAACGACGCCGCCCAGGCCGTCGACCGGCTCATCGACGTCTTCCCGGGCGACCAGCAGCCGCAGATCAGAGTGCAGACGGCGGCCTGCCTGACCGGAGTGGTGTACCAGCGCCTCATACCGCGTATCGGCAGCGGCCTGACGGCGGCGTACGAAGTGCTGGTCGCCAACCCGCCCGCGCGCAACCTCATCAAGGAGTGCAAGACCAACCAGCTTCGCAACTCCATCGTGACCGGCCAGCGCGACGGCATGCAGACGCTGGAGGCATCCCTCGGCGACCTCGTCAAGCGGGGCGTCGTCAGCTACGACGAGGCCGTCAGCCGGTCGCTGTACCCGAAGGACCTCCGGCCGGCCTAGGGCCGGATGATCCGGCCGACCGTGCCGACGAGCTACCGGAATGCCGCTAGCAGGCTGGATCGCGGGTGGCCGTCTTGGCCGTCCCGTCGAAGGCATACGTTCCCGCGGCGGGTGCGGCCTTCAGATACTTGCCGGTCACCAGTTGCGCGACCGACGTGGGATACGTGCCCGTCGCCGCGTCGAAGGCGTCCGCGGCGGCACTGACCGAGCTGATATCCGCCTTGCAGGCGGCCGTCTGCGAGTCCGACTGGAACCTCGCCACGCCGAACACGACGATGCCAGCGAGAACGCCCAAGATCACGATGACGATGAGAAGCTCGACGAGGGTGAAGCCCTGATCGTTCGCACGGGCTGTACGTACGCGCTGAAGCATATATCGCACTCCTTGTCCCGAGCGCTGCCCCCGGTTCCCGATGACCGGGAGGCAGTCGCACCCTAGTTATCGGTAATTCCGGCCCGACGCTTAACTGCGCCGGACCGTCCAGCTGATGACGTTGACGATCCGCTGCCCCGGCGTTGGTGGGACGGACGGGTCAGCCGCGGGAAATCGCACCCGAGCCGTTCCGACCAGCTGTCCCGATACGTACGCCCGAAAGTAGACCTCGAGCGGACTCGCCCCGGTCGAGTCGTTGGGCACCTCGATCAGCGCTCCTGAGAAGGTGCCGCTGGCGGTGAGGTGAATAGACAGGGCCCGGGCGATAAGCCCGGACCGGAACACCTGCGCGGTGTTATTCGTCAGGTTTACGTCCAATGCGCCGTACGGGACGTAGGTCGTCCCCTGCACGTACAACCCCGTGTTGTTCAGGCTCGTTTGCAGAAACAAGCAGCCCGATGGGTAGGCCCCCACGCAGTTGGTGGTGCCGTTGACGGCCGTCTGCTGCCCGCGAACGGCGGGTGGCCGCCAGGACAGGACGAGTTGGACGGACTCCAGGTTCTCGGTGACCTTGTTCGCCGGTGCGACGGTGGCGTCGTAGCGCACCTGGACGCCGGCCAGCCCGTAGCTGTGCACTTCGCTGGCTAGCTCGGCGCTGGCCAGCAGGTTGATCGCGTCGGTGTGGTTCGTGGTGCTCGTCGGGCCGACCAGCACCTTGGTCGGTTGAGCGATGCCGGTGAGCGCCGTGGCTCCTACCCTGGACTGGTTCGGCGTCACAGTGATGCCGAGCGACTTCAGGGTCGAGCCGGTGGCGTTGTTGTCGCGGTGGGCGACGTTGAGCACCGCGCTGGTCAGGACGGACCCGGCGGGCACGGCCGGGGTCGGCGCGAAACCCTTGACCAGCACGCTGCCGGTCACGTCGGTGCTCGACCCGGTGCCGTCGACCACCGCGGTCGCGACGCTGGTGTCGCTCTCCGTGATGTTGCCGGGATTCGCGAAGGCCGGACCGGTGCCGGGGTTGGAGCCGGTCCCGTCGGTCTTCGCGGTCACCGGCCCGGTCGCCGCGTCGGCGCCGGTCTTCGCACCGTAGACCGTGACGGGTGGGCTGGCGCTGGCGTACTGCCCGCAGAGTTCGACGGAGCCGGCCTTCAGGAAGATCCGGCTGTCCCCGCCGAAGACGAACTCCACGCCGTTGTTCCCCGTCGTGGTGAGCGGGCTGACGCAACTGCCCGGGAACGTGGTCGGGATGACCGGAGCGGAGACGTCCGGGACCCAGCCGCGCGGCGTGCCGCCGACCACGAATGCGGTCTGGTCCGCGATCGTCCAGAGATGGGCGCCGGTCGGCAGGCCGCCACCCTCGCCGTTGTGGAAGTCGAAGTAGTAGATCCCGACGCCGCCGCCGGCGGCGGCCTGGAAGAGGAATGTCTTGCCCTTGCAGGTGCCGCTTCCGGCCATCATGGCCGACAGGCCGACGGCGTCGTCGTAGTAGCCGGGCGAGAACTCCACGGTGCTGCCGGTGGTGCACGGCGGCAGCGACCGGTAGACCAGGCCCGCGGTCGGCTGGGCGTAGTTCGGGTCGGCCGGGATGGCGCTCGCCGGCGCGGAGCAGTTGTTGGCGATGACGTTGCCCTGGGCGTCGCTGCTGATGACCGTGCCGGTGCAGGTCCCCCGCGCGACCACCTGCGCGTTCATGTCCTTGAGCGTGCCGGGACCGGTATCGATGGCGCCGCTGCTGAACACCTTGCCCTGGATACGAAGGATGTTGTTGGACTTCTGGGCGATGCCCAACTCGCCGACATTGGTACCCAGCGTCAGGACGGCCTGGCCGGGCTTGTTCGCCGCGGTGATCGGGACGGCCGCGCTCCCGGCACCGGTGCCCGGCCCGGCGGCGCAGGTGACCGTGACGGCGGTGCCGTCGGCGCGCGGGAAGCTCAGGTTGGCACAGGACTGGCCCACGTCGTTGTTGTAGTCGCTGTTGCGGACCTGGTTGATCGCCGTCTGGAGCGCTCCGTCGACGTCGTAGGTCAGGGTCGCCCGCGTCTTGGTGGCCTTCGTGCCGCGCAGGCTCGTCCCGCCGTAGCTGAGCAGCGCCCCGACCACCAGTCCGACGAAGGTCATGAAGGCCAGCGCGATGATCAGGGCGGCACCGGCGTCGCCGGCCCGCCGGTGGGGCAGTGTCATGACGTTCTCCTCCGGCCGATCAGCGTGTAGCCGAGGCTCCCGCTCTCCTCGTGCAGGGTGAGATCGACCCGAATGAACGCGCTGCACGCGACACCGCCGCAGTCCACGATGGGCGCGGCCGACGAGAGCCGGTGCACCACGGTGGTGTCGGTGCTCGGCGTCAGCGGATACGACGGGGTGGCGGTGGCGGCGGTGCAGACCAGCCGGTGCAGTCGCCGGGTCGTCGTTCCATCTGGATTCGCAACGGTCCGCCGGACGTAGGAGACCACCCTCGTCGTCGTCGCGAACGTGCTGTCGTCGGTGAAGTCCTGGCCGACAAACTCCACCACTGCGCTGCCGTCGGTGCCGCATTTTGGTGTCGTGCCGACGGACACGCTCTGCGCGCCCTGCACGTCGCCGCCAAAATAGCCGGCCGCGAACAGGGCGTCGTTCGACTCGGTCAACCGGACGTCGGCGCTGCTGGTAATACGCAGCGCCACGGCCACCGCGTTGGAGATCGCCCCGATGAGGATCCCCAGGATCGTGACCGAGATCAGCAGTTCGACCAGGGTGAACCCGCCGTCGCCATGGTGCCTCAGCACGACGACACGCACGGCTTCCGCACCACCACGTCGAGGCTCTGGGTGAACCCCGGGTAGAGGCTGTTCGCCACGACGACCCGCAGCGTCACCTTCTGAATCCCCTGGTCGCTGGCGCAGGAATTGGAGAAGGACGTCCCGGTCCAGTACTGCACGGCCGTCACCGTGGGGGTGAACCCGCTGGGGAGCGAAGGGCTCGGCAGGCTGAAGCCGCCGGCTGCCGCGCAGTCATTATAGGTCGCCGCGCTGATCTGTTCGGCCCAGGAACGCAGCCAGTTCTGCGACTGCGCCTGCTTGCGGTGCAAGGTGGAGGATTCCACGATGACCACGATGCCGCCGAGGATCGCGACCACGGCGATCCCAAGAATGACGATGGCGACGAGCAGCTCGATCAGGGTCTCGCCCGTGTCGCCGTCTTCGGAAATCATCACGCGATGTGCGCGGTACGGAAGATGCCGTACATCGCCGAGACGAGCGCGACCGCTACGAAACCGACTATCAGTCCGATGAACAGCACCACCACCGGCTCTATCATCATGGTGAGTTTCTTGATCTTGTAGTCCAGTTCTCGTTCGTAGTATGCCGCCGCGACCTCGAGTTGGATATCGAGCGTCCCGGTCTCCTCACCCACCCGGATCATCTGGGTCAGCACCCGCGGGAACAGCCCGGTCGCGGACACCGGCCCGGCCAGGCCCGCACCGTCGATAATCTGCAGCCGCGCCTGCTGCAGGGCCTGCTCGAACACCAGATTGCGCAGGCTTGCGGTCGCCACCATCATGGCCTCGGGCAGCGTGACCCCGGCCGGGATCATCGACGCCAGCAGGCGGGTGAACCGCTCGATGACGGCGAACCTTATCGTCACTCCGACAACGGGCAGCTTCAGCACGACGGCGTCCCGCAACCGCCGTCCCGCGGTCGTCCGAATGCCGAGGACATATCCGGCGGCCGATACGACCAGCCCCGCGACGATGAGCCACCACCAGCCCTCGAGGAAGGCCGTCGCGGCGAGCAGGAGCCGGGTCGGCAGCGGCAGCTTGGCGTCGAGGCTGGTAAAGAAGTCCTTGAACTTCGGCAGGACGAAGACGGCCAGGATGATGACAGTGCCGACGGCCATCGTCGCCACGATGGATGGGTAGATCAGCGCACTCTTCACCTTGCGACGCGCCTCGAGATCGCGCTCGAGGTAGAGTGAAAGCTGGTCGAGGACGGCGTCGAGCCGGCCGGTCAGTTCGGCAGAGTGCAGGATGCCACGGTAGAACGCGGGGAAGTCGTTCGGGAAGCGGTCGACGGCCTCCGAGAACGTCGATCCGGCGCGCAGGTCGCTGCCGATGCCGGACATGACCCGCCGCACGGCGACCTTGTCCGACTCCTCGCCGAGAATCCCGATTGCGTCGAGGATCGGAATACCGGCCCGCATGAACGTCCCCAACTGCCGCGACAGGTTCATGAGGTCGTCGCGCTTGATGCGCTTCTTGGTCAGGTCGACATTGAACCCTTTCTTCACCGCGAGATCCGTCGTCACCGGCGCGTCCCTCTCGTCACAGATTGTAGATGGTGCGGACTACTTCGGCGACGGTGGTGACGTCCTCGCTGATCAGCCGGACCGCCTCGGCACGCAAAGAGTGCATGCCCTGCTTGACGGCCAGCCGATGCATGTCGTCGTGCGAGGGGTGGGGCGCGACGATCAGCTCGCGCATCTCCTCGGTTATGGTCAGCAACTCGTACACGCCGACGCGGTCGGAGTAGCCGGTCTGAGAACAGAAGTTGCAGCCCTCACCCACCCAGAACTGGGTCTTGTGGCCGCCCCCGGCCTGCTCGAAGAAGGCCATCTCCTCGGCCGACAGGGCGTAGGGCACCTTGCAGTCGCCGCAGGTCCGCCGCACGAGCCGCTGGCCCACCACGGCGAGGACGGACGAGGCCACCAGGAATGCCTCGATACCCATGTCAAGAAAGCGGTACAGCGCCGACACCGTGTCGGTGGCGTGCAGCGAGGACAGTACGAAGTGGCCGGTCAGGGCCGACTGGACGGCGATCCGGGCGGTCTCGGTGTCCCGGATCTCCCCGACCAGGATTACGTCGGGGTCCTGCCTGAGGATCGACCGCAGCCCGACCGCGAAGGTGATCCCGGCTGACTCGTTGATCTGGATCTGATTGATGGAGGGGAAGACGTACTCCACCGGATCCTCGATCGTGGTGATGTTGCGCTCGGCGTTGTTGATCTCGCTCATGGAGGCGTACAGCGTCGTCGTCTTGCCGCTGCCGGTCGGACCGGCGCAGATCACCATGCCGTATGGCGAGCGGATCAGCCCGGAGTAGGTGTCATGGGTCTCCGCGGGCATCCCGAGGTCCCGGAGCCGGTAGAGCGGGCGGCTCTTGTCGAGCAGTCGCAGCACGACCTTCTCGCCCCAGATGGTGCCGGTGGTGGCGACCCGGATGTCGATCGCGCGGCCGTCGATCGTCATGCCGATCTGGCCGTCCTGCGGCCGGCGTCGCTCGACGATGTTCATGTTCCCCATGATCTTGATGCGGCTGGCGATCACGTTGGCCATGGGGCCGGGCAGCCGCACCACCTCGTGCAGCGCTCCGTCGATCCGGAACCGGACCCGCACCTGGTCGTCCTGGGGCTCGATGTGCACGTCCGAGGCGCGATCCCGGAGCGCCTGCGTGATCAGCATGTTGACGATCTGCACGACCGGCGCCTCGGCACCGCCGACCGCCGCCGCCGTCGCGCTGGGCGGCGCCGGACGGCGCTCGCCATGGCCGGCGGTGAACGCCGCGATTTGCTGTTCGACCCCGGCCAGGGCGCGGTAGGTGTTGTCGATCGCGCGGTGGATGTCACTCGGGGCGGCCAGCAGGAGCGTCACCGGCCGGCCGATTGCGCGCTCCAACTCCGCGACGGTCCTGTCTGTCAGCTCAGCGACCGCTACCTCGACGACGTCGCCGGTGGCGATGCGTAGTGGGATCGCCTTCAAGCCTCGCGCGACCGAATCCGACAGCAGCGCCGCTACGGCCGGCTCGGGGGCGTGCTGGCGCAGGTCGGCGAGGGGAAGGTCCAGCTGCACGGCCAGGGCCTCGGTGAGCTGGCGCTCGTTGACGACCCCGAGTTCGAGCAGCAGGTCGCCCAGCCGCCGGTCGGATCCCGACTTGAGCAGCAGCGCCTCGGCCAGCTGCGCGGGGGTTAGTGCTGCTCGCTGGACGAGCAACTCACCGAGCAGCGCCCGATGCGCGCCGCCGCCCGGCGACCCCGCGGGTCGATCTGCCGCAGGGAGAAGCTCGAGCGCCGGTTCCTCCGGCACCTTGGCGGCTCGGCTGCCGAGTCGCAACGGCGTCCTCCGTATTCCTGCGAGCGGTGTCATCGAGGGCTCCGTCCGGCCGTCTCCGACAAACCGCCGGATGCGGCTCGGCCGTTCTTCGACGAGATGGGCGCGCCGCTGGCGAGCGAAAGTCCGGCTAGCCGTCCATGGCCACCAGCGTGTTCTTCAGTGCCAACCTGGCCCGCGTGTGCAGCTGGGAGACGCGGGCTTCGGTGACCCCCAGCCTCTGTCCGATCTCGGTGAGCTTCAACCCCCGGTAGTAATAGAGGTCGATGACTTCCCGCTCCCGCTCGCGGAGCCCCTCGATCGCGGCCGCGACCGCCCTTGCCCGCTCGGCCGCCTCCAGCGCATCGTCCGGCCGGTCGGCATACCGTATGTCGTCGAGCGGGACGAGGCTTGCGAAGGCGATCTCGGAGGACAGCTTTCGCAGATCCGCGATGGTGATCTTGAGTTCGGCGGCGATCTCGGACTCGGTGGGCGTGCGGTTGAGCGTCATCTGCAGCGAGCCGTGGGCGCGTTCGACGTCGCGCATCTTGGTCCGGACCGACCGGGGAACCCAGTCGATGTTGCGAAGCTCGTCGAGAATGGCACCACGGATGCGGAAGGCCGCATAGGTTTTGAATTTGATGCCGCGGTCCGGCTCGAACTTGTCGATCGCGTCGATGAGGCCGAATATGCCGTAGGAGACGAGATCCGCCATCTCGACGGACGCCGGAAAGCCGCTGCGGAGGCGGCCGGCGACGTACTCGACGAGCGGCGAGTAGTGCAGGAGCAGCGGTCCCCGGTCACCAGTCGTCGCGTAGTCGCGCCAGAGCCCGGCGACGTCGGCATCGACCTGTGCGAAGCCGCTGGAGGCCGAGCCGCCGGCGGCCGGTTCGTCGCCGGTGTGCTCAGGATGGGTTTGGTGCTCGATCACCAGGTTCCTCCCGCGGTACGTCATTGACATCCCGCAAGGTTCTCGGAGGCTTCTTACCGAGAGTAGTCATATGACTACGATACGCACCCGGTCGGAAGCGGGCAAGAGAGTGCCAGCCAGACATGGCTCAGCGGCTCGCCGGCGAACACCGCAACCGCCGCGCCGGCGAACATGAACGGGCCGTGAGCTATCTTCGTCCTCCGGCCGGCCCGCCCGGAGGCGAGCAGGACGACGCCGACGGCACTGCCGACGACGAAGCCGGCGAACAGACCGACCAGCGACGGTCCCCACCCCAGCCAGCCGAGCAGCAGGCCGAGCAGCCCGGACACCTTCACGTCCCCCAGGCCCATCCCCCGGCCCAGCGTGGTCAGCCAGATCAGCCCGTACACGCCGAGCCATACACCACCGGAAAGCGCTGTGCGCGCCAGCGGGAAATCACCGGTGAGGCATCCCGCCAGGGCGAGCAACGCCGCGAGGGCGAGGTACGACGGCAGCACGATCACGTCGGGAAGGCGGTGATGACTCATATCGATCAGGACCAGTGCGACACCAGCCGCGGCCGCGTACAGAAGGGCAGGCAGCACCGCGGAGAACCCACGCGCCGTGGCGAGCATGGCGAACAGGAGGCCCGTCGCCGCCTCGACCCGGGGGTAGCGGGAGGATACGGCGGCGGAGCAGTCCCGGCACCGGCCGCGCAGCAGCAGCCAGGACACGATCGGGATGTTGTCCCGGGGCCGGATCGGGCTGCCGCACGACGGGCAGGCTGACCGCGGCCGAACGATCGACCGGCCCGCGGGTACCCGGTGGACGACGACGGTCAGGAACGACCCGACCAGGAGGCCGAGCACGCCGACCGCTCCGACGAACAGCGGGGCGAGGCCGGTCCGCGCGAAGGTCACGGTGACTCATCGGCGCGCTCCCCGGTTCGGTCAAGGGCGGCGGGCGGTCCTGGCCCAGGACCCTGGCCAGGGCCGGGGCCTGCCCGGGACCCGCCCAGGACCCTGCCCGGGACCCTGGCCCAGGACCGGGGCTCAGCCGGCGCCGAGGGCGGGGCGGCGGTCAGCGTGCCGGCAGTGGCCGTCGGCGGTCTCCGAGATCTCGTCGATACCGCCGCGGGCCACCGCGCCGAGGAAGGCATCGACCACCTCCGGGTCGAACTGCGACCCGGCGCAGCGGCGCAACTCGGCGACTGCGTCCGCGACACTGCGCGCGGGCTGGTACGGCCGGTCCACCCGCATCGCGGCCCAGGCGTCGCAGACGCTGATGATGCGTGCCTCGATCATGGTGTTCGCGCCGGTCCGGCCGTCGGGATAGCCGCTGCCGTCGTACCGCTCGTGGTGCTGCCGGACGATGCGGGCCACATCGGCGAGCCCCGGGTCGAGCCGCAGCAGGCGGGCGCCCTGGTCGGCATGGTCCTTCATCAGCCGCCACTCGGCCCCGGACAGCCGTCCAGGCTTGCGCAGGATGGTCTCCGGCACCGTGATCTTGCCGATGTCGTGCAGCGTTCCGGCCAGTGCGCACCGCTCCCGGGTGTCCTGGTCGAGCCCCAGTTCCGCGGCCACCACGGCCGCCCAGCGCCCTACCGCCTCACCGTGCTCGGCGGGCGCGACCCGCGCCTCGACCTCGCCCGTCAGCGCCACCAGGTACTCGGTGACGGTCAGCCGACCGGCTTCGGCGAGTCCCGGCTGCTCGTGGCTGCCGACCTGGCCGATGACCAGCCGGTTCCGGCCGGTCTGCTTGGCCGCGTAGAGCGCCCGGTCGGCGGCCAGGACCAGCTCGGCCGGGGTACGGCCGTGCTCGGGCGAGGCGGCGGCGCCGACCGAGACGCGGACCGAGATGCTGGTCTTCTCGTTCACCACGATCGGCGCACCGGCCAGGCTGGTCCGGATCCGCTCCCCGGTTTGGACGATGTCCTGCTGGCGGGCCTGCGGCAGCAGCACCGCGAACTCCTCGCCGCCGTAGCGGGCGACCACGTCGCCGGGCCGCACCGAGGACCGCAGCCGGTCCGCCACCTCGCACAGCACCCGGTCGCCGCCGTTGTGGCCGTAGCGGTCGTTGACCCGCTTGAAGTGGTCGATGTCGAGGATGAGGAGGCCGAGCGAGGTGCCGGCGCGCAGCGCCCGG
>Ga0210378_10001289_pt1 | contig 13075 bp, 13 predicted proteins | sample PLM1_60_b1redo_FD_155465 | JGI IMG/M metagenome (GOLD analysis project Ga0210378, IMG submission 155465) | Groundwater sediment microbial communities from an aquifer in East River, Colorado, USA - PLM1_60_b1 redo | ecosystem: Environmental > Terrestrial > Soil > Riparian zone | place: USA: East...
CCTGGACGTTCGGCCTGCTGTGCTCTAAGTCTTTCACCTACGACGGGCTGAACGTCGAGATCGCACAGAACCAGTTGGGGCTCAAGCTCGAGGACGTCGTTCGAGTGAACATCAAGGGGAAGCTCCTCTTCTATACGAGAGACGGCCAGGAGCACACGTACTCACTCAAGAAGGCCCAAGAGTTCACCCGTCCGGGTTGCCTTCACTGCCCGGACTTCGCGGCGGAGCATGCTGACATCTCGTTCGGCGGGCTCGGGCAGAATGAGGGATGGACGCTGACGGTCATCCGGACGGATCTGGGTGACCGGATCTGGAAGCAAGCGGTGTCCGACGGTGTGATCGAATGGAAGCCGGGCCGCGAAGACCCGGCCGCCCTCGCGCTCATGGACAAGCTGTCCGCTCACTCCCGCCAGCGATGGCCTCGCGAAACGCTACCTGCCGAGTGGTCGTCCCCCGGCGTGCTCCCAGGCGGCAACGGCCACACGCCAAGCGGCTAGCCTGCCTCGGCCCCTGGCTTCCTCACTTCCCATTCGGCCACCGCGATGAACAGCAGTCCCCCGGCCATCGCCACGATCCCCCATCCCGTGCCTTTGCTTCCCGCATACGGTGAGTCCGTGCCGGGGAACGTCGCGAAGACGGCCGAGGCCAGCCCGTAGAAGAAGGCTCCGGCTCCGGCGGACCAAGCCGTGATCCGCCACCCCGGTAGCCGGGCAGAGGCCAGGAACGCGACCAGCACGATCGCGATGGCCATCGCGGCCATCAGCGTCCAGTGACTCTCCTTGACGTGCGGGTCGGTGGGCAGCCCGTCGCGCTGGAAGCGGGCCATGGTGAGCGCGAGCCATACCAGAGGGATCGCGCCAAGCGCGGCAAGACCGGCCAGCACAGAGCTCACCCTCGCGCGCTGTCTCCTCAGCTCGGCCCGGGCCGGATGCAGGAGTAGCAGGATGCCCACGCTCAATACGGCGAGCACGAGGAAGAACATGCCGAAGCTGACGTCGGAGGCCATGAGTCCGCCTATGAGACCCGCGACGCCGGCTGCCACCACCTGGTAGAGAGCCGAGACCTTACGCTCGGGGTGCCGGAGCTGAGCAAGGAACCCCACCGTCATGATTGCACCGGCCAGGACACCGAAACCGATGTCGTGGACGCGATGGATCTTGCCTTCCTCCGTATCAATCCAGCCGACGATGAGTCCTATGCCGAAAAGGCCGATCAACGAACCGATAGCGAAGAGCCCGGTCAGTACGCGGAAGGCGATGGTTCGTCCAGAAGAGCCGGTCTTCTCGATCGTGTGACTTTGCATCACGCGAACCTCCTAACTCGGTGGCCAGAGCCTAAGACGCGGGCGAGTGAGGAGGAATAGAGCAGACATCACTTCAGCTGGGGGGCTAGCACCACAGGGATCTGGAGCGGCAGGGCTAGGGCGCGGCGAAGTTCGCGACGAACGGATGGTCCTTGTCCACCGGCCCGACCTGCGCGGCGCCGCCGGGAGAGCCGATGCCGCTGACGGATTCGGCGAAGAACTCCGCGTTGATAGGTGTGTAGTTCTTCCACTCGGCGGGCACGTCGTCCTCGTAGAAGATCGCGGTCACGGGACAGACCGGCTCGCAGGCGCCACAGTCCACGCACTCGTCGGGGTGGATATAGAGCATCCGTCCGCCCTCGTATATGCAATCCACCGGGCATTCGTCCACGCACGCCCGGTCCTTCACGTCGATGCAGGACTCGCAGATCGTGTAGGTCATCGGGATTTACCCCTTTCCACCGTGCTGACCGTGTAAATGCAGTCTACCTCCTCAAACGCAGTGTGCAAACCTGGACTCAGTGCTCTATCGCCGGAGTGGGCGCGGCCGTGAGCACCGTGCCAAGCACCGAAGAGTAGGGCTCCAGCGCGGCAACCGGGTAGCAGAGGACAAGGTCCGCGCCCGCCTGTCTGAACTCGTCGAACCTGGCCAGGGCCTCTTTTCTGCCGCCGATCACGGTGAGGGCACGAACGAGCGACTCGGGAACGTCTGTCGGTCGTCCAGCCACGAACGCCTTCGCCGCGACAGCCCCCTCCTCACCCAGGCCCATCAGCTCCAGCTGCCGCAGGTAGTGCGGGATCGCGGCGTACTGGCCGGTCATCTCCCTCAGGGTCGAAAGGGCGACAACCTCCTCCACCCCGAGGCACGCACGGACATAGACGGCCACGGTGATCGAACCCGGGTCTCGTCCGGCACTTTCCGCGCGCGCGGCGATCAGCGCGCGAGCCTCGGCCACTCGCAGGGGGGTGCACCAGTTGAGCAGCACGCCGTCGGCCGTCTCGGCCGCCAGCCCGACCATCCCGTTCCCCAACGCCGCGAGCCAGACAGGAGGCGGCCCTCCGCGGGGACGCAAACCGAGGCCGGCGATCGCCTCTCGAACCAGCGCTACGTATTCGCGCACCGCTTCCAGGGACCGGTTGGGTCCCGAACCGATCCCGAGGACGAAACGGCCATCGGAGAGGTCCTGGACGGTAGCGGCGGCCATCGCAGTCGTGGCGGCGGCGCGCGCCCCGATCGCGACCACTCCCGTCCCCAGCCGAAGTCGAGAGGTGGCATACGCGTAGCCGGCCAAAGACGCGAACGCTTCGCGGCCGGCGATCTCCGGGACGAACAGGGCCTCGTAGCCAATCTCCTCGGCCGCCCTGGCGACCTGCACGCACTCGTCCCACGGGAGCGGGTCGCGGAGCACGATCCCAGTCCGGCGCGCCTCGACCCCTTCGCCGGTTATGGTCATGACGGAGCCATCGTCCCATGGCGGGTGGAGGACCGGCACGCGTGCAAGCCATCACGTTTCGGACTGAGGACGGGCTCTCGCTGGAGGGCGAGATCCATCTGCCCGACGGCGTCCCGAGTGCAGCGGCAGTCATCTGCCACCCTCACCCGCAACACGGCGGGAGCAAGGATCACCCGCTGCTTTGGGCGATTAGGATCGAGCTCACGCGGCGAGGGCTGGCGGTCCTCGCGTTCAACTACCGCGGCGTGATGGGTTCCGAGGGCGCATTTGCCGGCGGCGTGGGCGAAGTCGAAGACGCACGGGCCGCGATAGGAAGGGCGAGGAAGGAGGCCGACGGCCCGACCTTCGTCTGCGGATGGTCCTTCGGCGCGAACGTGGCTCTTCGCGAGGCGATCGAAGACGATCGCATCGCCGCTCTCGGCCTGCTGTCGATGCCCCTGTCTGACTCGAGCCTCGACCTGCCATCTCTCCCCGACCCCGAACGTCTGAGGGCTTACGACCGCCCGGTGCTTCTGGAGGCCGGGGACGCCGATGCGTTCTGCCCGGTGCCTGAGCTCCTGACTCTGGCGGGTCGCCTCCCGAACGCAACGGTCGAGATCGTCGAGGGAGCCGACCATTACTTCTCCCGACGAGAGCGAGAGGCGGCCGGTCTGGTGGGGCGCTTTGCCGAGAGCCGGATCTAGGTGTCTTCGTCGCCTCGGCGCAGCACTTCGATCCGAGAGCCGCGGACGCGGCGCCAGTCGCTGCGGGGACCCAACAGGGCGCGACGGATGCGCCAACCGATCAGGCCGGCGATCAGGACGACGGCCAGGAAGAGTCCGAGGGCCACGCCCAGGGCCACCTTCAGCACGAACGTGAGAGCGCCGGTCAGCGCGAGTATGAGGAGCAGGATGAGAATGAATAGTCCCATGTCTCCCTTTCGACGAGGCAAGTTTACGCGCCTCGATGGGAATCGATAGTGGGCATGATCCGCGTCGGCACGAGCGGCTGGCGGTACTCGTCGTGGAAGGGCGCTTTCTACCCGGAACGGCTGCCCCAGCGAGCTTGGCTCCGGCACTACGCCAGCCAGTTCTCAGTGGTCGAGGTGAACAACTCCTTCTACCAGCTCCCAAGGGAGAGCACGTTCGATCGCTGGCGGGCCGAGACTCCGGACGGGTTCCTGTTCGCAGTCAAGGCGAGCCGCTACATAACCCACATACGAAGGATGCGCGACTGCCAGGATCCCGTCGATCTGTTCTGGTCGCGTGCGAAGCGGCTGGGCAGCAAGTTGGGTCCCGTGCTGTTCCAGCTGCCGCCGACCCTCCGGGCCGACCCCGAACTCCTGGCCGAATTCCTGGGCATCCTGCCTGACGGCATGAAGGCCGCATTCGAGTTCCGCCATGATTCGTGGCGTCGAGACCACGTGAGGGCGCTCCTGGACCGCTCGCGCGCGGCCTGGGTGCTGGCCGATCGCCCCGGGGCTCGGGTGGGGCCGGTGGTCACCGGTGGCTGGTCCTACGTTCGATTCCATCAAGGCCAGCGTTCCCATCCGGCCTACAGGAGATCGAAGCTCCGAACCTGGGCCGACCGGTTGGCGGAGCTGCCCGCTCGGGACACGTACGTCTTCTTCAACAACGACGAGCTGGCCGCGGCTCCGACAGACGCGGCGACCCTGATCGAGCTCCTCGGCCGGAGATAATGGCCTCATGCAGGTGAACAGGCCGAACGAGCCCGCATACGCCGGCGTGGGGGCGACGTTCGCGAAGCTCCCCTTGGTGCTCGAACCGTCTGGATTGGGCGGGGTGGACGTTGCGATCGTCGGCGCCCCCGTCGACGAGACCGTCAGCTACCGCCCGGGGGCTCGCTTCGGGCCCCGAGCGATCCGCCTGGGCGACGTGGGCGGCGGCCCCTCCCGCCCGAACATGGATCTCGGCGTCGATCCCTTCGAGGTGCTGGCCGTCGTTGACTACGGAGATGCAGAGGTCATCCCCGCCGACCAGGCGAGAAGCCACGAGGCGATCAAGCGAGCGGTCGGAGAGATCTGCGCGGCCGGGGCCGTGCCAATCGTGCTCGGAGGCGATCACTCGATCGCCCACCCGGACGTCGGAGCCGTCGCCGCTCACCTGAAGCCGGCCGAACTGGGACTGGTCCACTTCGACGCCCACGCCGACAACGTGCCATCGCTGTACGGCGTCACCCGTTCTCACGGCACACCAATGCGACTACTGGTCGAGGAGGGGTCGCTTCGCGGGGACCACATCATCCAGGTGGGCCTGCGCGGCTACTGGCCGGACCCCGAAGACTTCGAATGGGCCAGGCAGCAGGGCTTCAGGTGGCACCTGATGGAGGAGATCAGCGAACGAGGCATGGATGCCGTCATGGACGACGTGATCCGCGAAGCCGGAGAGTTCGACCATATGTTCCTGTCCTTCGATATCGACGTGTGCGACCCCGGGTTCGCGCCGGGGACCGGCACACCGGAGCCCGGGGGCATCACGGCAAGGGAGGCGCTGCGAGCGGTCCGGCTGCTGGCTTGGGAGGTGGGGTTCTCAGGGATGGAGGTCGTCGAGGTGAGCCCGCCCTACGACCAGTCGGAGATCACCGCTTTCCTGGCGAACCGAGTGGTCCTCGAGGCGCTTTCGGGTCTTGCCCTGCGCAAGCTCGGCCGCGAACCGCGCCCCGAGCGTTCGCCCTGAGCCGCTAGCCGGCCAGCTCTGAGCAGAACTCCCCGAAGGCCTCGACGTATCGGCGGACATCGTCATCGGTGTGCTGCACGCTGATGGTCCACTGCTCCTCGTCGCCGGGCGTCATGAAGATGCCCCTGTTGATCATCCACGGGAACGAAGCAGCGAACAGCTCCGGGTTGGTCTCCAGGAAGTCCCGGTAGTTCGTGAGCGGTTCGCTCCGGTAGGACACGCAACCCTTGGCGCCCAGGTCCACGGTGTGGGCCGGGATGCCGTTGTCGTCGATGGCCCGGCGGCATCCTTCCGCGAGCAGCGTTCCGAGCTTGCCCAGGTAGTCGTATGCGTCGGGGATGAGCACTTCCGTGAGCGCAGCCAGCCCGGCATGGCATGACAACGGGTTGCCGTTGAAGGTTCCCTGCTGGGCGGCGCCTTTGGTCACGAGCTCCATGACGTCGGCCCTGCCGCCGAACGCTCCTATCGTCGCGCCGCCCCCGATTGCCTTGGCGAAGCATGCCAGGTCCGGCTGGACAGCGAAGCGCTCGATGACGCCGCCGTACGCTATCGTTCCGCCGGACTTGACCTCATCGAATATGAAGATCACGCCGTGCTTGGCGCAGAGGTCCCGGACTCGCTCCAGATAGCCGGGCTGAGGGAGCACGATCCCGACGTTCATCATCACGGGCTCCATGATCACCGCGGCCACACGGTCCCCTATCTCGGCCAACCCGCGTTCCAGCGCGTCGGCATCATTGAACGGCACCACAAGCGTGTCCTTCCATTGGGAACGCGGGATGCCCTTCGAAGTCGGCTCTGTCCAGTAAATCCCGGAGTCCGAGGTGGCCGCCTCGCCACCGACGGCGTTCCGCAGTCCGAGGACATCGGCCTCCGGGACCACGGAGAACAAGACGGCGTCGTGATGGCCGTGGTAGGAGCCCTCCATCTTGATGATGGCGTCGCGGCCCGTGGCGGCCCGGGCCACGCGCACGGCGTCCATCGTTGCCTCGGTGCCGGAGTTGACCAGGCGGACCTGTTCGAGGTTGAAGCGTTTGCAGATCTCCTCGGCCAGGGCCACCGTGACCTCGGTGGTCACCGCGAAGTGGATCCCCAGCCCGGCCGCCTTCCCGAGGGCCTCGACTATCTTTGGGTGGGCGTGCCCGACGACGTTGACCCCGAAGCCGCCATGGAAATCGACGTACTCGGTCCCGTCCACGTCCCAGACGCGCGAGCCCTGTCCCCTTTTCAGGTAAACAGGGTAGGGGTCGCCGGCCTGAAAGTTCGATGTGACCCCGTTTGGCAAGCTTCGGCGCGCGCGCTCGAAGAGGGCGGCCGAGGCCTGGGTGCGCTCCAAGAGGCGGGTACCCTCCCGAGCCGCGATCTCCCTGGCCCGCGCCGTGATGCGTTCGATATCACTCTGAATGGCCACCGAGCCACCCCTTTGGATCGGGCCTGTCAGACTTTCCTGCGTTGAAGCATCAGATTGGTTATCGCCAGTATGACTCCGCCCATGAAGATCAACGTCCCCATCACGAAGACCTGGGGCGGGATGCCGACCTTCACGGCCCCGTACACCCACAGCGGGAACGTCTTCACCTGGCCGGCGTTGAAGTTCGTGATCACGAAGTCGTCGATGGACAGGGCGAACGCGAGCAGCCCGCCCGCAAGGATGCCTGGGAAGATGATCGGGAACGTCACCCGCCAGAAGGTCGTCCAGGGTCCCGCCCCGAGATCCTGCGCCGCCTCCTCTAACGACCGGTTGAACCCCGCCAGCCTGGCCCGAACCGTTACGGTCACGTAAGCGATGTTGAACATCACGTGGGCGATGATGATCGTGACCATCCCGCGAGGGACGCCAAAGGTGATGAAAAGCGATAGGAGCGAAGCACCCAGCACGATCTCGGGCGCCGATATGTTCATGAACATCACCATCTCGGCGGCTCCTTTACCAGGGAACCGGTACCGGACCAGGGCGAGGGCGATCATTGTCCCCAGGGTAGTAGCGATCACCGTGCTGACACCCGCCACCACCAAGGAGTTCTTGAGAGCTGCAGTCAGGTCCGGCTTATCGAAGACTCGGGGGTACCACTTGAAGGTGAACCCCACCCATCGGAAGCTGACCTTCTTGAACCCCGAGTTGTTGAAGCTGTAGACGATCATGACCACGATGGGCGACACCAGGTAGATGAGGACCACCGCGACATAGGTGGGAAGGACCCACCTGGTCCACCGGCGGCCTGATCCGACGGCCACTAGACGTACTCCTCCAGGCTGCGGGCGCCGAGCACCCGCGCGTATGCGAAGACCCCGATCAGCAGTCCGATCATCAGAACGAACGAGAGCGCCGCGGCGACCGGATAATGGAAGTTGGTCAGGTACTCGAGCTGGATGATGTTTCCGATCATGGTGGTCTTCGTCCCGCCCAGGATGAAGGCATTGACGTAGTCCCCCACGGCCGGGATCAAGGTGAGCAGGACGCCGGCAAAAACCCCGGGGATCGACAGCGGGAGGATCACCCGGAGGAACACCTGGAGCCTGTTCGCGTACAGGTCGTGCGCTGCCTCCACCACGCTTCGGTCGATACGGTCCAGTGCCACGTAAAGGGGAAGCGCCATGAACGGCAGGAAGTTGTAGGCGATGCCGGCGATCACGGCCGTGGGGGTGGCCAGCACGTGGAAGCTCTGGGGCAGAAGATGCCAGTCCTTCAGGGTACCAAGCACGATGCCGTCGTCGGAGAGGATGAACCGCCAGGCCAGCGTTCGGATCACGAACGAGACGAAGAAAGGCAACAGCAGCAGGAACAGGAAGGTCGTCTTGTGCCGGCCCCCCCGGAAGGCGATCCAGTACGCAAGCGGGTACGAGGCCACCAGCGTGATGGCCGTGGCGATCGAGGCGTATAGGAGAGAGCGGAGGAATTGGACTCGGTACCGATCTATTGCGTCGACGTAGTTCCGGACGTGCCAGGTGAAGCGAAATCCATCGAACAGGTTGCCGGTCTGCAGAGAGACCGAGGCAAGGAACACTAGCGGTATCAGGAAGAACAGCAGCAGCCAGGCCCCGCCGGGGAAGACCAGCATGTACGGCGCCAGCCGCTTCCCCACCCTGGCCTTTGGCCGCCTTACGACGTGTAGATCGGTTGGAAGATGCTGTTCCACTCGTCCTCTTCGGCCTGGTCCTTGAAGACCTTGTATTTGTGCGCCGCGGCGAGATCGTCGAGCGATGGGAAAACGAGAGAGCTGTTGGCCACCAGCGGGTCATCGATCTCGTTCAGCACGATATCCTTGGCAGCCGGAACCGGGCTCACGTACCAGATGAAGTCGGCCAGCTGCGCGGCGATGTGCGGGTCGTAGACGAAGTTCATCATCGTGATGGCGTCTACGGGATGCTTGGCTCCCTTCGGGATGCACATGTTGTCCGTCCAGAGGATCCCGCCCTCAGCGGGGATGCTGGCTTTGATCTCGGGGAACCCGTCGCCGCCGAAGTCGGCCGGTGCCGCGGCGATGAAGAGATCGCCCGACCAGGCTTGGGTGATGATCGTATCGCCGTTCTCAAGGGCGTCGATGTAGCTCTGGTCGTAGTATTGGCGCACGATCTCCTCGTCCCGCTGCTTGATCAGCACGTCCGCCGCCTGCTGCCACTGGTCGGGCGTCGAGGTCTGGATGTCGAACCCCAGGTGGACGAGCGCGGCGCATGGGAGGTCCTGGTTGTTTCCGAACATCCCCACCTTGCCCTTGTACTTCGGGTCGAGTAGGTCGGCGAACCCTTTCGGAGGCTCCTTGATGGCGTCGGAGTTGTAGCCGATGACCGTGAACCCCGACTGCCATGCCACCGAGTACGTGTTCCCCGGGTCGTAGCTCGGATCCGTCACAGCCTCGCTGGCGTTTGCGGCGAATTGCGGCAGATACGAATGGTCGAGCGGCCATAGGAAGCCGAGCTTGATCATGCGCTCGACCGGCCCACCGTTGGTGATCACGATGAGGTCATAGCCGGGGTCTCCGCCGGACTGGAGCACGGGAATGATCCTCGCGAGGAAGGGGTCGTTGTCGTTGACGTCGGTCTTATAGGTGACCTTGATATTGGTCTCCTTAGTGAACTGCTGGAGCGTGGGGCTTTTCCCGTTCTCGTCGACGTCGATGTAGTCCTCCCAATTGGCGAAGACGAGCTGCCCCGCGGGCGTCCCGTCTCCGTAGATCTCCTTCAACAAGTCCGCAGTGGGGCTGGCCGAAGTACCAGATGCTCCGGTGGTCGGATTGGTTTTGGTCCCGGACACTCCGCAAGCCGCCAGGAACGCCGAGAGGCTGAGCGCGCCGGCTCCCGTGCCGGCGTACTTGAGGAGGTCGCGGCGCGACAAGCGTCGCTGGGTCAACCCCCGCAAGAGTGCGGGATCCAGGTGAAGCGGGATCGGTCGGTCATTTCGGTTCATTGCTCCTCCTCCCAATCTGCGAGCGGCGCCGAGGGCCGGACGACGAACGTGTGCTCGGGTCGCCAACGCAGGCGGACCCGCTGGCCGGGGGCGGGGATGCTCTCGGCGCCGAGATTCTGGGCGTAGACGGTGAGCGTGCGCTCGCCCGGGCCGTCGACGGTGAACTGGTGACTGACCCCAACGAAAGTGGCGACCCTCAGCGTCCCGACGACGGAATTCCATCCAGCCGGCGTCTCGCCGGAGTCGGCTTCGAGGCGGATCTTCTCGGGCCGGACACCGACTTTCACCTTCGAGTCCTGACCGTTCAGACGCCCGAGGGGGACGGTGATGGCCCCTCCTGTGGCCAGGGCGACATCCGCGGAGACGCCGGTCCGGCCCCTGACCTCCCCGTCAAGCAGGTTCGACGCCCCCAGGAAGCCGGCAACGAACTCCGTCGACGGATTCTCGTAGACGCCTTCAGGGGGTCCGATCTGCTCGATCTTGCCGTGACGCATCACCGCCAGCCGATTCGACATGGTCATGGCCTCTTCCTGGTCATGAGTCACGTACAGGAAGGTGATGCCTACCTCGTTCTGGATCCTCTTCAGCTCGAGCTGCATCTGCTTGCGAAGCTTCAGGTCCAGAGCGCCTAACGGCTCGTCCAGGAGCAGCAACCTAGGCCGGTTGACCAGGGCTCGTGCCAGGGCGACCCTCTGCTGCTGGCCCCCTGAGAGTTGCGACGGCTTGCGTTTCTCGAACCCCGGCAGGTCCACCAGCAGGAGGGCCTCCCTAACCCGCCTCTCGATCTCGCCTCTCGCCACCTTCTTCCGTTTCAGGCCGAAGGCCACGTTCTCCTGAACCGAGAGGTGAGGGAAGAGCGCGTAGGACTGGAAGACCGTGTTGACGTTGCGGCGGTACGCCGGCAGGTTGGTCACGTCGGAGCCGCCGAGGTAGATCGTCCCTTCGCTCGGCTCCTCGAACCCGCCGATCATTCGGAGCGTCGTCGTCTTGCCGCAACCCGAGGGGCCGAGGAGGCTAAAGAACTCGCCCTGCGCCACATCCAGCGTTAGATCGTCGACCGCGGTCGTGTCGCCGAAGTGTTTCGTCACCCGGTCCAAGCGGACGTCGACGTCAGCCACGTGGGATCACCAGGGTTCCCCAGTTCCTTGCGATGCTCGATTCTGCCACGTCTCGGGCAAGTGGGTCCCGAGGCCCCCGGGGCAAAAGGTCCCCCGCCGCTTTGTACAGGAGGGCGACTGCTCCCCAGGGCCTCCGCGGACGAGACTGGCCATGATGCGCGCGATAGTCGTGGGTGGTGCCGGCGGCATGGGCAGGGTCGCGGCTCGAGACCTCGCCCGCTCCCCCGGTGTCCATGGGGTCACGATCGCGGACCTGGACGGCGAACGAGCCGCGGCCGTCGCCTCCGAGATCGACGCGCCCGGGATCGAGCTTGTAGGCCTACCCGCCGACGTCACCAGGCCGGGATTCCCCGACGTCCTCCGAGGCCATGACGTGTGCATCGCCTCCGTGGCCTACCGGCTCAATCCGCTCATCGCAGAGGCGTGCCTGGAAGCGGGCTGCGGCTACGTGGATCTAGGCGGCCTCTTCCACGTAGCGCTGCAGACGCTCGAGTACGACGGCCGTTTCAAGGAGGCCGGCCTGACCGGGGTGACGTGCGTCGGCGGGAGCCCCGGCATCACGAACATGCTCGCCGTGGCGGGCGGCCGTGAGCTCGATCCAGATTCCGTGCGGGCTATCCATGTCCGGCTGGGATCGATGGATCCGTCGGTCGAAGGCCTGCCGCTCCCGATCCCCTATTCGCTCGACACGATCCTCGACGAGTTCACGATCCCTGCGATGGCCTTCAGGAACGGGGAGTTCATGGAGGTGCCGCCCTTGGGCGAGCCCGAGGAGATCGATTTCCTTCCGCCCATCGGCCGGCGCGGCGTGTTCACCACTCTGCACTCGGAGGTCGCCACACTTCCGCGGGCGTTCCCCGGCGTTAGAGAGGTCACGTTCAAGATCGCGCTGGAGCAGGCCCTCGTGGATCGCTTCCAGCTGATCGCAGCACTCGGGCTCGCGTCCACAGAGCCGATCGAAGCTGGCGGGCAGCTCGTTCGCCCGCGAGATGTTCTCTCGGCCCTGGGCCGGCGCCTGCCGCAGGCCGCCGGCACCGAGGACATCGAGTGTCTACGAGTGGTCCTGGAGGGGACGCACGAAGGCCGGCCCGCGACGGCTGTGGCGGAGTCCCTGATCGAGCCGGACAGGGGCGCGAAGATGGGTGGCGGAGCGCTCGACACCGGGATCCCGCCATCGATCGTCGCCCAGATGGTCGCCGCCGGCGAGGTGAAGGGACCCGGGATGTTCGCGCCTGAAGAGGCCGTCGATCCCGACCTGTTCTTCGCTCGCCTGGCCGAGCGCGGCATCACCTACCAGGTTCGAATCCTGCCCAAGGCCTGAACCGATAGCCTCGGGCGGCCTTCCGCATTGGCCGCGCATCGGAGTACCCTTCGTGAGCGAGTTTTCTTCACTCGCGAGGGGGATCCAAAGGTATGGGTGGCTAGTTCCGATGACCTGCGTGGCCTGCGGCAGTGAGAACCCCATAGGGCGGAAGTTCTGCATGGAGTGCGGCGCTCAGCTGGCGCTGGCGTGTCCGTCGTGCGGGGCAGCGAATCCGGCGAACGCGAAGTTCTGCGGAGAGTGCGGAACCGGATTTTCTGCCGATACGGTCTCCCGGGCCGGATCGGCCCTGACTGCCAATTCCCCACGCGCAGAGCAGTCGGCGGAGCGGCGGCTCGTCTCGGTCCTGTTCGCAGACCTCGTCGGCTTCACGACACTCTCTGAGTCCCGCGACGCTGAGGAAGTTCGGGAGCTCTTGACGCGGTACTTCGAAACGTGCCGGCGGCTGATCGGCCTCTACGGTGGCACGGTCGAGAAATTCATCGGGGACGCGGTGATGGCTGTGTGGGGCACTCCGGTTGCTACGGAGGATGACGCCGAACGAGCGGTTCGAGCCGCGCTCGACCTGACCGTCGCGGTGGCCGACCTCGGTGCCGAGGTCGGGTCTCCGGGGCTCCGGGCGAGGGCCGGCGTGCTCACGGGAGAAGCGGCCGTGACCATAGGGGCCGAGGGGCAGGGCATGGTGGCCGGTGACTTGGTAAACACGGCCTCTCGCATACAGTCGGCAGCACCCGCCGGCGGGGTGTACGTGGGAGAGACCACCCGACGAGCCACAGAGGCCGCGATCGTGTACGAGGAC
>Ga0210378_10001290_pt1 | contig 13074 bp, 13 predicted proteins | sample PLM1_60_b1redo_FD_155465 | JGI IMG/M metagenome (GOLD analysis project Ga0210378, IMG submission 155465) | Groundwater sediment microbial communities from an aquifer in East River, Colorado, USA - PLM1_60_b1 redo | ecosystem: Environmental > Terrestrial > Soil > Riparian zone | place: USA: East...
CCGGCCGGTTCGGCGACCATCACGCGCTGCTGGCCCGGATGCACCTGGACCACATCGACCAGCTCACCACCATGATCGACGGCCTGAACACCAGAATCGAGGAGGTGGTCGACCCTTTCTCCGAGCCGCTACGACAACCCCGACGCCAAGAAGCAACGCCTGATCCGCGAGCTTCAGGTCCTCGGCCACAAAGTCACCGTGGAGCCCGCCGCCTGACCCAGCCACCAACCCGGACTCCATCCCTGCCCCGACCCGAGCTCACCCGGCCGGGGTTCGCTGCCGCCTGCGCGGCTGGGGTCAAGTTTCATCTCAGAACCGCCGAGCCGGTCGTGAGGGTTCGCCGCCGGAGCGCAGACGCGGGCCGTGTCTGATGAGAAACTCATACGGTGGCGGTCAGCGCCGAACTGGGTCGCCCGCCGCCTGTCGGGCGCGCCGACGAGGTGGCGGGTGTCGTCGGCCTCGTGCGTGATGCTGCCCGCGGCAATGGGACGGCGCTGCTGCTCTCAGGGGAGGCCGGCGTCGGAAAGACGGCCCTGGTACGGGAGGCGTGCGCGCAGGTCACTGGTCTCGCCGAGGTCCTGTGGGCGCCGTGCCTACCGCTGACGTCGTTGGCGGTCCCGTTCCTGCCGCTGACCTCGGCGCTGCGGGAGTGGGCCGCGGGCCGCGACGCGCCGGTGCCGGCGATGCGCCCATCCGCCGACCGCGCAGCGGGCGACAGTCCGGTGGAGTTCGACGCGTGGCTGGACGATCTGTGCCACACAAGCCCGGTGATGCTCGTCGTGGATGATCTGCACTGGGCGGACCAGAGCACGCTCGACGTGCTGATGTACGTCCTCGCGGGGCTGGCCGGTCGGCGCCTCGCGGTCGTGACGACGGTGCGCACGGGCGAGGTTGGGGAGGGGCACGCGCTGCGCCGGTGGCTGGCTGACGTGCGCCGGCTGCCCGGGGTGCGCGAACTCGGTCTCGGCCGGCTGGACCGCGTCGCGACGGCCGCGCAGATCGCCGGGCTGCTGGGGCGACCACCGCACCAGAGCCTGGTCGACGGGGTGTTCGCCCGCACCCACGGCAACGCGTACATGACGACGCTGCTGGTGCGGGGCCTGCCGCCGGACACCACCGCCTTGCCGGTCGGGTTGCCAACTGAGTTGCGGGAGGCTGCGGCCCATGCCTGGCACCGGCTGTCCGCGCCGGCACGCGAGCTGACCCGACTGATCGCCGTGGCGGGTCACCCGCAGCGCGCTGACCAGCTTCGCGAGGTGGCGGGCGCGACCGGGCTCGACGGTGACCTGGTGCCCCTCCTACGCGAGGCGGTGGATGGCGCCGTCCTGCAGGTGGGCGTCGACGGCGGTTACTGGTTCGTGCATCCGCTGCTGGCCGAGGTGCTGGAGGAAGGGCTGTTGCCCGAGGAGCGGCGGAGCCTGCACACGGCGTTCGCCGCCGTGCTGGAGCCACACGGGGACGCGGCTGAGCACCTCGGCGTCGAGCAAGCGGTGGACCTGGCGGACCACCACCATCGGGCCGGGCACCGGCAGGAGGCGTACCAGTGGGCGTTGCGCGGTGCGGAGGCGGCCGAGCGGGCCGGCGGCGCCACGGAGATGCTACGGCTGCTGCGCCGGGCGCTGGCCCTGCGCGACGAGGTGCCGGACGCCGGCATCTCCCGGCTCGACCTGCTCCAACGGATCCAGGCCGCCGCCGAGCGGGCCGGCGAGCAGGACGAGGAACTCGCCGCGGTGGACGATCTGCTCGCGATCGTCAACCGCGAAGACCAACCCCTGCTCGCCGCAGGACTACTGGTGCGGCGGATGGAGCTTCGGCTATCGACGGGTCAGGAGTTCGCCTCCCTCGCTGACGTGCGGGAGGCGGTGCGGCTCTCGTCCGCGCACCCGGAGAGCGCCGTGCACGCCTGGGCGATGGGGGAGCTCGCGCACGCGGAGTTGTGGCATTGGGTGCCTTCCGGCGCGGCGACGGCGGATGAGGCGGTCCGCCTCGCCCGGGCCTGCGGGTCGCCGAAGGCGTTGGCGTACGCGCTGACCGCCAGCGTCATGGCGCGGTGTCTGGCCAGCGACGGTGGTGGCGTTGCCGACGCGCAGGAGGCGCAGGCGGCCGCGGCGGAGGCGCGGGACTTCTGGGGATATGTCCACGCCACACTGTGGGCGGGGAACTGTCTGGACGGACCGGGAAGCCTGGAGGTCGTCGAGCAGCGTCGCCGCAGCCGCGAGGAGCTGACCTCCCTCGGTGGCGCACACACCTACGCGGCCTGGCTCTCCGCCGACGAGGCGCTCGGGTTGCTCATGCGGGGAGACTGGCGTGGATGCGTCGAGCGGCTTCGGGTGGCGCTGGGTTCGACGCCCGGGCCGATGGGAGACGTCATTGCCCGGCTGACCGCGGCGCAGTTGGCGGTGCGGCAAGGCAGGCGGGCCGAGGCGGAGGCCCACCTCGCTCGCGCCGACGAACTTTACGCCGAGCACTCCGGGTTCCTGGCGTTCAGCTTCGACGCCGTCCGTGCCGAACTCGCCGTGGCCACCGGCGACACCGAGGGCGCGATCGCCGCTGCCATGGCAGGCGTGGAGGGGGAGGGTGAGCCGCCGACGATGGTGGAGCGGCTTATCCCGCTGGCCGCCCGGGCCGCCTCCGACGAGGTGCAGGCGTTGACTGACCGGGGCGCCGACCCCGCGCGAGCGCTGGCACAGTTGCGTGACCTGCGGCGCCGCTACCCCGAGGTGGTGGCGGAGACCGTTCCCGGCGAGCTGCACCAGGCGCAGGTCCGTGCGCTGCAGGCGCTCTATGACGCCGAGGTGCTGCGGGGCGAGGCGGACCCAGGCGCTGCGACGGGGTGGCGGCTCGCCGCAGAGGCCTGCGCCCAGGCCGAGGACCCGTGGGAGGAGGCGTACGCGTGGTGGCGGGCCGCGGAGGCGTCGGCTCACGACCGGCAGGCCCGGGACAGAGCCCTGCGCCGGGCGCACGCGCTGGCCGCCGACCTGGAGGCGGCGCCGCTGCTGGCGGACATCGAGTCGCTGGCACGCACGGCCCGGGTGTCGCTGGCCACGGTCGAGCACGACGCCACAGCCGCTACGCTGCCGGGTCTCACCCGCCGCGAGCGGGAGATCCTGGCGCACGTCGTCGCCGGTCGGACGTACCGCGAGATCGCCAGCGAGCTGTTCGTCAGCGAGAAGACCGTGAGCGTCCACATCTCGAACATGCTGCGCAAGACCGGGATGTCGAGCCGCATCGAGCTGGCGCAGCTCGCCCGCCGGCTGAGCAGCTAGGAGCTACCCATCCGCCGTAGGCTGTTCCGTCCGCGTCCATGACTCGGAGGCAAGCGCTTGCCGGCCGCTGGAGGGCAAGTCGAGCCTCGGTCGTCCGGGGCTACTCACGCATTCCACGGCCAGGTTCGTCGACCTGGGTTTCTCCGCCCACATCACGCTGGAACAAGTCGAACGTGGCGAACCTGCCGATCACGCTCTTGCCGGGTATGAAGATCGGCCAGCTCTGCCTGTTCCGCCTCTCCTCGCCGGCCAGCCACCCGTACGGGTCGTCGGTCTACGGCTCGTGGTACCAGGGTCAGCGCGGCCCGACCCCGAGCCGTTCGTGGCAGAACTGGAACACCTGGCCTACGGACACCCCCTGACCGGACCGGTCCTGGACCAGGTGTGGCGGCCGCCGTCGCCTACGCGATATCGCTCCACACCCAGGCCGTCGAGCGTCGGGCACACCGACCACCGCTGCAGCACCTGCCCGGCTCGTTCGAGTCGCTGCGCGACCACCTGGCCCTCATCGGCAGCACGCTGGACTTCGACGACATCGAGTCGACCCTGGGCGTCGGCATCGAGGTCATCACCGGGGCGCTGTGGCCGCACAGCCCGCACGCACCGCGGTGACCCGCGCTGCCCGGCGTGCCCACCGACGGCCGGTCGCGGAAGGCCGGGCCGTCGGTGGGCACGCCGGCGGCGGGCGTCCCGTGCACGCCCGCCGGTAGCGCTGCCCGCCCGTCGCGCGAACCCGGCGAACCGGGCCGACGCTCGGCCTGCGGACGCGACCAATTCCAACGACGTGAACTTTCACAGCCGGGTGCGGCGCGTGGGCGGGACGCCGAACCTTGTCGGCGGACAGGTCTGGCACGTCATGAGCACCAACCGCACGCACCGCACCCGGCTGGCCCGCGCCCTGGCCGCCGTCGCCGACATCAGCTACCAGGCGGCGCTGACGCGGGTTGTCCGCGCCGCCGAGGCGGGACTGCTGCCCGACCCGCTCGACGCGGCCGGCATGCGCCACGCCCTCGACGTGTTGCTCGCCGGCACCGGCCGCGCCGCAGCCGGGACGACCTCCTCGGCGCTGGGGCTGGAACGCCGGTACGACCGGTTGGCGCAGATCTGCGGGGACCGGCCGCAGCCCGGGGTGCGGGAACGGGTGGCCCGTGCACGCGCCCTCGGCGTGCCCGCGGTGCGCTCCCAGGGGCGGCTACGACCCGGTCGAGATGCCCGGCGTTCATGGCCGAGCAGGACGACCCCGACGTGCGCACCGACTGGTGGCAGCGGGTCGTCGCCGCCGGCACCTGCCCGGACTGCGCCCTGGCCGAGGTGTACCCGCCCGGCCGTGACCCGGACGGGTACGTCCCGATGACCGTGCCCTCGACGAACGGGACGCCGCCGGCGACGTTGACGCCTACGAGCGCAGGCTCCGTGCCATCGCCCGCCGCGAACCCCGCGACGTCGACGCCCACGCCCACCTCGGTCACCTGTACCTGGACATGGCCGACCCCACCAGCACGGTCGTGGTGACGCCACCGCCTGGCCAGCGCCAGCGGCAGGCGTGGCTGCGGACCGCGTTGGGCCACTACCAGACCGCGGTCGGCGTCGCCGAGCTGGCGCTGCCCGACCCGTTCACCGGCGTCCTGGCCTGGGCCGAGTTGGACAACAGGCCTTTCCTCCGCGCCCTGCACGGCCTGGCCCTCGCGCTGTGGCGGCTGCACCGCTTCGACGCCGCCGAACAGGTCCTGCTCAACATGCTGTGGCTCAACCCGATGGACAACCAAGGCGCCCGCACGCTGCTGCCCGACGTCCGTGCCCGCCACCGCTGGGAAGACAGCCAGGACCGGTAGCGGCGCCGCAACAGCGACGGTCATCCGCTGGGGCTGCCAGACGGGTCAAGTACTGGTCTGGGCAGTGCCGCACGACGGCGGGCTGGCAGAAGGACTCCCGTACACAACGTTGCCGCTTCGTGTGTCTGATCGCGTCGATACGCTCTCTCCTCTTGGTCGGGGTGCGGCGGCGAGCGGAGATCGTGTATGCCCGAGGTGGGCGAGATCGTGGGCGCCTTACAGCAGGCCGCCGAAGGTCTGCGCAAGGCGCAGTCGGCGGCCGCTCAACTCGACGCCAGCGCACAGCAGGTGCAGTCCCGGGCCGGCGGGACCGGGTTCCGCGGGGTGGCCGAACTGGTGGGCCAGGTCCGGCAGCGGGTCAACCGGATCCGACAGGCGCAGGCAGCGCTCGTGGCCACGGTGACGCCGATCAGCGACACCGTCCGGCGGGTCACCGACGGCATAAACCCCGCCGAGGCGGTGGCCACCCTCGAGCCCGCCGCGCAGCAGATCAGCACCGCCTCCACCAACACGTCGGCGATGCTGCCGGAGATCGACCGGCTCAAGACCGACATCGAGGCCGCGACGAAGGGCGGCCAACCCGGCCCGCTGATCGCGATCAAGCACGCCCTTGCCCACGCGGCCGGCAGCCTCGACACCGCGAAGCGGCGCACGGACCAGACGATCAGCGAGGCGCTGCAGCTGGGAACCCTGTCCGCAGGCGATGGCAGCGGCGCGGGAGCAACACCGCCGTCCCTGCACCAGACCCGCGGCGACGGCGAACCCGCGCGGCCTTCTCGGTGAACGGCAGCTCCAGCATCCGAGCCAGAAGCAGGTCGGCGTCTTGGCGGGTGATCCGCCATGTCGGCTCGAGCGCCCGAGGCGGATAGCGGCGATGCAACCGCTGCATGTCCGGCCCAGATTGAGCAGGGGCCCCTGACGCGACGATCGCGGTCGATGCCTGGACCTGGGTCTCCGACCTCTGGCGAATGATCACGAGGGGCCCCCTTACTGAACAAGGTCGCCAGGGATTCGGGCCGATATCCGCCACCAGGCTCCTTGTCCAGCCGCTGCGGTGGCGCCTGCGGTGCCGCGAGACGGCGTTGGTGGTGAGCCAGAACCTCGGCGATGACCTCGGTAGGCGCGGGAGTCAGATACAGCTGCGTGGTCGAGAGGTGGACGTGTCCCAGGACCCACTGCACGTCGCACAACGGCATCTGCGGGTCCCGGGCCATCCGGTAGGCCGCAGTGTGACGCAGGTCGTGCAGAGACCAGTTCGCGCCCAACTCCTGGTTCGCGCGGGTGAACATCGCCCGGGCAGCGTGATACGTCAATGGGCGCAACGGTTTCCGGTTGGTCCACCACAACGGGTCATCCGCCCCGGCAGGGACCGCTGCGCCCAGGGAGACCTGGTAGAGCCGTAACCAGATGAAGGCGTCCGCGCTGGCCGGCAGCTGCTGCACCGCCCGCGACCCTTTCCGGACCACCGTGATCAGCTGCTGTCCCGGATCGACGTCCCCGCCACGCGCGCCCAGCAGTTCGGCCGCCCGCGCGCCGGTCGAGACCCAGAACGCCACCAGCGCCCGGTCCCGGTCAGAACGCAGCCGGGCGAAGACCTGGTTGAACCGATCGTCAGGGATCCGGCGAGGGATCCGCTGCGCCAGGCGGGGCCGATAGCGGCCCGAGCGCTCCTTCGCGAACGGCTCCATCGGGTTGTGATGGGCATGCGCCCGTGACCCTGCCCGCTCCCGCACCAGCGGGAACGGGTTCACGATCGGACCGGACCCCGCCTCCAGGTGGAAGGCGTAGAAAGTGCGCAACACCGTCTCGCTGTGAGCCAGCGTCGAGGCCGCGTACTTGCTGCCCGGCGACTACTTGCCCGTCACCGGATTCGCCGTCCCGCCAGCCTGCCGCGGTCCCGTGCCAGCGCGGGGCTTGTCGACCAGCGTCAGCCACCGACAGAAATCGCGGGCCTCACACCGGGTCGCCTGATCCCACGCCACCTTGACAGCCCAGAGGAACCTGAACCAGCGCAACAGGTCCAACGCATACGAACGCTGCGTCGCCGGACTGCGTCCCGAGGCCTGCAGCTCCGCCAGGAAGCCCGTCACCGAGCCCACCACCTCACCGACCGGATCGACCAGCCGGTAGGGCTCCCACATCACATCGGTCTCGACCACCGCACCGACGCCGTCCACCACGAGCGTGACCAGATCACGCGGCCCCATTTCCCCCGAAGTCATGGCCGGACCCTAGCCATAAGCACAGCCCTGACTAACACCTGTGTGACCTGTGGGAACGTCTCCGTAGTTCAGTCAACGGTTACGGCATCGGCTACCACCCGCTGACCGGGTGGTGCACGAACATCGGGGACAACCTGGCGTTGATGCAACGCACCGGCAGGGCGGGCTCGTTCACCGCGGTCGATCACGTGAAGGTCATCGACCATGCCCTGGCCCAGATCCCGGCCGCGCACCGGGCCGACGTGCTGGTCACGATCGACGGGGCCGGGGCATCGCATGAAGTGATCGACCACCTCACCGCCTTGAATACCTGCAAAGACCACGGCGGGCGGGGCCGGCGCCTGGAGTACTCGATCGGCTGGCCCGTCGACGCGCGCACCACCAACGCGCTCGCGCGGGTGCGCGCCCAGGACTGGACCTGTGGTCTGCGCGCCGATGGACGCGTCGACACCGACGCCCAAGTGGTGGACCTGACCGGGATCCTGCGCGAGAGCGTCGGTGGGGACGAACTCAAGGGCTGGCCGGCCGACATGCGCGTCATCGCTCGGCGCACCCCCAGAGCCGAGGACGAGCAGGCCGAACTCGGCGAAGACGCCGCCTACCGTTACGGCGCGTTCGCCACCAACACCCCCACCGGGCAGGTGCAGTGGCTCGACGCCCGGCACCGCACCCAGGCCCACGTCGAGGACAAGATGAAAGAACTCAAGGCCACCGGCGCCGAGAAGCTCCCGAGCGCGTCCTGGGACCGCAACCACGCCTGGATCCAACTCGCCGCCCTCGCCGTGACCTTGACCGCGTGGATGCGTCATCTCGGCCTGTCCGGTGACCTCGCCAAGGCCGAGCCCAAGGCCCTGCGCTTCAGGCTCCTGGCCGTCCCGGCCCGCCTGGTCCACCACGCCCGCAAGCAGATCCTGAAGATCCCACCCGGCTGGGCCTGGGCGGAGCACCTGGCCACCGCCTACAACCGGATCCACGCCCTGCACCCCGCCTGACCGCAGAACCCCCTGTCCCGACCAGAAGAAAGAACCCCGGCCGGCCACGTGGAACCAGCGCCCACCCGAGCACCATCGGGCGCCCCGGCGCGCCACCAACCCCTCACAGCCCCGCCGAGATCACCAACCGGACCCCCATCACCAGCCAGGCCACCCCGGTGAATCATCGAGGTTGAACGCGCCGGGCCGGCATCGCAACATCAAGGCGCAGGCCGAACCGATGTGACGGCGCCTGGGTGGCCTTCGGAAGCTCGGCCTGACGGCGCATGGCCAACCAGATCTGATCGACGCTCATCAGTGACGAGACATGGACGCGATGAAAGCGGAACAGTTCAGCGCCCGGGGTCCAGTGGGCGAATCCTTCGCCTGATCGCGCGAGCGTGTACCGGTGGTGATGGAGTCTGTCCGACGTCTCCAACACCACGGGCGGCGCCAGCAGACTGTAAGACCGTTCGAACCGGACACCAGTGGTCATCGCGCGGCGGAGCGCCGCTGTTCCGACGTTGTAGAACAGGACGTTCTCGACGTCACACGGCGCACCCCGAGCAGCCGAGTAGACGGCATGCAACACCTCGCCCGGCCCGGCGACAAGAGTGCGGAGCGTAGCCTGGAGCTCGCTGCGCAGGTCGCGCAGCCAATCCCTCGGTTGGAACGGGAGCCGGATGGTCGACCACGCCTCCACGACGCGGTCCTCGACGCGCACCGTGTACTTCCCGCCGACGGGCTTCGACGGCACTCCCCAATCTAACCACGCGAGAGACGCCCAAAGCCTGTACCGGCGTTCCGCCATGCCTGGGTTTGGGATGGATGACGGCGTCTGAATCGGTCGGCTGCGACCTCGGCCCGTCGACGGTCATCCTCACCGTCCTGGGCAAGGCGCTCGCCCGTCCATCAGTGCACGATTCACTGTGGTCGAGGCCGGCCGCACGCGGGCGGTTTGGCCGTGGTTCAGTACAAGATCACGGTGTCGAGCGCGGCGATGAGTGCCTGTACAGCGTCTGGTGATTCGCCGAGGACATTCAGTGTGACGGTGGGGTACTTCGTGATCAGGACGTCGTCGGGGAGTAGCAGCGCCGCGTCGAGAGACTCTGACTTCCGTGCCACGCCCACCATCTGGCGTGCGAGTTGCTCGTCGACGGCTCGAACGGAGGCGAAGTTCACGGTGATCGATGGCCGCTCTTCCGATAGATACAGCGACCAGAGCGACTTGCGCTTGCCCTTCACCCAGTAGTAGAGGCCGGCGGATCGTGCCGTGCCGATACCACCGAGGAACTGAACGTCGTGAGCGTCGGCATGCGTCAGCAGCGCGCGCACGGCGTCCCGCGTGGCCGGATCGGGGTGCTCGTCCAGTGCGGTCTCGATGTCCTGCCTGGACCAGCGTGGTTTCGTCGGGGACTTCGGCGGTGCGGGCTCATCAGGGTCGGGCGGTGGCGGGCCGATGACGGCGAACATCGCCGTGACGAGCCGCTCGATCCATTCGATCGCTTCGGCCGCCTCCGCGTCGCTCAAGGGTGACCGCCCGGCCACGTCGGGGTTGCGGTCAGCTTCGTGCGCGATCCGGTTGCGCCGTTTCACGATGGCGAGCAGCTGATCCTGAACGCCCTTGGAGGTGTGCGGCTCGTACCCGACGTCTGCCTTACTCAGTTCCACGGCGACCGCGCTCCAGAGTGAAGCGTCGCTCACATGCGCGAGTGCCTGCTTGATCTTTTCGGGATGCTGGAAGGACAGATGGCCGAACTGCGTCTGCAGGTGCTCCCGGAACGCCTCCCGCAGTGTCGTCGAGCCGTGATGCACGTCCTCGAACCACGCCATCGGAACCTGGATCTGCAGGAACTTGGCCGGTCGTTTCGCGGAGGTGTCCAGCGCGAGCCACAGCGCGCGTTCGTAGAGCTCCCGGTGCACCCAGTGGTCAAGCGCGGATACCGCCTGCACCCACGCGGCGCGGTACAGGTCGGTGATGTTGAAGGCCCGGACCTGCAGCCGCTGCAGGTGGCGGCCGCCTCGGACGAGATCCCGGGCCAGCTCGAGGTTGGTCCGCAACTCGGCGAGGGCTCCGTCGGCGGCGGGCATGTCCTCAGGGGCAGTGCTGGCGTCCGACACGGCGACCAGTATGCCGAGACACGTCGTTCTTGTTCGGCGATAGCGCCTTCCTCTGCGGACCCGCCCTTCTCCCTTGTGCGGCATACGCTGCGGCATCTCCGCCAATCGGCCCTCGCAGTGTGCCCGGATGGCCACCGCGCGGATTCGCTAGCCTTGCGGTGCCAAGGCGTCCACATCGCGAGCCGGAACCTATCCGTACGCGCTGGTGCTATTGACCCATCTTCCCCTGCTGTTGGAACAACGCCATCTCCACCTGGCCCGGCGTCACGTCCGTCAACGCTGTCTGCCGGACCCGCTCGGCGACCCTGTTGAGGTAGACGAGGTAGAAGGCGTACTCGGGGGTGCGCCAGCCCGCGGACCTCAGCACGGTCTTACCGGAGACGCGGTTGATCGCCGCCGCCAGGACTGCGTCGAGAATCAGCGCATCCGGTGTGTCGAGCCCGGCGGAGGCGAAGTAGAGGAACTTCGTGAAGAACGCCGGCCCGAGCCCGGTGACGTGATGCTGGTTACGCAATGCGTAGAACGCGTGCACCGGACCGTGGTCGGTCAGGATCGCCACGGCGGCGATGAGCCTCGCGTCGAGGTCGGGCTGGGCCAGTATCGCCCTGGTCCTGTGCCAGCCGTAGCCCGTCGTGCCGTAACCCCAGGCGTTGGACGCGGCCAGGAGGCCCGCCCACTGCGGCCGGCGCTGCCGACGGAGGTCTGACGCCAGACTGAACAGGTCACCACGCGAGAGGTGGCTCGCGCCACGGAAGCGCGCCGGCAATCCGTCGGCGGCGGCCAACCACGGTTGACCGACGACCACCCGGTGGCCGTCCTCCGCGGGGAACGCCGTCGGTAGCTCCGCGGTCCAGATCGGCGTCCGCCCAGCGGCCGCCTCGGCCCGCGTGATGCGCAGCCGCATGCGGTCTGGGATGTTCATGTCCGCCCCGCTCCCGTTCTTGTTCTCGGCCGATCAGCTGACCCATCTCGGTCGCGTCTGCGACGACAATTCGCGTCGTGACGACAGAGCCCATCCCGGACGAGGTGGTACGGCAGACTCTGCTCCAGGCGATCCTCACAACCCACAACACCGACACAAGGCTGTTCATCGATCACACCCATGAACGCTCGATCATGTTCCATGTCGGGCGTCGGCTCGCGTGCGAGGTGGACACCTGGCCGGGCGACTGGTCGGTGGATCTGGAGTACAACCGTGATCGGGGCGCGGTGAAGCGTGGGAACACGTTCAGCGGGGAGCAGGCGAAGAGGATACTTCCCGACCTGATGATTCATCATCGCGGCCGACAGGGCCCTCATCACAATCTTCTGGTGCTCGAAGCGAAACTCGCCGTGAGTGACCCTGGGCGGCGAGAAGACCACGAGAAGCTCGCCGGCATCGTCGAAAAGTACAACTACCGGCACGCGGTCTACCTCGAGTTCGGACAATTGGGCGCCGGTCCACGGTGGCACTGGATCGCCGAATCAGGTCAATTGCGGGCCTGCCTACCGACGCACACGATCTGCGCTGCTCGGCCCTGCGTGTCATGACCGGCGCCGAATCCACAATGATCACCGACCCGTCGGCCACGCTCACCCGCCGTCACCAGCTCCTTGCCTACTACGACCGCGCCGTGCTCGGATCGAACGGGTTCGTGTGCACATCGCACGCGCGGTGCGCCGGCTCGGTGGCGAGGCCCGGCATTGGCTTTTCTGAGGGTCAGTTGAGTTACCTCGGCGAGCATTACGACACCCGTGTGAACGGGACACCGTTGCGGGTGGCCATCGTCCCGATGGAGTTCGGCGCAGCCGAGAAGCACGTGACAATGGACCGGTTCGCCGAGGTGATCGCCGAACGCAGGGACGGCCGACGCAATCCGCACATGCGCGGTGTGGCGTTCGCGCTGCGCCTGGCGTTCGGTCTCGGACTCGGCGACGACCGCGGCGGCGAGTACCTGACGACACCGGGCGGGCGGGTGCACATGTTCGACGCCTACGCCATGGTCAACTCCGTGCTGTGCGCCGCCGCCAAGCTGGGCACCAACGAGAGCCGCCAGAGCGCAACGATGCGCACGGAGTGCTCCCGTCACCTCACCGCGGCCCTGCGCATACTCGCCCCCACGCTGGTGATCTCGCAGGGCGCGCTCCTGAGCCTGCCACTGAGCAGGCTGTTCACCATCGAACAGAGCGTCAGCGATGTGGTGAGCAGGTGCTCGCTGGACATCCACCGGTTCGTCTGGGTCAACCTCCACCACCCGACCCGCCACTGGGACTCGCTCAAACGTCCATACCTGCGGAACGTCGTCGAACCATCAATCACCCACGCAAGGCATCTAGTGCTCGGGTCAACTCAATAGGCCGAGCGCGGGTCCCGCGCCCTTGGTACCTGTATCGCCTTACGCTGCGTACAGCTGTCGGCGCAGCCAGTGCCGAGCCGCACGGCACCACCCGCTGGGACTTCGCCCCCTAGCGATCCAACGGAACTTCGTGATCTAGCCCGGGATCGCTGAGGCAACTGGCGATGACTGCGATGGCGCCGGGCCACTTCGAAGTAGCGCGACCGGCTGGTGAGGGGCCAGTACCGATTTCCGGTAGGCCTCTAATCTGTCTCACCGGACAGGTCGCACTGGGCATAGTTCATGAATGCCATGGCCGCCTCGGTTCCGAGGGCGAAGTACGGTTG
>Ga0210378_10001291_pt1 | contig 13074 bp, 10 predicted proteins | sample PLM1_60_b1redo_FD_155465 | JGI IMG/M metagenome (GOLD analysis project Ga0210378, IMG submission 155465) | Groundwater sediment microbial communities from an aquifer in East River, Colorado, USA - PLM1_60_b1 redo | ecosystem: Environmental > Terrestrial > Soil > Riparian zone | place: USA: East...
TCGGCTTGAGCTGCTGCTTGATGACGGCGAGCGAGGCGTCCCAGTCGGTGTAGCCGGTGATCGAGATGACGGTCAGCTTCAGCGGGTTGGACGGCGAGTACCCGGCGCTGGCCAGCAGGGTCTTGGCCTTTTCGACGTTCGGCTTGTCGTACCCGGCGGCGGCGACCGCGGCCTGGTCGTAGTACTTCTGGAACGTCGGCACCACGATGCCGGTCTGGTTCGCCGGCGGCTGCTGGCCGCCCTCACCGATCAGCGAGATCTGGTTGCGGTCGATCGCCGAGGCGATCGCCTGGCGGACCGCCAGCTTGCTCGTCGCGGGATGCGACGGGTCCAGGTTGGGGAACAGCGCAACATTGGTGACCGGCGGCGACCAGGTGTGGTTGTCCTTCGACTTCGACAGGTAGAACTGCTTGATGTTCGGGATGAACTGGCTCCCCCACTGCGCCTTGCCGTTGGCGAGGTCGAGGTTTGCCGGGCCGTTGTCCAGGTACGCCGGGTACTCCACCTTCTGGATGTATGGCTTGCCGGGCTGCCAGTAGCTCGGGTTCGCCTTGTACTGGATGTTGTTCGGGGTGCACGGGTCGACCGTGAACGGACCGGTGCCGACCGGTTTCGAGTCGGCCCAGGTGTCCGGGTGAGCCGCCGCCGCACCGGTCGAGAAGACGTGCTTGGGGACGATGCCGACCTGGTTGGCAAAGTTGAAGAAGTACGGCTCGGCGGCCTGGTTGAACGTCATCGTGACCTGCTTGCCGCTGGCGGTCACGCTGTTGAGGCCGGCGCCGGTCCACAGCGCGTACAGGTCAATGGCCGGCACCTGCTTCATCAGGTTGAACGTGTACGCGACGTCCTCCGCGCCGAACGGATGGCCGTCGTTCCATTTCACGCCGTCCCGGATGGTGAAGACGATCGACTTCTTGCCGTCGCCCCACTGGTAGGACGTCGCCAACATCGGGGTCTCTTTCTGGTCCTGCAGCAGGTTGACGAAGACCAGTGGCTCGTACACGAAGCCGAGGGACACGGTGTTGACGCCCGGGTTGAACGGGTTGAACTGGCAGGTCCAGGTCTGGCCCTGGGTGTTGGCGATCGTGACCGTGCCGCCCTGCTTGTGCGTGGCCTTGTCGGTGCTGCTCGCCTCCTTGCTGGTGCTGTCCGCGGTACTACCAGAGGTGGTCGTCTTCGACCCGGAACAGGCCGCCACCAGCAGAGCGAACGACATGGCGGCGGCGAGAGTCGTGCTGCGCCTCATCCTGACGGTCCCTTCCTGATCTTGGTCGTTCGTGTCGCATGCCGAGACCCGTGGGCGGGTCGAGGGCGGGGGCGCTCCGGTGGACCGGGCGTGGCGTGGCCAGGCGGGCGAGCGCGAGCACGACCGGCGAGTGCATCAGTGGCTCCTCGTGGCCGGTAGACCGGCTTAATAGTTAGGAAAGTATACTATCGAATGTGCCCCTGCAAGAGTGGGGGCGGCAGCCCTCTCGCGTCCCGAACGGGGTTCAGCCTCCGCTGCCGTACGGGCGGGTGATGATCTCGAGCAGGTGGCCGCTGGGATCCTCCCAGTACACGCCCCGGCCCCCGTCGTTGGTGTTGATCTCGCCCGCACGTCGCCGTCCTGGGTCCGCCCAGTACCGCAGTCCGCGCTCGCGGATGCGGCCGAAGATCTGGTCGAAGCCGGACTCGTCGACCAGGAACGCATAGTGCTGCGGGTGGACTGGGCCGTGGTCGTCGGCGAAGTCCAGCGAGACGTCGTTGTCGACCTGCACGACCAGGAACGGACCGAACGGGGCGGGGTCACCCAGACCGAGGATCTCGGCCAGGAACGTCGCCGACTCATGCTTGTCACGGACCGTCACGATGGTGTGGTTCAGGCGGACCGCCATCATCGACTCCTCTCCGGCGTGGCCGTTCGCTCGCCCCCTGGCCACCGAGCCGATCCGCCGACTCCGAACGCCCGCACCGGGCAGCATCCGGGCGACGGCCGCGCGGCTCTACGGCGCGCACGACCGGCAGCCGTCGACAGGCGACCGCGCCAGCGCTGTGTCCGGGCCGAGCCATCCGCTGGAGTCTCCCACGCAGCCCGGCGCGCGAGCCCGGGGCGCGACAGGCGCCTGCCGCGATCGGCGGCGCAGGGGCGTACGAGCAGGTTATCGGCACGCTTGATAATGTCGAGTTTGTCCGGTTGACTGGGGCTTGGCACCGGCTGCAAGCGCTCTCGTACGTTCCGGTTGGAGGTGGGCGATCGCACTTCGTACCTGGGTCGACGTCGTGCCAGCGGGTGGTCGCCCCCGGCCGCCGCCCGGCGCGCCGGGGGGGCCGTCGGCTCACGGCGCGATTCCTCGGGGGGCCACTGCAGGTTCGGGTTCCGGATGAGGAAGGTGACCATGCGAAGGCTTCTCTCCGCGCTGACCGCCGCCGGCGTGCTGCTCGGCCTGTCCGTCGCCGTGACGGCGGCCGAGGTCGCCCGGCCGCCGTCGGCGTACGCCCTGGACAACGGCCTGGCGCTCACTCCGCCGATGGGGTTCAACAACTGGAACGCCACGCACTGCCGGGCCGAGTTCAACGAGGCGATGGTCAAGGGCATCGCGGACATCTTCGTCTCCTCGGGACTGCAGGACGCCGGGTACCAGTACGTGAACATCGACGACTGCTGGGCGCTGCCGCAGCGCGACGCGGACGGCAACCTGGTGCCCGACCCGGTGCGGTTCCCGAACGGGATCAAGGCAGTGGCCGACTACGTGCACGCGAAGGGCTTGAAGTTCGGCATCTACACCAGCGCCGGGACGAAGACCTGCAACGTGGCTGGCTTTCCCGGGGCGTTGGGGCACGAGCAGCAGGACGCCAACCTGTTCGCGTCCTGGGGGGTGGACTACCTCAAGTACGACAACTGCAACAACCAGGGTGTGGACGCCAGGCTGCGGTACACCGCGATGCGCGACGCGCTGGCGGCGACCGGCCGACCGATCGTGTACTCGATCTGCGAGTGGGGCCAGAACCAGCCGTGGACGTGGGCGCCGAGCGTGGGCAACCTGTGGCGCACCACCGGCGACATCGGTGACAGCTGGGGCAGCGTCCGGGGCATCGTCCGGACGAACATGAACCTGTACCCGTTCGCCGGGCCCGGTGGCTGGAACGACCCTGACATGCTCGAGGTCGGAAACGGCGGGATGACGGGCACCGAGTACCGCAGCCACTTCAGCCTGTGGGCGATGATGGCCGCGCCGCTCCTCATCGGCTCCGACCTTCGCCGGGCCACCCCCGCCACCCTGGAGATCCTGCTGAACCGCGAGGTCATCGCGGTCGACCAGGACCCGCTCGGGGCGCAGGCGAAGCCGGTCCGCAACGACGGCGGGCGGGTGGTGTTCGTGCGGCCGCTGGCGAACGGCGACACCGCGGTCGCGCTGTACAACGAGACCGACACCGGTGCGGTCATCCGCACCACGGCGGCGGAGGCCGGGTTGGGCCGCGCCCCGGCGTACGCCCTGCGCGACGTGTGGCGGCACGAGACCACCGAGACCGCGGGCGTGGTCAGCGCGTACGTCCCGGCGCACGGCACCGTCGTGTACCGGGTCGCCGCGGCGAAGAACTGGGCCGACTACGCCCCGGCCACCGACCTGTCGGTGACCATCCCGCCCGCCTACCCCGGCGCGACGATCTCGGTCGTCCAGCCCGGCACCGCGAACCCGCTGAGCACCGCCTTCACCAACCACGGCCGGATGCCGGCTACCCAGGTGGCCACGTCGCTGTCCGCGCCGGCCGGCTGGACCGTCCAGGCCACGTCGCCGCCCACCGGCAACCGGGCCGGCACCGAGGAGGTTTTCGATACACAGTGGACGGTCGCGCCGCCGGCCGGCGCCGCGCCCGGGAGCTACCCGCTGACCGCGCGCACGACGTTCATCTGGAACGACGACGAGCAGCCGAGGAGCGCGGCGGTCGAGTCGGCCGCGAGCGTGCTGGTGCCCAGCCCACCACCGTCCGGCACCCAGTGGCTCAGCGACGTGCCGTGGGTCCACGCGACCAGCTTCTGGGGTCCGATCGAACTCGACCGCAGCAACGGCGAGCGCGGCGCGCACGACGGGCACACCATCACGATCGGCGGGGTGACGTATGCGAAGGGCATCGGCGCCCACGCGCCCAGCGAGATCGTTTACTACACCGGCGGCCAGTGCGCCACCGTGAGCTCCGACTACGGCATCGACGACGAGAAGTCCGGCAACGGGGACGCCACCTGGCAGGTCTGGGCCGACGGCACGCTCGCCGCCGAGGGCAGCGCGACCTGGCGGGACGGGCCGAAGCACCTGGACGCCGACGTGACCGGTGCGAGCTTCGTGCGACTGGTCACGCTCGACAACGGCAGCACCAACAGCGACCACACCGACTGGGCAGCCGCCCAGATCGGCTGCGACTAGCTCCGCTAGGTGTCCTGAGAGGGATACGCCGGACCCCCGAGCCGCGCCGGCAGCGGGCTAGAAGTCTGCCTGGAGGTGCCGTAGCAGTGCGGGACCGTCCCAGCCGGACGCCGCGATCACGCGACGGATGGTGAGCAGCGGCGCCCGCGAGTCCTGCCGCTGGGCGAGTTGGAAGGCGGCCTCGTAGCCGGCGGCACGCAGGTGCGGCAGGGCCGCCTGGTTCCACAGCCCGTACGGGTAGGCGAATAGGCGTACCGGGCTGCCGGTGAGCTGGGCCAGTTCGCGGGCCGGCCGGACCAACTGGATCGGCCAGTCGGCGCGGGAGTAGCGGGTGACCGGGTGGTGGTCCCAGGTGTGGGCGGCGATCGTCATCCCGCGCCGGTGCAGGTCACGCACCTGGGCTCGGCCTAGCCACCGCGGCTTGTCCAGCACGACCGTCATCACGAAGAAGGTGGCGGTGAACCGGTGCCGCAGCAGCACCGGCAGCGCGTGGGTGTACTGGCCTTCGGAGGCGTCGTCGAAGGACAGCATGACCGGGCGGGCCGGCAAGCGGGTGCCGTACTGCAGGTGGGCAAGCAGCCGGTCCGGACTGATCGTGGTGTAGCCGGCCCGGGCGAGCGCGTCGATCTCGGCGGCGAACCGCTGTGGTGGGGTGATTATCGCCCGGGCGCTGGGCGAGTCACCGGCGGCCCAGTCCCGCACCTGGTGGAAGCACAGCACCGGAACGTGCGACCGGGCCAGGACCACCGGCGCGGGCGCCACCGTGGCGGGCGGAGGTCGCGGTCCGGCAGGGGGAGGGGTGCCGGTGACCGGCGGGGTCGGCGACGTCCCAGCTTTCGGCGTCCCGGCGCTCGGTGTGCCGGCCGGCGGCGAGCCCGACCGGCGGCCGGGGGAGGACCTGGCCGGAGGGTGGCCGCCGCAGGCCCCGACGACGAGGCCGGCGGCGCCGGCCAGCAGGTGACGGCGCCGGATCGTCGGCTCTGCCGGCTCGCACACCACGTCGTCCTCCCCGGGCGGGTGGCGCCAGCCCCCGGCGCTGTCGAGGCCTACCGGCGCCGCCTGCCGACGGCCCTACTGCGGCCGGGGCGCGTACACCCCGAAGACGTTGCCGGACGGGTCGCGCAGGGCGCCGGTGTAGGTATGGTCGGCAACCTGGTTCGGCCCGTACACGCGGCTGCCGCCGAGCCGCTCGGCCCTCGCCAGCGCCGCCTCGACGTCCGGGACGCGGGCGTACACCGTGGCCCACCTCCCTGCCTCCCCGCCGCCCCCGAGCCCACCGCCGATCGCGCCGTCGCCGGCGCGCGTGTCGACCAGCCGGTAGCCGGGGAATCCGGACTCGTTCACGGTCCAGCCGAACAGGTCGCAGTAGAACCGCTGGGTCCGCGCGGCGTCCGCGCCCAGCACCTCGAACCAGTCGACCGGCACCCCGTCGCCCGGGCTCGGCGCGGCCCCGGTCGGCCCGGCCGTCCCGCCGGTCCTGGCCAGGCCGACCACGCTGCCGTCCGGGTCGGCGAGCATGGCGAACGTTCCCATCCCCGGGATCTCGGTCACCGGGAGCACCGTGCCGCCGCCGCCGAGCGACGCCGCACGGTCCAGCACCGCCTGCGGATCCTCGACGCCGACATAGAACGCGACCCATGGGGTGCCGTCCCGGGACCTGCCGATGCCTCCGTCGATGCCCCTGTCGGCCCGGGTGTCGATGAGCGCGTAGCCGTCGGCCACCTCGGCCACCTGCCAGCCGAACAGGTCGCGGTAGAAGCTCACCAGCGTCTCGAAGTCCGCCGAGCCGACCTCGAAGTATCCGATCCGGTTTCCCATCGCGGCCTCCTCGTGCGCTGCTATCCCCATCATCCGGCGGGACGAACGATAGAGGCGCAATCTGACAGTTCTCGCTGGCGGCACGCCGGTACGGTCCCGGTAACGCAAGCCATCCGCGGGATCCCGCCGGTCGCCGCAAACACGTAGTGTTCGGGACACTCGACCCTTTCTGGTCGCATCCCTTCGCGGGCCTCAGGAGGTCGGCAATGCGGCGCGTGACGGCACACCTGTCCCTGGTGGCACTGATGCTGCTGGCTCCCGCGCCGGCGCAGGCGGCGGCTCGGGCGGCGGCGGGCCCGGCGGCCGCCGCACCCGTTCAGGTCTACGGGGCTTGGCACTGCTCGAACGACGCCTGCATCTGGGGCACCGTCCGGGCGGTGGCCGAGTTCGACTCGATGAACCACTGGCTGGTCGACCGCGGTGACGGGCGGCCCTCGGTCAACGTCGTGGTCCTCAGCTTCGTGCAGCCGTACAAGCTGCTGCACCTGACGAACGACGCGACCACGGTCAACGGCGTCCCGCGCGGGATGACCCCGGAGATCGTCAGCTACTTCACCGGCCGCGGTGTCCGGGTGATGCTGTCCATCGGCGGGATTACCTACGTCGACGCGTGGAACCAGGCGCTGGCCGAGGACGCCGCCCAACTCGGTCGCAACGCGGCGGCGGTGGCGCAGCGGCTCGGCGTCGGCATCGAGATCGACTACGAGGAGAACTCCGGCGCCAACCTGGCCGGCCTGCAGAGCTTCATCACCGCCTACCGCGCGGTGCTGCCCTACAGCGCGGCCGGCACCGACCCGGCCGCCCGGCTCACCATCGACGTCGCCGCCGGCGACCGGTGGCTGATCGACATCGACCGCAAGGCGACCGCCGACTGGCTGCGCACCGACGTCCCGGTGCTCGACTACGCCAACGCCATGGTGCCCGCCAGGCAGCCGTCGGTGACGTCGGCGCAGGCGAACTGGCAGGAGCATGTCGACGGCAAGCCGCAGTACGCGCCGCCGATCCCGCCGCTCGCCCCGGCCAAGTTCACCGGCGGCCTGTTCATCGCCGAAGGCAACAAGGTGCGTCCGGAGTGCACGAACTACGACGCCTCGCTGCAGAAGGCGACCGCCCCCTACGTGCAGTCGGTGGCCCCGAACGGCGCGGGCACGACTCCGGGCATGCTCGGCTTCATGTTCTGGGCGGCCGAGAGACCCTCCACCCGCGGCGTGACCACGCAGCCGCCCAACACCTGCGAGGGCGGGGTGGGCGCCGGTGCCACCGCACTGTCGGTGCCCATCCCGATGCCACCGCTACGGCAGACCTAAGGGGCGCGTCGTGGTGAGACGCGCCCCCTGATCGTTCCTACCGGCTGGCCGGGATCAGCCGACCGGCAGCGTGAGCGACTGGCCGTAGATGTTCTGGTCGAGGCCGTGGGCGTTCGGGCAGCGGTCCGGCTCCAACGCCGCCGGAGTGCGGCACTGGAAGACGTCGAACCCGTCGACGTAGTCGGTCTCCCGGATGTCCACCCCCGGGCGGACGTCCCGGCTGTCGGTCCAGGTGAGGTAGCCGAACAGCGAGTCGGGACCGTCGAACGCGAGCGAGACCCAGTTGTAGTCGCCCTGGAACGGCAGCGACCGCCCGCCGAACATCTCGTAGGACGGCTGGTGGGTCGCCGAGGAGACGGCGCCCAGCGGGGTGAACGTCACGCCGTCGTCGGAGACCGAGGCGTAGGAGCCCGCCACGTCGGTGCCGGAGGCCACCGGTCGGCCCTGCGCGTCGAGCGTGTCGCCGATCGGCAGTTGCACGTCGTACGCGTCGTCGGTCCGGTTGTCCTGCCAGAGCGCGACGAGCTTGCCGCCCAGCGCGTCGATGTCGGGGAAGTACTGGTGTCCCTGGCCGCCGGCCGGGTCGACCGCCACCGGCGCGGACCACGTCACCCCGTCATCGACGGACCGGATCACGTAGACGACCGAACGGCCGACGAAGCCCGAGTTCGCCCCCGCGGAACTGTAGGACGTCTCGCTCGGCACCACGGTGGCCGGGTCGACCGCGTTGTACGTGGCGTACACGCCGGGCAGCAGGCCGCTCTGGTCGGCGGTGGCCCGCGGCTCCAGCGGCGCCCGGAAGAACACGAACCCGCTGGGGCAGGCGGACGCGCCGTCCCCGCAGTTGCGGGCGCCGTCGGACGGGAAGTACCGGGTGAACCGGGCGATCTGCCGGGCCGGCTCGAACGTGTCGCCGCCGTCGGCCGAGCGGGCGATCGCCAGCCCTTCCGCGTCGATCACGGCCGGCGTGTTGCGGGTGCCCCAGGTCACGTACACGTCGCCGTCGTGCTCGATGGCGATGTCACAGCCCTGCACGTCCTTGCCCTCGGACAGCAGGATCGGCTGCGAGAACGTCGCCCCGGAGTCGGTCGAGCGGCTGAAGGAGACCTGCGTCCGGCCGTTGAAGCCGACGAACCGCGACCAGCAGATGTACACGTTGCCGTCGAACCGCCCGCCGGTCCGGTCGACCTCGAGCGACGGCTTGTCCTCGAAGATCCCGTTGAGCGCCGGCGTGCCCGCGCCGACGACGACGGTGCGCAGGTAGTCCTTCGGGTAGCCGCTGGGATGCGGGTGGTTCGCGTAGGTGGCCACCCACACGTCGCCGTTCTGCGGGTTGACCCGGTTGAACGCGATGCCGCCGGCGAACAGGGTGCCGTCGCCGCCGAACGCGAGCAGCGGGTCGCCGGCCTCGGCCTGCCGCCCGAACAGCGGCGAGGCCATGCCCTCGGCCGACGTGTCGCTCAGGTAGCCGGGGATCTTCGACGGCGTCCAGGTCTCCCCGCGGTCACCGGAGAACGCGATGCCCATCCAGCCGCCGCCCAGGTCGGTGTCGCAGTAGTCGTTCCACCCGGCGACGACCAGGTCCGGGTTCGTCGGGTCGACCGCCACCGTCGGCTCGTTGCCCTGCCGGAACGCGCCACCGTCGTTGGAGTCGGTGTCGCCGTCGCCCGGCACTTCCGGTGCGGTGCTACTGGACGTGTCCGAGCAGTGCTGGATGGCGCGGTCGGTGCCGCCGTCGTGTCGCATGTACGCCGTCGCCGGCGTCACCCGGTCGTCCTGGTCCAGCGGCGCGGCGGAGGAGGCCGGCGCCCCGGCCACCAGCCCGAGGGCGAGCAGCCCGGCCGATGACAGCAGAAGCAGTCGTCTCATGAACCCTCCAGCGAACTCCAGTGTTCGCGGGACCACGAGCCCCGACGTTCCCGCTGCGCACATTCCAGCGCCTCGCCTTGGCCCGTGGCAAGGTTTCACCAAAAGCTGTTGGGCAAGGCATGGGCGTACCCCAGGCTTACCTGGCTTACCCGGGCGGCCGTGCCGGAGCAAGATAGCCCGCTGCTGACCGCCGGGGCGGTCAGCAGCGGTCAGGCGGGGAAGACGGGCCTGCCCTGAGTGACGATCACCGGGCGCAGCGGGGCGACCGCGCGGGCGACCGCGACGACGTCGGCGTCGGCGATGCCGTGCTCCCGCAGCGTCGACACCAGGTGCTCGGCCACCCGGTCGAAGTCCCGGCCGGTGATCCGCAGGTGCTCGTGCGCGTCGCGCATCTCCCGGCCGCCGTACTCCTTCGGCCCGCCGGTGGCCTGCACCAGGAACGCAACCATGTGCCGCTGCAGGAACGGCACCGGGGTGCGCTCGAAGTAGTGCGCCAGTTGGATGTCGGCGAGAACCTCGCGGTAGAAGTCGCTGACCACCGCGGCGATGCCATCGGTGCCCCTCAGCCGGGCGAACAGGGTCTCGCCGGCCGGCTGCCCAGCGGTTGATCCGATCGGGCCGGACCGGTCGGTGGTCTGGCTGTCCAGGCCGGCGCGGCGGGCGTCGCCCCCGGCGTGGCCGCGGTACAGCGCGAGCTCGGCGTGCGCGAGCGCCGCGGTGGCGAGCACGGCCGCCCGCCTGCTCGGTCGGCCCCGCAGTGCCTCGGCAAGCAGCTCCTCGGCGCGGCCGGCGTGCTCGTCGGGGTTCATGCGGAGCTCCTCCTCCTCGGTCAGGCGGTCACGATCTGCTCTCGCAGCGGGCTCAGGATGGCACCGACCTCCCCGATCTCGCTCGGCGGGATCTCCAGCTCCCGCAGCGTCTCCACCAGGTGCTCCACCACTCGGTCGAACGCCGGGCCGGTGATGCCGAGCCCCTTGTGCGCCAGCGCCATGTCACGCCCGTCGTAGCTGGTTGGGCCGCCGATGGCCTGCGAGATGAATGCCGCCTGGTGCCGCCGCAGCCGGGTCAGGTCGGCGTCGGCGAAGTAGCCTGCCAGGTCGGGGTCGCCGGTCACACGCTCGTAGAACCGGTCGACGACGGCCTTGATGGCTCCGTCGCCACCGAGTCGGTCGTACAGGCTGCTGGCATCGGTCAAGGTAGGTTCTCCGTACGTCGGGGCCGCTGCGGGTAGCCGGAGACAGTACGCGATCCTGGGAGGGAGAGCGCGATGCGGTACGTCGAGTTGCGCCGGCACACCGACAACGACGGTGACGCACTCACCCCGGCCGGCGTCGCCGCCGCCGAGGCGATCGGCCGGGACCGGCTGCACCCGCCGTACGCCGCGTTCGTCTCCACCGGCGCGGCCCGCGCCACCCAGATGCTGGCGATCCTGCGGCGTGCCGCCGGCCAGGACGGCGTGCCGATCGCAGTGCAGAGCGGGCTGCGGTCCGATGTGGAGGACCGCTGGCGGGAGGCGGCCCGAGTCGCGGGCAAGGGCGCCGACGTGGAGGCGATGCGGGCGGTCGACCCCGACCTCGTCGAGCGGGACTCCTGGCTGCTCGGCGCCGCGCTGCGGCAGGTGACCCAGAGCCTGCCGGACGGCGGCCGGGCGCTGGTCGTCGGCCACAGCCCCACCACCGAGGCCGCCGTGCTGGGCCTCGCCGGCCGGGTCGTACCCCCGCTCGGCAAGGGCGACGGCGTCCTACTCATCGAGGACGCTGGGCAATACCGACTGGAGCCGCTCGACTAAGGGGTGTCCCGTGGATCTTCGGCGGCGCCCACGACGCCCAGACGACGACCGGCGGCGTTGTCGTCGTCGCCGATACAACACCGGTATCGGCTCCTCCTCCGCCTTGCCGGACGCCGCCTGGATCGCCGCGGGCATCCACCAAGACCCACGGGACACCCCCTAGCTGGCGCTCGTCGCTAGCTTGGTGCGGGCAGGCGTTCGTCGGCGGCGGCCCGGACGCGGGCCCGGGCGCGGCGTCCGACGACGAGGCCGGCGACGGCCCAGGCCGCGTCGCCGAGCGTCTGGACGACCCTGCTCACCAGGACGACCGCGGCGGCCGGCCCGCCGGACAGCACCGGCGCGAGAACGGCGAGCAGGGCGATCTCGCGGAACCCGAGGCCGGCCGGCGCCGCGGCGACGAGCACCGCCGCGGCGCAGAACCCGACCGTCCAGCCGAGCGCGTAGCCGCCCAGCGCGATCGCCGCGCGCCGGGCGAGGCCGCCGGACGTCAGCGGCGCCAGCAGCACGAACATGCTGGCGCCGTAGCACAGCCAGGCCACCAGCAGCCAGCCGAGCGCGACAGCGATCCGGCCGCCGTCGAGGCGCTCCGGGGCGGTCCCGCGGCGAGCCAGCGAGTGTGCCCGCCGCAGCACCGGCAACATGACCCGCGGGTGCAGCGCGAGCAGCATGACCGGCGCCAGCGCGAGCGCCCACCAGTAGCGGCGCACCGCGTCCGGTGCCGCCCAGGGCAGCACCGCGGCGGCGACCGCGCCGCCGGTCGCGCAGTGGGCGAGGACGAACAGCGCCGACGCCGCGGCAGACCGGGAGGCCGGCACGCCGTACTCGCGGCCGAGCCGGACCTGCGCCAGGTACGGCCAGACCGCGCCGGGCAGGTACTTCCCGACCTGCGCGACGAAGAACACCGGCGGCACGGCGGAGACCGGAAGCGGCGAGCCGAGCCCGGCGAGAATGGCGCGCCAGGCCAGGCCGGTGGCGCCGAGCCCGACCGTGGCGGCGGCCAGCGCGAGCAGGCCGTGCCCGACGCCGATCCGCCGCAGCGCCTCGGCGGCGCCGTCCGCGTCTCGGTTGACCTGCCAGCCGAGCAGGCCGAGGGCGGCGACCAGGAAGAGGCCACGGCCGGCGGCGAGCAGGAGTCGCTTCCCCGGCACGCGCATCGGCTCAGCATAGGGGAGATTTCCGGCGGCCCTGCTCCGGCTAGACTCCGCCAACACCGGTCCAAAGCGTTCGTAAAGAGGCAAGCATGATACGGGAAGCGTATGTACGCGCCGTGCGCGTTGTTCGGGGCGCGGCCGAACGCACCCATGTCATCGACCGCCTCGGCTCGTCGGACCGGCGCTGGGCTCGGCATCTTCGGACCCTGTTCGCGATCCACGACCTGGACGACATGATCTCGCTGGACCTGCCCTGGTGGACCTACCGGGCCGCGGGCCGGGTGGAGGGCTTTCTGGCCGACCGCGACGGCAAGGCACGGGTGTTCGAGTACGGCAGCGGGGCGAGCACGCTGTGGCTGGCCCGGCGCGCCGGCGAGGTGCACTCTGTCGAGCACCACCCCGGGTTCGCTCAGTTCCTGGCCGAGCGGGTGGCCGGCTGCTCGAACGTCGACTTGCAGCACGTTCCGGCACGGCCGGCCGGCGCCGTGACGCTGGCGCCGTCCCGCCGTCTCGGCCACCGCAACCTGGAGTTCATCGACTACGTGCAGGCGATCGACGGGGTTGACGGCGAGTTCGACGTGGTCGTCATCGACGGCCGGGCGCGGATCGAATGCTTCCTCCGGGCGGTGCCCCGGCTCGCGCCGGACGGGATGATCGTGTTCGACAACTACGACCGCCGTCGCTACCGGCGGAACATCCGCGTGGACGGGCTGACCGTCGAGCGCCTCCGCGGCGCAGCG
>Ga0210378_10001292_pt1 | contig 13070 bp, 12 predicted proteins | sample PLM1_60_b1redo_FD_155465 | JGI IMG/M metagenome (GOLD analysis project Ga0210378, IMG submission 155465) | Groundwater sediment microbial communities from an aquifer in East River, Colorado, USA - PLM1_60_b1 redo | ecosystem: Environmental > Terrestrial > Soil > Riparian zone | place: USA: East...
GCCCGTCCCCGTGAACCTCTACTAGATGTTCGCCCGCGAGCTCGTCATGCATGGCAGCCGGCTCTACGCGCGCGCTGACTGGGAGGAGGCGATCCGTCTGGTGGCCTCGGGCGCCGTGCCGGTGGCGCCGCTCGTGAGCCGGCGCATTCCGCTCGAGGCGCTCCAGCGGGGGATGGAGGAGGCCCTCGGGGGCGGACCCGTCATGAAGGTGCTCGTGGAGGTTTGATGCTCCGACGGTCCGGCCGCGTCCGCAAGATCCTGGTCGCGGTCCTCGTGGCGCTGGTGGTAATCGGCGCGGTGGGTCTCGCGATCCTCCCGGAGATCGTGCGCCGCGTCGCCGTGAGCCAAGCCGCCAAGATCACTGGACGCGTCCTCAGTCTCGAGGACGTGGACCTGAACCTCTTCACCGGCCACCTCGCGCTGAAGGGATTCAAGCTCGCTCAGCGAAACTCGAAAGAGAGCGCTCTCGAGTTCGAGCGGCTCGATGTCAGACTCGGCTACCTGCCGCTCCTCCGGGGCAACGCGCGGGTCACCGAGCTGGCACTGGTGGCGCCGACGATCCGCGTCACTCGCACCGGCCCTGAGGAGTTCGACTTCTCCGACCTCCTGGCGCGGCGAGGCTCCGAAGAGCCGTCGAGAGCGCCCTCGCAGCGGACATCGCCCTCGAAGTGGACGGTCACGCTCGGTCGGCTGTCCGTGCGCCGTCTGACGCTCGTCGCGCGCGACCTGACGACCTCGCCGGCAAGCGAGTGGAGGATCGGCGAGCTGACCGTCGACGCGAGCGATCTGACCACGCGAGTCGCCGCCCGCTCCGGGCGTGTCGAAACGAAGCTCAAGCTGAACGGCGCTCCCGTGACGGTGACGACCGACTCGGTCACCCTCGAGCCGCTGGCGGTCTCGGCACGCGTCGTGGTCGACGGGTTCGACCTGGCCCCGGTCTATCCCTATCTGCCCCCGAGCGTCCCCGCCGCGCCCCGTGCCGGCCGGGTGAGCCTCGCGCTCGCGCTGGCCATCGAATTGGGACAGGACGGACTGAAGCGCGGCACCGTCCGGGGCGACGTGGCAATGGCCGGGCTCGAGGTTTTCCAGGCCGGCCGCGGAGAGCCCTTCTTGAAAATTCCCCAGGCGGGCGTCAAGATCAAGGACGCCGACCTCGTCGCCCGCTCGGTTACGATCGGCGCCGTCGAGCTCGAAGGGCTGGCGCTCCGCGCCGTGAGGGACGCGCAGCAGAAGATCGATCTCCTGGCGCTCTCCGGCCCGCGCGAAGCGACGGCGCCCGCGCCGGCCGCGAGCCCGGCCGGTCCCGCGCCGCCCGACTTCAAGGTGAAGGTCGAGCAGATCGCGCTCCGCAAGGCCGGGCTCACGCTCAGGGACGAGGCCGTCAAGCCGCTCACGACACTCGCGTTCACCGATCTGTCGGCGGACGTCAAGGACGTGAGCTGGCCCGTGGCCGGCCCGGCCGCCTTCGTCGTGTCGACGAAGGTCCCCAAGGCGGGGCGGCTCGAGATGAAGGGCACGATCACGCCGGTGCCCCTGGACCTGGAGATCGCCATTTCCCTTCGGGACGCGAGGATCGAGCCGTACCAGGCTTACTTTCCGATCCCCGCGCGGTTCACCGCCTCGCTCAACGACGAGAGTCGGAGCCGCGTGACGATCACCAACGGCGCGATCACGGCGACCTCGCGGGGAAGGAACTGGATCGACAAGCTCGCGATCCTCGCACCCGGCGAGACGACGCCGACGGCGCGCCTCGAGCGCATTCAGGTCGACGGCTATGACTTCGCCTGGCCGAAGCACGCGCGGGCGTCGAAGATCACCCTCACCAAGCCCGATATCCGCGTCGAGCGGGACAAGGACGGCGTGATCTCTCTCCGCAAGCTCTTCGCCCCGGAGCCCGGTGGAGCCGGGCGCGAGCCCGAGAAACCGGAGGCGCCGGCGAGCGCCAAGCGGGAATCAGCCGCACCGGCGGAGCCGCAGAAGCCCGGCTGGCTGCCGATCGCGCTCGACTTCGGCACGATCACGATCGAAGACGGCAATGCGCGCTTCATCGATCGTACGACGACGCCCGCCTACTCCGAGACGCTCTCCCGGCTCGCGGTCGGCATCGAGGGCCTCAGCTCCATTCCGGGGCGCCGCGCGCGGCTCACGGCGCAGGCGGTCATCGGCGGCTCCTCGGCGTTCGACCTCAAGGGAGAGATCGCGCCATTCGGCGAGGTCTACGCCGACATCACCGGTGAGCTGCGCGACTTCCACCTGACGAGCGTGAACCCCTACGCCGATCCCCTCATCGCGTGGTTCATGAAGACCGGCGAGCTCGCCGTCAAGGTCCACTATCGGGTCGAGAAGAACCAGCTCACGGCCGACAACGAGATCGTCGTGAAGAACCTGACCGTCGCGCCGTCGCGCGAGGGCGACGAGGTCAAGAAGAAGATCGGCCTGCCGCTCGGGATGATCGTCGCGCTCATCACGGATTCGGACAACGGCATCCGGGTCCAGGTCCCGCTCTCCGGCGAGCTCAACCAGGTAAGGGCGAGCGTGGGCGACGCTGTCTGGACCGCCGTGAAGAACGCTCTCGTCAACATCGTCGGCGCGCCCTTCCGAAGTATCGGCCGTCTCTTCAAGGGCAAGGGCGACACGGTGGACGAGCTGAAAGTCGACCCGGTGACCTTCGCCGCCGGCAGCGCGGATGTGGTCCCCGAGATGGAGAGGCACCTGACACAGGTGGCGGACTTCTTGCGCCGCGCCCCGATGATCAAATTCGCCCTGGCGCCCATCACGGCGCCGCGCGACGTCGAGAACCTCAAGGCGCAGGAGCTGACGCTGAGGATCCAGCGCCTCCAGCGCGACCGCGGGCTCGCCGACTTCGGTGCCGCGGTCGCGGTCGAGTTCAAGGAGCGACTGCCCGGGATCACGCCCCCCAAGTCGGGTGAAGAGCAGCTCGCCCTGCTCCGAGAACGCGAGCCAGCGCCCGAGTCACGCCTGAGTGAGCTGCAGGCGCGCCGGCTCGAGGTCGTCCGCGAGGCGCTCACGAAGGCCGAGGGCATCCCGGCGGACCGACTGCTTGCGAGCGAGGCCAAGGCGTCGGACGACGCCACCGAAGGTCGGATCGAGTTCCAGCTCGAGCACTGATGACCTTCCGCGAGATCCGCTACGACGTCGAGGACGGAGTCTGCACGGTGACGTTGAACCGCCCGGATCTCCTCAACGCGGTCACCACGACGATGCTCGGCGAGCTCGGCGAGGCGTGGGACCGCGCCGACGCCGACGACGCCGTGCGCGCGGTCATCGTGACCGGGGCCGGGCGCGCCTTCTGCGCGGGCGCCGACCTCGGTGCCGGCGGCGCCACGTTCGATTATCGTCGCGCCTCGGCCGGCGGGGCCCCAGCCCCGCGACGGCCTGCGGCGCGCACCGCCGACGCCGCCGCGCGCCGCCGGTCCGCTTCCGCCGAGGACCACCGCGACGGCGGCGGCATCGTCACGCTCCGGATCTTCGATATGAAAAAGCCCGTGATCGCCGCGATCAACGGGCCCGCCGTCGGGTTCGGGATCACGCTGACCCTGCCGATGGACGTCCGGCTCGCGTCCACCGCGGCGCGCATCGGCTTCGTCTTCGCCCGCCGCGGCGTCGTGCCCGAGGCCTGCAGCACGTGGTTCTTGCCGCGGCTCGTCGGGATCAGCCAGGCCGCCGAATGGGTCTACACCGGGCGCGTCTTCAGCGCCGAGGAGGCCCTGGCGGGAGGGCTCGTGAGCCGCATCGTCGCGCCGGACGCGCTGCTGCCGACCGCCCGACAGCTCGCGCTCGAGATCGCGCAGAACACGTCCGCGGTCTCGGTGACGCTGGCCCGGCAGATGATGTGGAAGCTCCTCGGCGCCGACCACCCGGCGGAGGCGCACCGCCTCGACTCGCAGGCGATGTTCTGGACCGGACGCTCCGCTGACGCTCGGGAGGGCATCAGAGCGTTCCTCGAGAAGCGCCCGGCGCGGTTCACGCTGCGGCCGAGCGCGGATCTACCGCCGTTCTACCCGTGGTGGCAGCCCCGCCCGTTTAGATCCTCGCGCGACTGATCGCGACCGCGTGACGCTCGCATGGGCAGCGGCCGCCGGAGTCATCGCGGCGGCGAGCTTCGTGATGGGCCTGGCCGGATTCGGCATCGCGCTCGTCGCGCTTGCCTTCCTGCCCTATCTGATGGCGCCCGCCGACGCAATCGTGCTCCTGACGATCTACGCGGCCGTCTTCTCGCTGGCGATGCTGGTTCAGCTCCGCCGCGACGTCGAGCCACGCGCGCTCCTCGACCTCCTCATCGGGACCGTCGCGGGCACGCCGCTCGGCGTGTGGGGGCTCGCCGCGCTTCCCGCGAGCGCCCTGAACCGCCTCATCGGCCTGATGCTCGTCGTGGCCTTCGTCCTCGAGGCCCGCGGCCTCTATCCGCAGAAGCTCGAGGGGCGCCGGTGGGGGCTCGGCGCCGGGGTCCTGGCCGGTGTCATCGGCGGCGCGGTCGGCTTACCAGGCCCGCCGGTGGTCCTCTACGCGGCGACGCAGGGGTGGAGCGCGCGCGCCGTCAAAGCGAACCTGCAGGCCTTCTTCGTCGTGAACCAGGGGGCGATCCTCGCCGGCTACTGGTGGGCCGGGCTGCTCACCCGCGCGGTGTGGGGTCTCACCGTGGGGTTCGCGCTGCCCGCGGTCGCCGGCGCGGTCACAGGCGCGCTCCTGTTCGCGCGCGTGGACCAGCGCCGCTTCCGTCAAATGATCTTCGCGTTGATCCTTCTCTCGGGGCTCCTGCTGCTCGTGCGCGGCTGATCCGGGAGCGAGAGACAGGCTACCGGGACTGCTGCGCCGACCTCCACTGCTCGACGTTGTTCTCGATCTGACGCGCGTGCCCTTCCAGATGGTCGGCGTAGATCTGCAGCCAGTCCTCGGCGCTGTAGCGCCCGGACTCCGTGTGGTGGCCGACGCGCGTCCACGCCTCGTCGGGCAGGCCGCGGATCAGCGCCGCGGTGCTGGCGCGCACGGCCTCGACCACGGCGAGCGCGGGCTCGAGCGGCAGCTGGTGGTAGCCGAAGACCGCCGCCCAGTTGTCCTGGTCGTAGCCCTGGACCGTCGGGCTCTTCTCGGCGACCACGAAGCGGATACGCGCGTAGGCGTTCGTCTCGGAGTCGGCGCAGTGGCAGACGATCTCGTGGGCCGACCACTCTTTCGGAGCCGGACACCACTTGAGGGCCGGCGCCGGGACTTTGGTCAGCGCCGCCCGAAGCCGGGCAGGACCGTCGGCATATTGCTGGATGAGGGCATCGCGCTTGGCGCGGTCGAGCGCCATCATCAGCGGTCCTCGAGCTTGCGGCGCAGCACCTTCGCGAGCGCCTCGGGCGCGAAGCCGAGCTGCAGCAACGCCTGTCCCGAGTCGAAGTACTCGCGATACGCCGCGATCTTGCCGCGCTCGAGCTCGAACAGGCTCATCCCCCTGAACCCGATTTTTCGGCCGGTGCTCCGCGGGACCGCGTCGGTCACCACGTAGCCGAACGTCCACTCGGCGGTCGCCCGGTCGGGCGACTCGACCACGGTGTCCATGACCCAGCTGTAGTCGCGGCCTTCCCGGAACATACGCTCGAACATCGCCCGGAGTCCGGCGTGGCCCCGGTGCTTGCCGTAGAAGTTGTCGTGATAGCTGGCGCCCTCAGTGAAACAGGTGACGAGCGCCCCCACGTCCTGCCGGTTGAACGCGTTCGTGAAGTCGTTGACGATGCTCACGCGGCCCACTCTACCGAGAGCCCGGGACCCGCGCAAGGGCCGGGTATACTCAGAAGCGGTGATGCGGACCCCGGGATAGATGACTCTTCGTCTGCGAGCGTCTCGGCCTCGAGGCGCGCTCCGGCTTGCCGTGGGTGCGGTCGTCATATGCTCCTGCGCGGTACTTCCAGCACGGCTCGCCGAGGCGCAGGCAACCAGGACCCCCCGGATCGGCTTCATCGGGAACGGGGACCCGACGACGATGTCTCCGCAAGTGGAGGCGTTCCGCCGAGGCCTGCGCGAGCTGGGCTGGATCGATGGACAGACCTTGACGCAGCTGATCGAGCTCGCCGCCCGGTACCGGCTACCAGCGGTCTACGAATTCAAGAACTACGTGCAGGACGGCGGGCTCATGTCCTACGGCCCGAGCATCAACGAGATGTTCGGGCGCACGGCGAGCTACGTCGATCGGATCCTGAAGGGCGCCAAGCCCGGCGACCTGCCGATCGAGCGTCCGACGACGTTCGAGCTCGTGATCAATCTCAAGACGGCCAAGGCGCTCGGCCTGACCGTTCCGCAGTCGCTCCTGCTGCGCGCGGACGAGGTCATCCAGTGAGCGCTCTGCCCTGCCGCGGCGCCGAAGACTTGAAGAGTCATGGGCTCGAAGACTACTATTGCCGTTACCGTAGCACTCCACCCTCGGAGCGGAAGGGAACAGACTTATGAGCATCAAGCGTCACGGCGTCGGGCCGCGGCTCTCCCAGGCAGTCGTCCACGGCGACACGGTGTATCTGGCCGGCATGGTGGCGGCCGACCCGGCCGCGGACGCGAAGGGCCAGACCCAGCAGATTCTCAAGAAGATCGACGAGACTCTGGCGGCGGTCGGCAGCCACAAGTCGAAGATCCTCTCCGCCACCGTGTACGTGGCCAACATGGGGATTTACGGCGACATGAACGCCGCCTGGGACGCCTGGGTCGATCCCGCCAACACCCCGGCGCGGGCGACCGTGGAGGCGCGGCTGGCGTCGCCCAAGTACCTCGTCGAGATCATGGCCGTCGCGGCCATCTAAATAAGGAGACCGTCATGAGAGAAGCCGTCATCGTCGCCAGTTCGCGGACGCCGCTGGCCAAGTCGTTCCGCGGATCGTTCAACCTCACGCGCCCCGATGATTTCACCGCCCACTGCATCAAGGACGTCCTCGGCAAAGTTCCGCAGCTCGACTCGAAAGAGGTCGAGGACGTGATCATGGGCTGCGGCCAGCCGCACGGCTCGCAGGGTCACAACATCGCCCGCGTGGCGGCGATGCGCGCGGGACTGCCCGTGTCGGTCGGCGGGCTCACCCTGAACCGCTTCTGCTCCTCGGGGCTCCAGGCGATCGCGATCGCGGCGAACTACGTCATCAACGACGGCGCCGACGTCATGATCGGCGGCGGCGTCGAGTCGATCACGATGGCCAAGCGCGACAGCGACCCGAACCCGTGGGTGAAGGAGCACCTCCCCGGGGTCTACATGGTCATGGGCGACACGGCCGAGGTTGTCGCCAAGCGCCACAAGATCAGCCGCGAGACCCAGGACCGCTACGCGCTCTTGAGCCAGCAGCGGACGGCGCGCGCCCAGCAGGAAGGGTTCTTCAAGGAAGAGCTCGCGCCGATGCACGTCACGCGCGGCATCCTCGACAAGCAGACGGGCGCGGTCGTCGGTCAGGAGCCGTACTACTGCGAGAAGGACGAGTGTAACCGCGCCGACACCACGCTCGAAGGACTGCTCAAGCTACCGCCGCACTTCGACAAGGACTCCGGTCAGGGGACGGTCACCGCGGGCAACTCCTCTCAGCTCTCCGACGGCGCCAGCGCGACGCTCGTCATGTCCATGGACCGCGCCAAGGCCCTCGGCATCCGTCCGAAGCTCGTCTTCCGCGGCTTCGCGGTCGCCGGCTGCGAGCCGGACGAGATGGGCGTCGGCCCCGTGTTCGCGGTACCGAAGCTCCTGACGCGTCACGGCCTCAAGATCGACGACATCGACGTGTGGGAGCTGAACGAGGCGTTCGCCTCGCAGGTCGTCTACTGCCGCGACCGGCTCGGTATCGATCCGGAGAAGCTCAACGTCAACGGCGGCTCGATCTCGATCGGCCACCCCTTCGGCATGACGGGCTCGCGCATGGTCGGCACCCTCGCCAACGAGATGCTCCGCCGCAAGGCGCGCTACGGCGTGGTCACCATGTGCGTCGGCGGCGGCCAGGGCGCCGCGGGGCTCTTCGAGGCGTACAACTAGCGAAGCACTCCCAGACCCGCGAGGGTGACATACGTCGTCACTCTCGCGGGTCGTCCGCATTCCTGTCACTGTCGCGGCCTTTGCTATGATCAAGAGCAGCTCGAGTTCGCGCGCGCGGAGGCCCGACCTGAAAAGCGCCATTGCTTCCCTCCTGCTGGTCGCCACCATCCAGGCCGGATGCGCGACGGCCACCGGCCCAGGCCGGCCTGCCCAGAAGGCCGCCCCGGTGGACACCCTCGAGGCGCGGCGCGCGCAGGCGCGCGACTACCTCGGGCTCGGGCGGGCGGCGATCGGACGGGGCGACATGGCAGCGGCCACGATGCAGTTGCGCGAGGCGCTCCGCCTCCAACCTGAGCTGGTCGAGGCCCGGGAGAGCCTGGGCCTCGCTCTCTACAACATGGGTGATCTGGACGGGGCGATCGAAGAGCTCCGTGCGCTCCTGCGCCAGAAGCGTGAGGCCGCGCTCGCCCGACTCACCCTCGCGGCGGCGCTCATAGCCAGGCAGGACTGGTCGTCTGCGCGCGCCGAGCTCGAGGAGGTCCTCCGGCAGCAGCCCGAGCTGGCCCAGGCGTACTACAGCCTCGGCCTGGCGCGGTATGCGCTGGGCGATTTGAACGGCGCGATCGAGGCGTACCGGCAGCTCCTCGCCCGCAGGCCCGATCTCCCGGATGCGCGGTACAACCTGGCTCTCGCGCTGAAGCTAGCTCACCACGACGCCGAGGCGACGCCGGAATTCCTGGCCTCCGCGCGGGCGGGGCACGCCGCCGCACAGTACTTCCTCGGTGTGGCCTACGCGGGGGGTATCGGCGTCGATCGCGATCTCGCGCTGGCGATCATGTGGTGGTCCCGCGCGGCCGACCAAGGCGTCTACCAGGCCCAACTGTCGCTCGGCGAGCTGCGGCAGACCGCGCTTGGTCGGAGCACGCGTGGGCCGGCCGAGCGTTCGGGAGTCGAGCAAGCGTTTCGAGACCATCGGGCGAGGCTGTGGGACGAATTCCCGGAACTTGATCGAAACGGCGACGATGACACGGTCGGCGCCGCGCTCCTGCGGCAGAGCCGCGTCCGCGAGGCGGTGCCCGTACTGATCCGTGAGGCTTCGTCGCTCAGCGAGCCGGCGCAAGGGCTCCTCGAGGCCCTCTATTACCATGGGGTCAAGGGACAGCTTCTCGCGCACGATGGACGGATCCTGGACTACTTCAAGACCGCGGCGCAGGAGGGCCGGCCCCGCGCACGGATCGCCCTCGCGCGGTTCTACGCTGCAGGCCTCGGCGTGCCGAAGGATACGGCGCGCGCCATCAGCCTCCTGAGGGCCACGCCGCACGAAGACGCTCAGCGTCTTCTTCAGGAGCTGTCGGCCGCCACCGAGGCCGCTCCCGCGCCGGCCCGTCCCTAAGCCCGGCACACGCGATGATGAAGACCGTGGCGCTGGCCGCCGCGATCGCCCTCGCAGCCACCCTGGTGGCCCTCGGTGTCCTGGGGCTCGGAGGCGCCGGGCTCACTGCGCTCGATTGGTCGGTGTACGACCGGTGGCTTCGCGCGCGCGCGTCCGCACCGGCGAGCTCGGCGCTGGTCGTCGTCGTCCGCGACCCGGCGAGTGAGTCCCGGTTCGGCACAGGCGCTTGGGACCGCGTTGTTCTTGCCCGCCTCATCACTGGTCTGTCGCGTGCAGGCGCCGCCGTCATCGGCGTCGACGCCCCACTCGGACAGCCGGGCGGGCCAGCGCCCGGTGGCGCGACCAGTGATGCGCTCCTGAGTCAGGCGATCGCGCTGGCCGACAGTGTCGTGTTTCCGATCGCCCTGGAGCTCACCGATGGGCGCGCGCCGCAGGACGCGGGCACCGCCTCTGCGACGAGGCCCGCGCACCGATCGTGGCCGGCGCTCTCCGAGACTTTCCCAGCATTTCCGGAAGCACGGCCGCTCGCCGGATCGCTGCCCGGTCTCACCCACTACGCGAAAGGCGTCGGACACATGCTCACCCCGGCTGACCCCGACGGTGTCGTCCGAAGAGTGCCGCTCTTCGTTCGGGTTGGCGAGCGAGGCGTGCCGGCGTACGGGCTCTCGCTCGCCGCCGCCCTCCTGAAGGTAGAGACGGACCAGATCCCCGTCGATCGGCGCGGGCGGATGCTGATCGGCGTCGCCGGGCTGGAGCTTTCGCGTGGCCACAAGGTGGTCCCGCTCGCCGACGTCTGGAAAGCCATCGAGCAGAGGCAGGCGGAGGCGCTCCAGAGTCTGGTCGCCGACCGGATCGTCCTCCTCCTTGTCGAGCCGGGGTCTGGGAAGGAACGGATGGCCATCCAGGCGAACCTGCTCGACACTGTCCTGACACAGTCCTGGCTGAGAGAAGCGCCGGCCGCGTGGACGGTGCTCGGCGCCTTTCTCCTGTCCGGTATGACGGCGTGGCTCTGGCTGGCGCTCCGGTGGTGGAAGGCGGCAGTGGGAGTCGCGGTCCTGGCGCTCGGTTACGTCGCAAGCCTGCTCCTATCCCCGTTGCTGGCCGCGGTGTTGCTGCCTCTGGTCGCGCCGCTGGTGGCAGTGGCCGCGGCCAGTGCGAGCGCCCTGCTCTGGAACCAGCTCGCGTCGTCCTATCGCGTTCGTCATCTCGAAGGTGAAGTCGCCACGATCCGCGAAGCGCTCGTGCGTCAGGAGTCATCGGTCGAAGGACTCGAGGAGGACCTCGAGGCCGCGCGAGCCGCGATCGCTCGATCGACCGGCGGCGAGGAGACATTGCGCGCGCAGCTCGCGGCAGCCCGAGCCCAGGAAGAGCGCACGCGCGCGAAGCTCGAACGGCTGGAACGCGAGTCTCGGACGCTCGACCCGAGCCGCCAGGCCCCGCTCGGCGACGCGGAGCAGGAGCGACTACGGCAGCAGTGCGAGCGGATGGGCATCGTCACCCGGGATCGAGCCCTCCTGGCCGTCTTCCAGGACCTCGAGAAGGCGGCGCGCTCTTCCCTGCCGATCCTCGTCACCGGAGAGCCCGGGACGGGCAAGGAGCTTTTCGCGCGGGCCGCCCACCGCTTGAGTCTCCGCGCCGATGGCCCCTTCGTCGCTGTCAACATGGCGGCGATCCCCGCAGAGCTGTTCGAGAGCGAGATGTTCGGTCACCTCAGGGGCAGCTTCACCGGGGCCGTCGGAGATCGGAAGGGGTTCTTCGAGCAGGCGAACCGGGGGACGATTTTCCTCGACGAGGTCGGCGAGCTGCGTCCCGATCACCAGAGCAAGCTGCTTCGCGTCCTCCAGGACAAGAGCTTTTACCGGATCGGGGCGACACGCCCGACGACCGTGGACGTGCGCGTGGTCGCCGCGAGCAACAGGGATCTCGAGCGGGGCGTCGCGGACGGCTGGTTCCGCGAGGACCTCTATTTTCGACTGAAAGGGCTCGTCCTGCGGTTGCCCTCGCTCCGCGAGCGCACGCAGGACATTGCCCTGCTGGCCGCCTGGTTCGCCCACGAGGCCGCCGCCGAGCTCGGACGGCCCCATCTGCCGCTGTCCGAGGCCGCGCTGGCCGCGCTCGAGCGAAGCGACTGGCCGGGCAACGCACGCGAGCTTCAAAACTGTCTGCGCCAGGCCCTGGTGTTCGCCGACGGCGCCGTTGTCACGGTCGAAGACCTGCGGCTGCAGTCCCATGAGCCCGGCCGGGACGAGTCTGGCGGCGACGCGGCGGTTCTCGCCTCCCTCCGCCAGCACGGGTTCGACATGCAGGCAACCGCGCGCACACTCGGATGGGACCGGAGCACGGTGACTCAACGGCTCAAGGGGCTCGGCTTCCGCGCGCTGGTCGAGGCGGACGGCGACCGGGCCAAGGCCGCGCTGGCGCTCGCCGGCGACCCGGCGCTCGGCCGCACGGTAGAGCTGAAACTGCGCGAGTACTCCGAGCACCTGCTGAGAGTCGTCGCGGGTTTCGATTCTCCCGACGACGCGATCGCCGCGTGCCGGAGACGCTTCAAGAACCTGCCTGAACGCCACTTCCGCTCCCTGGAGCTCCTCGTCCGCCAGTACTTCGACCGCCGCTCTCCGACCGCCAGGGTCTGACCCGTCCCGGGCCGTGAAGGGAACAGCCCCGGCTGATGCGGGGATGCGGGGTTCCCCCGCATCCCTCTGATCGGCCGCCGTCGGGGTCCGCTTGCCAAGTCTGCGAATCCGCTCGAGTCCCCCGCTCCCCGCGCCGAGGCCCGACGTGGCGTGAGCGTTGCTTTAGGAGCTCGAGCGGGCGCCGGCCGCACTGGGCGGACACGGAGCGCCCGATCAGTGGGACGCGAAGACGCGCAAGCCAGAAAGGGGAAAGACAATGGCCGACACGCAGCAGCGGACGACCGAGAGCGGTGGTGTGAAGGAGCTGGTGATCCTCGTGGGGATTCTCTTGACGGTGATCGCCGGAGCAGTCGGAACGTACTGGATTCGCTCGCAGGGAGTGGAGGCGGCGCCCGAGGCCACGACACGCCCCCGCACCGTGGTTCCGGCACCGCCTGCCGGGGTCTTCCACGCCGATGTCTACTTCGATTTCAAGAGCACGCGTCTGCGTGCAGACGCCGTCCGCGTGCTCCAAGACACGACGGGCCTCATGGACCTGGCGAACGCCTGGGTGGTGCTCGTCCAGGGCCATGCAGACCGTCAGGGACCAGCCGAGTACAACCGTGTCCTGGCTCAACGCCGCGCGCAGGCGGTCAAGCAGTTTCTCGTCGAGCTCGGCGTCCCCGAAACCTCGATCAAGCTGGTGACGCTGGGGCAGGACGGGTCGCTCTGCGACGACCCGGGCAAGGAGTGCCAGGAGCTCAACCGCCGCGTCCATCTCGAGTTCCGCAAGCTCGCCGCCGCTGCTCCCAGCGCCCCGGCAGTGGCCGGGGCGAACGCGAGCGATCGGGCACAGGCCGACTCCACGTCGCCCGCAGGCGACCGGTGATCCAGTCGCTGCGCCGTGCCCCGAGGTGCTTCGCAGGATTGATGGTCGTGAGCCTCGTCTCCGTCCTGGCGGTCACCGCCGCCAGGGCGGAGAGCCCTGGTAACGCCGGCGCGCGGCCCGGGCGCGTTACCGAAGGCACAATGTTCTGGCGGACGGAACGGCAGGAGGCGCTCGTGC
>Ga0210378_10001293_pt1 | contig 13066 bp, 11 predicted proteins | sample PLM1_60_b1redo_FD_155465 | JGI IMG/M metagenome (GOLD analysis project Ga0210378, IMG submission 155465) | Groundwater sediment microbial communities from an aquifer in East River, Colorado, USA - PLM1_60_b1 redo | ecosystem: Environmental > Terrestrial > Soil > Riparian zone | place: USA: East...
CTCAGCTACCTGCAACGCCAGGCCCAGCTGGCGGCGCTGCGGGCGCTCGGCTGGCCGAAGGGCCAGGTGGTGCGGCTGCTGGCCGCCCAGGGGCTCGCCCTCGGGGTGGCCGGCGGCCTTGCCGGCAGCCTGGTCACCTGGGCGGCAGGCACGGTCGTCGGCGCGGCCCCGTCGGCGGTGGCCCGCGGCGCGGGCGCCGCCCTGCTCGCCGCCTTGGCCGCGACCGCGCTGGCGGTGGCTGGCCCGCTGCTGCACGCCGTCGGTTCCCGCCCCGCGGAGGTCCTCCGCGGCGAGTGAGCCGGCCGGGCCGCGCAACGCCGACGCGCACGTGCCGCAGCCCCTGCGGTCACCAGGGCCGGCGAGGCCGGCCAGCAGTCGTGGGTTCGGATCCACGGCGACCGCGGCCTGATGGGGAACCTTCGCCAGGGCGACACCCGCACCCTCCGGGTCGAGCTATCCATCACCGGGATCCAGGCGATGCGCTCCAGCCTGGCTGGCAATGTCCTGGTCGAGGTTGCCGACCTGCGCCGCCCAGGCGTCCGCCGAGCCCACGCGGCCGATGACTGGTTCCCCGATCTGCCGGAGCTGTGACCGAAGAAAGCAACCGACGGATCATCCCTCCCAACCCATGGGCAGCCATCCAAGCTCCCAAGGGAGCCAAACGCCGTCCTATGAGCTCTGTGCGTCCTGAGCGTGCAGGTCGGGTGGGTAATACCTAGCGACTCGGTGGCGGGTGGATGTCCGAGATGGGCCGGTGGCCCCGACGTCTCTGGTGAGAGGCACTGGAGAGGTGCCAGCAGATACGAGAGGGCGGAGCCTGCCACGGCGCTGATGAGGTTGGATGGGCGCATCGGTCCTGACTGGGGCTGGTGACGACCAAGGAGGAGTGATCGATGACGAAGGTGGCCGCAGGCATCACGACCTCGCTGGACGGCTACATCACTGGGCCGAATGACGGGCCTGGCCGCGGCCTGGGCGATGGTGGTGAGCGGTTGCACGACTGGGTCTTCGGTGGCCCGTGGAGCTACGACGAGGAGCCAACAGGCGAGGCGACGGGCGCCGACAAGGAGGTCCTCGACGGGGCAATCACTCGGGTTGGCGCCGTCGTCGGCGGCCGCAACACCTACGAGGCAGCGCAGGCGTGGGGCGGTCACAATCCGTTCGGCGTGCCGTTCTTCATCGTGACGCACCGGCCGCAGGACGCTCCCGCCGACGCCGGATTCACGTTCGTGGACGGGCTGGAGGAGGCCATCGCCCGGGCGCGCGAGGCGGCCGGCAGCAAGGACGTGTTCGTCATGGGCGGGGCCGACGTCGGCCTCCTCCAGGTTGGAGTCCTCGGTTCCCGACTGGCGCTTTCCGGGCTCTGACCCTGATGGGACCGGCTCAGCCTGGTTGCTCGGCGAGCCGGCGGCGGTCGAGGAGCCCGATGAGCACCAGCGCACCCAGTCCCAGCAGCACCAGCAGCGCCTCCAGCCACCCTCCCGCCACCGGGATCGCCGCGACCAGGACCACCACCAGCACGCCGAACACCAGCGCGCCGAACCCGCTGAGGAACGAGCGGCCCTCGCCTCTGAAGAGCAGCCGCCCCAGCGCCAGGCCCACCGTCGCCTGCGCGCCGAAGGCCACCGCGAGGAAGAACAGGAAGGTGATGACGCCAGCGACCAGGATCCCGCCGAACACGGTCGCCCCCGTCAAGGACCCGAGCCCGAGCAGGCCGAGCGCGATCGCCAGCAGGACGGTGACCACGATCACCAGTATCAGCAGGACGACAACGCCGATGACCCCGAGGATCCCGACCCCGAAGCTGACCAGCGGACGGCCACGCACCGCGGCGGCCGCGCCGCGGACCACCCGCGGCACCAGCCATAGCATCAGCACGCCGATGACGAGGATGCTTGCGTACCGCCGCAGCACGTCAAGGGCGCGCTCCGCCAGCGTGGGCGCCTGTTCCTCCTCGGGCTGCTGGACGGTGACCTTCTCGCTGCCGCCGACCGAGCCTCCCCGCGTGTAGTCGCCGGTGGCCCCCAGCACGCTGCCGGTGACGGCGCCGTCCATGGTCATCTGCCCGGCGCCGAAGATGAGATCGCCGCCCACCCTGGCCCCCGAGGAGACAGTCGCCTGACCGACCGCGAGCAGCAAATCCTCTCCCACCCGACCTTGGATCCTCGCCTGGCCGCTGGCGACCCGCACATCACCGCCGACCTGGCCCGAGATCGTGGTCGACCCGGCGGCCGTCAGCACGTCGCCGGTGACCCTTCCAGCGACGCTGACCCGCCCGCCGCTGGCGACCAGGTCACCGTCGACCTGGCCGTCGATCCGCACCGTACCCGCGGAGGCATACAGGTCGCCCTGGACCGTCTCCCCGGCAGGCACGATCACCTCCTGGCCGCTGCGCACCTTCCCGCTCAGCTCGGTCTGCTGAGCCAGGACCGTGGCCGACAGGGACGCCAGCGCAACGGCCAGGAACGCGATCGCCTTCATCAGCGGGCTCCCTTGTCGGTCCGGTGCACTTGCCGATCGACCGGACACCAGCGAGGCGTTTGTGATGATCCGTCCGAAATTTCGTCTGGTAGCCTACACAAGTTCAATGTGGCCGGCGCAGCCACGTTGGGCCTTCCTGGAGCGCCACGGATTGGCGAGCGCCTGCTCCAATCGCCGATCAGACCCAGCTTGTCGGATACTGACACCGCGCCGCACTACGGCATCGGGGCACTCCGAGCGCCGTACCGGCGAGTTCCTGCGCCGGCAGCCACGCGCGGCGTTCACGCTGTCGACGAAGGTCGGCCGACTGCTGGTCCCGCAGGACCCGGCCGGCCGCACCGACGAGAGCCTTGAAGCGCCTGCGACGCACCGCCGGGTGTAGGACTTCTCCCGCAACGGCATCTGGCGCAGCGTCGAGGAGTCGCTCACCCGCATGGGCCTGGACCGTGTCGATGTGCTGTTCCTGCACGACGCCGAGGACCATTTCCAAGCCGCGCTGCACGACGGCTACCCGGCACTTGCCGAACGGCGCGCGCAGGGCGTGGTCATCGGCGCGGGGATGTACCACACCGCACCAGCGCGCACCCGTGCCCGTATGACCCACGACACCGAGACCCAGCCAGTACCCGGATCCTGCCGCTAAGCAGGGCGAGCAGCTACAACCGGCCGAAGGTCGGAAACACGCTCTAAGCCGCTGGCGTGGACCCGAGGCCCACAAGCCGCCCCACCGTGGGTCTGGTGGACAACGGTGTGCACACCACGGCGATCCTGACCGCCGCAAGTCGGCACCCCAAGGTGCGCGGGCACCCGTCGTCCCGGCGTGTGTCGTGGTGGTTGGTGTCCGCGGGGGCTTTCGGTTAGTTTGCCGCTTCCTGCGCCGACCGCGGTCGTGGAGGGAGGAGGAGCGCCGTGCCGCGCCAGGAGCTGCATGCCACTCGGCGATCCCTGCGATCCCGCGCGGTGGTCGCCCTCGGAATGCTGGTGGGCTTCTACGTCTTGGCGTTCGGCATCGTGGTGGCCATCGCCGCGGTGGTGGTGTGGGGGTTGCGCAGCGGCCACCTCCGCGTCCAGCACGTCGGTCTGGTGCTGGCGGCGATCGCGATCCTGCGGGGCGTGTTGTTCCTGGACCGCGACCGTGACCACCTCCCGCCGGTGCGCATCCAACTCCGGCCCGAGCAGGAGCCGACGCTGTGGGCCGAGGTGGGCTCGGTGGCGGCCGCGGTGCGGGCGCCGCGCCCGCAGGTGGTGTACCTGGTCCACGACGTCAACGCCTTTGTCTATCAGGAGTCGCGGCTGCTCGGCTTGCGCCCCGGCCGGATGGTGCTGGGCATCGGCGTGGGACTGCTCACCGTGCTGCGGGTCGACGAGCTACGCGCCGTGCTGGCCCACGAGTTCGGCCACCTGAGCAGCGGCGACACGCGGCTCGGCCCGGTGGTGTACCGGGCGCAGGAGTCGATCCAACGGACCATCGTGCACCTGAAGGACAACCTGCTTGGCAAGCTGTTCGCCGGCTACCTGCGCCTGTTCATGCGCCTCACCATGGACATCTCGCGGCGCCAGGAGCTGGCCGCCGACATCAACGCCGTGCGGCTTGGTGGGCAGGCCGCCGCCACCCAGGCGCTGCAGGCGGTCGCAGTGACCGGTGGCGCCTTCGACCTGCTGCTCCGCCAGTATGTGGCCCCCTTGTGGGAGTCGGGACACTGGCCGGTAGACCTGTACGGGGGGCTGCGGTCGCTGTACGCCGAGCCGGCTCGCGCGGTCGAGCTGGGCGCGCTGCGTGCCGCGTTGCTGGCGGCACCGACCGACCGGTGGGACTCCCATCCTGCGCTGGGTGAGCGGCTGCGCTTCATCGCCTCGCTGCCCCCCGGGCCCATCCGCTTGGACCCGCGGCCAGCCCGCACGCTGCTGGCCGACCCCGACGTCAGCGAGCGGCGCATGGCCGAGCAGCTCAGCGCGCTGGCCACCAACGGGCAGGCGCGGACCCCGGTCAGCTGGGATGAGGCGGCCCAGCAGGTGTACCGGCCCGTGCTGCAGCAGCGGGCGACCGCGATGGCCTCGGCCGGCATCGCCGTGGGCGGCGACTGGCGGCGGGGAGGTCTGGAGCAGGTGCTGGAACTGCTGGAGGCCGACCGGGGGGAGGCGCTCGCGCGCCGCCTGCTCCCGACGCTGGAGCAGGCCCCGGCCGAGGAGCGCGCCCGGCTTACCAGCCAGGTGCTACGACACTACCTGCGGGCCGCGGTCGCCACCGAGCTGGCCGGGCGACCCGGCGGCCGCTGGGTGGCGTCCTGGGCGGAGCTGGCCGGCGTCGGCGGCGTCCACGGCGCCGGCCGGCAGTTGGAGGAGTTGGTCGACGCCGCCCTCGCCGGACCGCAAGGTGTCGCCGCGCTGCGGCGCGAGCTGGGCCTGGAATGGGCGAGTATCTGAAGCGCACCACGCGAGAGCGAACAGGGAATCGACATGCAGTTGTTCAACCGGGGCAAGCGGGCCGAGCCGTTGCGGCAGCAACCCGAGCCGCGCCCGGAGCTACCGATCGACCCGGCACAGGGCGACCCGAGGGGCGAGCGGCTCCGCGCCGAGCTGGCAGCCGGCAACTGGCCCGCCGCAAGCCAGCTGCTCGGCTCCGTCAGCGACCCCGACGACCGCCACTTCTACATCGCCTTGTGCAGCGACTGGCCGGGCCAGCCCGAGTGGATCGACCAGTGGGTCGAGGGCGATCCCGGCGGCGCCACACCGCTGCTGGTGCGGGGCGCCCACGCGATCTACTGGGCCTGGGAGGCGCGGGGCAGCGCCCGCGCCGAGCACACCCAGCAGGAGGCCTTCGAGGTCTTCTGGCAGCGCCTCCAGTTCGCCGAGGCCAGCCTGCGCGAGGCCGCGGCACAAGCGCCCGCCGACCCCACCCCCTGGGCGTACCTGGTCACCAGCTGCCGAGGCCTGCAGCTTGGGCTGGAGGAGCTGCGACACCGCTTCCAGCAGGCGGTGGGCCGGTACCCCTGGCATCGCGCGGCGCACCTACAGATGCTGCAGGGGCTGAGCCACAAGTGGGGCGGCTCGCACCTGCTGATGTTCAACTTCGCCCGGGAGATCAGCGCGCAGGCGCCACCTGGCAGCTCCCTGCCGGTCCTGATCGCGGCCGCGCACATCGAGCACTGGCTGGCGCTGGACGGTGACGAGCAGGCGCACTACTTCGAGCGCCCCGAGATCGCCGCCGAGATCCGCGCCGCGGCCGACCGCTCCGTCCGCCACCCGGCCTTCCGGCTGCAGCCCGGCTGGCCACACGCCTGTAACAGCTTCGCCTTCTGCTTCGCGCTGGGGGACGACTTCACCGCCGCCCGCCAGCAATTCGAGGTCATCGGCGATCTGGTCACCAACGACCCCTGGCAGCACCTGGCAGGCGACGACCCCGCCGGTGCCTTCCTGGCCCACCGCCAGCGGACCTACCAGCACACCGGCTGAGCGCGCTCGACCCGGTGAGGTCGCCTGGCTCGCGCGGGAAGAACCCGCGCCTCACGGCCTCATCCGGCGTGGTGGCACCCGGAGCAGGCGGGTCATCGGCGTTGGGCGTAGGTGCAGACACTCCGTCGTGGCCTGAGGTCCTGGTCGTCGCAGCCCTCTGCGCTCGTCCTGGCAGCCGCCGACGCCACGCTCACCACACAAGCGCTTCGGAGCTTGGCCAGCTCGGAGGCCCTACGGTGTCCCGCTTCCCCTCCGGGTGGCGACCACCAGCACCACCCGCAGGCGCCGGGCACGTAGCAGCACGTGTCATATCCGCCAGCTACGGTCGACAGGATCGGCAAGATCAGTCGCTGTGATGGCCGACTCCACAGGAGCAGGGATGTGCTCGAGGGGCTCCTGTTCGGCGCCCCGGAGCAGCGCCCATCACCCGCCGAGCTCAGCGACCAGCTCGACGAGATCTTCCGCGGCCAGCGGCCCGCCGAGGAGGCGACCCGCCAGCGCGAGGTCGTGCCGGCCGCGGGCTCGGCCGGCACCCGCGCGCTGCTGGCGCTGGTCGCGGAGGGCTTCGCGTCCCGGCTGTCGTTCGGCCTTGTGGGCTTCGCCTTGCCGCTCTACGCACGCGGCCTGGGGCTCAGCCTGGCCGCCATCGGCGTGCTCGCGTCGCTCAACACGATCGTGGCACTGGTGCTCAAGCCGGTGATGGGCGCGGCGGCCGACCGGTACGGCCGCAAACGCACCCTCGGGTCGCGATGGCCCTCCGCAGCGTCCTCGCCCTCCTGTACGCGGTGGCCACCACCCCCTGGGGGCTGTACGCCGTCCGGGCTGGGCACGGCCTGGCCGACTCCATGCGCGACCCCTCGGTCACGGCGCTGATCGCCGACAACGGCGGCAAGAAGGCGGTGGCCTCGGCGTTCGCCTGGTATCAGACCGCGAAGACCGTGGCGGGCTCGGTCGGCAAGAGCGTCGCCGGCGTGCTGCTGGCCGCCAGCGCCGGCTCCTACGCGACGGTCTTCGCCGCGGCGTTCGCGCTGTCGGCGCTGCCGCTGCTCGTCGTCGCCGTCTTCGTCCGCGACGGCGACACCCTGGCGGCGGAGGTGGTGCAGCCGGCCCCGCCCACCGAGAGCCCGCGGGCCAGGACCCGACCATACGTGGTGCTCGGCTTCCTCGTCAGCGGTGCGGCCTCGATGCTCGGCACGCTGTTCCCGATCCTCGCCGTCGAGTACGCCGGGCTCAGCCCCGCCCAGGCCGGCGCCCTCTACCTCGTCACCCCGGCGCTGGCCCTGTCGGGTCCGGTGTTCGGCTGGCTGGCCGACCATGTCAGCAGCCGACTGGTGCTGTCGCTGCGCAGCGCCGCCAATGTCGGCTCCTCCCTGCTGCACCTGTTCGTCCCGGCGGTCCCCGGCTTCCTCGCCGGCAAAGCGCTCGACGACCTCGGCAAGGCGGCGTTCAAGCCGGCGTGGGGCGCGATCATGGCGGAGGTCTCCGGCGTCGACCGCAGTCGTCGGGCCAGGACCATGAGCTGGATGAGTGCGGGTGAAGACGCCGGCGACATCGCCGCCCCAGTGGTGGCGGGGCTGCTGTGGACAGCGTGGGGGGCGCCGGCCGTGCTGGTCGCCCGGGCCGGCCTGGCCGTGGCGGCGGAGGCGTGGACGCTGTTGCTCACCCGATCGGGGAGCCCGCCAACGCTCCGCGACCAAGGTCGACGCCGACACGCTGGCGCAGTTGCTGCGCGCCGACCTGCTGGCCGAGGCATGGATCGCGCCGCGCCAGACAGCCGCAGACACCGACATCAGCCTGGCAAGGGAGTGCCCGACATCGCCCGTCTGGACGGCGGTCGTTCCGGAAGCAGCGGACGGTCAATCCGCTGACCGCTCCGACTCGTTACAACCTCCTCTCCTCTTCCTCAGGCTGTGTGCAGGCCTCGTCGTGTTCGACGAGTGACGTCCTGCGGTCGCGTAAGCTACCGATAGGTAAGTTCTCGGAAGGCGGGGCAGCTATGGACCAAGATCCCCCCATCTTCACGATGTCGTTGCACGGAGACGACGTTCACTACGTGAAGGCCGGCGGCGGCCCGGTCGTGGTGCTCATCCACGGCATCCTGGGGAGTCGGCGAAGCTGGGAACAGCTGGTGTCGCTGCTGGTCCAGGATTTCACGGTCATCGCTCCCGACCTGCTCGGGCACGGGGACTCAGCCAAGCCGCGCGGGGACTACTCGCTGGGCGGCCACGCCGGCAGGCTCCGGGACCTGCTCGACGTGCTCGGGGTGCAGCGGGCGACCCTGGTAGGCCACTCGTTGGGCGGCGGTGTGGCCATGCAGTTCGCGTGGCTGTTCCCGGAGCGCTGCGAGCGGCTGGTGCTGATCAGCAGCGGCGGGCTCGGACGCGACGTCAGCCCGATCCTGCGCGCGCCGACGCTGCCCGGGGCCGAGTGGGTACTGCCGCTGATCAGCGCGCCCTGGCTGCTCCGCGGCGGCGAGAAGCTCGCCGAGCAGCTTGCCCGGTTCGGCCTACGGCCTGGGCCCGACCTGGAGGAGCTGTGGCGCGGGTATGTCAGTCTGGGCGACGCCGGGCTACGGCGCGCCTTCCTCGCCACGATCCGCACCGTGGTCGATCCGGGCGGGCAGACGGTCAGCGCGTTGGAGCGGCTGCCGGCGGTGGCGCACATTCCTACCTTGCTGGTGTGGGGCGACCGCGACCGGCTGATCCCGGTCTCGCATGGCGTCGCGGCGCAGCAGGCGATTGCTGGCAGCCGGCTGGAGGTGTTCGAGGAGGCCGGACACGTTCCGCATCTGAGCGACCCGTCCCGGTTCGCGGCGCTGCTGCGAGAGTTCGTCGCGACCACGCCAACGCCGGCGACGGACCAGGTTGACCGGCGTCGTCGGCGGCCGCGGGCGTCCCGTGCCGTCCGCCGGGCTGCTACCGGGGGCCGAGGGGCAGCGACCTCCGGTCGGGTACCGCACGACCCGCGACCTCGACCAGCCTGACGGGCGATCTCCGGCGCCTGCCTGCTCGTTTCGGCCCGTTTGGCACCATCTCAATGCTGTCGAGACTGACATCAGCCGCGAGCGGGTGCCCGCCGAGGAGGGCGCGGGAGCTCCCGGTGCGGGCGGTTTCCACTTGCGCGGACGCCGTCGAGGCGGCGGCAGCCGGACACGAGGCTGAGACTCGATGGAGCATCCCGACATCCCACCAGCGTCACGCGAGGTCTGGATCTGTCCCAAGTGCGGCGCCAGGCTGGTCAGTCGCAACCTGTGGCACTCCTGCGGGCTGTTCACGCTGGACGCCCTGTTCGCCGGCGCCGCCCCTGGCGTGCTGGAGCTTGCGCACGACTACGTCGCGATGTTGCACTCGCTGGGGGACCGTCCAGGTGCTGGCGCAGAAGACCCGGCTGGTGTGCGTCGCCCGGGTCCGGTTTGCTGGCTTGTCCCCGCGCAAACGCGGCTTCCAGGCCACCTTTGCGCTGCATCGCTGGCTGGACAGTCCCCGGATCGTCAAGCAGGTCGACTACGGACCCAGGTGGCGAGGCCACTATGTGAGCATCCAGACCAGGACCGACCTGGATGACGAGCTGCGAGGCTGGCTGCAGGAAGCCCATGATGTCGTCGGGTTGCAGGCCGATCTGCCGGAGCGAACCAGCCGCCGGCCAAGTGCGAGCCCAGTTGATTGAGGCGGCCTCGGACGCAAGCCGGGCCGCAAGCAGCGAGTGGCCCCATCCTTACCATGGATCGGACGCTCAGCGCTGTGCTAACCGGCATCTTCGCAGCTCGCGCGACACCGTGATTACCGCAGTTATGGGGCCAGCTTCTGGCGAGCAGGAGTTGTGCCCCTGGCGGGACTCTACCCGCACGTCACTAGCGGCGCGGCGGGTCGTCTTGCCGGGCGCCGAGATGTAGGTACACCCTGCCGCCCTGTCATTCGACCTCGTCGACCTCGCGCTCGCAGCACTCCTCGCCCGGACGGTTCGCAGCAGCCACTGCGCGAGCAATGCGTTCAAGCTCCCGGTCACCCGGCATCCTCGGCCAGTACGATCCCTACCGTGAGGGTGGTTTGTACCGCGATGCTCACCGGAGCATGATGCCCGTGCTACCGCCGCTTGCAAGGAAGTCAGCATGAGTCTCCGGTTTCGGATCCTCACCGCGATCGTGGTCGTCGTGGCCAGCGCGACCGCTCTGTCCCTGGCCCGGCCTGCCCTGGCCGCTGACACTCCGGTCTCCAGCACCCTGCCGATCGACGGCTTCGCTGCGCTCGCGCTGGACGAGCCGGGCGGCCGCCTGTTCATCTCCACCGGCCCGGACCGCGCCGAGGTGCTCGTCACCGACCTGGCCGGCTCGGAGCTGCGCCGTCTCGGCAACCTGCCCGGCGCCTCCGGCCTGCTGATCCAGGACGACACTCTCTACGTCGCGCTGCACGACGCCAACGCCATCGCGGCGCTCGACCTGGCGTCGCTGGCCGAGACCCGACGCTACGCCCTGCCCACCGGGACCTGCCCGGACGAGCTGGGCTGGACGGCGGGCCGCCTGGTCTTCACCGCCCCGCCCTGTCCTGGGTCGCCGCCGTGGCCGCAGCTCGGCGCGCTCGACCCGGTGAGCGGCGACGTCGCTGTCGCCATCGGTCCCGCCGGGAGCAGCGCGCACCTGGTGCTGGCGGCCAACAGCGCCAGCAACGGTCTGGTGGCGGTCGCCAACGCGGACATCTCCCCGACCACCCTGATCGTGTATGACGTCCGCAATGGTGCGCCCAGCGAGGTCCGGGCTGACGACGGCAGTCACAACATCAGAGAGATGGCGATGGCGCCCGACGGCCGCTCGGTGCTGGTGTCGGGCGAGTTCGTGGTGCCGCTGGACACCCTGGCGTACGGGCGCCCCGTCACCGAGGGCGGCATCGGCGCCTGGTCGGCGGATGGCAGCCGGCTCGTCATCGGGGACGCGGGATTCCTGATCGTCTGGCCGGTCGGTGGCAACGCCAGTCTCAGCGGTCTCCGGACGCTCAGCGATGGGATCGCGCACCGTGGCCTTGCGATCGACGCGGCGGCCTCGCAAGCATGGGTGGTCAGCAGGGGGACCTTTCCCACCGACCCGATCGTCCTGGCGCGCTACGACCTCGCCCCCAACGGCACCGACTGGAGCGTGTCCCCGGCGCGGACCGTGCTGCCGGAGTTCACGCCGGTGACGCTCAGGGCGGACCTGCGCGTCGGCGGCGCTCCCGTGTCCGACGGGACCCGCCTCGTGGTCCTTGTCGACCAGCCCGACGGGACAACCCGCGCCGACGAGTACTTCACCCAGGACGGCGGCATCACGATCTCGACGGTCGCTCTCCGAGGAGCGACCCGCTACCGCTTCTCCTACTACGACGACCCGACGCGCACCTTCGCGCGCGCCGTCGCCGACGTGATCGGCACCTTCACGACGCAGTTCAACGTCACGGAGCCGCCCTCGCCGGTCAATCCTGGGCAGCAGCTCTCATGGTTCGCCCAGCTCACCGACAGTGACGGTCGCGCGCTTCCTGGCGAGCGCATCCAACTCCTCCGCACGGGTGGGGACAGCGATGTGGTCGTGGACGAGGGCTTCACCGACCAGCTCGGATACGTGGAGCTGAGGGACACCGCTGACACCGTCGGCACGTTCACCTACCTGCTGCACTATGCCGGAACGGAGTCCGCCTCCCCGGCACGGCACGAGACGGTCCTGGTCGTCGAGAAGTTCACCGGCTCCGTCAGCATCTCGGCGACCCTGGGCACCCGCCGTGATCGCCGGACCGCGACCGTCACCGCCAGCCTGGGCGCGTGGCATACGAATCGGACGGTCACCATCACGGCGCTCCCGGACGGTGGGACGGCGACGGTCATCGCCACGGGCGAGGTTGCCGACGACGGCACCCTGACCGTCAGGTATGCGATGCGCAGGGCCACGACCTTCACCGCCACCTATGCCGGCGACGACTGGTACACGGCGGCGGAGGCGTCGACGCGGCTGACGCTGCGCTGACGGATGAGCCGGATGGCTTGGGTACGCCATCCGTGGCGCAGGGGATATTGGACATCGACCCGCGACCAGCGTTGCCCAGGACGTGGGGGAGGCTCGGCGAAGCGGAAGGTGGAGCCCGAGGTCGGATTCGAACCGACGACCTTCCGATTACGAGACGACAGGAAACCGGAAAGTCCGAGTCGGCTGGTTAAGATCGCGCCGGCTAGCAAAGGTGTCTGGCAATCCAGAGCAAGCCTGCGCGAAGCAGTTCGGTTCACACGCCGCGGAGCTGGGTAGCACGTGCCAGCGCGGCGTTCAGGCAGGCCTTGGCGTTGGCGAGGAAGCGGCTTGCATGTTCGACGTCCTCGGCTTGGTCCCGGGGCAGCCGAGCGGGACTCTGAGGCTGGCTGCGACTATAGCCCGCCGCCGGCGTACGGGCTGCGGCATGCGATGGACGTCCCTGAGCTGGAAGCCACCTGCGACCTGCCGGAGCGTCCAGGGACCACGACACACACCGGCTAGGTCCCACATCGGGTTGAAGTCGTTGCTGGTGTGGTCGAAGACTATGTCGACCAGGAGCGCGACCCCGAGGCCGGCAGCGGCGTCGATCAGCCGGCGGAGGTCGTCGGGGCCGCCGAAGTCGCGCCGGCCACCGGGGCGCCGTCGGCTCGGCGGTTCTCGAACAACTCCCTGGTCGCCGGGAGGGTCGTGGCCAGCGCGAGCATGGCGGCCACCGCCGCGGCCGCCCCGTAGGCCAGCCCCGCCGGGGCGACGCGGCGGTCGAGACCGAGGGTCCCGCCGCTCGCAACCGTCGACCCGCACTGCCACCGCGACCAGCACCGCCGCCACCGCCAGGGCAGCCGGGCGCGTACAGGGCCCGTGACAGCCACAGGATTGGCGACCAGGTTCCAGGTCACGGCGACAGCCAGGACCAGCCAGCGGGCACGGCCGCCGTCCCGCCCTGGCGGCTCACCACCGGGAAACCGTCGCCCAACCGCGGGAGTGACGAGGCAGGCCAAGCCGTCGTAGCCTGCCGGCCATGACCGACCTGCGCGATCCCGACGGCATCCCGACGTCGCCGGCTGGCGCGCCGCCGGCTCCCGGCCCCAGGGCGATGCCTCCCTGGCTGCCGCGGGCGATCGGCCTGTGCTTGCTCGGCGTTGCCGGGCT
>Ga0210378_10001294_pt1 | contig 13063 bp, 13 predicted proteins | sample PLM1_60_b1redo_FD_155465 | JGI IMG/M metagenome (GOLD analysis project Ga0210378, IMG submission 155465) | Groundwater sediment microbial communities from an aquifer in East River, Colorado, USA - PLM1_60_b1 redo | ecosystem: Environmental > Terrestrial > Soil > Riparian zone | place: USA: East...
ACGATGTACGGGAGCGACCTCGGCGACCGGCTGTTCCCGCTGGTCCGGTACGGGATCCACCTGGTGCCACCGGCGCTGCTGCGGTTGTGGGGGCCGCTGTGGCGCAGCCCCCTGCCCTACCCGATGGCGGCGCTGCTCGGCTCGATGGGGTCGCGCGCAAGGCCGGCCGACATGGACGGCTACTTCCAGCACATGGGCCGTCTGGACCCGCTGGTGCTCGCCAAGGTCGCCGAGGGCACGCACCGCCATTCCGCGGCCGACGTGCTCCCCCATGTCCGAAGGCCGGTGCTGGTCGTGGCCGGCGGGCGCGACCCGTGGACGCCGCCGCGGCTGGCACAGGAGATGGCCGCCGCCCTGCCAGACGCCGAGCTGCACGTGCTGGAGGCCGCCAGCCACTCGCTGCCCATCGAGGAGCCGGAGGCGTTGGACGGCCTGGTCCGGCGCTGGCTGGCCGAGCGGTTCCCGCCCCGCCGCCGCGGCACCGGGCCTACGGCACGCCGCCGGAGTACTGACTAGGCTGGACAGGTGAGGGACCCGACGCGGACATCGCAGCCAGCACCGGCCCGGCGTGCCGCCGTGGCCGCCGGCGTGCTGGCGGTCGCGGCCGGGGTGGGCGTGCTCGCGTGGGTGCTGGCCTCGTGGGCCGGGGTGGGCCAGGACCGGGCCGAGGCCCCGGAGACCGTGGCCACGGGCGCCGCCGTCCCGGCCGGGACGGCGGCCTACCGCATCCTGCCGGCTGGCGGGCGGCCGCTGACCGTCCGGCTGGAGGTCGCGGCCGACCCGGACGCGCGCGCAAGGGGCCTGATGGGCCGGAAGGGGGTGCCTCCCGGCAGCGGCATGGTCTTCCTGTACCCGGCCGACGTCAGCGAGTCGTTCTGGATGAAGAACACCCTGGTGCCGCTGTCGATCGCGTTCGTGGCCGCGGACGGGCGGGTGGTGAGCGTGGCCGAGATGACCCCCTGCCCGGCCGACCCCTGCCCGACCTACGCGCCGGACGGGCTCTACCGGTACGCGGTCGAGCTGACCGCCGGTGCGTTCCCCGCCGCCGGGGTCGGACCCGGCGACCGGGTGGTCCCAGAGGACCCGTCGAGCCTCCCGGAACCGTCGTAAAACCGCAGGTCAACGGTAGAATAAAGCCGTTGGGGCAGCTAACTTGACAACACCCCACTCAATTAATACATTGGATGGCGAAACCCTGTCCCGGCAAGTTTGAGGTGATGAGATGGCCAAGGCCGTAGGGATCGACCTGGGGACCACCAACTCCGTCGTCGCCGTCCTCGAGGGTGGCGAGCCGACGGTGATCCCCAACGCCGAGGGGGCGCGGACGACCCCGTCGGTGGTCGCCCTGTCCAAGACCGGCGAGGTCCTGGTCGGCGAGGTTGCCAAGCGGCAGGCGGTCACCAACCCCGACCGCACGGTGCGCTCGGTCAAGCGCCACATGGGCGAGTCGTCCTGGCGCTTCCGCGCCGACGGCAAGGAGTTCTCCCCCCAGCAGATCAGCGCGTTCATCCTCCAGAAGCTGAAGCGGGACGCCGAGGCCTACCTGGGCGACCAGGTCGTCCAGGCGGTCATCACCGTCCCCGCGTACTTCGACGACGCCCAGCGCCAGGCCACCAAGGAGGCCGGTGAGATCGCCGGCCTGGAGGTCCTGCGCATCATCAACGAGCCGACGGCGGCGTCGCTTGCCTACTCGCTCGACAAGGAAGACGACGAGACCATCCTCGTGTTCGACCTGGGCGGCGGCACCTTCGACGTCTCCCTGCTCGACATCGGCGAGGGCGTCATCGAGGTCCAGGCGACCTCCGGCGACATGCACCTCGGCGGCGACGACTGGGACCAGCGGATCGTCGAGTGGCTGCTGAAGACCTTCAAGAACAACCACGGCATCGACCTGTCCGGCGACAAGATGGCGATGCAGCGGCTCAAGGAGGCCGCCGAGAAGGCCAAGATCGAGCTCTCCTCGACCCTGGAGACCACCCTCAACCTGCCCTTCATCACCGCCACCCCCGAGGGCCCGCTGCACATGGAGCAGCGGCTGACCCGCGGCGAGCTCGAGCGCATGACCAGCGACCTGGTCGAGCGCTGCCGCGGCCCGTTCGACCGTGCGATCGCCGACTGGAAGGCCAAGACCGGCAAGAGCATGGGCGACATCCACCACGTGGTGCTGGTCGGCGGCTCGACCCGGATGCCGATGGTGGTCGAGTTCGTCAAGCAGCTCACCGGCGGCAAGGAGCCGCACAAGGGCGTCAACCCCGACGAGGTCGTGGCCGTCGGCGCCACCGTGCAGGCCGGCGTGCTCAAGGGCGAGGTCAAGGACATCCTGCTGCTGGACGTCACCCCGCTGTCGCTCGGCATCGAGACCAAGGGCGGCGTGATGACCAAGCTCATCGAGCGCAACACCACCATCCCGACCCGCCGCTCCGAGGTGTTCACCACCGCCGACGACGGCCAGTCCGAGGTGGACGTCAAGGTCTTCCAGGGCGAGCGCGAGATGACCTACGGCAACAAGATGCTCGGCAACTTCCAGCTCGTCGGCATCCCGCCGGCGCCGCGCGGCGTGCCGCAGATCGAGGTCACCTTCGACATCGACGCCAACGGCATCGTCAACGTCTCGGCCAAGGACCGCGGCACCGGCAAGGAGCAGTCGATGACGATCACCGGCGGCACGGCGCTGCCCAAGGGCGACATCGACCGCATGATCCACGAGGCCGAGCAGTACGCCGAGGAGGACCGGCGCCGGCGCGAGGCCGCCGAGGCCAAGAACCGGGCCGAGCAGATCGTCTACCAGACCGAGAAGAGCCTCAAGGACTACGGCGACAAGATCTCCGACGAGGACCGGACCAGCGTCGAGCAGGCGCTCGCCGACCTGAAGGAGAAGCTGACCGGCGACGACACCGTCGCGATCACCTCGGCCACCGAGACCCTGCAGCAGGCGAGCTACAAGCTGGCCGAGGCCGTCTACTCCCAGGCCCGCCAGCAGCCCGGCCCCGGCGAGGCACAGGCCGGGTCCGAGGCCGGCCCGGAGCAGGCGAGCGGCCCCACCCAGGCCGACGGCGACGTGGTCGACGCCGAGATCATCGACGAGGGCGACCAGGACCAGGACCAGCAGAAGGGAGCCTGAGGCTCCCCGGACCAACGAGGAGGTAGAACCGTCATGAGCGTCTCTCGGTGGGATCCCTTCCAGGACCTGCTGGCGATCCAGGACGAGATGAACCAGCTCTTCGGCCGCGCGGTCGGCCAGGGCCAGGGCCGCAGCCAGGGCCAGGCCGGCGAGCGCATGTGGGCTCCGGCGCTGGACATCTCCGAGCGCAAGGACGCCTACGTGGTCACCGTCGAGGTGCCCGGTGTCAAGGCCGAGGACCTCGACATCACCTTGGAGGACGGCCTGCTCACCATCCAGGGTGAGCGCCGCTTCACCCAGGAGAGCACCGACCAGCAGTTCCACCGGGTGGAGCGACGCTACGGCAGCTTCCGCCGGTCGATCACCCTGCCCGCGCAGGTGCAGGCCGAGCAGATCCAGGCCTCGTTCGAGGACGGCGTCCTCGAGGTGATCGTGCCCAAGGCCGAGGAGGCCAAGCCGAAGAAGATCAGCGTGCGTTCCGGTGGCGGCCGCCAGCAGGTGGAGGGCAGCTCCACCCCGGCGAGCGAGGCTTGACCGGGACCGTGCCACCGGAGAGGGGAGGCGGTCGACCGCCTCCCCTCTCGTCCGAAGGGGACAACGTGCACAACGACACCGAGAACCGAGCCGAGGAGAAGGACGAGGGCGCGAGCGTCCCGGAGCCCGACAAGCTCACGGCTGCCCAGCAGGCGGCCGATCCCGAGGCCGAGACGGAGACCGATGGCGACGCCGTCCAGGCTGAGACCGCGGACGACGCCGAGGCGGACGCCGAGGAGCCGGACGCCGAGGCTGCCGAGCAGGTGGTCACCGAGCGGGCGGACGAGGAGCCGGAGGCGGCAGCGCCCGAGGAGCCGCAGGCCGAGGATGCCGACCTGGCGGCGGCGCTGGCCACGGCCGAGGCCGAGGCCGAGGCCTACCTCGACGACCTCCGCCGGCTGCAGGCCGACTTCGACAACTACCGCAAGCGCACGCTGCGCGAGCAGACCGCCCGCGCCGGCGCCGCCTCCCAGGCGCTGGTGGCCAGGCTCCTGCCGGTGCTCGACAACTTCGAGCTGGCCGTGTCGCACGCCGAGCAGTCGCGCGACTTCGACCGCATGCTCAAGGGCGTCGAGATGGTCTTCGGCGAGCTGCGCGAGGTGCTGCAGAGCGAGGGCCTGGTCAAGATCGAGGCCGAGGGCAAGCCCTTCGACCCCGAGCGGCACGAGGCGGTCGTCGCCGTCGAGCAGGAGGGGGAGGAGCCGGGCACGGTCGTGGACGTCGTGCGGACAGGGTACGAGCTGCGGGGCAAGGTGCTCCGCCCGGCGATGGTGAAGGTCGCGAAGTAACGGATGAACAACGCGGAGTATCTGGAGAAGGACTTCTACAAGGTCCTCGGCGTGCCACGGGACGCCTCGGCCGCCGACATCAAGAAGGCCTACCGGAAGCTGGCCCAGAAGCTCCACCCGGACGCCAATCCGGGCGACAAGACGGCCGAGGAGCGCTTCAAGGATGTCGGCAGGGCCTACGGCGTGCTCTCCGACCCGAAGAAGCGCTCGGAGTACGACGAGGCCCGCCGGCTGCTCGGCTCGGGGGTATTCGGCGGCGGTTTCCCCGGCGGCGGCTTCCCCGGCGGCACCAGGGTCAGGGTCGAGGATCTCGGCGGCCTCGGGGACCTGTTCGGCAACCTGTTCGGGGGTGGCCGCAGCCAGACGGCCGCCCGCCGCGGCCGCGACGTCGAGAGCGAGGTCACCCTCGGCTTCGAGGAGGCCGTGCGCGGCGCCACCATCCCGCTGCAGCTCCGCGGCCCCGCCCCCTGCCACACCTGTCACGGCTCCGGCGCCCGGCCGGGCACCCTGCCCCGCCCCTGCCCGACCTGCAACGGGCGCGGCACGGTCACCCGCGACCAGGGGCTGTTCGGGCTGTCCAGCCCCTGCCCGACCTGCCAGGGCCGCGGCTCGGTGATCGACGACCCCTGCCCGACCTGCAAGGGCCGCGGCAGCGAGATCCGCACCCGCGAGCTGCGGGTGCGCATCCCGGTCGGGGTCAGCGACGGCGCCACCATCCGGCTCAAGGGTCAGGGCGAGCCGGGCCAGGCGGGCGCGCCGGCCGGCGACCTGATCGTCAAGGTCCACGTCACCCCGCACCCGCTGTTCGGCCGCAGCGGCCAGGACCTGATCATCACCGTGCCGGTGACCTTCGCCGAGGCCGCCCTCGGCACCGAGCTGAAGGTGCCGACCCTCGACGGCCCGATCACCCTCAAGGTGCCACCCGGCACCCAGAACGGCCGCATCTTCCGGGTCAGGGGCCGCGGGGTGCCCGTCGCCGGCCGCAAGCACGCCGGCGACCTGCTGGTCAGCCTCGAGGTCGCCGTGCCGGAGAAGCTCTCGCGCAAGGAGCGCGAGCTGCTCCGCGAGTTCGCGTCGCTGTCCGACCTGTCGCCGAGGACGCACCTCGGCGTGGAGTGAGGCGAGGGGGAGGGCCATGGCAGAGCGGTCTCGCACCCCGGACGACCGGGCGGTGTTCGTGATCTCGGTCGCCGCCGAGCTGGCCGGCGTGCACCCCCAGACCCTCCGGATCTACGAGCGTGAAGGCCTGGTCCGCCCCAAGCGGACCACCTCCAACGCCCGCCGCTACTCCGAGCGGGACATCGAGCGGCTCCTGGAGATCAAGCGGCTGACCGGGCACGGCGTCAACCTCGAGGGCGTGCGCCGGGTCATCGAGCTGACCCAGGAGCTCGACCGGCTCCAGGCCCGCCTCGACGCCCTCGAGGCCGAGCTGCGGGCCCAGACCCGCCGGCACCGCCAGGAGCTGGAGGCGGCCCGCCGCGCGGCCCGCCACGACCTCGTTCCCTACTCTTCCGCGATCGTCCGCTACGAACCCCCGCAGCGGGGGCTGCGGGACATCTGACACCCGAGGCAACCACCATGGACCTGAACAGCTTCACCCACCGAGCCCAGCAGGCGCTGGCCACCGCCCAGCGCACCGCCGTCGCCGGCGACCACCAGCGCATCGAGCCCGAGCACCTGCTGGTCGCCCTGCTGTCCGACCCGGACGGCGTGATCTTCCCGGTCGTGCGCCGGGCGGGCGCCGACCCGGGCGCCCTCAGAGCGCGTGTCAACGAGGCACTGGACCGCATCCCCAAGGTGTACGGCCCCGAGCAGGAAACCGTCCTGTCGCCGCAGATGGGCCGGCTGATCGAGCGCGCCCGCAAGGAGGCGGGCGCCATGGGCGACCAGTACGTCTCCACCGAGCACCTGCTGCTGGCCCTCGCCGAGGGGTCCAACGCGGCCGCCCGGCTGCTCACCGAGGCGGGCGTCACCCGCGAGGCGATCCTCGCCGCCCTCACCGAGGTGCGGGGCGGCAAGAAGGTCACCGACCAGGACCCCGAGGCCAAGTACCAGGCGCTGGAGCGCTTCGGCCGCGACCTCACCGAGATGGCCCGCTCCGGCGGGCTGGACCCGGTGATCGGCCGCGACGCCGAGATCCGCCGGGTGGTGCAGGTGCTGTCCCGCCGGACCAAGAACAACCCGGTGCTGATCGGCGACCCCGGGGTCGGCAAGACCGCCATCGTCGAGGGTCTCGCACGGCGGATCGTCGCCGGCGACGTGCCCGAGTCGCTGAAGGACAAGCGCATCGTCGCCCTCGACCTCGGCGCGATGGTGGCCGGGTCGAAGTTCCGCGGCGAGTTCGAGGAGCGGCTCAAGGCGGTCCTCGACGACATCCGCGGCTCCGACGGCCAGATCATCACCTTCATCGACGAGCTGCACACGGTGGTCGGCGCCGGCGCCGCCGAGGGCGCCATGGACGCCGGCAACATGCTCAAGCCGATGCTGGCCCGCGGCGAGCTGCGCATGGTCGGCGCGACCACCCTGGACGAATACCGCAAGCACATCGAGAAGGACGCCGCGCTGGAGCGCCGCTTCCAGCCGGTGTTCGTCGGCGAGCCGAGCGTCCAGGACACCATCGCCATCCTCCGCGGCCTCAAGGAGCGTTACGAGGTCCACCACGGCGTGCGCATCCAGGACTCCGCCCTGGTCGCCGCCGCGGTCCTCTCCGACCGCTACGTGACCGGCCGCTTCCTGCCCGACAAGGCGATCGACCTGGTCGACGAGGCCGCCTCCCGCCTGCGCATCGAGATCGACTCGATGCCGACCGAGGTCGACGTGCTCGAACGCCGCGCACAGCAGCTCGAGATCGAGCGGGCCGCGCTCAAGAAGGAGACCGACCAGGCCTCCCTGGAGCGGCTGGCCAAGCTCGAGGAGGAGCTGGCGGCGCTCCGCGAGACCCTCACCGGCATGAAGGCCCACTGGGAGGGCGAGAAGGAGGCGATCGCCGCCATCCGCCAGATCAAGGCCCGCATCGAGGAGGTCAGGGGCGAGGCCGAGCGGGCCACCCGCGACGGCGCCCTGGACCGGGCCGCCGAGCTGCGCTACGGCGTCCTGCCGGGCCTGGAGCGCGACCTCGACGCGGCCAACCGGCGGCTCACCGAGCTGCAGGCCGACCGCAAGATGCTCAAGGAGGAGGTCGACGAGGAGGACGTCGCCGAGGTCGTCTCCGCCTGGACCGGCATCCCGGTGCGGCGCCTCATGCAGGGGGAGATGGCCAAGCTGCTGCGGCTCGAGGACGAGCTGCACGCACGGGTGGTCGGCCAGGACGACGCCGTGCAGGCGGTCGCCGACGCGATCCGGCGTTCCCGCGCCGGCCTGGCCGAGCCCGGCCGGCCGATCGGCAGCTTCCTGTTCCTCGGTCCGACCGGGGTGGGCAAGACCGAGCTCGCCAGGGCGCTGGCGGCGCTGCTGTTCGACGACGAGCGGGCGATGGTCCGCATCGACATGAGCGAGTACGGCGAGAAGCACTCGGTGGCCCGGCTGGTCGGGGCGCCTCCCGGCTACGTCGGCTACGACGAGGGCGGCCAGCTCACCGAGGCGGTCCGCCGCCGGCCCTACTCGGTGGTGCTGCTCGACGAGGTCGAGAAGGCCCACCCGGACGTGTTCAACGTGCTCCTTCAGGTCATGGACGACGGCCGCCTCACCGACGGCCAGGGGCGCACGGTGGACTTCGGCAACGTGGTCCTGATCATGACCTCGAACCTCGGCTCCACCCTGCTCACCGACATGGTCGAGCCGGAGGCGGTGTCAAGGGAGCGGGTCCTCGCCGCGGTCCGGGAGGCGTTCAAGCCGGAGTTCCTGAACCGGCTCGACGAGGTCCTGGTCTTCCACCGGCTGACCCGCGAAGACCTGGCGAAGATCGTCGACATCCAGATGGCGAGGCTGGCCGCCCGGCTCGCCGATCGCCGCCTGGAGCTGGAGCTCACCCCGGCCGCCAAGGCGTGGCTGGCCGACCGCGGCTACGACCCCGCCTACGGCGCCCGGCCGCTGCGGCGGCTGATCGCCAAGGCGATCGGCGACGAGCTGGCAAGGCGTCTGCTCGCCGGCGAGCTCGCCGACGGCGACGCGGTGCAGGTCGACGCCGACGGCGACCGGCTGACGTTCACCCGCCGTCAGCCGGCCGCCGTCGGCTGACGGCGCTAGACTCAGACCATGGCCCGCCGCCCGCCGCCCGGCTACCGTCGCGGGACCCGGCCGATCTACCCGGGGACCCTCAGGATGGTGCTGTACGGCTTCGTCCTGTGGGGGCTCTCCCTGCTCGGCCTGCGGCTCCCGCTCGACCTGCCGTGGTGGCTGGCGGTCCTCCTCGAGGTGGGCGTGGTCTGGTTCATCTGGAAGGGCTGGAAGGCGGCCAGGAGGTCGCCCAAGAACAACCTGCGCCTGTTCAACGCCCAGGAGAACTGGGCGAACGCGTTCGCGCTCCAGGCGCTCATCCTGTTCCTCTGGTAAGACGCCGCGCCCGCAGCAGGCCACCGGGGAGCGCGGCGAGCAGCCGCGGCGTGATCCTCGCCTGGCCCAGGCCCAGCTCGACCAGGACGTCGAAGAGCGCGGGGGAGGTGGCGGAGGCCGCCAGGCCCGCCTCGGCGAGGGCGGGAGAGCGGATCGCGTAGGCGAGCACCGTGGCGTGGCGCAGGTGACGGCCGAGCGCGCCGGCGAGCAGCCGCCGGTAGGCGTCGGCGGGCCGGTCCGGCGCCAGCAGGGCCGCCCTGGCGGCCAGCCGCCCGGACGCCAGCGCGTAGTAGATGCCCTCCCCGGACAGCGGGTTGACCAGCGAGGCGGCGTCCCCGGCGAGCAGCAGCCGGCCCCGGCCGGGCGGCGGCCTGGACGAGGAGAACGGCAGATGGTGGGCGCGCAGGCTGGCCGGGTCGGGATCGGCCTCGGGGAGCAGGTCGCGCAGGCGTCGGTGCAGCTCGGCCCTGCCGCCCGCGAAGCGGCTGCGGAGCAGCCCGTAGCCGACGTTGGCGACCCCGGTGCCCGTCGGGAACGACCAGACATAGGCGGGCCAGCCCTCCGCCACCCAGGCGATGAGCTGCTCCGGCGGTCCCGCCGGCGCCGGCGCGTAGCCGCGAACGGCGATCGCCAGCGCGCGGTCGGGGTTGGGCGTTGCGCCGAGCTGCCGGCGCACCGCCGAGTTGGCGCCGTCCGCGCCGACCACCACCCTGGCCGCCAGCTCGCCGTCGGCCACCACCAGCCCGCCGCGCTGCTCCAGGCGGCGGACCCTGGCCTGCCGGAAGCTGACGCCGGCGGCCAGCGCCGCGTCGACCAGGCGGGCGTCGAGCACCGCCCGGGGGACGACGTGGTTGGGCCGGGCCGGGGTCCCGGCGACCTCGAGACCCCGCGGCGAGCGCAGCCGCAGCCCGTGGATCGGCGGGTAGCCGGCGAGGACCGCCGTGGCTCCCAGCGCGGCCAGCTCGTCGACGGCGTGGGGGCCGATCCCGTCCCCACAGGGCTTGTCGCGCGGGAAGGCGGCCTTGTCGACCAGCAGGACGGCGGCGTCCTGGCGCAGCCGCCTGGCCTCCAGCGCCGCCGCCGCACCGGCCGGCCCGGCGCCGACCACCATCAGGTCCCAGACCGAGGCGTCCCGCAAGCCGTTACGAGGCGGTCGCCGCCGGCCCGGGACCGGCCACCCTGGTGGCCGGCTGGCCGCAGCGGCAGTCCCACGTCTCCGGGACCTCGGCGTCGGCCGCGAACGGCACCGGGACCAGGTGCTCGCGGGTGCACAGGTAGGCCACGATCTGGCGGGGCGCGTAGGCGCCGGAAGGGACCTGGAGCCGGTCGAACTCCTCCGGGAGGCGGTGTCGGCCGTCGTCCATCTCCGGTCCCTCCTCGCTCTGGTGGACCCAATATAGGCGCAAGGTCCCCAGGCGGGCGACCGTGGGCTACACGATCACCTCGGAGGTGCAGAAGGCACAGCGGCGGGCGTCGATAGGGATGTCGCTGCGGCACTCCGGGCACTTGCGGGTGCTCGGGTCTGGCGACTCCCGGCGCTGGGCCAGCGACACGAGCGCGTTCATCGGCTTCATCACGAAGGCGAACACCACCAGCACGACGATGACGAAGGAGATCAGCGCGTTGAGGAAGTGCCCGTACTTGAAGACCGAGCCGCCGACCTTGAAGGTGAGCTGGCTGAAGTCGGGCTCGCCGAAGATCGCGGCGATCAGCGGGGTGAGCAGGTCGGCGACCGCCGCCTGGACCACGGCGACGAACGCGGCGCCGATCACGATGCCGACGGCCAGGTCGATGACGTTGCCCCTGAGCACGAACTGCTTGAACTCGCTGCCCCACGATCGCATTGGCGGCCTCCTGCGGCGGACGCGAACCCTCCGGTGCGGGAGGCTAACCCGGCGGCGGTGGCGACAAACCGTTGTGGTTGGGATCGGGCGATGTTGACCTACCTTATCGACGAATGGGCACAATGGCCGGCGACCGGCGACGACCAGGAGGCACCCAATGGGCAACGGCAGAGTCCCCCGCCCGGCGCTCGCCGAGCTGGGCCTCAACACCGGCAAGAAGGCACGTCTGCACCGCATCCTCTACCAGCACGGCCTGAGGAACGGCACCGCGATGTTCCTCCCCTACGACCAGGGGCTCGAGCACGGCCCGCGGGACTTCTTCGACAACCCGGCCGCCGGCGACCCCAGGTACATCGTCAAGCTGGCCGTCGAGGGGGGCTTCAACGGCGTCGCCATCCAGGTCGGCGGCGCCGAGAAGTTCTTCTGGGACTACGCCGGCGAGGTGCCCCTGATCCTGAAGCTGAACGGCCGCACCGAGATCCCCTCGGCCGCCGCGCCCCGGTCCCCGCTGAACGCCAGCGTGGAGGACGCCGTGCGGCTCGGCGCCGACGCGGTCGGCTACACCCTGTATGTCGGCAGCGAGCAGCAGGAGGCCGACTTCGAGGCGCTCGCCGAGGTCCGCAGGGCGGCGCACCGCTTCGGGCTGCCGCTGGTCGTCTGGTCCTACCCACGCGGCACGGCGGTCGACGCCAAGGGCGGCAAGAACTCCTTCTACCAGGTCGACTACGCCGCCCGCACCGCCAGCGAGCTCGGCGCCGACATCGTCAAGCTCAACTTCCCAGACCCGAAGGCGACCGAGGGCGTGCCCAAGGCCTACGCCGCCGAGGTCGGCGAGCAGGACGCCGTCAACGCCGTGGTCCGCTCGGCCGCGCGGACCCCGGTGCTGCTCAGCGGGGGCGAGAAGGGCGGCGACGAGGAGGTCCTCGACAAGGCGCGCATGGCGATGGAGGCCGGCGCCCTCGGCGTGATCTTCGGCCGCAACGTCTGGCAGCGCCAGTACGACGAGTCGTTGCGCTTCATCGAGCGCCTTCGGGAGCTGCTCTCGAAGTACCCGTCCTGAGCGGTCGGCACCCGGGCCCGCATGGACCGTGCGCTCGATGCCTACCTGGAGCGGGTGGCCGCGGGCATGGCCAGCACGCTCGGCCCGGCCCTGGCCGGGCTCTACCTGCACGGCTCGGCTGCGCTCGGCGGCTGGTCGGCCGAGCGCAGCGACATCGACCTGCTCGGGGTGGTCGCGCGGCCGCTCGGCCGGCGGACCAAGCAGGTGGTCGCGGCCCGGCTGCTCCACCCGACCCTCGCGTGCCCGGCGGAGCGCGGCCTCGAGCTCAGCCTGGTGACCGCTTCGGTCGCGGCGGCGCCGCCGCGGCGGCCACCGTTCGAGCTGCACGTGAACACCGGGCTGGAGGGCGTCAAGCACCATCTCGGCGGCCCCGCCGCCGTCGACCCGGACCTGCTGCTCTACTTCGCGGTCTGCCGCCGTTCGGGCGTGGCCGTGACCGGCGCGCCGCCCGGGGAGGTGTTCGCCGAGCCGCCGCGCGCCTGGGTGCTGGAGCAGGCCGCGGAAGAGCTGCACTGGGCGCTGCGGCACGAAGGGTTCGCCTACCGGGTGCTGACCGCCTGCCGGGCGTGGCGCCTGCTCGTGGACGACGTGCTCGGCTCCAAGCTCGACGGCGGCGAGTGGGCGCGACGCCGGGCAGCCGACCCGGCCGTGGTGGACGCCGCCCTGGCCGCCCAGCGGGGCCTGGCGCCGCCGCCGGACGCCGCCGCCGACCTCGCCGCCGCCGACCGCTTCGTGGCCACGGTGCTCCACCGGTTTCCCGAGGCCAACCGGAGGGGTCCGGGGAACCCCGAGGGGGTGCCCCGGTGAATCGGCGGTGAGGTGCCGGGCGAGCCCCGGCGCCTCGGGGGCGACCGTGGCCGCCTGGATGGCGGTCGGGATCACCGCGATCTCGACCTCGCCGATCCTGGTCAGGGTCGCCGCCCTGCCCGCGCTCTCGCTGGCGTTCTGGCGCTGCCTGGCCGGCGCCCTGCTGCTGGCCCCGTTCGTCGCGCGCCGGTGGGACGCCGTGCGGGCAGAGGCGGCCAGGCTGGTGGCTGCCGGGGTGTTCCTGGGGGTCCACTTCGCCCTGTGGAACGCCTCCCTCGCGCTGACCAGCGTCGCCGCCTCGACCACGCTGGTGAGCTGTTCGCCGCTGTTCGTCGGGCTCGGCGGCCGGCTGCTCGGGGAGCCGCCGAGCCGCCGGGCCTGGCTCGGCATCGCCCTGGCCGTCGCCGGGGCGGCGGTG
>Ga0210378_10001295_pt1 | contig 13048 bp, 11 predicted proteins | sample PLM1_60_b1redo_FD_155465 | JGI IMG/M metagenome (GOLD analysis project Ga0210378, IMG submission 155465) | Groundwater sediment microbial communities from an aquifer in East River, Colorado, USA - PLM1_60_b1 redo | ecosystem: Environmental > Terrestrial > Soil > Riparian zone | place: USA: East...
CAGCAGCCGCCGCCCACCAGCGCGGCCGATCCCCTCCAGCAGCCGCCGCCCACCAGCGCGGCCGATCCCCCACAGCAACCGCCGCCCACCCCGCCGCCCCCAGCTCCGCCGACAAGGTCCCGGCATCTGTGGGCGGAACAGCCTTCCACGCTGGCGAGCAGTCCACCGCCGGCGCCGGAGACGCCGTTGACGACCGCTGGGTTACCGCGCCGAGTGCCCAGGGCCAACCTGGCCCCGGGTATGCTGGCCACCCAGACAGAGCAGGAGCAAGCGCCCGTCAGCCCCGATCCATCTACCGCTCCCGACATCCCGACGTCCGCTCGAGCTCGGTCCCCGGAGCAAGTCAGAAGCATGCTGGCCAGCTACCGATCCGGTGTGGAGCGCGGCCGGACACAGGCCGGCCCGGAGCCAGCCGCCGAAATGCCTCGAAGGTCATCCTGGAGCGACGATGACCCAACTCAGTAGGGAAGCCGAGAACCTCAACTGGCTCGTCTCCAACTTCGCCAAGAGTGTCCCCGGCGCGGCGCATGCGATCGTGGTCTCGGCCGACGGGCTCCTGATGGCCGTGTCGGAGCGTCTGGACCGGGCCAGAGCCGACACGCTCTCCGCCGTCGCCTCGGGCCTGGCCAGCCTAACCCAAGGCTCGGCCCGCCTGTTCGGCGGCGGAACCGTCACCCAGACAGTCGTGGAGATGGAGCGGGGCTACCTGCTGGTGATGGCGGTCAGCGACGGTTCCTGCCTGGCCGTGCTCGCCGCCCCGTCCTGCGACATCGGCATTATCGGCTACGAAATGGCATTGCTTGTGGCCAGGACCGGAGCGGTTCTCACGCCCGAGTTACGGGCCGAGCTGCAAGCGGGCCTGCCACGATAATGACGGCTGGGGGACCCACCGATGAGCAGCGAGGACCAACGGGACAACCGGCAGCAGGAGCCGGGCCGGCTGGTCCGACCCTATTACATGACCGGTGGACGAGGCCGACCCGCCCAAAACGACCTGGAGATCGAGGCGCTCGTCTCGACCACCGCGCAGGGGGAGCGCTCGCCCAAGCTGACGGTCGAGCAGCGGGCGATCATCGCGCTCTGCCGCGACCTGCTTTCGATCGCGGAGGTGTCGGCCCGCCTGGACCTGCCGCTGGGGGTCGCCCGCGTCGTGATCGGGGACATGGCCGCGGAAGGGTTGGTCATCCTGCATCGGCCCACCACCGTCGGCGACCGCCCGGACCTTGCGCTTCTCCAAAGGGTGCTCTATGGCCTCAACCAGATCTGACCGCGCTGGAACGTCTGCCCAGCAGCGGCCGACGCCGGTCAAGATCGTCATCGCCGGCGGCTTCGGGGTCGGCAAGACGACCCTGGTGGCCGCGGTCTCTGAGATCATCCCGCTGACCACCGAGGCGGCCATGACCACGGCCAGCGTCGGGGTGGATGATCTGTCGGCGCTGCCCAACAAGACCACCACCACGGTGGCCATGGACTTCGGCCGCATCACCCTGGACACCGACCTGATCCTGTACCTGTTCGGCACCCCCGGTCAGGACCGGTTCTGGTTCATGTGGGACGACCTGTGCCGGGGCGCGATCGGCGCGGTGGTCCTGGCCGACACCAGGCGACTGGGAGACTGCTTCGCCGCCGTCGACTACTTTGAGCAGCGCGAGCTGCCGTTCGTGGTCGCCATCAACTGCTTCGATGGGATCCAGGTCCACTCCATCGAGGATGTCCGCGACGCGCTCATGATCTCGGCGCACGTCCCGGTTCTGGTGGGCGACGCCCGAGTGCGCAGGTCGGCCAAAACCGTCCTGATCAAGCTGGTCGAGCACGCCCTGGCCCGCGCAACCGCCATGGGATAACAAGCGGCGACGCGCGCTGACCCTCTTCGCCGTCCCCCTTCCGGAGGAGGACGGCCCTATCGTTGTCCCGACGCCGTGTAGGCCTGGGCGCGCTCTTGTTCGGTCGCCGGCTCGTCCATCGCCTCGCGGGCCCGCTCCCCGAGGGGGTCGTGTTGGCGCCGCATGGCCCTCGGCTCCAGCAGCCACATCAGGCCGAACACGATCACCCCGAGCAGGATCACGATGAACGCGTAGCCCTGAGCGGCGCGGAAGAGGTCCGGCCCGAGCAGGACGATGAGCTCGTAGGCCAGCCATACCAGGGCGCCGGTGACGACGAGCCGCTGCCACCGGCCGAGGTGGAAGTAGCCCGGCTCGGGCCGGAGGCGGGACGCGACGGCGGCGTAGAGGAGCACCGTCCCGGTATAGGTGATGGCCGGCATCAAGGTCCCGGCGGTGAACATGTCGATCAGGGCGTCGGTGTTGCTGCGCACATACACCAGGGGGACCATGGGCGCCACCGCCACGAGCACCGTCGCCCAGCTCGGCCCCCCGGTGGCCTTGGGCACGCGTGACAGGAGCTGGTGGCCGGGCAGGCGCCGGTCACGGGCCATCGCCCACACCACCCGGGCGTTGGTGGCCATAGTGATCAGCCCGCAGCAGAACATCGAGACGCAGATGAAGAACAGGAAGACCTTTTCGATGCTCGGTCCAAGGACGTCCTCGAGGATGAACGCGAGCGGCGCCGGGTCCGCCGTCGTGGCGGCCACGTCCCTGGTAGCCACGGCCGCCGCCATGAGGAAGATCATGCCGAGGATGCCGGCGGCCGCCAGCGCCCGGATCATGGCCCCGGGCACCACTCGACGCGGGTTCTGGGTCTCCTCGGCGAAGTTGGCGGCCGTCTCGAAGCCGAGCAGGGTGAAGGAGCCAAGCACCGTGGCCAGCATGACCGGGCCGAGCCAGGAGAACCACTCTGCCTCCGGCACGGTTCCGGTGGACCAGAGGTTGCCCCAGTCGCCCTGGCCGGCCAGCAGGGCCGCCGCGAACAGCACAATCGCCAGCTCGATCATGCCGACCAACTCGAACACCACCGCCAAGTTGTTGAGCCGGGTGGTGATGATCGTCGACCCGATGATGAGCGCGGCCTCGATGGCGAGGAGGACGAAGGTCTGGATCGCGGCGCCCAGCGGCGTGTAGGCGATGCCGAACATCGGCTGGAAGGCGAGCTGCACGAAGGCGTAGTTGACCGACACGGTCAAAATGGTCAGGGTCGTGAACGACAGCCAGCCAAGCCACCAGCCTACCGTCGGGTTAGCCAGCCGCGAGCCCCACTGGTAGTGGATGCCCGCCGCTGGGATCTTCGCGGCCAGGGAGGCGCAGACCAGACAGACCAGGAACTGGCCGGCAAAGGCGATCGGCCAAATCCAGATGCCCCGGGGACCGGCAACGGTGAGCAGGAACCCAAAGCTTACGAACAGCGCCATGGTGATGGAGATGAACGAGAACGCGACCCCGAAGGACTCGAAGGGTCTCAGCGTCCGCTGGAACACCTGACGGTAGCCGAACCGCCGCAGGAACTGGTCATCGGAGTCGTCGGTGGGGGGCGGATCGGTGCGCATGGCGCCCTCCTCGGAGCAAGGCCCAGGGTGGGAGGAAATGCCGCAACCAGGCGCCGGCCTGGTGAGGGTGAGGGAGATCACCGGGACGGAGCCTGCCAACCGAAGCGTTCTACCATCCAACGACAGATCCCGACAAATGTGGTCACCCGAGAGGACTGGCCGGTCCGGCTTCTCTGGCATCCAGGACACGACGCCGGCCTTCACCGCGGCGTGGGTGGTGGTCGCGCCGGCCAGTGTCGAACTGCTCGGCGTCCGCCCGGCAGTGCGAGATCGAACTCCTCGATCGGCCGCGAGCCGTCGCCGCCCTCCTGGAGGGTTCCTGCTGCGCCTGCGGGGCCCAGGATTATAGGCGCAGCTGTCTGACAGAAGGAGGAGCCCTTCGGCTGATCCGCACCCCCTGGCGCGATCGTCTGCCCAGGTAGACAGCGACCCAAGGCAGGTTCCGAACGAGCGGGGAGGACGGTTGCGGGCCCACCCTGACCGCCCTCCCTTGACATGGCGAAGCAAAGTGCGCCGTAATGGCCGCCATACCAGCCCTAACAGGACAAAGGCGCGGCGGATCGGTCCCGTTGCGAGGGAGACACCATGGCGGCGCTGATCGAGGGCAGGGCGGCCCTGATCGTGATCGACATGCAGCAGAGCTATTTCCAGCCCTTCGAGCAGGCGGGGATTCCGCTCATGGCGGGCTTCGCCGCACAGGTGGACCGGGTCGTCGGCGTCGTTGAGGCTTGCCGGGCGGCCGGCGTGCCGGTCGTCTTCACCCAGGAGGTCCACCGCCGAAACCTGGTGGACTTCGGTCGGGAGCTGGATGGCGACGAGAGCATCCATTGCCTGGAGGGTGACCCCGGCACCGAGCTCGTCGAGGGGCTCCGCCCTCGCGAAGGCGACTACCTCATCGCCAAACGGCGCTACTCGTGCTTCTTCGGCACCGACCTTGAGATCCTGCTGCGGGGCCTGGACGTGCAAACCCTGCTGCTGGTCGGCGGGTTGACCGATGTCTGTGTGCACTACACCTTCGCCGACGCCCACCAGTGGAACTACCACGTCAGGGTCCTTGAGGACTGCGTCCTTGGGTCGACCGCCGAGCGCCACCAGGCCTCGCTTTCGGCCATGGAGTACCTGCAGCACGGAGCCCGCCGGACCAGCCAGCACGTGCTGGCCGCACTCGACCAGCTGGCACAGCCGACCGTACCCCAGCGCACGTGAGGATCCGGCGAAAGGTCGGGGGGAGAGTCGCCGCTCGCCCCCGGGCCGAGCGCACCACGACCGCGGTCCTGTCGCTTCGCAACCTGGCGGTCTCGTATCCAGGTGGCGTGCAGGCCCTGCGCGGTGTGTCACTGGAGGTTGCCCCGGGCGAGATCGTCGGCCTGGTGGGCGAGTCCGGCGCGGGCAAGACCGTGCTTGGCCTGGCCGCCCTCGGGCTGCTGCCGTCGTCGGCCGAGCTGGATGGTCACGTGTTCCTGGGCGACACCGACATGGCAACCGCGACCGGCGAGCAGCGCCGCCTGGCCCGCAAGCGGTTCGCGGGCGCGGTGTTCCAAGACCCGATGACGTCGCTGAACCCGACGATGACGGTCGGCCGCCAAGTCGCCGAGGTGACGGGCTCGATGGCCGCGGCGATCCAAGCGCTGGAGCGCGCCCACGTGCCCGACGCCCCTCGGCGTGCGCGCCAGTACCCGCACGAGCTGTCCGGCGGCCAACGCCAGCGGGTGATGATCGCCATGGCCGTGGCTGGCGCTCCGGCATTGATCGTCGCCGACGAACCAACCACGGCCCTGGACGTCACCATCCAGGCCGAGATCCTGCGGTTGCTGTCGGAGCTGCGGGACGACACCGGCACGTCAATACTGTTCGTCACCCATGACCTCGCCGTCGCCGCCAGCCTGGCTGATCGCGTGGCGGTCCTCTACGGCGGCCGGCTGGCCGAGCTGGGACCGGCGACAGAGCTCCTGCAGCAGCCCGACCACCCCTATACCGCCGGGCTGTTGGCCGCACGTCCGTTAGCCGATTCCCCTCGGGGCCGGCCGCTGCCGGCCCTTCCTGGTGAGCCGCCAGACCCACGCGCCCATGTCGACGCCTGCCCGTTCGCACCGCGATGCCCGTTGGTAACTCCGGCCTGTGAAGAGCGGCTACCCCAGGTGACGGCAGCACCCAGCCACGCCGGGCTGGTCGCCTGCTTGCGGGCCGGCGAGCCCCACACCTCGCTTCTCCAAGTCCACGACCCCTTTCCCGAGCAAGAGCAACTCCCTGGCCGCCCGCCGGCGCTACGCCTTGATGATCTGACCAAAGCATTCGGTTCCCGCCAGTTCCGCCACGGAGCAGTCAATGGCCTCACCCTTGAGGTGCCGGCGGGTGGCGCGGTGGCGCTGGTCGGGGAAAGCGGCTGCGGCAAGACCACCACCCTGCGCATGGCCGTCGGCCTCGAGCGGCCCGACAGCGGGACCGTCGCGGTCGGCAAGGGTGGACGTCCCCAGCTCGTGTTCCAGGACGCCGGCGCCTCGCTGACGCCATGGCTCTCTGTAGGCGAGCTGCTGGAGGAGCGGCTTCGCTCCGAAGGCCTCACCGCTCCCCAACGTGCCGAGCGCGCCCGGGAGGTGCTTGGCCTGGTGGGCCTTCCTGTCTCGGTGCGCGGCCTGCGGGCACGCCAGCTCTCGGGAGGGCAGCGCCAACGGGTCGCGATCGCCCGGGCCATCGCGGTCCCGCCAGCCCTGCTCGCCTGCGACGAGCCGATTTCAGCCCTGGATGTCTCGCTGGCGGCGGTGGTGCTGAATCTGCTTTGCCGTCTGCGGGCCGAACTCAGCATGGCAATCTTGTTCGTGACCCACGATCTGACAGTCGCCCGTCTCGTGGGAGATCGCATCGCCGTGATGCACGACGGCCAGATCGTTGAGGAAGGTCCGCCTGAAGCGGTGCTCAAGCATCCCCAGCACCGCCAGACCAAGGCCCTGGTGGCCGCCATCCCCCGTCTGAGGAGCGCGTGATGGCTGCCTCAGGACCTGTCCTTACTCCCCTTGAACTCACCCGCCGTCGCCGGGCGTGGGCCGGATGGGTGCGCGTGGGACGACTGGAGCGCGGCGGACTGGTCGTGCTGGCCCTGACGACCGCCGTCGCCCTGTTGGCGCCGCTCCTGGCCCCCTACCCTCCCACCACAGCACTGCCCGCCGGGTCCTTCGCGGCACCGGAAACCCATGGCCTTCTCCTTGGCTCCGATGAGCTGGCACGTGACCTGTTCTCACGGGTGCTGTACGGCATCCGGGCCTCCTGGCTGTCAGCGCTGGTGGTCATCGCGAGCGGGGTGCTCATCGGCGGGCTCATCGGCACCGTTGCCGGCGTTGCCGGGGGATGGCTCGATACCGCCCTGATGCGGTTCACCGACCTGTTTCTCGCACTGCCGGCGGCGGTGCTGGTCATCGCGGTCGTTGCTGCCCTCGGCCCCAGCCTGCCCCATACCCTGGTGGCTGTCGCCATTGTTTGGTGGCCCTGGTATGCGCGGATTGTCCGCGGCGAGGTCCGTGCCCAAGCGGTGCGGTCGCACGTCGACGCCGCCCGGCTGGCCGGCGTGGGCCGCACGCGCCTGGCGTTGCGGCACCTGCTGCCGGGAGCATTTCCGGCGGTGCTAGTCACGGCCAGCCTGGATGTCGGAAGCCTCGTCTTGATCCTGGCCGGACTGTCCTTCATCGGGCTTGGCTCGCCGCCGCCGGCGCCTGAGCTTGGCGCGATGGCCGCCCGCGGCATGCCCTACCTGTTCGGACATCCATGGATCCCGCTGGCCCCAGCCATTGCCGTGTTCCTGCTCGCCTTCGCCGCCAACCTGGCCGGCGACGGCCTGCGTGATCTCCTCGAAGACCACTGAGGGAGGAACTGTGTCACGTCGCTTGCTACTAACGGTGAGCTTCCTTGCCGTCGCCATCCTGGTGGGCTCGGCTTGCTCGTCGACCCCGCCATCGCCTCCCCAAGGGGGTGAAGGCGGGACCTTGCGGCTGGCCTACCTGGCCGACATGGCCCAAGCCGACCCGGATGTCTTCTATGACATCGAGGGCAACACCGTGATCCTGTCGGTGTACGAAGGCCTGCTGAAGTACAAGCCGGACTCGACCGAGTTCGCCCCCTCCCTGGCCGAGTCGTGGGAGGTGAGCCCGGATGGGCTGACCTACACCTTCAAGCTCCGGAGCGGTGTCAAGTTCCAGGACGGGACGCCCTTCGACGCCCAGGCAGTGAAGACGTCCTTCCAGCGACGGCTGGATGTGGGTGCCGCGCCCGCCTACATGCTCCAGCCGGTCGCGTCGATGCAAACTCCCGACGCGACCACCTTCGTCATCCGCCTCAAGCACCCGGTGGCGCCGTTCCTGCACTACATGGCCTCCAGCTGGGGCCCCAAGGTCATCAGCCCCAAGGCCCTTGCCGACCACGCCGGCAAGGACCACGCCCAGACCTGGCTGAACGAGCACGCCGTCGGAACCGGACCGTTCCAGCTGACCACCTTCGAGCGCGGCCAACGCTACGAGCTGACCAAGTTCGCCGACTACTGGGGCTCCAAGGCCCACCTCGACAAGGTCGAGATCCGCATCATTCCCGACATCGGCACCCAGCGCCTGCAACTCCAGTCGGGTGACCTGGACGCGATCCTCCACTCGTTCCCCCAAGCGGAGCTGGAGTCGGCCAAGAGCAACCCTGAGCTGCAGGTGCGGGACTTCTCCTCGTTCCTCAACAACATCGTCTACCTCAACACCAACAAGAAGCCGCTGTCCGACCCGGCGCTGCGCAAGGCACTGGCCGGCGCGATCAACCGTGACACGCTGGTGACGGAGGTGTATGGCCCCTACGCCAAGCCGTCGAGCTCGGCCTATCCCTCCGGGCTGCTCGACCCCACCCTCGCGCCAGTCTCCTACCCGCCATCGGAGACCACCGCTCCGGCCAACACCGGGAAGCTCACCTTCGCCTACACCGCCGATGACTCCGGCGTCCACCGTCGCATGGCCGAGCTGATCCAGCAGCGCTTGGACGCCGCTGGCTTCTCGGTCACCATCAACGAGGTGCAGCTGCCCCAGGTCTTCGACTACGTGAAGGATCTGCAGGCGGCCCCGGACCTGGTGATGCAGACCAACACCCCGGACGGCGCCCACCCCGACATGTGGGCGCGGATCGAGTGGTATTCAACGGGCGGCCTGAACTATCTCGGCTACAAGAACTCACAGGCCGACAAGGCGCTCGATCAGGCCTTGGAGACCACTGACAAGGCCACGGCCGACCGTTTGTATGGTGAGGCAGGCAAGATCGTGGCCCAGGACACCGCCATCATCTTCATCGCCGACCCCCGCGACGTCATGGTGCTGCGCAAGAACCTTACCGGGGTCGAGCACGTACCCAACTACCCGTGGGCGCTCAACCTAGCCGCCCTGCAAAAGGGATAGCCACGTTATGGCGCGGTTCACCCTGACCAGACTGGCCTCGCTCGTCGGCATCCTCCTGGGCCTCTCGGTCATCGTGTTCCTGCTCCAAGCTGTAGTGCCCGCCGATCCGGTCCGGGCCATGGTCGGGGCGTCAGCCACGCCCCAGATCGTGGAGGCCAAACGCCACGAGCTCAGCCTCGACCGGCCGTTGCCGGCCCAGTACGCCCAGTTCCTCAGCCGGGCCGTGCGAGGCGACCTTCAGATGTCGCTGCACACCCGCCGGCCGGTGCGAACCGACATCGCCGCGTTTCTACCCGCAACCCTTGAGCTTGCGGCGACCGCCCTGGCGATGGCCGTCGTCCTCGGCGGCGCCCTCGGCCTGTTGACGGCACGCGGCGGGGCAACGAGCTTGCGGGTCGGCCTGGTCGCCGGCGCGTCGGTGCCGGCGTTTCTGCTCGCGTTGTTGCTGCTGATCGTCTTCTACGCCCAACTCCACTGGTTCCCGGGATCGGGTCGCATCTCCGCCGAGCTGGAAGCGCCAACCGGCCCCACCGGGCTGCTCACCGTCGACGGATTGCTCGCCGGCCGCCTCGACGTGGTCCGCGATGCGCTAGCCCATCTAGCCTTACCGGCCTTGTGTCTGGCGCTCGGGCCCGCGGTCGCGCTGGGGCGGACGCTGCGGTCGTCACTGCAAACGGTGCTCGGCTCCGACCACATCCGCACAGCCCGGGCCAAGGGACTCACCGAGCGCGGGGTGCTGCTGCGCCACGGCGTGCGGCCGGCGCTGAATGCCCCGCTGACGATGACCGGCCTGCAAGTCGGCATGCTGCTCGCCGGGGTCGTCGTCATCGAGTCAATCTTCGCCTGGCCCGGGCTCGGCCTGTACACCGCCCGTGCCATCACCAGCGTCGACTTCCCGGCGATCGTCGGCGTCACCCTGGTGATGGGGGCGGTGTACGTCATCGTCAACGCCCTTGTCGACCTGGCGCAGGTCGCCGCTGACCCGAGGTTGCGTGCCAGATGACCCTCGCGCCTCAAGGGTCTAAGGCCTCGTGAAGCTGAGATCGCTGTAGCTACGGGGCCCCTACTCATATCAGCGCCGGACCGACTGGAGTCGAATTCATGGCCGACCCCGAGCCGTCAACCCCAAAGGTCCACGCCCGCCACGGCCCCGAGGCGAAGCACGCCTTGCAGGTCGAGGCGACCATCCCGACCAGCAAGTGGGATGAGGAGGTAGCCCGCGGCCTGGAGCTCGGACTGCCCGGTGCCGACTCGATCGTGGACCGGCGCATCCCCACCTTCAGCCGCGGCGAGCTGCCACACTACGCCGGCATCAACACCTTCATGAAGGCGCCGTACTTGGAGGATGTGCGGCGCTGCGGTGAGTACGATGTCGCCGTGCTCGGGGTGCCGCTAGACGCAGGCACGACCTACCGGCCGGGGACTCGTTTCGGCCCCCAGGGGATGCGCCAGATCTCGGCCCTATACGGAACCTATAGCTTCGAGCTCGCCGTTGACCTGCGGGAGAGCATCACCATCTGCGATCTCGGCGACGTGTTCACCATCCCGGGCAACATCGAGAAGAGCTTCGACCAGATCGACAAGGCCGTCGGCCACGTGTACGCGAGCGGCGCGCTCCCGGTGGTGCTCGGCGGCGACCACTCGATCGGCTACCCAACTGTCCGTGGGGTCGCCCGCAACCTGGACGGCCAACTCGGAATCATCCACTTCGACCGTCACGTCGACACTCAGGAGACCGACCTCGACGAGCGGATGCACACCACCCCTTGGTTCCATGCCACCGACATCCCCAACGTGCCCGCGAAGAACCTCGTGCAGCTCGGCATCGGGGGGTGGCAGGCACCGCGTCCAGGGGTCAAGGTCTGCCGCGAGCGCGAGACCACGATCATGACCGTGAATGACTGCGTCGACCTGGGCTTGGACGTTGCGGTCGAGCGGGCGCTGACGGTCGCCTGGGACGGCACCGATGCGGTCTGGCTGTCGTTCGACGTTGACTGCCTGGACGCCGCGTTCGTGCCCGGCACCGGCTGGCCCGAGCCCGGCGGATTCCTACCGCGAGAGGTGCTCAGGCTCGTCCACGGAGTGGCGGCGCGTGGGCTCGCCGGCATCGAGATCGTGGAGTGCTCCCCGCCCTACGACAACGCCGAGATCACCTCGCTGATGGGCGTGCGTGTGATCGCAGACGTGCTGGGAACACTCGTCAACCACGGTCACCTGCCCCGCCCCGGCGAAGCTGCATGACCCTCGTCAAGGAAGCTTGGGGGTCAACGGCCATCAGCGCGACGCCTCGCGATACTCGGTTCGCTCCAGCAGTGGGGGAGCGGCAGGGCAAAGCGGCCCTCGGGTGATGGTCGGCGGCCAGCTCCCTGACCACTGGTGGGCGGCCACCCGCAAATGCATCGGCCGGCCCGACTGGCAGCTCCACTGGCAGATCCACCGGTACAACCCCGACCTGTACATCCTGCGGCAGACCGCCTGCAGCCACGCGGAGAAGCCATTCCTGTACCTGCTATTCGGCAAGGACCGGGCGCTGCTCCTGGACACCGGAGCCGAAGGCGGCGAGCGCGCCCTGGTCCGGGCGGTCCGGGCCGTGCGTGGTAGGTGGCTTGCCCGCAACCACCACGCCAGCATCCCCCTGGTCGTCGGCCACCTGCACTCCCACGGCGACCACATCGCCGGCGACGAGGCGCTCAGCCGGCTCCCGAACACCACTGTCATCCCCCACAGCTCGGTCAGGGCACTCCAGGAGACCTTCGGCATCCGCAAGTGGCCAGCCGACCTCGGCCGCTACGACCTGGGCGGCCGGGTGCTGGACGTCGTCGCCATCCCCGGCCATGACGAGACGTCGATCGCGATCTACGACCGGCAGACCGGCCTGTTCCTCACCGGCGACACCATGTACCCAGGCCGCATCTACATCAACATGGCCGACCACACCATCTTCACCGCAAGCGTCGACCGGCTCGTCAACTTCGCCCACACCCGCATCATCACCCACGTGCTCGGCACCCACATCGAGCAGCGCGGCCCGTGTGTCGACTACCCGGTCGGAACCACCTTCGCGCCGAACGAAGATCGCCTGCAGTTGACCTTCGGGCAGCTGTTGGAGCTCCAGCAAGCGGCCCACGACCTCGGTGACGACGGCAAGATCCTCCAGCGGGCCTTCAGTACCTTCAGCACCTGCGGCGCCTACCCGCAGTGCGACCCGCTCCTGCCGAACGGGGGAGCAGTTCGGCGATGACCGCCGGTAGCCATAGGCGATGAGCCGATCATCGACCCGTCCAGACCGCGGGATCTCGGCTATCGGAAGCCACGGCGCCGTTCCGTTGGCGCTGCGGCGATCCGCAAGCGCCGCCCGTGCCGCTTCGAAGTTGGCGGTATCGACCTGTGTCGCTGCCAGGGCCCCGGCGTTCTCTCGTTATGAGTTATATGTCCGGATCGTTGTCGACGACCCGGCGGCCTCTGACCGGCGCCGAAGCAGTCTGCACCACTGCCCCGCCGCGTGGATTGAATCGGACGAATCGTGACGAATCGAGAGAACGCCGGGACTCTGGTGTCGCTGCATGGAAGGACCGGTCATGCATGGGTATGGGCCGCGTGCCAGCAGGTGATGGGACCGCCTCCACAGCAAACAGCCGCCACATGGGCGGCTTGCCAGTTGCGCGGCCCGACTCGATCAGCCGCTGCACCATGCCACAGCCTGGGCAGACGAGTGTGCCGTAGCGCAACGGCCCATTGGCGATGACTGTGCACGCCTGGCAGTGGTCGCAGACAAAGCTGCGGGCGCTCTGGGGGCCGTGGGGTGCGGATATGCGTTCATGCAGCTCGGCGGTACTCATGGAGGAGACCGCCGAGCCGATCGCGGCGGCAAACCTCACCTCGCTGGCCATCGCAGACGACGTCCGGACCGGCGGGTGGATCCGGCGGCTCCAGCCCAAGCGCCCGGTGCGGACGATGACCGTTGTAGTGATCGACATAGACCCGAAGCACCTGCTCCAGGTGCCCTCGCCCGACGATCAGCAGCCAGTCAAGACACTCGGCCCGGACCGTCCTGATCCATCGCTCCGCGAAGGCGTTCGCGTTGGGCGCCTGCACCGGGGTGACCAGCATCTCGGCCCGTCAGAGCGGAACACATCATCAAAGCTACGGGAGAACTTCGCGTCACGGTCGCGGAGCACAAAGCCCAGTCGTCGCCTTC
>Ga0210378_10001296_pt1 | contig 13045 bp, 18 predicted proteins | sample PLM1_60_b1redo_FD_155465 | JGI IMG/M metagenome (GOLD analysis project Ga0210378, IMG submission 155465) | Groundwater sediment microbial communities from an aquifer in East River, Colorado, USA - PLM1_60_b1 redo | ecosystem: Environmental > Terrestrial > Soil > Riparian zone | place: USA: East...
CCGGGGGACCGGTCCGCTCTCAGAGCGTGATGATCGGGCACGTCAGGGTGCGGGTGACCCCATCGGTTGCCTGGATCTTCGCCACCACGAGCTTGCCGAGGTCGTCCATGCTGGGGGCCTCCGCCAGAGCGATGACGTCGTAGGGACCGGTCACGACGTCGGAGGAGATCACGTTCTCGATCCGCGCAATCTGGCCACCAACCTCGGCCGAACTTCCCACCTTGACCTGGATGAGCACGTACGCGTTGATCATCGCTTCCACCTATTCGACCTCAGCCTCGGAGAGCCGGGTGAGCGTCGCGACCGTCACGGGCTCGTTGCGGAACAGATCCTCAGTCCGAACCTTGAGAGACACTGTCTGCGTTCCAGCAGCGAACACGACCGTGTCGTGCCGCATGACCTCTGGGTCGACGTAGGTCGGCGCGCCGTGGAGTGATCCGAGCGGCGGCATCGCGCCGAGCTCGTAGCTCGGGAAGTCCTTCTCCATCTCCTCCTCGGTTGCAAGCCGGACGTGTCTCGCCCCGACCGCCCTCTGGACCGCCCTGATGTCGAGGCGACGCGATCCCGGGATCACGGCAAGCGCGTGACCGGCCGTCGTATTCAGCACCATGGTCTTCAGGACCTCGTCGGCCGAGATGCCGAGGGCCAGCGCCTCATCGATCGAGGTATGCGCCTGATCGTGCGAGATGACCTCGTAAGTCACGCCCAGCTTCATGAGCTGGTCCATCACGGCGGACATCCCCACCACCCCTCGATACCCGATGGCCTGAGCTTAGTCCTCCGCCGCGGCTGGGTGGAGGGTGGTTGGGCCATCACCCGACGGCCCAGACTCGGCGGATGCCCGCAAGGACCGCCCTCAAGGGGCGGCGCTCCCAAGGTCGCCCGCAAGGAGGACTTCACAACCGTCTCGCACAGGCGTAGTACGGGGGCTGAGCGAAGCTCGGGAGGGAGGTCGATTCCTGATGGCTCCCCCGACCTTGAAGGGCGGAGGTTTCCGGGGGATGGGGGTCCGTCCCTTGCCGCGTCCGACCCCGACCAACCCGCCGGACCGTGTCTGCGCGGAGGAAGGATGTGACACGCGGCTTTCCATCTACAACGCGTGGAACCGCTGCTGGCAACACGAGCCGCGGCATAGGCTCCGATCGTGGGCCAGCAGGGCCACCAGATGAAGGGCAAGCTCCCCCCGGTGAAGGCCAACCTGCCCCCAGCCGGACGCAAGAAGCCATGTCTGAGCTCTGGGAATTGGCGCGGAAGCAGCGCCCCGATCCCGCATCGTGGTGGCCACCCAACCTCGATGGCTTATCCAGCTGGAGCGCACTCCGCGAGTCCTCGCTCGGCCCCGGCACCGACGCCTCGAGAGCCTAGGCATCAAGCTCCGAGCGGAAGTAGGCGTCTGACTATCGTGCTCGAGCGACGGCGCGCAGCCAGCGGCGCCGGATCAGCGCCGAGAAGGGCCCACGACGAGCCAGTAGAGACGAAAGGCGAAGTCTGCATCAGCGACGCGGTCTCGGTGATGAGCCGCGACCCACCGAACGGCTGGGCCTCAGCCTCGAACGAAATGGCCACGCGCTGCCCGCGCAAGCGACCGGCGGCGACGGCGCTGGTCGGCGTTCGCTCAACCAGATCGAGACCGAGCATCTCGATCGTATCCCGCAGCGCGGACGCGCATCCCACTCGCGCGGCTCCCCCCGGACACCCCCGCGAGTTGCTTCGACACTCGATTGATCGAGTGGAGCTCGAAGTCTCGCCCAGCACAAGGATCCAGCTCGCGTCGTCCCGCATTCGTCCCGCGAACGACCGGGACGCGTCAAGAAGCGATGGGAACGATCGAGCAAAGAATCCGCAGGTCAGAAGCCGAGTCCCGTCATCGTCGCAGGTAGTGAAACCGACCCCGAGAACACTCTCAAGGTGAAGACACGGGTTCAAATCCCGTTGGGACTACCAAGATGAACGGTGCTTCGCAGCACAACGTAGGATGCGGCGAAGGTCGAGCGAAGGACGGCGAGAGGACCGATGCCGATGAACCGCAGCAGCAACTTCGAAGACGTCGAGAAGGTCAGAGCGGAGATCGCGAAAGTCAACTGGTACCACCAGATCGATCTCGGGGACGGGATCATCACCCCGGGCGTCGCCGACACTCCGAGCCGGATGGGCCCGCTCGAGCTGCCTTCGGACCTCTCCGGCAAGAGCGTGCTGGACATCGGGGCGTGGGACGGCGTCTTCTCCTTCGAAGCCGAGAGGCGTGGCGCCAGCCGTGTCCTCGCCACCGACTCCTACTGCTGGAGCGGCGAGGGCTGGGGGACGAAGGAGGGCTTCCTCACGGCGAGTCGGGTCCTCGGCTCTCGGGTCGACGACCTCGAGATCGACGTGATGGACCTCTCGCCCGACAGGGTGGGAACGTTCGATCTCGTGCTGTTCGTCGGCGTGCTCTACCACCTCCGACATCCGCTGCTGGCGCTCGAGCGCGTCGCCAGCGTGACGGGCGATCAGCTGATCTTCGACTCGCACACAGCGATGATCGAAGAGCCCGACCCGGTGATGCTCTTCTACCCGGGAACCGAGCTCAACAACGATCCGACGAACTGGTGGGGAGCGAACCCTCCGGCCGTGGAGGCGATGTTGCGCGACGTCGGCTTCCGGCGGATCGAGCGAAAGCATCCGGAGTTGATCCAGGAGGGTCGTCTGATCATCCACGCCTGGAAGTAGCGGGCTGCTCCCAACGCGGTGCGGCCCTTCGGTTCCCTAGCTCTGGGGGCGACGGATCCGTGTCCTCAGGATGTCGCGGAGGCTCACGATGCCGATCAGGGTGTGCCCCTCGACGACAGGCAGGTGACGGAAGCCGTTGCTCATCATGATCTCGGTGGCGTCGTCTGCATCCATGTCCGCGTCCGCGGTCACGGGGTCGTTGGTCATCCATTCCGAGACCGTAGATGAAGTCAGGTCGGCTCCCGACGCCGCCGCGCGGAGGACGTCGCGTTCGGTGAAGATGCCGCCGAGCCGCTTCCCCTCCATCACGACCGCGGATCCGAACCGGCCCTTCAGCATGCTGCCGGCGACCTGCGAGACGGGCGCCTCACGCGGGGTCGTGAACACCTCGCCGGTCATGATCTCTTTCAGGATGGGCATGCTTGCTCCCCGGTGATCACTCAGCCGCCCTCGCCGCCTACCTCATGGAACTCGGACTCGTCTTCCGGTGTCGCCGCGTCCGCCAGGTTCTCGTTGAGCCGCCGCCAGAGAGCGCCCGCCCACGAGCTGATGTGCGGCCAGCTCTGCCAGAAGACCTGCAGCGTCGGCTCGTCGAAGGAGGTCGCCGCCTCGTCGGCGGTCGCTGCCTCGGCGACGCGCTCGAACTCCTCGATCGCCTTCAGCAACTGATCCGAGGCGTCATCTACCGGTTCCCCTGTCATCGCAGCGGGAGTCTAGCCCGCGTGAGACACGCCAACAGCGAGCCATCCTCGATCGTCGATCGAGACCGGGATCGACCTGCTACGTCTTGGTATCGCACACCAGATCGGCCAGGCAATCGAGCAGCCAGTCGCGCACGACCGGCGTGTCGACCCGCTGATAGCCGCCGAGGTACCGGCAGTTGTTCGTGTAGCCGTAGCTCGTGTCGCCGACCACATACCCGCCGTGCATCGCCGGCCCGCCCGAGTCTCCGAAGCACGTCCCGCCACCGGCGCGAGGGTCATGCTCGTTTGCGTTCATCTGCAGGATCTGAACGGTCAGCTTCTGCCCGATCTCGGTCGTGTACCGGCGAACGATCGGCTGGCGCTGCGGGACCGGGTTCTGCGGACCTGTGGCAGCCGTGCGCCGAACCTCGGTGCCGTAGCCGATCGTGAGGAACTCGGTCTTGTTCAGAAGTGGCTGCGCGAACCGGTTCAGGTAGTTCTCGGGAGCGAGCGGAGCCGTCGGAAGCGTCGACGCCTGATCGAGGATCACGACACCGGTGTCGTTCCAGTTCTTTATATCGGTGAAGTCGCTGTAGTCAGGGTGCGTGAGCGGGGAGCCGAGTGCCCAGATCTGCTCGCCTTCATAATCCGGCGACGTGATGTCCGCCGCGGTGAACCCCACTGTGGAGTGCGCGTCCGCCGGGCCCGAGTCGTCGGCCGCACGCGGGATATCCACCTCGGACTCCGGCTCGGTCCGCGAGATCTCCCAGTCGAACGTGACAACGACCTTGCCGATGTCCTCGAACGTGCAGTGGGCGGCCGTGAGGAAAACCCTCGGCGCGATCAGGGTGCCGGAGCAACGGAAGCGCCCATCAGGTTGATAGAACACCACCATCCCGACGTTGGAGTAGGTGTTGTTCGTGTCCTCGCTCCCTCCGGTGATCGCGCCGGCGGGAGCGGTGACGGCGAGGATGGCCATGAGACCGATCGCCACGACGATGAAGGGACGAACGATCGAGCGGATGCGAGTCATGCAGCCTCCGAAGTTCCGGGCTGGATGACCGCGCGCCTTCCTGACGCTCGAGCAAGCCAGCGGGGGGAGCTTCGAGCGTACGCCAACCTCGTTCCGCCCCACAACCCAACGCACGCGCGGATGGATGCCCGTTCGTCCGGCCTGCAGCGAAGGATCAGCTGCTCGCTGCGCTGCGTTCCCGGGCGAGCTCCTGGAGCGAGGCGACACCCTCCGCATCCGTCCTGGTGTCGCGGAGAAGCACACGCAATGCCCCGCGCCGCGGCTCCACGCTCTCCCCCGACCTCATCGGCGATCGAACGAGCGTCCTCACCTGGCCGAGGTGCACGACCTCCTCGTGGCCTCGACGTTCGATCCGGAGTGAGCCGATCGCCGACCATTCCCTGATCACTCGCACGTCGATGCCCATGAGTTCGGCTGCGGCCTCGATCGTGACCGATCCGTCTTCACCAACCATCCGGAGTCCTCCGTCCGTCCTGAGTCGTCCTCTGACCCTAGGCTCCTCCACCGGAGGAAACATCTGGCTTCCGTTGGCTGTTGCGGGCGAACGTGTCTGAAGGCCTGATGGCTCAGATGGGCTAGTTCACACGATCATCCGGGCACGTGTGGGCGCCGCCGAAGGAGATGAGGGTCGTTCCAGTCTCACCACTCGTCGTGGCGTCGTCCCACCCGCGCGCGGGTGTGACATTCGCATTCATCGTCTGAGCAGGGCTTGTCGTGATGACGGCCGGGCTCCCAGACGAGGTCATGGTCATCCTCTGCGACGAGGTACCCGCAGCCGCACCAGCCGCAGACGTCCTTCAGGACCATGTGCCAGGTTCCCTCGGCGTCCTGGCGCTCCGGCAGGTTCAGGACCTTCGACATGGTGCCTCCTGGACCACAATCCTAGACCGCGCGGCCGGCCAAGGGAAATCACCCAGCGAGTCAGCAGCCGATGTCGACCCACTCCGGCGCCGGCCCGATGGGAACACCCACGGAACGTGCCCGGTCACGCAGCCACCCTCGGTAGGTCTGCATGGCCGGTCGGGACATGTCGGTGTGCGTCATGCACTTCCACGAGGCGTAGCGCTCGTACCGAAGGGGGCTCTGGAGACTCTCGCCGTGCCCGATCACGTTGCGGGTCTGGATCGCGAACTTCGCCACGAGCCAGAGGGTGAGCTTCAGGGATGCGTTCATCTGGCGGTGGTTGCCGATCACCTCGGCGTCGGATCTCCCCACGTGCTCGATGCCGATCGAGAGTTGGTTCAACCCGATCGTATGCCGGCACCGGATCCAGAGCGGCACGAGCTGGTAGATCGTGCCGTCGGTGTGGATGATGAAATGCGCGCACGTCCCCGGGTATTCGCCGAGATGCCTGGAGTTCGCCGCGAACGTGTTCCACGCGCCCTGCCACGTCGTGCCCGTCGTGTAGTGCTCGACGATCGCCGCGGGTCCCCTGAGCCGCCACGTCCATGCTCCGTAATGGCGATTGGAGTACGCGCTCATCTGACGGCGGCGGCGGTCGCCGTACGGGATGGGCTTCCACACGATCTGAGGCCGGAGGGACGCGACGTCCGGTGCGCGCGGTGCGGTCGCGGCGACCACCGCCGTGCTATCGACCGGAGCGGCTTCGACGCTCTGCGGCACCAATGAAGGCGAAAGGGCCAAGGTGGATAGTGCCAGGACCGTGGCGGCGATCACCCGGCGACCTCGCGGAGTCGGGCCACGGTTCTCTCCTTGCCCAAGAGCGCCAACGACTCGGGGAGCGGCGGAGACACGTTGGATCCGGTGACGGCGGCGCGGATCGGCTGCCAACCCTTCGTCCTGCTCAAACCGGCCTCCGAGGCCAACCGGTCCAAGGCTTCCTGGATGTGCTCGGTGTCCCATCTCTCCAGGGCATCGAGCGCCTCGCCCGCCTGCTTGAGGTATCCCTCGGGAGCCTTGGCGATCAACTCGGCGGCCTTTTCGTTCGGGACCACGTCATCGGTGAACAGGAATCGAAGCAGGTCAGGCGCCTCCGACAGTGCCTTCATGCGCTCCCGAACGAGCGGGATCGCCCGGCGGAGCATGGCCGGTTCCACGGAAAGACCGTCGGCGGTCAGGAACGGGACACAGCGTGCCGCGAGGTCGTCCTCGTCCAGCGACTGGATGTAGTGGTTGTTCATCCACTCCAGCTTCTGCGTGTCGAAGACCGCGGGGTTGTGCGAGACGTGCGCAAGATCGAAGGCCTCGACCAGCTCGTCGCGATCGAGGAACGTCGTGTGGTCGTCCTTCGCCCATCCGAGGAGGGCGAGGTAATTCACCAACGCCTCCGGCAGGAACCCCTGTTCGCGGAACGCCGCCACGCTCGTCGCGCCGTGCCGCTTCGAAAGGGGCTTCGAGTCCGGCCCCAGGACCTGGGGCAGATGGGCGTACGCCGGGGAGCTCCCCCCGAGCGCCTCGATCACCGCCGCGTTGCGAGGAGCGCTCGCCAACAGGTCGTCTCCGCGGACCACGTGCGTGACTTCCATCAGCATGTCGTCGACCGCGACGGCCAGCAGGAAGACCGGCGTGCCGTCGGAGCGCACGATCACGAAGTCGCGGAGGTCGCGCGCCGCCCAACGGACCTCACCCTTGACCAGATCCTCGATCACCCACTCGCGTTCGGGCATGTGGAACCGGATCGCGAACGGCCGCCCTTCTGCTTCGAACGAGGCTCGCTCCTCGTCGGAGAGCGTGCGACAGCGACCGTCGTAGCCAGGCGGCTCGCCCCGGGCGCGCGCGGCCTTCCTGCGCTCCTCGAGCTCCTCGGGCGTGCAGTAGCACCGGTAGGCGTGGCCTCCTTCGAGCAACCGCTCCGTCATCTCGCGATAGATGTCCAGCCGCTCCGACTGCCGGTACGGCCCGTACGGACCGCTCACATCCGGCCCCTCGTCCCAATCGAGACCCAGCCAACGGAGATCGTCGACCACTCCCTGGTACGCCTCTTCGGTGACGCGGCTCGCGTCGGTGTCCTCCACCCGGAGGATGAAGACCCCGTCGTGATGGCGGGCGAAGAGCCACGAGAACAACCCACTCCTTGCGTTCCCCACGTGGATCGAGCCCGAGGGAGCGGGCGCGAACCGGCACCGGACGCTCACACGCGCACCTCGTTCCGGAGCACGCCCACGCCTTCGACTTCCACCTCAACGACGTCTCCGCGGGCGAGCTTGCCGACTCCCTCGGGTGTGCCGGTCAGCAGGACGTCGCCCGGCAGCAGCGTCATGAACGTCGTCACGTATTCGATCAGTGTCGCCACGCCGAAGACCATCTCGGAGGTCGACGCCTGCTGCCGGATCTCACCGTTCAGTCGGGTCCTCACGATCGCGTCGTTCGGGTCGAGCTCGGTCTCGATCCACGGGCCGAGGGGCGCCGATCCGTCGAATCCCTTCGCGCGCGCCCACTGGTCGTCTGTCTTCTGGAGGTCTCGGAGGGTCACGTCGTTGCCGCAGGTGTACCCGAGGATGTACTTGTACGCGTCCTCTGTGCGCACCCCGTGGGCCAGACGGCCGATCACGACCGCGAGCTCCCCCTCGTAGTCGATCCGCTTGCTGATCGGGAGCAGCCGGATCGGATCGCCGGGGCCGATCACCGACGTCGACGGTTTGAGGAACAGCAGCGGCTCCTCGGGGACCTCGAGACCCCACTCCTGCGCGTGGGCGACATAGTTCCTCCCCACGCAAACCAACTTCGAGGGCAGGACCGGCGCGAGCAGCAGGACGTCACCGAGCGCGACCGTCTCGCCCGTGGGTAGCGGATCCTCGAAGAACGTGCCTCGGAGCAAACGCACCTCATCGGATCCGGGTTCGACGGCACCGGTCGCGATGCGATCGCCGTGGCGGAAGCGGACGAGACGCATCTAGACGAGCCTGGTGCCACCGTCGAACGTCGCACCGACCTGACGCCAGTACCCGGCGATCAGTTCGCGGGGCTCCAGGGCCGCGAGCTCCTCCCCCGGCGCGGCGAAGAGAGTGATGTCCGCGTCGCCGGTGTAGACCGGGCCGAGGTCCACGTCGCGGGAGCCCATCGTGACGAGCTCCGCCATCGAGTCCCCGCCGCCCTTCTCGATCGAGGGCATCCAGCGGGAGTGCAGCATCGGGAGGGCGTTCACGAAGCCGCCGGTCTCCGACTCGCCGATGAGGGTCAGCCGGGCCTCGGCGAGGCGCCGGTCGTTCGCCTGCAGCGACGCGCCGAAGGCGCCGCCTGCGACGAGCCGAGGCCCGGCGCGACCGACGGACACGGGACGGGTCATCCAGATCGATCCGAGCTTCTTCGGATAGCCCTGGTACCAGCCCCTGGCGAGCGCGAAGTCCTTGTCGACCCAGATGTACACGCAGCGTGAGTACGTCTCGCCCTCGTAACGGCATCGGACGACCACGAAGCATTCCTTGTACTGCGACCGGACCGGGTCGAGCAGCTCCTCGCCGGAGTCGCTGCACGACTGCCAGTCGGCCCAGATGATGGCGACGGCACCAGGATCCTCGTCGGCGGGCTCGACGCCTTCCGGGAGGAGCTCGGCGACGCGATCGGGATCCGTCCGGTACTCGATCGTAAGGACGTCCCCGGAGTAGTGCCACGGTGGCGCGGGCACGAGCGATGCCTTGCCTTCGTGTGAACGCGGCGGGAAGAACCCCTTGAGCTCGGCCACGGACGCGGAGTCTACGCGGGGTCAGGCGGCGCCCACGCCGACGCACGTGACACGCGACGTCCCGCCCAGCACCTGGCGCCAGGACTCCCCTCCATCCTCGGACAGGAACGCCCGCCCATCATCCACTCCGAAGACGACCGTGCCGCCCGCCGCTGCGAGGCAGTGGGTGTCGATGTTCCCGGCGAACCACTCCGGGAGGCCGCCGGTGCACTTCGCGAAGCCCTCCTCGCCCGCTGCGCGGCGGTAGACGGCTGCTCGGCCGCCTCGGGGACCGGTCGACGCGCTCATGAACAGGTTCTCGCCGTCCAGCGCCACCGCTCGCGCGTACGCGGCATGCAGACCATCGGTGATGAAGCGCCACGTCGCCCCCGCGTCGAGAGACTCGGCCAATCCCAGGGCCGTCGCCGCGACGACGTGATCGGCCCTGCCCGGATCGGCCAGCACCTGGTGAACGTCTGCATCGATGTCGATCGTCGGCTGCCAGGTCCCGTCCGGATCCTGCGCTCGAAGGATCCCGCCGACGTGCACGTTCGCGAACAGGGCGCCGTCGGGACCGGCGGAGAGCGATCGCGTGTCGGGAGGTCCTCCCCACGGCGTGTACCAGCTCTCCCGGCCCGTCGCGTCGTCGAATGACGCCGACATCTCGACGGATCCGGCACGCGCCATCGCCAGCCGAGCGTTCGCGGTGCCGATCAGGATCCCGTCCGCCACGGCGAGCAGGCATCGTCCGAGCTCTTCCGCCATCGACGCCACCGTCTCGACGGCGTCGCCGCGGAGTCGGACCACGTCACGGCCGTCCGCCAGCGCCCACCACCCCTCCGCGCCCGGCGCGAGGGCCGTGATCTCGCGACCGATGAGCCAGGCCTCACCCTCGGAGCCCACGAGCCCATCGTGCGTTCCGACGACCCCTCGCATGACCTCTAGGCTATCGCCGAATGGAGACACGGCGGATCCTGCTGGACGGCGTGGCCACCACCGTCACCCGCGAGGACGACGAGCTCGTCGCCCCCGACGGCCGGCGGATCCCGATGGACGAACCGTCGCACCTCCCGCCGATCCAGCCGTCGAAGATCATCTGCGTCCATCTCAACTACGAGAGTCGCCGGGCCGAGTTCCAGATAGAGCTCGGTCCGGCCCCCACGTTCTTCCACAAGCCGACCACGGCGCTGAACGGCCACGGTGGGGAGGTCGTTCGCCCGCCGCGCTGCCGTTACCTGAACTACGAGGGCGAGATCGCGATCGTGATCGGCGAGCGCTGCAAACACATCGCCCCTGGGGAGGCAGACGACTACATCCTCGGCTACACCGTGGCCAACGACTACGGCCTCCACGACTTCCGCGACACCGACGCCGGCTCGATGCTCCGGGTGAAGGGCTCCGACACGCTCTGCCCGCTCGGGCCCGGTCTCGTGACGGACTGGGATTTCCGCGGGAAGAGGATCCAGACCCGCGTGAACGGCGACGTGAAACAGGACGGGAGCACCGACGAGATGATCTGGGACATGCGGTACCTGGTGGCGGACATCGCCCGCACGATCACGCTCCTGCCCAACGACGTGATCCTGTCGGGCACGCCCGCGAACTCCCGTCCCGTCCAGCCCGGCGACGTCGTCGAGGTCGAGGTCGAGGGCCTCGGGATCCTCCGCAACTTCATCGTCGAGGGCGACGTCCCAGTGCGGGAGGACGTCGGCGCCCAGCCCTCGGAGTCCGAAGAGGTGATCTCGACCGCGTTCGGTGGCGACTGGGAGTTCCGGGGGGTCAGAGCCCCGAAGCGAGGCTGAGACCAACCGGTTCGTAGTGTGGCTCAGGTCCTCGGCCTGCTCGTCGTCGCGTCGGGCGGTTCGCACGCGCATCGGATACCTTCCGGGGGCCACACGAGGGAGGCACGTGACGATGGACCTGAGCGGCAGGCGGCTACGGTTGCTGATCCCGGACATCCTCGGGCTGGAGCGCGGGAAGTACCTCTTCGGCGACGTCGCGGAAACGGGGCATGCCGCGTTCTGCATCGGGCTCTATCCGCTGACCACGGACAGGGAGATCCTGCCGAGCCCACGGCAGCAGTTCGACATCGGCCTCCCCGACGTCGAGGCCCAGCTGGACCGGGACACCCTCCGACCGGGTTGGGAGGACGACACCTTGGTCGGCATCGGCGACGTGACCCAGCACGGCCAGGCGTTGGGGCTCGACCCTCGACACGTGCTGCAGCTGGCGATCCAGCCGTGGCGGGACATGGGGCTGGAGCCCCAGATGGCCTACGAGCTGGAGTTCTACCTGTGCGAACGAGCCGAGGACGGTACGTGGGCGCCGGCCGATCTCCCCTCCCACCGCGTGTACGGCACCGGGATGTCGGTCGACCCCAGCGGCGCCGTGCACGACATGGTGAGTGCCTCGCTCGCGTCGGGTTTCGCCGTGGAGAGCTGGTGCAGCGAGTTCGACAGCGCCGCCTACGAGGTCAATTGGCGCTATCGGGACGCGCTCGAGGCTGCCGACGAGGCGTTCCTCTTCCGGGTGCTCGTCCATGAGATCGCGGCCCGGCACAATCGGCACGCCACGTTCCTGGGAAGGCCGTTCAACGATCGGGGTGGCAGCGGCATGCACATGAACTTCTCCTTCCGCCGTCCCGACGGCTCGAACGCGTTCCACGACCCCGACGATCCGGACGGTCTCTCCGATCTCGCCAGGAAGTCCATCGCGGGCCTGCTCGTGCATCACCGTGGCATGGCGGCGATCTGCGCGCCCACCGTCAACGCCTACAAGCGCCTGAAGCCCGACATGCTGAACGGCTATCTCGCGAATTGGGGCTTCGACGACAGGACGGTCGGCGTTCGCGTTCCCCCTGCGCGGGGAGAGGGTTCCCGCATCGAGCACCGGATGGCCGACGCCGCGGCCAACCCCTACCTCACCGGCGCCGCCCTCCTCCACGCTGCCCGGATGGGCGTCGTGGAGGAGCTGGAGCTCGGTCCTCCGCAGGTGCCGGGGGCCGAACCCAACACTGACGTCGCCGTCCCCATCACCCTGGCGGAAGCGTTGGACGAACTGCAGTCCGACTCGAAGCTGGTGGGGGCACTGGGTGAGTGGCTGGTGGAGTCGTTCGTCGCGCTCAAGCGCGCGGAGTGGGACCGATACGTGGCCGCCGGCGAGACGTCAGACACCGAGGTCACTCCATGGGAGATCGAGTACTACCTCCCCTACTTCTGATCGAGTGCCTGGCCACGGCACCTAACCCCACCCCGAAGGAGGCGGAACGGATGCGTAAGTGGGTGCCTGTGATTGCGTGGGCCGTGGCAGGAGGAGTCTTCGCCTTCTATCGGTCGGGTTCCACCGTGACGATCATCGCGGGAACCGCCCTCGGCGCGTTGATTGGACTCGCGTTCATGTGGACCCTCAGCAGGTATCGCCAGCCAAAGGGCGGCTAGGCTTGACGAATGAACGACGCCGGGATTTCGGGCATCTCCTTGCCCGGCGTGATCCTGATTGCCTTGGTGGTCCTCGGCATCGTGCTATGGGTCCGTCGTCGCCGCTGAAACTTGCGAAACCCGTAAGGATGTGCTTACACTCTTCGAGCGAGCTACCGGCGGGGAAGTGATAGTTCCCGCCTTGGCTTACCTACGACGGCGACACCGCAACGAGGAGGATCATATGGCAGGGCTGAAGTTCAAGATCGAGATCGACGCACCGCCGGCGCGGGTGTTCTCCCACCTCGAGGACGTCGCGACGCATCCGTCGTGGTCGAACCCGAAAGCGAACATGACGATGGAACAAACGGCCGGCGCCGGACCTGGGGCCGACGCCAAGTACCGCTCGTCGGGAATCTTCGTCGGCAAGCCCGTGAGCGCCGACATAACCGTGACGGCGTACGACCCGCCTCGGCGGTTCGCGATCCGCTCGGACCAGCACCAGGAAGGCAAGAAGGACGTCTGGTATCTGAACGACTACTCGCTGTCTCCCGCGAACGGCGGCACAGTCGTCACGAAGCACGTG
>Ga0210378_10001297_pt1 | contig 13030 bp, 17 predicted proteins | sample PLM1_60_b1redo_FD_155465 | JGI IMG/M metagenome (GOLD analysis project Ga0210378, IMG submission 155465) | Groundwater sediment microbial communities from an aquifer in East River, Colorado, USA - PLM1_60_b1 redo | ecosystem: Environmental > Terrestrial > Soil > Riparian zone | place: USA: East...
CTGGCCGAGACCATGGGCGCGCTGGCCACCGCGGTGCGCAGCGGCCGGGCGCTCTACGTCGGCATCTCGTCCTACTCGCCGGCCAAGACTGCGCAGGCCGCCGCCATCCTGCGCGAGCTCGGCACCCCGCTGCTCATCCACCAGCCCTCGTACTCCATGCTCAACCGCTGGATCGAGGACGGCCTGCTGGACACCGTCGAGCGCGAGGGCGTCGGCTGCATCGGCTTCTCGCCGCTGGCCCAGGGCATGCTCACCGACCGCTACCTGCACGGCGTGCCGGCCGGCTCGCGGGCCAGCCGGGACGGCTCCCTCACCACCGGCTGGCTGACCGAGCAGAACCTCGCCAAGATCCGCGCGCTGAACGACCTCGCCGCCGGCCGTGGCCAGTCGCTGGCCCAGCTCGCCATCGCCTGGACCCTGCGCGATCCCCGGATGACCTCGACCCTGGTCGGCGCCAGCAGCGTCGGGCAGCTCGACAACAGCCTCGGCGCCCTGGACAACCTCGCCTTCGACGAGGAGGAGCTTGCCGAGATCGACCGGTACGCCACCGAGTCCGGTGTCAACCTCTGGGCCCGGTCGAGCGAGTCCGGCTAGGCACTGTGGCCGAGGACGGCATCCTCATCGACCCGCTGCCCGCGCGGTGGCACGCCGGCTCGGCGCACTCACCGCGCGGGCCACGGCGGGCTCGTGAGCACAATTCGTACTCACGACCCCAGGCACCTCAGGCGTTGATCTCCGTGCGGCCGCTGTCGGTGTTGGCGATCTCGATCTTGCGCGGCTTGGCCTGCTCGGCGACCGGGATGCGCAGGGTCGTCACGCCGGCGTCGTAGCTGGCCTTGATGTGGTCGGTGTCCAGGGTGTCGCCGAGGAAGAGCTGGCGCGAGAACACCCCGAGCGGCCGCTCGGCGACCTGCATGTCGACGTCGTCACCGGTGCTGGCCATCACCGCGCTGCCGGTTCTCGGACGCATCCTGGTCGACCTGCGCATGCAGGGCACCCCGACCGGGGTGATCGCGCTGTCCGCGGCGGCCGTCGGCGACGGGGTTGCGTGGACGGTGCTGGCCGTCATCCTGGCAACCAGCCACCTCTCCGGCACCGGGCAGATGGCCACCACCGCCGGCCTGCCACCCGGCCAGGCCATGCAGGTCGGCGCCCTGATGAACTGCCGCGGCGTCACCGAGCTCGTGATCGCCACCATCGGCGTGCAGTACGGCCTGATCATCCTCGTGCTCGTGGCCGTCACCACCACCCGCGCCACCGGCCCGCTCATGCGCGCACTGTTACGACGGCAGCCGGCGCCGTGCTCTGAGCCAGTGCTCTGAGCCAGGGGCGGCGGCTTGAGCGGCAGCCCGACGGTGCAGGTGACGCCAGCTGCGGTGGCCGGGTCGAGCGCGTCGGCGACCATCCTGGCCACGCCGCTGTCGAACACCAGCCCGACGTGCCTCACCGGGTCGAACGGGAGGTGTCCGCAACCCCCTCGGCGTCGACCTGCACCGCGCCGGCCTCGACTCGCCAGCGCGGTGAGCCGCTGGCCTGGACGGCGCTCTCTAAGCCGCGGCGGGATCGAGAATGGTCACACCGGCTGCATCCGCCGGCTCCGGAACCGGCTGGCCAGAGTCGCGGAGCACGGCGAGATGCTCCGCCATGGCCCCGAGCATCAACCGCTCCGTCTCCTCACGGGTGTCACCAGCCGCGACGACACCCGGAAGATCAGGAGAATACGCCGAGTAGCCGGACTCGTCGTCCCCCTCGAAGACGACAACGTAGCCCCTCACGGCCGCTCCTCTCGTAGTCCCGCCTGCTTCAGGATGCTCGCCTCCGTCTTTGGCTTCAAGGTGGCGCTCGGCTTGCCGGCCACGGTCACCAGGCCCGGCTTCCAAGGGTGGCTGAAGTGCCTATGGGAGCCGGTGACCCGCTTAAGTACTCATCCGTCCTGCTCCAGCAGGCGGATGACCTCGCTGATCTTCATCGGCACGGAGTTGACGGTAGCTGGCAGGGCTGACAACTCCTTGGCCACGCAAAGCACGCGAACGGAAGTCCGGCCGGAGCCGCTGGTCAGCCGCGAGAGCGGCGTCAGTTCAGCGATCCACATGGCGCGATCCACTGGGTGAACTGGCCGGTGACCGCCGAGATGTGGTCGAAGTCGGCGTCGTAGTGCAGCACGGTCGCCGCATGGTGCTCGGCGATCGCGGCAGTGAGAAGGTCGACGATTCCGGCGGCTCGGTGGTGTCCGCGGGCGACCAGCATGGCTTGTATGGCGCGGGCCCTGTCACCGATCTCCGAGTGCAACGGCAGGTCGACGAAGCCGGCGGTCCGGCGATCGCGAATCGCTGCGTAGTCGACGGGGCCGCGCGCCGAGTACAGCACCTCGAGATCGACCGTGACGCACGTCGCAAGCAGTCCCAGCCGGCCCAACCGATCGAGCACGGCGCGAACCTGTGGTTGTGAGATCCGGGCTATCGCGCTGGTATCGGCCAGGTACAGCCCAGCAGGGATCAACGCCTGGCCTCGGCGCGGATCTCGGGATCGGCGAGGTCAGGGCTGCCCCAGATCAACGGGTCGTCGAATGCGGTGGCGCGCCTGCGCCGGCTGGCCACGAACTCCAGGGCAGCGTTGACGGTGTCGACCTTGGACGTTGTGCCGAGCTCGCGCGCCGCAGCGGCGAGCTTGTCGTCGTCAAGATCGATGGTGGTCCTGCTCATGTAGCTCATGATATCAAATCACGCATACTTGATGGCTGAGTTTATGCCGGCAAGGCACGGGCGGCACGTTCGACCTCGTCGCCGACTGGCTCCTCGACTCCGACCCCGCCGAACCCCGACGCCGTCGGCTGCCTCGTCGCCGCCCTCGTCGGCTTCGACCACGTCGTCCGCGCCGGCCTCGACTCGCCAGCGCGGTGAGCCGGTGGAGACGAGCCGACTGAGGGTGCCGTTTGGCAAGATGGGCGCCGTGACCATGGAAGAGTTGGAACGCCTTCGGCCAGCCATCGCCGAGCTGTGCGCCAAATACGGCGTGGTCGAGCTGTGGGTGTTCGGCTCAACGGCACGTGGAGACGGTGACGCTGCCAGTGACGTCGACTTCCTCTACGTCCGCGGCCCCGACGCGAGACGTGGCCTTGCGTTCTTCGGCCTCGGCGAGGAGTTGCAAGCTCTCGTCGGGCGGCCGGTAGATCTCGTGCCCAAGGACGGGCTGCACTGGGTGATCAGGGAGCGCGTGCTCGGCGAGGCCGAGGTCCTATATGCCGCGTGATCCGAGACGCGATTCGCTGTACTTAGCCGACATCGTGGAAGCGGCGCAGGCGATAGCCCGGTGGCTCCGGGCTCGTGGCGAATGGTGGGACGATATCCTCCGTAATGCTGTTCTCCGACAGCTCACAGTCGTCGGTGAGGTTGCATCGTGCCTAAGTCCCGAAATGCGAGATCGACTTCACGGCATCCCATGGCACGAGATCCGCGGATTCCGCAACCATGCGGTTCACGCCGGCCGAGCCGGCCGAGCATGGTGTGAACCGGCGAACTAGCGCGCGCCGCAGCCGCGAGCTTGTCGTCGTCAAGGTCGATGGTGGTTCTGCTCATGGTCGCGATGATGGCTGGTCGGGCGGGCCGCGAGCGTCGCCCGTTAGGGTCTCGGGTCATGGTCGAACCGTGGGTGGTGCCGGTGGCGGGGCCGCGGGTCGACGGGGACTGCGTCACGTTCGAGCTGGCGGACCCGCAGCGGAGGCTGCGCGGCGTGCGGCTGGAGCAGGAGCTGGGGATCGCCGGCGACGAGCTGGACTTCGGCTACGACGGGGGGGTCGGCCGCTGGGTGCTGAGGCTGCCGCGGCCGCCGGTGCGGCGGATGGAGTACCGGCTGCGGGTGCGGCGTGCCGACGGCGGCACCGAGACGGTCAACGATCCGGCGAACGACAACCGGGCGCCCGGGGCGTTCGGGGAGAAGTCGGTGCTGGAGCTGCCGGGGTATGCGGCGCCGGCGTGGCTCGGCAGCGCCCCTGAACCGTGGGTGCCGAGCGGCGAACTGGCCGTCAGCACGGGGGCCGGGCGGATCGAGGTCGAGGTGCTGTCCCCGCCGCAGCAGACCAGGCAGCCCACCACGCAGCAGACCGGGCGGCTGCTGGTGGCGCACGACGGGCCGGAGTACGACCGGCTGGCCGGGCTCGGCGCGTTCGCCGCGGCGGCCGTCAGCACAAACCGGGTGCCGCCGTTTCACCTGGCTCTGGCAGCCCCAGGCCCGCGCAACGAGCGGTACTCGGCGAACCCGGAGTACGGCGCGGCGCTGGCCACCAGGGTGATCCCGGCGCTGCACGACAAGCTCGGCACCGCAGGGCCCGTCGTGCTGATGGGCGCGAGCCTCGGCGGGCTCGCCGCGCTGCACGCGCAGCGGCGGCACCCGCGCGGCGTCGCAGGCCTGTTCCTGCAGTCGGGTAGCTTCTTCGTGCCGGAGCACGACGAGTGCGAGTCGCGCTTCAGGTACTACCGCAGGATCATCCGGTACGTGGCGTCGGTGCACCGGGCTCATCGCTTCAGCTCGCCCGTTCCTGGCGTGCTGACCTGCGGCGCGACCGAGGAGAACGTGCACAACAACCGGCTGATGGCCGCCACGCTGCGCCGGCAGGGCTACCCGACGAGGCTGTACGAGGTGCCCGACATGCACAACTTCACCGCGTGGCGGGACGCCTTCGACCCGCACCTGCTCGAGCTGCTGAACGCGGTGTGGGGGTCCGGCGATGCGTGAGGTGCAGGTGCCGGACGGCCGGGTCGTCGTGCACGGGCACTGGGGCCGGCCGGTGCTGGTGTTCGCCTCCGAGCAGGGCAGCGCGCACGACGCCGAGTCCAACGGGCTGGTGGGCGCCGTCGGCTGGCTGCTGGACGCCGGCCGGCTCAAGCTGTACTGCATCGACTCGTTCGACGCGGCGAGCTGGTCGGCGCAGCACCTGCCGCTGGAGCAGCGGGCGCACCAGCACGAGCGGTTCGAGGCGTGGATCGTGAACACCGTCGTGCCGTTCATCGCCGAGGACTGCGGCGGCAGTCCCGGCGAGCTGGCGAGTACCGGCTGTTCGATGGGAGCCTTCCACGCCGTGACCATCGCGCTGCGGCACGCCGAGGTCTTCCCGCTGGCCATGGGCTTCTCCGGCAACTACGACCCGACGAGCTGGCACGCCTGGGGCGAGCGCGGCGTGGCCACGTACTTCGCGAACCCGGTCGACTACGTGCCGAACCTGCACGGCGGCCACCTTGACTGGCTGCGCGAGCGGTTGTCGGTGCTGCTCGTGTGCGGCCAGGGCCAGTGGGAGGACACCACGGGCTCGCTGGAGTCCACCAAGCAGCTCGCCGGGCTGCTGAAGGACAAGGGCCTGCGCTGCGAGCTCGACCTGTGGGGCCACGACGTGCCGCACGACTGGCCGTCGTGGCGCGCGCAGTGGGCGCACCACCTGCCACGGTTTTGTCCCGCGGGGTGAATGGACCATTTCACCACTAGAAGCGTGCAGATGGTCCATCCACACCGAGAACGGACGGACGGAAGGAGCCACGCCGTGACCTCGACCGACCACCTGATCGGCCTGCTGCTCGGCACCGAGGAGGACTGGCCGACGGCGTTCACCGAGATCATGCGACGGCTTGGCCCGGTCACCGACGGCGCGGGTCGCACGCACGCCTTCGACGTCAAGCGGGTCACCATCGAGCCGTTCGACCTGCGCGACAAGCCGCGGCACTCGCTGGTGATCGACCGGCTGGCGTACTGGTACTACCACCCGCGCGAGTGGCTCAAGAAGATCGCGCTCATGGACGACGTGTACCTGCTGAACAGCCCGTTCACCTTCCAGTCCATGGAGAAGCACGCCGCGTACTGCGCCATGATGCGGCTCGGGCTGAAGGTGCCCGACACCGTGCTCGTGCCGTTCAAGCACCCGGTGGACAACGCCCGCTGGGCGTACACCGCGGCCCGCTACAACCGCCCGTTCGACCTCGACGAGATCGCCGAGCGGCTGCGCTATCCGCTGTTCATGAAGCCGTACGACGGCGGCGCGTGGGTCGGGGTGTCCCGCGTGCGCAACAGCGAGGAACTGCACGCCGCCTACGACGAGTCCGGCGGGCGGCTCATGCACCTTCAGCAGTCCATCGAGGGCTACGACGCGTTCGCGCGGTCGCTGTCCATCGGGGCCGAGACCATGGTTATGCGGTTCCGGCCGGAGCTGCCCATGCACGACCGCTACGCCGTCGACCACTCTTTCCTCCCGCCGGCGGCCGGCCTGGAGGTCGCCACCATCTCCCGGCTGGTCAACGCGTTCTTCCGCTGGGAGTTCAACTCGTGCGAGATGCTCGTCCGCGGGCTCGACGTGCACCCCATCGACTACGCCAACGCCTGCCCGGACGTCGCCCTCACCTCGCTGCACTACTACTTCCCGTGGGCGATGGCCGCGCTGGCCCGCTGGACGATCTTCTGCTGCGCCACGGGCCGGCGCCCGAGGCTGGACCTGGACACCACCCGGTACTTCGAGATCGCCGACCGCGACGACCTCTCCTACGGCGAGAAGCTCGGTTTATACGGGCAACTGGCTGACGAGTACTTCGAGGTCGAGCGGTACGCCGACTTCTGCGCATCCCGGCTGGCAGCGGTGGACGAGGTCGTCTACGACTGGGTGCGCTCGCCGGAATTCGACGCGCTGCTCGTGCAGACCGTGCGGGCCACTTATCCGGCTGGTGAGCACGACCGCTTCGTCGCCCACTTCCGCGGACTGCTCGGCAGTTGGGTAGGGGACCAGGAGCGGTCGCCTACAGGGCGTTGATGTCGGACGCCTCGAGCACGTGCTTCTGCGCGCCGTGCTCGGCGATTGCGATCATTGCGCGACCCAGCTCGTCGGTCGTGATCACATACCTCGGGAACAACCGTCGCAGCACCGGATAGAGCGGCCGCATGACGGCGTATGCGAGGCGGTACCAGCTCGTCTTGGATCTGGTTCCGTGAGTCGGCTGAATATACCCGGGCCGGAGCATGTAGGCCTTCAACGGCAGGGCGAGCAGCGCGTTCTCGGTCTCGCCCTTCACCCGCGCCCACATGCTCCGGCCAGCGCTGTCGGTGCCCGCCCCGGATATGTAGACGAATGCCGAGCCAGGGTTCTGCTCGGCCAGCGTCCGGGCTGCCGCGATCGTGTAGTCGTAGGTCACGCGCCGGTAGTCCTGCTCGCTCATGCCCAGCGACGACACGCCGAGGCAGAACAAGCACGCGTCCTGGCCGGCGAACTCGCCTGCGATGGGCGAGAAGTCGGTGAAGTCGTCGTGCCGGATCTCCCGCAGCTTGCCGTGCCGCTGCCCGGTCGGCGTCCGGCCGATAACCAGGACGCCCTCCACTTCGGGATCGAGCAGGCACTCCCGCAGCACGCCCTGCCCGATCATGCCCGTCGCCCCGAAGACGATGACCTTCATACGTTGATACACTACTGGGTATGAAGGCCGAGCGGGTGACGGTGTCGCTGCCGGGGGAGATACGGCAGTCAGCGCAACGCATCGCGGACGACCTCGGGCTGTCGTTCTCCGCCGTCGTGTCCGATGCGCTCGCCGGGTGGCTCCGGTCCAGGTTGGTCGACGCGTGGCTGGCCGAACACCAGGCCAACCACGGCGTGTTCGACGAGGACGAGCTGCGCGCCCTCGCGGCAGAGGCCGGTGTCCCGTACCTGACACCTCGCAGTGCGCAGCCGGCGGCGTGAACCTCGTCCTCGACGCCGGCGGGCTCATCGGCATCGAGCGTGACGATCGGCGGGTTGCCGGGCTGATCGAGCTCGGTAGACGAGCCGGCGCGAACCTGGTGACGGTGGCTCCCGTGGTCGCGCAGGCATGGCGCGGCGGTGCTCGGCAGGCGCGGCTGGCACGCTGGCTGCCGATGATCGACACTCGACTGACGGGCCTGTCCGAGGCGAAGGCCGCCGGTGAGCTGCTGGCGGCGAGTTCGACCCGCGATGCCGTCGATGCGTTGGTGGCGCTGGCCGCGGTCCCCGGCGATCAGTTGCTCACCAGCGATCCGGACGATCTGCGGGCGCTGATCGCCGAGCGCGCCATTCCCGTCACGGTCGTCGCGGTCTAGCCGCCGGGTTCTTGTCGGTGCCCCGTGGTGGACTTGGTCCACGACAAGGGAGGGGGGCACCATGACGGATATGGCAGCGACAACCGGTTCGACTGGCATCGCCCACGGTCGCCCGTTCACGGTGGACGACCTGGAGGCGATGCCGGATGACGGCAACCGGTACGAGCTCATCGACGGGATGCTCTTCGTGAGCCCCGCGCCGATACCCCGGCACCAGAAGATCGTGCTCCAGTTGGCCATCCGGCTGGACGCGGCGTGCCCGGATGGCTTCCAGGTGCTGCCGGGGCCACTTTCGGTGCGGCCGTCGCGTTCGACGGAGCTGCAGCCCGACGTGCTGGTTGCCCGCGACGAGGACCTGACCGAGAAGCTGCTGCCGGTGGGGCCGGTGCTGGCGGTCGAGGTGCTGTCGCCGAGTACGGCGCTCTACGACCTCAATACGAAGAAGGCCGCCTACGAGCGGCTCGGCGTCCGCAGTTACTGGATCATCGACCCGCAGCAGCCGAGCCTGACGGTCTTCGAGCTGGCCGACGACGGCAGCTACCGGCAGGTTGCCGAGGTCAAGGGCGAGGACGCGTTCGACGCGCAACGCCCGTTCCCGGTGACGATCGTTCCGGTCGAGCTGCTTGGCACGCTGGCTACACGGGGGTGACGTAGGCGCCGGAGATGCCGCCGTCGACGAGGAAGGCGGACGCGGTGATGAAGGAGGCGTCGTCGCTGGCAAGGAACGCGACCGCGGCGGCGATCTCCTCGGGCTCGGCGAAGCGGCCCATGGGCACGTGCACCAGCCGGCGCGCGGCGCGCTCTGGGTCGGCGGCGAAGAGCTGCCGCAGCAGCGGGGTGTTCACCGGGCCGGGGCACAGGGCGTTCACCCTGATTGAGTCGCGGGCGAACTGGACACCGAGCTCGCGGGACATGGCGAGCACGCCTCCCTTGGACGCGGTGTAGGAGATCTGCGAGGTGGCGGCGCCCATCACGGCGACGAAGGACGCGGTGTTGATGATCGAACCGCGGCCCTGCCGCTGCATGTAGGGGATGACGTGCTTGCAGCCGAGGTAGACCGAGGTGAGGTTGACCTCCTGCACCCGCCGCCACGCGTCCAGGCCGGTGGTGAGGATGGAGTCGTCCTCAGGCGGTGAGATGCCGGCATTGTGGAACGCGATGTCGATACGGCCGCATCCGTCGTCCACCGTCGCGTACAGGCGCCGGACGTCCTCCTCGTTGGACACGTCCGCCGGCACGAAGTGACCGCTCACCTCGGCGGCGGCGGCCGAGCCGGCGTCGGTGTCGATGTCGACGCACACGACGGTGGCGCCCTCGGCGGCCAGCCGCCGGACCGACGCCAGCCCGATGCCGCTACCGGCCCCGGTGACCACGGCGACCCGGCCGGCGAGCCGGTCAGGCATCTGCTCCTCCTGGCACGACGCGGACCCTATCCGCCGGTGGCGATGAAGACGTTCTTCACCTCGGTGAACGCGTCGAGCGCGTCGGGGCCCAGCTCGCGGCCGAGGCCGGAGCGCTTGAAGCCGCCGAACGGCGTCGAGTACCGCACCGAGGAGTGCGAGTTGACCGAGAGGTTGCCGGACTCCACGGCCCGCGCCACCCGCAGGGCGCGGCCGAGGTTCTCGGTCCAGATCGAGCCGGACAGCCCGTACTCGCTGTCGTTGGCCAGCCGGATCGCGTCGGCCTCGTCGTCGAAGGCCAGCACGGACACCACCGGGCCGAAGATCTCCTCGCGCCAGGCCCGCTCGCGGCCCGTCGACGCGAGCAGCACGGTCGGCGGGTACCAGAAGCCGGGGCCGGACGGGCAGGAGCCGCGGAACGCGACGGCGTCACCGTCCACATAGGACGCGACCTGGTCGCGGTGCGCCGCGGAGATCAGCGGGCCCATCTCGGCCGTCTCGCCGGCGGGGTCCTCGACCCGCACCGCGCGCACGGCCGGCTCGAACAGCTCGAGGAAGCGGTCGTACACCGTGCGCTGCACCAGGATCCGCGACCGGGCGCAGCAGTCCTGGCCGGCGTTGTCGAACACGCCGTACGGCGCGGTCGCCGCGGCCCGCTCGAGATCGGCGTCGGCGAAGACGATGTTGGCGCTCTTGCCGCCCAGCTCCAGCGTCAGCCGCTTGACCTGCGGCGCGATCTTCGCCATGAGCGCCGTGCCCACCTCGGTCGAGCCGGTGAAGCAGATCTTGCGGACGGCCGGGTCGGCGACGAACCGCTCGCCGACCACGGACCCCTTGCCGGGGATCACGCTGAACACGTCCGGCGGCAGCCCGGCCTGCAGTGCCAGCTCGCCGAGGCGGATGGCCGTGAGCGGCGTGAGCTCGGCCGGCTTGAGCACCACGGTGTTGCCCGCGGCGAGCGCCGGGGCGAACCCCCAGCCCGCGATCGGCATGGGGAAGTTCCACGGCACGATCACGCCGACCACGCCGAGCGGCTCGTGGAACGTCACGTCCACCCCGCCGGCGACCGGGATCTGCCGGCCGCACAGCCGCTCCGGCGCGGCCGCATAGTAGTGCAGCACGTCGCGCACGTTGCCGGCCTCCCACCGGGCGTTGCCGATGGTGTGCCCGGAGTTGGCCACCTCGAGCCGCGCCAGCTCCTCGACGTGCCCGTCCACCAGTTCGGCGAAGCGGCGCAGCAGCCGCCCGCGGTCGGCCGGCGCGACCGCCCGCCACGCCGGGTATGCCGCGGCCGCGCGGGAGATGGCCCGGTCGGCCTCGTCCGCGCCGGCCAGCGGCACGGTGGCGACCACCTGCCCGGTGGCCGGGTTGATCACGTCGACGTGGGCCTGACCGGGGGGCATGGCGCCCAACTTAGGCGACGGCGGCGCGCACGAGGGCCTCGAACAGGCGGGCGTCTGTGGTGTCCTGCTCGGGGTGCCACTGCACGCCGAGGACGAACGCGTGGCCGGTGTGCTCGACCGCCTCGACGGTGCCGTCGGCGGCCAACGCCACCGCGGCGAGGCCGTCGCCCGGCGTGCGCACGGACTGGTGGTGGTGGCAGGACACGGTGACCCGGTCGCCGAGGATCCGGCCGAGGCGGCTGTCCGGCGCGACCCTGGCCGGCGTACAGCCGAAGACGCCGGCGGCCGGCAGGTGCGCGGTGCCGCCGACGACGTCCGGAAGGTGCTGGTGCAGCGTGCCACCGCAGGCCACGGCCAGCAGCTGCATGCCGCGGCAGATGGCCAGCACCGGCAGCTCGCTGGGCAGCGCAGCACGCAGCAGGGCCAGCTCCCACGCGTCCCGGTCCGGGCGGACGACGGTGGTCGGCAGGGCCGGCTCCCCGTACCGCGCTGGGTCGACGTCGGCGCCGCCGGAGAGCACCAGAGCGCCGATGGCCCGCACGGCGTCCGCGGCCCAGCCGTCCACCCGGTCGCAGTCGGCCGCGCAGCCGTCCACCGGGTCGCCGTACACCGCGTCGCCGTCCGCGGCGCAGCCGTCCACCGGGTCGCCGTCGGCCGCGCGGTCAGCCGTGCCGGCGGCAACGGCGCGGCCGGGCGGCGGCAGGAGCACGGGGACGCCGCCGGCGAGCGCCACCCCGTCGACGTAGGACCGCGGGACGAGCGCGGCCGGCTCGTGCCAGGTGCCCCAGCGCGCCGGTTCCAGGTACGTGGTGATCCCGACGATGGGCCTCACAGGCGCTCGAACCCACGGTAGCGTTCCCAATCGGTGACCGCGGCGTCGAACGCCTCGAGCTCCACCCGCGCCGCGTTCAGGTAGTGCTCGACGACGTCGTCACCGAACACCTCGCGGGCCAGCGTGCTCTTGGTGAACAGCTCCGCGGCGTCCCGCAGCGTCGACGGCACCCGCGGCCGGTCGAGGTCGGTGTACGCGTTGCCCTCGTACGCCGGCTGCAACGGCAGCTCGTGCTCGATGCCGTTCAGCCCGGCCGCGACCATCCCGGCGATGGCCAGGTAGGGGTTGACGTCGCCGCCGGGCACCCGGTTCTCCACCCGCAGCGACGCGCCGTGCCCGACCACCCGCAGCGCGCAGGTCCGGTTGTCCACCCCCCACGCGATCGCGGTCGGCGCGAAGCTGCCGTCCACGAACCGCTTGTAGGAGTTGACGTTCGGCGCGAACAGCAGGGTCAGCTCGCGCATGTTGGCCAGCAACCCGGCAAGGAACTGCGACATGAGCGGCGAGAACCCGTGCTCACCGCCGCCGGCCATCACAGCCTCGTCGCCGTCGGCTGATCTCACGCTGAGGTGGATGTGGCACGAGTTGCCCTCGCGCGCGTCGTACTTCGCCATGAACGTCAGGCTCATGCCGTGCGCGGCCGCGATCTCCTTCGCGCCGGTCTTGTAGATCACGTGGTTGTCGCAGGTGCGCAGCGCCTCGTCGTAGCGGAACGCGATCTCGTGCTGGCCGAGGTTGCACTCGCCCTTGGCCGACTCGACGTACAACCCGGCGCCGCTCATGCCGTTGCGGATGGCGCGCAGCAGCGGCTCGATGCGCCCCGTGCCGAGCATGGAGTAGTCCACGTTGTACTGGTTGGCCGGCTCCAGCCCGCGGTAGCCGGCGCGCCAGGCGTCCTCGTACGAGCCGCGGAACGCGATGAACTCCAGCTCGGTGCCGGCGTAGGCCCGCAGGCCGCGCTCGGCGAGCCGGTCGAGCTGGCGACGAAGGACCTGACGCGGCGAGGCGACCACCGGCTCGCCGCTGTCCCATGCCAGGTCGCACAGCACCAACGCGGTGCCGGGGTGCCACGGGATGCGCCGCAACGTGGTCAGGTCCGGGCGCAGCGCGAAGTCGCCGTACCCACGGTCCCACGAGGACATCTCGTACCCGTCCACCGTGGACATCTCGACGTCCACCGCGAGCAGGTAGTTGCACGCCTCCGCGCCGTGCGGCACCACCTCGTCAAGGAAGTACCGAGCCGCGCACCGCTTGCCCTGCAGCCGGCCCTGCATGTCGGCCAGCGCCACCAGCACGGTGTCGATCTCGCCTGCGTCGAC
>Ga0210378_10001301_pt1 | contig 13016 bp, 12 predicted proteins | sample PLM1_60_b1redo_FD_155465 | JGI IMG/M metagenome (GOLD analysis project Ga0210378, IMG submission 155465) | Groundwater sediment microbial communities from an aquifer in East River, Colorado, USA - PLM1_60_b1 redo | ecosystem: Environmental > Terrestrial > Soil > Riparian zone | place: USA: East...
CGTCGAGCGGGGCAACGTCGAGCGGGGCAACGGCGAGCGGGCGGGTAGTGAGCCGGGCACAGCTGAGCGGGGTGGTGTCGGCGGGCGGGGTGACGCCGAGGCCGAGGGCGTCGAGGAGCGCGCCAGCGGGGAGCGACACGACGAGGAGCCGGACGGCACCGCGGAGATCATGGCCGAGCGGGAGGGTGCCGAGGCGCGCGGCGGACGCGAGGCCGTCCCGGCGGGGAGCGGCGACGGTGCGGAGGACCCCGCCCGGACGGACCGGAAGCCCCTGGCTGGCCTGGTGCGCGCCGGCACACGCTCCCCGGCCGGCCTGCTCATCGGCGTCCTCATCGGCCTGCTCGGCTTCGCTTTGGCGGTTCAAGTACGAAGCAATACGTCGACAAGTGGCCTCCCGGCCGCACGCCAGGAGGACCTGGTCCGGATCCTCGACGAGCTGACCTCCCGCGAGGACCGCCTCCGCCGCCAGATCGCCCAGCTGGAGGCCGCCCGGGCCAGGCTGTCCACCACCGGCGACCGCAGCACCGCCGCGCTGGAGGAGGCCCGAAAGCGCTCCACCGCGCTCGGCATCCTCGCCGGTACGCTGCCCGCGCAGGGCCCAGGCGTCCAGCTCACCCTCACCGACCCGGAGCGCCGGCTGGCCGCCGAGGACGTCCTCGACGCGGTCGAGGAGCTGCGGGCCGCCGGCGCCGAGGCGCTGCAGGTCGGCACCGTCCGGATCGGGCTGGACTCCGCCTTCACCGCCACCGACCGGGGCATCGCGGTGGACGGCGTGCCGTTGACCGCGCCGTACACGATCCTCGCCATCGGTGACCCGCCGACCCTGGCGACCGCGATGGAGATCCCCGGCGGGGTTTCCGACACGGTCCGCCGGGCGGGCGGCCAGGCCCAGATCGTGCAGCAGGACCTGGTGGCGATCCGCGCGTTGCGGACGCTCCGACCGCCTCAGTACTCTCGGCCGGCCGACGGGGGCCGGTGACCGCTTGCGCCCCGCAGAGGCGAGACGGGCAGACCGAGAGAGGACGCCGTGACCACCCCCGAGGACCTGAGGTACACCGCCGAGCACGAGTGGGTGCGCCCCGCGGACGGCAACTCGCTGCGGGTCGGGATCACCGACTACGCGCAGGAGGCGCTCGGCGACATCGTCTTCGTGTCGCTGCCCACCGTCGGGACCGCCGTCACGCCGGGTCAACCGCTCGGTGAGGTCGAGTCGACGAAGAGCGTCTCGGACGTATTCGCCCCCGTCGCCGGCACCGTCACCGCCCGCAACGACGCGTTGGAGTCGCAGCCGGAGCTGCTCAACTCCGACCCGTACGGCGAGGGCTGGATCGTCGAGATCGAGGTCGCCGACGCGGCCGTGGTGGACAGCCTGCTCGATGCCGGGAGCTACCGGGCGCTGCTCGACGAGCACTGATCCCGCGGGCCGCCGACACGCCCGGAAGGATGACCCTCCAGTGTCGGTTGACCCTCCTCAGAGCGGCTGACTAGGCTCGCTCGACCCGTACGAGACGCCCTTCGAGCAGCCTGACGGTGGGAGGCGAGCCCCGACCGTGTTCTGCACCCGGTGCGGCCACGAGAACCCTGACGACGCGCGCTTCTGCGCGCAGTGCGGCGCGCCGCTGTCCCGGGCCGATTACGCGGCGTCCCCGGACGCCACCTCCATCTTCCAGCCGGGCGCCTTCGAGGAGCCGGGCGTCGGCGAGGAGCCGGCCGAGGAGCACGTCGGCGCGGTCGACGCGCTGCCGCCGGGCTCGGCGCTGCTGGTGGTCAAGCGCGGGCCGAACGCCGGCAGCCGCTTCCTGCTCGACCAGGACGTGACGACCGCCGGGCGGCACCCGGACAGCGACATCTTCCTCGACGACGTGACCGTGTCCCGGCGGCACGCGGAGTTCCGCCGGGAGGGCGGCGGCTTCGTCGTGCACGACGTCGGCAGCCTCAACGGCACGTACGTCAACCGCCAGCGGATCGACGTGGCCGCGCTGACCGGCGGTGACGAGGTGCAGGTCGGCAAGTTCCGGCTGCTCTACCTGGCCGGCGCCCGCACGGGCGGTGAAGAGCCGGCCGCCACGAGGTGACCGGGGGTGAGCGAGTGCGAGGGCTCGCAGCACGAGCGGGGAGCGACGAGGGCCGGCCGGCTGGCGCTCGCGCCAGCCGGCCTGGCTGAGGAGAGGGCATGAGCGCGGCGGGGGCGCACGCTCGGGCGTCGTTGAGCATCGGGGAGGTGCTGGGCCAGCTGCGCCCGGAGTTCCCGGACATCACCATCTCCAAGATCCGCTTCCTGGAGGCGGAGGGGCTGATCCGCCCGGAGCGCACGCCGTCCGGCTACCGGAAGTTCTCCTCCGGGGACGTCGCTCGGCTGCGCTTCGTGCTGGCCGAGCAGCGCGACCACTACCTGCCGCTGCGGGTGATCAAGGAGCACCTGGACGCGATCGACCGAGGGCTGGAGCCGCCGGAGGGCGGCCCGGGGACCATCATGCGGCGCGGCCCGCGGACGCTGGTGGCCGCCGAGGGGCTGCCCGGGCCGGACGCGTTCCTGCCGGAACCGTCCGAGGTGCGGTTGTCCCGGGACGAGCTGCTCGCCTCCGCCGGGCTGGAGCCGGAGCAGCTCGACCAGCTCGAGCAGTACGGGCTGCTGGCCCGGCGCGGCAAGGGCGGGTCGTACGACGGGGACGCGCTGGCGATCGCGACCTGCGTCGGCCAGATGGCGCGGTTCGGGATCGAGCCGCGGCACCTGCGGGCGTACCGGACCGCGGCCGACCGCGAGATCGGCCTCTTCGAGCAGGTGGTGACGCCGCTGGCGCGGCAGCGCAACCCCGAGGCGCGCGGGCGTGCCGGGGAGGCGGTCCGGGAGCTGGCGGCGCTGTCCGTACGGCTGCACGCGACCCTCGTCCGGGCCGGCCTTCGCGCCGAGCTCGGCGGCTGAGTCCGCCGGTCGGCGGCGGGGGGCCGGAGCGGCCGGCGCAGTTCGGGCTTGCCCGCGCGCCGGGCCGGCGGCTGAACCGGCCTCCTGGGGCACACCCCGCCCTCCGGCGCGGTCGGCCGGCACCGTGTAGCGTCGAATGGGCAGGTCGGAAGTTGGGGAGGCGGCAGGCGTGAACGAGCTGCGTGTCGTGGGGGTCCGGGTGGAGCTGCCCGTGAACCAGCCGATCGTGCTGCTCAAGGAGGCCGACGGCGACCGCTACCTGCCCATCTGGATCGGCGCGGTGGAGGCCTCCGCGATCGCCTTCGAGCAGCAGGGGGTCCGCCCCGCCCGCCCGCTCACCCACGACCTGCTGCGCGACGTCATCGGCGCGCTGGGCGCCCGGCTGGAGGCCGTGCACATCACCGAGCTGCGCGACGGCGTCTTCTACGCCGAGCTGGTCTTCGCCGGCGGCGCCCGGGTCAGCGCCCGCCCGTCGGACGCGATCGCGCTGGCGCTGCGGTCCGGCACGACGATCTTCGGCGAGGAGGCGGTGCTGGCCGAGGCCGGCATCTCCATCCCGGACGAGCAGGAGGACGAGGTGGAGAAGTTCCGGGAGTTCCTGGACACCATCTCGCCGGACGACTTCGCCGGCCAGTAGGTCTCGGCCTGCGGTTGACGTTGATGACACGCCGGGGGAGTGCGTTGACCTGTGCGGGCGCGGCGCCTAGCGTCCGAATCACCACCGTGCAACTCCCCGTCCGAGGTGGTGCCCGGTGGTCCGAGGAGGACGTCCCGTGAGCGATCCCGGCGGCACGCGCCCGCGCCAGGAGGTGCTGTTCACCGACGGGCTCGACCCGGTGCCCGACGATCTGGTCGGCTACCGCGGGCCGACCGCGTGCAACGCCGCGGGGATCACCTACCGGCAGCTGGACTACTGGGCACGAACCAGCCTGGTGGTGCCGTCCGTCCGGTCGGCGGCCGGCTCCGGCACCCAGCGGCTCTACTCGTTCAAGGACATCCTCGTCCTCAAGGTCGTCAAGCGGCTGCTGGACACCGGTGTCTCGCTGCACAACATCCGGACCGCGGTCGACCACCTGCGCGCCCGCGGCGTGCAGGACCTGGCCGGGATCACCCTGCTGTCCGACGGCACGACGGTGTACGAGTGCACGTCCGCCGAGGAGGTCGTCGACCTGCTGGCAGGCGGGCAGGGTGTGTTCGGGATCGCGGTGAGCGGCGCGCTGCGCGAGCTGCACGGGTCCCTCGCGCTGCTGCCGTCCGAGCGGGCCGAGCCAGGGGAGGACGCGTCGTCCGCGGCCGGCGCCGGGCCGGCCGACGCGGACGAGCTCGGCCAGCGCCGCCGGCGCCGCACCGCCTCCGCCTGAGCGGATCCCGGCCGGCCGTGCCCCACGCCAGGAGCTAGGCCTGTATGTCGACAGAGCTATCAAACAATTCACCGGCTCAGCGGTTTCGTGTCAAGTAGCGATGGCTCTCAATTGCTGGACGCGCCAGCGACGACGCGTGCCGGCGACCTCAGACACCCGAACGCTGGTAACGTTGATCGCGCTGCAGACCCCGCGCGGGAGAGACCCCAGCAAGCCGGCTGGGGCGCCGAAGGGGCAACCTCCCCGGAACCTCTCAGGCGCACCGGACCACGCGGGCGAGGCGACTCTGGACGGGTCCGGACAGAGGGGGAGCGGCGGGTGAGCAGTGCCCGCGCGCCCACCGACCTGACCGAGCAGCCCGAGGAGACAACGCAGCGCATGTCCGATCACGCGACGCTCACCGAGCTCGAGTCGTCCGCGCCCTTCGCCGGGCGGCACATCGGCACCGACCCGGCGGAGCAGGCGGCCATGCTCGCCGCCGTCGGCTATCCCTCGTTGGCCCGGCTGTGCGCCGCCGCGGTGCCCGCAACCATCGCCGACACCTCCCCGCTGCGGCTGCCCGCGGCCGCCGACGAGGCGGCCGTGCTGGCCGAGCTGCGCGCCCTGGCCGGCCGCAACCGCACTTTGACCAGCATGATCGGTCTCGGCTACGCGGACACGGTCACGCCGCCGGTGATCCGGCGGAACGTCCTGGAGGACCCGTCCTGGTACACGGCGTACACGCCGTACCAGCCGGAGATCTCCCAGGGCCGGCTCGAAGCTCTGCTCAACTTCCAGACCATGGTGTCCGAGCTGGCCGGCCTGCCGACCGCGAACGCGAGCCTGCTGGACGAGGCGACCGCGGCGGCCGAGGCGGTGGCACTGGCCCGCCGGACCTCCGAGGCGCCGGCCGGAGCGCCGGTCGTGGTGGACGCCGACTGCCTGCCGCAGACCATCGCCGTGGTCCGGACCCGGGCGAAGCCGATGGGCATCCCGGTCCTCGTCCGCGACGTCGCCGCCGACGGACTGCCGGACGGGGAGATCACCGGCCTGCTGCTGCAGTACCCGGGCGCGTCCGGTGTGGTCCGCGACCTGGCGGCGGTGGTCGACGAGGCGCACGGCCGTGGCGCGGTCGTCGCGGTCGCCGCCGACCTGCTCGCGCTGACCCTGCTGCGCCCGCCGGGCGAGTGGGGCGCGGACGTGGTGGTCGGCTCCGCACAGCGCTTCGGCGTGCCGCTCGGCTTCGGCGGCCCGCACGCCGGCTTCATGGCCGTCCGCGCCGGGCTGGAGCGGCACCTGCCCGGCCGGCTGGTCGGCGTCTCCCGGGACGCGGACGGCAACCCGGCGTACCGGCTCGCGCTGCAGACCCGCGAGCAGCACATCCGACGGGAGAAGGCGACCAGCAACATCTGCACGGCGCAGGTCCTGCTCGCGGTCATGGCCAGCTCGTACGCGGTCTACCACGGGCCGGACGGGCTGCGCGGGATCGCCCGCCGGGTGCACCGGTACGCGGCCGTGCTGGCCGCCGGGCTGACCGCCGGCGGGGTCGACGTGGTCCACGGGTCGTTCTTCGACACGGTGCTCGCCCGCCTGCCCGGCTCGGCGGACGAGGTGGTCGCGGCGGCGGCCCGGCGTGGGGTCAACGTGCGCCGGGTGGACGCCGACCACGTCGCGGTCGCCTGCGACGAGGTGACCCGGCGGGCGCACGTCGTGGCCGTGTGGTCCGCCTTCGGCGTGCGGGAGTCCGATGTGGACAGTCTGGATCTGTCCAGTCCGGACGCGCTGCCGGGCCCGCTGGTGCGGGAGTCGGAGTTCCTCACCCACCCGGTCTTCTCCCGCCACCGCAGCGAGACGGCCATGCTGCGCTACCTGCGCCGGCTGTCCGAGAAGGACTACGCGCTCGACCGCGGCATGATCCCGCTCGGCTCGTGCACCATGAAGCTCAACGCGACCGCCGAGATGGAGCCGATGTCGCTCGCCGGCTTCGCCGGCGTGCACCCGTTCGCGCCGGCGGAGCAGGTGCCGGGCTACCTGGAGCTGATCGGCGACCTGGAGCGGTGGCTGGCCGAGATCACCGGCTACGACACCGTGTCGCTGCAGCCGAACGCCGGCTCGCAGGGGGAGTTCGCGGGCCTGCTGGCCATCCGTGCCTATCACGACTCGACGGGCAATGGCCACCGCGACGTCTGCCTGATCCCGCAGTCCGCGCACGGCACCAATGCGGCCAGCGCGGCGATGGCCGGCATGCGGGTGGTGGTCGTGAGGACCCGCGAGGACGGCGACGTCGACCCCGACGACCTGCGGTCCAAAGTGGACTCCCACGCCGACCGGCTGGCCGCGCTGATGGTGACCTACCCGTCCACGCACGGCGTCTTCGAGGAGGGCATCGCCGACGTGTGTGCGGCGGTGCACGACGCCGGCGGCCAGGTGTACGTGGACGGGGCCAACCTCAACGCGCTGGTCGGGCTGGCCCGGCCGGGCCGCTTCGGCGCGGACGTGTCGCACCTGAACCTGCACAAGACGTTCTGCATCCCGCACGGCGGCGGCGGCCCGGGCGTCGGCCCGGTCGCGGTCCGCGCGCACCTCGCCCCGTACCTGCCGAACCACCCGCTCCAGCCGCTCGCCGGCCCGGTGACAGGACCGGGCCCGGTGTCGGCGGCGCCGTGGGGGAGCGCGTCGATCCTGCCGATCTCCTGGGCGTACGTGCGGCTGATGGGCCCGGACGGGCTGGCGTACGCGACCCGGTCGGCGATCCTGGCCGCGAACTACGTCGCGGCCCGGCTGCGGGACCACTACCCGGTGCTCTACACGGGCCGCGGCGGGCTGGTCGCGCACGAGTGCATCGTCGACCTGCGCCCGATCACCAGGCAGACCGGCGTGACCGTCGACGACGTGGCGAAGCGGCTGATCGACTACGGCTTCCACGCTCCGACGATGTCGTTCCCGGTGGCCGGCACACTGATGATCGAGCCGACCGAGTCCGAGAACCTGGCGGAGCTGGACCGCTTCGTCGAGGCGATGATCGCGATCCGGGCCGAGATCGAGCGGGTCGCGTCGGGGGAGTGGGACCGGGCGGACAACCCGCTGCGCAACGCCCCGCACACCGCGGCGGCGGTCGTCTCGGACAAGTGGGAGCGGCCGTACGAGCGGGAGTTGGCGGCCTATCCGGGGTCGGTGGAGCGGGACGGGAAGTACTGGCCGCCGGTCCGCCGGATCGACGGGGCCTACGGCGACCGCAACCTGGTCTGCGCCTGCCCGCCGGTCTCCGCGTACGAGGACTGACGGGTGGTGCGGGGGAGGTCTGGCCGACTTCTCGGGCGGTGTCGCTCAGGCGACGCGGAGCACGCGCGGGCGGCGGGGCCGGCGGGCGTCGATGCAACGGCCGTCGGGCAGGATCTCGCCGCAGTCCTCGAACAGGACAACGCCGTTGCAGAGCAGGCTCCAGCCCTGCTCCGGATGGCTGGACACGACGTGGGCGGCGTCGCGGTCGGGCGCATCCGCGGACGGACACGCTGGGTGATGCGGGCACATGGTCAGTTGCTCCGGTCGGTCGATCTCGTCGGGAGACCGTGTGGTCACGGTCACAGTATCCAGTAGACGCTCGCGCGGGCGAGGGGGTTCACGCAAATCTCCCGGCAATGAGTTGGCAAATCTTGCAACGCCGGAGCCGCCCGCTACCTTCCGTGATCATCAGGCGCGTCTGGTCGAGCGGGACCGGGTCGAGTGGAGGGTCGGGGACGGCGGTGACCCCGCCGCCGCGCTGACCGCCTTCCTCGCCCGACACGGCCTGCCGACCGACCTCGCGGCGCCGTCGACCCCCCCGCCGGGGGCGGCGGCCGCGGCGGCGCTGCTGGTGGGTGCCGCCGGCGCGGCCACGCTCGCCGGCGCGGCTCCCGGCGCGCCGTCCCCGGTCCCGGCCGTCCCCGACCTCTGCGTCGTCGCCTACGATCTCGCCCCACCCGTCGCCGCCCCACCCAACCCGGCCTCACCCGATGCCGCCCTACCCGCCGGCCCACCGAGCGCCGCCCTACCCGCCCGCCTACCCGGCGGGGCCCTACCCGCCGGCCCACCCGGCGGGGCCCTACCCGCCGGCCCCCCGAGCGGCGCCCTACCCGGCGGCGCGCCCGGCGCCGGCCGGCCCGCCGACCCGGCTGCGGTCGAGCCCGGCGGGTTCGCCGAGGGCGAGGGTGGGGCAGGCTCGACGGCCGCCTGGCCGGACCGGCCGGGACGGCGACGGGAGGACGCGGAGGCGTTCCGGGTCGGCCGGTGGGCGGGCAGTTGGACGGACCATGAGCACGCGGCGGCGGTCCGGATGGTCCGGGCGGCCATCGCGGACGGCGAGGTCTACCAGGTCAACGTGGTCGGGCACCGCACCGCGCCGTACGCCGGCGACCCGGCCGCCGCCCTCGCCGCGGTGGCCGCGCTCCCGGGTGCCACGTACGGCGGGGGGCTCGGCGGCCCGGGCTGGGCGGTGGTGACCGCGTCGCCGGAGTGCCTGCTCACGGTCGAGCGCGGGGTCGCCCGGACCCGGCCGGTCAAGGGCACCCGCCCGGCCACCGCCGCCGGGCGGGCCGAGCTGCTCGCCAGCGCCAAGGAGCGGGCCGAGCACGTCATGATCGTCGACCTGGCCCGCAACGACCTCGGCCGGCTCGCCGTCGCCGGCACCGTCCAGGTCGAGGAGCTCTTCGGCCTGCGCGAGTGGTGCGGGCTGTGGCAGGCGGAGTCCACGGTGGCGGCTCGGCTCCGTCCGGGCACCGGGCTGGCCGAGCTGCTCGCCGCCGTGCTGCCCGGCGGCTCGGTCACCGGCGCGCCGAAGCTCGCCGCCACCGCGCTCGCCGCGGCCCTCGAGCCGGTCGGCCGCGGCCCGGCGATGGGCGCGCTCGGCACCCTCACCGCCGACCGGCTCGACCTCGGCCTCACCATCCGGACCGTCGCCACGGACGGCGAGCGGCTGCACCTGTGGGCCGGCGGCGGCATCACCTGGGGCAGCGACCCGGCCGCCGAGGTGGCCGAAGCGCACGCCAAGGCGGCGCCAGTGCTGGCCGCGCTCAGCTCGCGCGCAGCAGAGCCGCATAGAGGGTGAGGCCGGGGCCGAAGGCCATCGCCACCGCATGCCGGCCCGACCGCACGGCGCCGGCGGAACGCAGCCGCTCCAGCACCAGCAGCACGGTCGGCGACGAGCAGTTGCCGTGGTCGCGGAGCACCCCGTACGACGCGTCCAGCGCGCCGGCCGGCAGCTCCAGCCGGCGCTGCACCACCTCGAGGATCCGCCGCCCGCCCGGGTGCACCGCCCAACCGTCCACATCGGACCGGTCCAGCCCGTGCGCGGCGAGCAGCCCGTCCACCACGCCGGGCACGTGCCGGGCCAGCACCGCCGGCACCCGCGGGGACAGGCCCATCCGGAAGCCGAGGTCGGTCACGTCCCAGGTCATGTGCTCGGCGGTGCTCACGTCGGTCTGCGCGACGACGTCGACGACCTCGAGGGCCGGGCCGGCACCGGCGGGCTCCAGCACCACCGCGCTGGCCGCGTCCGCGAACAGCGCGTGCGCCACCACCTGGTCGAGCTCGTCGGTGGCCGGCTGGATGTGCAGGCTGGTCAGCTCCAGGCACAGCAGCACGGACGGCCGGCCCCGGGCGGCGGTGAAGTCGGACACCGCGCCGAGCCCTGGGATCGCGGCGTAGCAGCCCATGTGGCCGACGAACAGCCGCTGCACCCGGTCGGACATGCCGAGGTCGCGGGCCAGCCGGATGTCGAGTCCCGGCGTGACGTAGCCGGTGCAGGAGGCGACCGCGAACAGGCCGACGTCGCCCGGGTCCAGGCCGGCGTCGGCGAGCGCGGTCCCCACCGCGTCCTTGCCCAGCGGCAGCGCCTCGGCCAGGTAGCGCTCCATCCGGGCGCCGGTGCCCCAGCCGGAGACGTCCTCGTCCACCGGGTTGGCCACCGCGTGTCGCGTGTGGACACCGGCGTTGGCGAACAGCTGGCCGGCGATCGGCACGTCCCGGTAGTGCCGGGCGAAGAAGGCGTCCCACACGGCCTGCTGCCCGTACCGGGCCGGCAGCGCGTGTCCCATCCCGGTCAGCCGCGCGCTCACCACCGGGGCACCTCGGCCTGGTTCTCCGGGTCCAGCCCGAGCGCGGCGGTGCCGAGCCAGTCCGCGCACACGTCCGACGTCGCCGGCTGCAGCGAGCCGCAGCGGGCGTCGCGGTAGATCCGCTCCAACGGCGAGCCGCGCCGGGTCGCCGACGTGCCGGCCGCCTCCAGCATGGAGGCCGCGACGTCCATCGCGGTCTCCCCGGCGAGCAGCTTCGCGCGCCACACCCAGCGGTTCGTCTCCGGGTCGCCGGGGGCCGCGTCCACCCGGCGGGCGGCCTCCTGCACCGCGAGCCGGGCGGCCTCCACCCGGGCCTCGGCACGGCCCACCCGGGCCCGCACCGCGGGCAGGCCCTGCAGGTTGCGCGCCCGCAGGTGGTCGACGGCGGCGTCCACCGCGGAGCGGGCGACGCCGACGTAGACGGCCGCGTACGAGGCCACCAGCCACTGCGGCATCACCTGCGCGAGCAGCAGGGTCAGGCCCTCCAGGCCGCCGAGCAGCGCGTCCGCGCCGACGGTCACGTCCAGGTGCAGGTCGTCGCTGCCGGTCGCGCGCATGCCCATCGAGTCCCAGGTGCGCTCGACGGTCAGCCCCTCGCCGGCCGGGACCAGGAAGTACGACACCTGAGGCTGGCCCGCGGCGGAGGCCGCGGAAGCGGCGGAGTCCCCGGCCCTCCGGGCGGCGACGAGGTAGAGGTCGGCGTGCCCGGCGCCGGAGACGAAGGTCTTCGAGCCGCGGATCCGGAATCCGCCGTCCACCGGCTCGTACGCCGTCGTCAGCCTGGACAGCCGGCTGCCGGCGCCGCGCTCGCTCATCGCCACCGCGAACAGCGCGCCGTCCGCCGCCCGGGTCAGCGCCGCGTCCCGCATGGCGAAGTACGACTCCGGCACGCCGAGTGCGCGGGCCACGTCGTCCGGGGTCATCGCCAGCGCCCCGGTCACCGAGGCGTGCATGTTGAAAACCAGCGCGGTCGCGCCGGCGCCGGCGCCCAGCCGCATGGCGACCTCGGCGTAGTCCGCGAACCCGGCGCCGGGGCCGCCCAGCCGGCGCGGGACCATCAGCCCCAGCAGGCCGGCCGCGCGCAGGTCGGCGAAGTCGGCCACCGGGAAGGTGCCGGCGCGGTCGTGCGCCGCCGCCCGCTCGGCCAGCCGGGGCGCCAGCTCGCGGGCGACGGCGAGCGCGGCGGCCGGGTCGGCGAGCATGCTGTGGGTCGAGACGGTCACGAGCCCTCCTTGGTGCCATGCCCCTTGGTGCCGAAGCCCTGGAAGAGCACGGCGGTCGAGCGGGTCGGCACCATCCTCGCCTCGGGGGTCCGGCGGGCCAGCCACTTCAGCATCCCCAGCAGCGCCGGCCGGGTGCCGCGCAGCCGCAGCCGGACGCCGTGCCGGGCGGCCTCGGCCACCAGCTCCCGCCGGTCCACGAACAGCGCCGGGTCGTGGATTCCCTTCGGCGCGCCGCCCGGGATCCGCTCGCCGATGGTCACCGTGACCAGCCGCGCCAGCCTGGTGTCGGCGATCGTGTCCAGCACGAGCGTGCCGCCCGGGCGCAGCACCCGGCACGCCTCGGCCACCGCCGCCCGCAGGTCCGGGACGTGCTCGAGGATCTCGCCGGCGGACACCGCGTCGGCCACGCCGTCGGCCAGCGGCAGCCGCAGCACGTCCCCGCGGACCGGCAGCACCCCGTGCCCGGCCGCCAACCGGAGGGAGACGCCGACCAGGTCCACCCCGACATGCCGGTAGCCGAGCCGAGCCGCGTGCGGGGCGAGCAGGCCGGCGCCGCAGCCGAGGTCGACCAGGACCGCACCGGGGCGCGGCGCCGGCGGCAGCAGCTCGGCCCGGGCGGCCGCGATCCAGCGCAGCATGGCGAAGCCGCCGTGCGGAGCCCACCACTCGTCCGCCATCCCCTCGTACTGCCGGACGTCGTTGCGCGGCAGGGAGCTGGTGGACATGGGGCAGAGCCTACGTGCGGCCGTGCCGTTCCTGCGCCGCGCGCAGGGTGGCGGAGTGCGGCAGCCAGTCGGCGAGGCGGACCGGGAAGCCGTCCTCGGTCAGCGTCGCGACCACGTCCGGGTCGTCGTCCACCACCAGGCCGACCGCGCGCTCCCGGCGCAGCCCGCGCAGCTGTTCGCGCTTCGTCAGCCGGGCCGGCCGGAAGTCGCGGTCCGGGCGCATGAGCAGCGGCCGGTCCGGCAGGACGTGCTCGGCCAGCCAGCGTTCGGTGAGCGCCCGGTTGCGCTCCGGCCGGCCGGTCAGCCACACCACGTCGTGGTCGGCGGCCAGCTCGCGGACCAGGTCGACGCCATCCGCGAGCGGCGGGTCGTCGGCGGCGCGGGCGAAGAACTCCTCCCACCGCTTCGGCCTGTCCTCGATCAGGTGCAGCCGGTGGCGGACGTCGGCGACCACCCCGTCCACGTCGATCACCGCGAGCGGTCGGGAGTCCACGGGCGTCCAGTCTGCCAGCCACCCGGCCCGGGGTACGCGGCGGCGCGCTCCACCGGAGGGTTGTCGACCCGGCGTAGGCTCGTGATCACTCCCTGCCCGGAGGGGTTGGCCGATGCCCGCCGACGACGCCGCCCAGCCGTCCGTGCCGCTGCCCGCCGGGATGGTGGGCCCGACGGTGGGCGGGCAGTCCCGACGCCGGGTCCCGCCGCGCAGCCATCCG
>Ga0210378_10001302_pt1 | contig 13011 bp, 12 predicted proteins | sample PLM1_60_b1redo_FD_155465 | JGI IMG/M metagenome (GOLD analysis project Ga0210378, IMG submission 155465) | Groundwater sediment microbial communities from an aquifer in East River, Colorado, USA - PLM1_60_b1 redo | ecosystem: Environmental > Terrestrial > Soil > Riparian zone | place: USA: East...
CACGACTTATCCACAGGACGGGTCGGGGTAGCCTCGCGGCCATGCCGATGCAGCAGCCCTTGCCATGATCGGCATCGACTGTGCCGACCCGCGCGTGCTCGCGGAGTTCTACCACCGGCTCCTCGACTGGCCGATCGTGAGCAGCGAGGACGGGTACGCGATGATCCAGGGCGACGGCGTCCCGATCGTCTTCCGGCGCATCGACGACCACCAGCCGCCGCGCTGGCCAAAGCCGAACGGCTCACCCAAGCAGTTCCACCTCGACCTGTCGGTGGATGACCTGACGAGGCCGAGGCGCGGTGTCTCGAGCTCGGTGCCACCAAGCCTGACTTCCAGCCGGGCGAATGGTGACGGTGTTCCTCGACCCGGCCGGGCCACCCGTTCTGCATCACGTCCGCCCCTGCCAGCGAGTGAGCGCCTAGCTCTCATCTGCAGGACGGGGCGTCGCCGCCGGTGCCCAGGGTGTCCAGGGCGTTCACCGCGTCGGTGAGGGTGCCGACCTTGACCAGGCGAAGGCCGTCGGGGGCGCGCTGCGACGCCTCGAGGCAGTTGGCGTCCGGCACAAGGAAGACGGTGGCGCCGGCCTCACGGGCCGCGGCCATCTTGAACGGGATGCCGCCGATCGGGCCGACCTGGCCGTCCGAGGTGATCTCCCCGGTGCCGGCGACGAACTGGCCGCCATTCAGCTCGCCAGGAGTCAGCTTGTCCACGATCGCCAGCGCGAACATCAGCCCCGCCGACGGGCCGCCGACGTCGGCGAGACTGATCTTGATGTCGAACGGCACGTCCGGCTCGTTGGCCGGCTCGACGCCGAGGAACCCGCTCTGCCGGTCCTCCCGGCCGCCGAGGGTGATCGTCGCGGTGCTGGTGGCGGGGCCGCGCTGGTAGCGGACCTCGACGACCTGCCCCGGCTTGGTGTCGGCGAGCGCCTCGCGGACCTGCTCTGCCCCGGACACCGTCCGGCCGTTCACCGCGATGATCCGGTCGCCCGGCTCGAGCTCGCCCTTGGCGGGGGCGTCGGCGACGATCCTGTTGACGATCACCCTCATCGGGTACTTCAGGTACGCCAGCGCCGCCGTCTCGGCGAACGTCTCCGAGTCCTGGAACGCCTTGGCCTGCTCCTGCTGCACCTGGTCCTCTGTGCGGTTCGGCGGGAAGACCTCCTCGCGCGGCACCAGCGCGTACCGGCCGGAGAGCCACCTGCCGAGCGCGGTGAACAGCGTCAGGTCGGTGCCGACCGAGACGGTGGTCATGTTGAGCCGGCCACCGGTCGGGTACGTGTCCTGGCCGACGATGGTGATCACGGTCTGGCCGTCGACCGAGCCGAGCGTGTCATACGTCGGCCCAGGCCCGAGCGCGACGAACGGCACGGTGCCGATGCCACCGAGCGCGCCGAAGATCGCGATGAGGACCATGCTGACCAGTAACGTCCACGTGCGACGGCTCACGGCCGCACAGAGTACGGGCCGGTGTGCCGCGTAACGTGGACACCATGACCAACCTCCCGTTCGGCTTCGGCCCAGAAGACCGGGACCCGGCCCGTGGGGGCGACCAGGGCGCTGGCGAGTTCGACGTTAACGCGCTCGGGCAGATGCTCACCCAGCTCGGCCAGATGCTGAGCCAGGCGTCCAGCACGGCCGGCCCGGTGAACTACGACGTAGCCAAGCAGCTCGCCATGCAGCAGCTGTCCGCCTCCGGCGGCTCGACCGACCCCGCGCCGCGCGAGCTGGCGGCGATCACCGACTCGGTGCGGCTCGCCGAGGTCTGGTTGGACGCCGCGACGGTGCTGCCGTCGGGGATCACGACCGTGCAGGCCTGGTCACCGTGGCAGTGGGTGGAGAACACGCTGCCGACGTGGCAGCGGCTGTGCGACCCGGTGGCGCGGCGGTTCGCCAGCGCGTGGACCGACGCCATGCCGGCCGAGATGCGCCAGGCGGCCGGGCCGCTGCTGGCCATGGTCGGGCAGATGGGTGGGCTGGCCTTCGGGTCGCAGCTCGGTGGCGCGCTGGCCCAGCTCGGCACCGAGGTGCTCACCTCGACCGACATCGGGCTGCCGCTCGGGCCGCATGGTGTCGCGGCGCTGCTGCCGGCGGCGGTCACCGCGTTCACCGCGGGCCTCGACCGGCCGGCGAGCGAGGTGCTGGTGTTCCTGTCCGCGCGGGAGGCCGCGCACCAGCGGCTGTTCGGGCACGTGCCGTGGCTGCGCGCGAGCCTGCTCGGCGCAGTCGAGCAGTTCGCGCAGGGCATCACGGTGGACACCGACGCGTTGGAGCAGCTCGCCCGCGACATCGACCCGTCGAACCCGGCCGCGCTCGAGGAGGCCATGAGCTCCGGCGTGCTGGAGCCGCGGACCAGCCCGGAGCAGCAGGTCGCGCTGAGCCGGCTGGAGACCCTGCTCGCGCTGGTCGAGGGCTGGGTGGACGTGGTCGTCGGCAACGCCGTCGGCGACCGGCTACCCGGCGCCGACGCGCTGCGCGAGACCCTGCGCCGCCGGCGGGCCACTGGCGGCCCCGCCGAGCAGACCTTCGCCACCCTGGTCGGCCTCGAACTGCGGCCAAGGCAGCTGCGCGCCGCCGCGGCCCTGTGGCGCGCGCTGACCGACGCGCGTGGCATCGAGGGCCGCGACGCGGTGTGGGCACACCCCGACCTGATCCCGACCACGGAGGACCTGGAGAACCCGGACGCCTTCGTCGAGCGGTCCGGCCAGGCCGGCGAGGACACCATCGACCAGCTGGAACGCACGCCACCGAGCGCCGAGGCCGAGGCCGCCGACGACGACACTGCCGGGCAGGACGACAGGCCGGCCGGTGGCCGCGGCGGGCCGGTCAGCAGTGATGAGGACGAGGGCGGCGAACGCCGGCCGGCCGACGGCTGAGACCGCGACGACCGGCGATTCGGTACGGACCGTCAGCCGGACTTGCGGCGGAACGTGCGGCTGCGCTTCGCGGGCGCTGCATGCGGGTGCTGGGCCGTCGTTCCGGACGATCCGCCGAGGTGGTCGCGACCCTTCTTACGGTCCAGCGCCTCGCGGAACTTGCGACGGGTCTCCTCCTCGTCCGGGTCAGCATCCTGCTGCGGCTCAACGGCCGGCGTCGACTCGTCGGATTCCATGGGTTGCATACTGCCCCCGGCCAGCGCCCAATCCCAAACTGGTTACCTGATCAGTCGTCGCCGTCCTGGTCGCCGTCGGTGCCGTCCGGGCCGTCGTCCTGGTCGCCGTCCTGGTCGCCGTCGGTGCCGGTGATGCCGAGTCCGGCGGCCGCGGACAAGCCGTGCAGGAAGCCGATCGCCCGCTCGGTGCGCGGGTAGCGGCCGACCAGCTCCCAGAACGCCGGCGTGTGCCCCGGTTCGACGAGGTGGGCCAGCTCGTGCACCAGCACGTAGTCGACCACCCACGGCGGGGTGTCGCGCAGCCGCTCGCTGATCCGGATGCTGCCGTCGGCCGGTGTGGCCGAGCCCCAGCGGGTACGCATCGGCGGCACCCAGCGCACCGCGCTCGGCTGCGGGCGTGCGCCGAGGTACAGGGCCGAGAGCTGGCGAGCGCGGGCCATCAGCTCTGCGTCCGACGCACGCCGCGGCGAGCCGCGCCTTGCCTCGCTGCGCTCCAGCCGGCGCAGCATCTCGGCGACCCAGTGCTGCTCGTCGGCCATGGTCATCCTCGCCGGCAGCAGCACGACGACGGTGTCGCCGTCGCGGTAGGCGCTCACCGTGCGGCGACGCCGATGGCTGCGGCGCACCTCGACCTTGGACGACGGCTGCGACTGCGACACGCACACAACGGTAGGCGGCCGGTCTGACGGTGCCGCGCGCCGGGCGGTCGGATGGCTGCGGCGAGCTGCCTGGCGTTCGCGGTGTCCCCGCCGGCGTCCCCAGACACGCCTTCGACGCTCCCCAGGCCGTCGGCGAGTTGTACACATGTTGTCCCCAGATTGTGGGTAACCACCTGTGAAGCAAGACACACCGCCGCGCTGATGCGCGGGTGCGAATAGCAGCAGATGTAGCGTGTCCGCAGGTCCGCGGACCGCTACGACGCGAGCAGCGGCCCGCGTTCGGGGTGCAAGCTGAGGAGGATCCGTGTCCGACACCTACAACGGTTACTGCGTGAAGTGCAAGGCGAAGAGGGATTTCGACGGCGAGGTCACCGAGACCAACGGCCGCCGGATGGCCAAGGGCACCTGCCCCGTGTGCGGCACGAAGATGAACCGGATTCTGGGCAAGGCTTGACGGGGACGGTGCCTCGACGGGGTGGCCGGGCTGCGACCCACCACCCCGTTCGCATGTCAAGACCCTGTGGACAACCGCGCAGCCCTGTGGATAGCCGTTTGGCGTCACGGCATACGACGCGCACCCTGCCGGCATGACGACTCCACCTCGCCTGCGGCTTACCGGCGGCCGCACCGTGCTGTGGCGCAATGACCGCAGCGCACAGCTCGGCACCGACCCGCGGCACGCCGTGGTGATCGACGGCCTGAGCGCCGGCCAGGCCAACGTGATGAACCGGCTGGACGGCCGGCACGGCACCGACGACCTGCTGGCCGGGGCGGCGGCCGCCGGCACCGGCCATGCCGCGACGCTGGGGCTGCTGAACGAGCTGGCCGCCGCCGGGCTGGTAGAGCCGGCCGACCGGGCGGACCACCCGCCGCTGCAGCTGGCCGCGGACGCGGCGACCTGGGGGCTGCGCACCGGGCGCAAGGCTGGCGAGCTGCTCGCCAGGCGCGCGGCGGCCACAGTCGAGGTGCACGGCAACGGCCGGATCGCGGTCGCGGTGGCGGCGCTGCTGGCGGCCGCGGGAGTCGGCGCGGTCACGGTGGCGGCCACCGGCCGGGTGACAGGCGCCGACGTCGGCACCGGCTACCTGCCGCGCGACATCGGCCAGCCCCGCGGGCGGGCCGCGGCGCAGGCCCTGCACCGGGCCCGCACGGTGACCACCGCCGACGCCTCCCCCGAGCTGCCCGACGTGGTGGTGCTGGCCGACGCCGCGGTGTGGGACCCGCACCTTGCGCTGCGGCTGACGGAGGACCGGGTGCCGCACCTGGCTGTGCACGGCAGGGAGGCCAGCGTGGTGATCGGCCCGCTGGTGCTGCCCGGCCGCACGAGCTGCCTGCGCTGCGCCGATCTGCACCGGACCGACGGCGATGCATGCTGGCCGCGGGTCGCGGCCCAGCTCGCCACCCTGCCGCCAGCGGTGGAGCTGGCGTGCGCCAACATCGCGGCCGGGATGGCCGCCGAGCAGGTGCTCTCGCTGCTCACCGGGCGCGGCGAGGCGGCCGACGAGCCACCGGCCTGCGCAACCACCTTCGAGCTGGACCCGTTGCACGGCACCATCGCCCGCCGCCGGTGGCCGCCGCACCCCCGCTGCGGCTGCGGCGCCTTCGCCGGTGGCGCCTTCGCCGGTGGGGCGGTTCCTGGTGGCGCCGTTCCCGGTGGTGCCTCCGTGCGGCCCCGCGCTGGGGTGATCGTCGCCACCGGGGCCGCTGGTGCAGGCGGCACCCGCGACACGGGAGAATCGCGGGCGTGACCGACATCCCCCGGCGCACCGGCCAGCGCACGGCCAAGCTGGCCAGCCTGCCGCTGGGCGCCGCCGGGCGGGTGGCCGCCGGCTGGGGCAAGCGGCTGGCCGGTCGCGACGCGGCCGAGGTCAACGCCGAGGTGGCGGCCCGTACCGCCCAGCAGGTGTTCGCCGTGCTCGGCGAGCTCAAGGGCGGGGCGATGAAGTTCGGGCAGGCGCTGTCCGTCTTCGAGGCGGCCATCCCCAACGAGATGGCCCAGCCGTACCGGGACGCGCTGACCAAGCTGCAGTCGGCCGCGCCGCCGATGCCGGTGGCGACCGTGCACCGCGTGCTTGCCGAGCAGCTCGGCCGCTCCTGGCGGCAGCGATTCGCCGACTTCGAGGACACCCCGGCGGCGGCCGCGAGCATCGGCCAGGTGCATCGGGCGGTCTGGCACGACGGCCGCGACGTCGCCGTCAAGGTCCAGTACCCCGGCGCCGACGAGGCCCTGCACTCCGACCTGCGCCAGCTCCAGCGCTTCGCCCGCCTCTTCCAGGCCTTCGTGCCAGGGCTGGAGGTCAAACCGCTGCTCGCCGAGCTGCGCGACCGGATGGTCGAGGAGCTGGACTACCGCGACGAGTCGGACAACCAGCGCGCCTTCGCCGCGGCGTACCAGGACGACGCCGAGATCAAGATCCCGCGGGTGGTGGCCAGCGCGCCGAAGGCCATGGTCACCGAGTGGATCACCGGCAGGCCGCTGGCCATGATCATCCGCGACGGCGACAAGCCGACGAGGGACCGGATGGGACGCCTGCTCGGCGAGTTCCACTACTCGGCGCCGGCCAGGGCCCGGCTACTGCACGCCGACCCGCACCCCGGCAACTTCATGCTGCTCCCCGACGGCCGGCTCGGCGTGATCGACTTCGGCGCGGTGGCACGGCTGCCCAACGGCATCCCGCCCATCCTCGGCATGATGAGCCGGCTGGCGCTGCAGGAACGCTCCGACGAGCTGCTCGCCATGCTGCGCGAGGGCGGCTTCGTGCGGCCGGGCACCGAGCTGCTGGCCGAGGACGTGCTGGCCTACCTCGGGCCATTCGTCGAACCGCTGCGCACCGAGAGGTTCCACTTCACCCGCCGCTGGTTGCAGCGGCAGGCCGAGCGGGTCGGCGACCTGCGCAGTCCCGACTCCCGTACCGGCCGCTCCCTCAACCTGCCGCCGCAATACCTGCTGATCCACCGCGTGACGCTCGGCTCGACCGGCGTCCTGTGCCAGCTCGACGCCGAGACCCCGGCCCGCGCCATCGTCGAGCGCTGGCAGCCCGGCTTCGTCGAATAGCAGACGAACCGGGACCCAGGCGCGCGCTGGCAAGGCCGCACTGAGCGCCGCATGCGAAGGCACGCAAGCGAGCGGCTCGGGTGCGGGTGCCCCGCACGGTGCAGCGCGGCCAGCGGGCGCTTGGGCCCGGTTACCACCAGGACTGGTCGAGTTTGGCTTCTATGTCGCGGACGTGGGTGCGGGCGCAGTCGGGGCACAGCCAGCGCCGGGCGCCGCGTTCGTCGCGTTCGTCGCGTTCGCTGACCCAGGCCAGCGCGGCGAGCGGGTCGGCGTCCCGCGGTCGGCCGCACCGGTTGCAGGTCGGCGGCGGAGGTTGTGTCACGCGGACCACCGTACGACGCGACCGGCCGACGCGACCGGCCGACGCGACTGGCCGACAAAGCCGTGGGCGCCGCACGGAGTGTGCGGCGCCCACGTTCCCCAGGTAGCGAGATCTTACAGGCCCGCGCGGGCCCGTTCGGCACGGCGGGCCGACCATCGCGCGAGCCGCTGCCAGTTGCGGCCGGCGGTGACCTGGCGAGCCCTGCGGTGTTCGCGTGCGGCCTGTTGAGCCTCGCGCATTCGGCTTCTGGCAAGTGCTTCTTCGAGCAACATGACGTTGGTGCCCTTCATCGGCTTGTCGACGGTCGTCGGTACTGCGGTGCTGGTCATGCGGGTCATGCTGCTGCCTCCGAATCGGTGGTCATCTGGGCGGCGGCAGCGGCTGCCTGCCGGTCACGCTCGAGATCGGCCTTGCGCGGGCGGCCGCGGGGCCGCTTGCGCGCGACGACAGTGCCGCGCTCGAAGATCTCTCCGCCCCAGACGCCCCACGGCTCACGCCGTGCCAGCGCGCCGGCGAGGCATTCCGCGATCACCGGGCAGTCGAGGCAGAGTTCCTTGGCACGTTCCAGGTCGGCCGGGGTGTCGGCGAACCACAGGTCCGGGTCGCCGACGCGGCACGGCAGGCGCAGCCCGCTGGCGGGTGCGGAGTCCAGCAGGTCGAGCACGCCGGGGTCGCCTATCAGGTCAGGTGGCGCCCCGCCGCCGGCCAGCGGGACGGTTGCGGTCAACACGGGTGTTCCTCCTCGTGGGCGAACTTCTCGATGTCGATCTTGATCGGGTAGATCTCGTCGGGGTCGATCTTGTCGGGGTCGGACGTTCCTGGCCCTCATGGAGACGGACGTGACTTCGGTGGCCGAGATACAAGAAGGCCGCGGATCCGATTTCCGGGTCCGCGGCCTCGTGAGCCTGCAGTCGTGACTTGTGCTGTCACGGACTTCGCTCCGGTGGTGCGGACAGACGGGTGGCGTTGACGGTCGGAATCGGGTGCACCGTGCGGGCCATGGAGACAGACTGGTCCTGCGAAACGCGCTGGTGGAGCCAGCTCGCGCCGGCACCCCCGTCAGACGCGGCCATCGCCACGGACCCCACGTACCCGACAATCGGGTATGGGAGGACGCCGAGGCGGTTCTTCGTCATGCTGATCATCGCTACGGCACCTCCTCCCGGTCTTGGTGATCATGCTCAGGTGGGCCTTCCAAGCGCCCGCCTGTGAGGCTAGGTGCAAGTGCACGAGGCGAGCAACCGTATTTCAGCCCCAATCGCCGAGAAGGCAGAAACTCCGCTATCCGGGGGTTGCCTCGACGCCGCGGACCAGCCGGATCACCTCGTCGCCATAGCGTTCGAGCTTCGCCGTTCCGATGCCAGGGATGGCCACCAGCGCGGCCACGTCGGCCGGCCGTTGCTCGGCGATCGCGGTCAGCGTGGCGTCGGTGAACACGACATAGGCCGGCACGCTCCGCTCCTTCGCCCTTTCGCCGCGCCAGTCCTTCAGCCGCAGGTACAGCTCCTCGTCGAGGTCGGCCGGGCAGGTGTCGCAGCGGCGCAGCGTGAGCGCGGTGGCACCGAGCAGCGCACCGCCGCACACCCGGCAGCGCGGCCGCGCCCGCTCCCTGACCTCGGACGTGCGGGCCTGGATGCGCGCAAGGCTTGCGGGGTGCTCCTGCGGCACCAGTCCGTACAGGAACCGGCTGCGCCTGCGGTGGCGCCGCCCACCCGGCGAGCGGGACAGCGCCCACGACAGGTGCAGGAACCGCCGCGCACGGGTCACCCCGACGTAGAGCAGCCGCCGCTCCTCCTCGATCGCGGCCTGGTCGTCGTCCGCGTGCTGGATCGGAAGCGTGCCGTCGACAAGGCCGACCAGGAACACCGCGTCCCACTCCAGGCCCTTCGCGGAGTGCAGGGAGGCCAGCGTGACGCCCTGCACGGTCGGCGGGTGCTGTGCCTCGGCGCGGGTGTCCAGCTCGGCGACGAACGCGTCAAGGCCGGCGTCCGGAGAGACCGCGGCGAGTTCCTCGGCGAGCCCGATCATGGCCCGCAGCGACTCCCAGCGCTGCCGCGCCGCGCCACCGGGCGGTGGCTCAGCGGTCATGCCCTGCTCGGTGAGCACCCCGCGCACGGCGGCGGCGAGCGGATCCGCGGGCGCCGTACCTGCGCCGTCGTGCCGCGAAGCGGTGCGCAGAGCCCTGATCGCCAGCCGCACCTCTTCGCGGGCGAAGAACCGCTCGCCGCCGCGCATCAGGTAGCCGACGCCGGCCGCGGCCAGCGCCTGCTCGTAAACCTCGGACTGGGCGTTCACCCGGTACAGCACCGCGATCTCGCCGGCCGGCGTGCCACCGTCGATCAGCTTCTGGATCCTCGCCGCGACCGCGGCCGCCTCGGCCGGCTCGTCGTCGTGCTCGGCGTACTCCGGCTCCGGCCCCGGCGCGAGCTGCCCGACCAGCCGCAGCCGCACCCCGCGATGCACGCCGCGCGCCATGCTGATCACCCGGTTCGCGCACGAGACCACCTGCGGGGTGGAGCGGTAGTCGCGCTCCAGCCGCACGAGGACCGCCGCGGGGAACCGCCGCGGGAACCCCAACAGGTAGCTCGGGGACGCGCCGGCGAAGGAGTAGATCGTCTGGTTGGCGTCGCCGACCACGGTGAGGTCGTCACGGCCGCCGAGCCACGCGTCCAGCACCCGCTGCTGCAACGGCGTGACGTCCTGGTACTCGTCGACGACGAAGCAGCGGTACCGGTCGCGGAACTCGGTGGCCACCTCGGGGTGGTCCTCCAGCGCCGCCGCGGTGTGCAACAACAGGTCGTCGAAGTCCAGCTGCATGGCCCGGACCTTGGCCCGCTCGTACCCGGCGTACACGCTGGCCACCTGGTCGACGTGGCACGGGGTGTCCCGGTGCGCGGCAGCGGCCCGTGCCGGGTAGGCCTGCGGGGCGATCAGCGTGGCCTTCGCCCACTCGATCTCCGACGCCAGGTCGCGCAGGGTCTCGGCGTCGGTCGGCACCCCGGCGGCGTGCGCCGCCTGCGCCACCAGCCGCACCTTGTGCTCGACGACCTGCCACGGCTCGTCGCCGACCACCCGCGGCCAGAAGTACCGCAGCTGCCGCAGCGCCGCCGCGTGGAACGTCCGAGCCTGCACACCGGACACGCCCAGCGCGCGCAGCCGCGTCCGCAGCTCACCGGCGGCGCGCGCCGTGAACGTCACCGCGAGCACCTGGCCGGCAGCGACGTGACCACTGCAGACCAGGTGCGCGATGCGGTGCGTGATCGTGCGGGTCTTGCCAGTGCCGGCGCCGGCCAGCACGCACACCGGCCCGCGGGGGGCGCCAACGGCCACCCGCTGATCCGAGTCCAAAGCGCGGCCCGCCGCGGTATCCACCTCGCTCGCGGCGTCCACCTCCCTCACGGCCACCATCCTGTCAAAGACGACCGACAATGCCGTGCCTACGGCGGGCGCGAGGATGTGGCATCTCCCCACTAGAAGCGTTGGAATGTCACATCGTCGCAGAATGGGTGGGGCGGGTTGCGGCCCAGGAGCGCAGCATCTGGCCGGCGATGGAGACCGGGCCGGGCAGGATGAGGTCGGGGTGCTCGCCGTGGACGGGGCCGATGCGGTCGGCCCACGAGCCGGCGTCGAGCGCGGCGTGCACGGCGTCGCGACTCACCCAGCGGGCCTCGGCGATCTCGCCGTCGGCCGGCTCGAGCGGTGCGCAGCGGTCGGCGCGCGCCTCGAAGCCGATCATCAGGGAACGCGGGAAGGGCCACGGCTGGCTGCCGAGGTAGTGCACGTCGCGCACCGGTACCCCGACCTCCTCCATGATCTCGCGAACGACGCACGCCTCCAATGATTCGCCGGCCTCGACGAAACCGGCGAGCACGGAGAACCGGCCGCGCGGCCACTGCGGCCCGCGGGCCACCAGCGCGTGGTCGGCGCCGTCGTGGACAAGGCAGATGACCGCGGGATCGGTGCGCGGGTACTCCTCGACGTCGCAGTCGCGGCAGCGGCGCGCCCAGCCGGCGCGCGCCATCTCGGTCGGCCGGCCGCAGCCGGAGCAGTACGGCGCGCGGCGGTGCCAGCCGAGGACGGCGACCGCGGTGACGGCCAGCCCGGCGGCGGTGGCGTCGAGCGCGGCGCCGCTGAGGCGCAGGTCCGTCCACCCGTCGTCGCCCTCGTCCACCGTGGCCGCCCAGTAGCCGACGCCGTCCCGCTCGCCGAGCAGCACCGCACCATCCACAATGGACTCTCCGAGCTCGGACGCCGCGGAGAGCACGAGGCCGTCGCCATCGCCCATGGCGAACCGGCCGTGCCGGTCGACGAGCAGCACCCGCGCCGCCGGCCACAGCTCGCGCTGGCGCTGCTCGTCGTCGCGCAGCGGGTCCTGCCTGTCCACGGTGGACCGGGACAGCACGGGCAGGTCACCGAGCCGGAAGCTCACACCGGGACGCCAGAGACGCCAGAGATGCCCGGGACGCCTGAGACGTCCACGCCGCCGAGCGCTGCGAGCGGGCCGGCCAGCTTGTCGGCGTCACCGACCACCACGCCGGTGAACGCCGTCGGCGCGAAGAACTCGGCGGCGACGACGGCCACCTCGTCGCGGGTCACCGCGGCCAGCCTGGCCGGGTGCGCGCGGAGCCAGTCGAGGTCCAGCCCCACCGAGGCGAGGGCCAGCAGGGTGGACGCCAGGCCGGACTGGGAGGCCATGGAGATGGAAAGGGAGCCGATGGCGTAGCGCCGCGCGGACTCCAGCTCGTCCTCGTCGGGCGGCACGACCACCAGCCGGCCGAGCTCGTAGCGGATCTCGTGCAGCGCGGCCGCCGTGACGTCGGTCGCGGTGTCGGTGTCCACGACCAGGGTGGCTCCGTGCGGGTTGAACTCGATGTAGGAATGCGCGCCGTAGGTGTAGCCCTTGTCCTCGCGGATGTTCTCCGGCAGCCGCGCGGAGAAGTAGCCGCCGTACACCAGGTTGGCAATCTGCAGCGCGGGGTAGCGCGGGTCGGTGCGCGGCAGCGCCTCGGCGGACAGCCGCAGCTGTGACTGCACGGCACCCGGCCGGTGCACGAGCTGCACGTCGCCGCCGCGCAGCGCCGGCAACGGTGGCAGCTCGACGGCGGCGCGGTCGGCGTGCCAACCGTCCAGCGCAGCGGCCACGGCGTCGACGGCGCGGGCCGGGGACAGGTCGCCGACGAGCACGAGCACCGACCCGCGAGGCACTACGGCGCGCCGGTGCAGCGAGCGGACCGCGGCCGGCGTCACCTCGACGACGTCCGCGATCTCCGGCAGCTCGCGGGTCACCGGGTGGTCGCCGTAGCGGCGCCGCTGCAGCGCGAGCCTGGCGATCGTCCGCGGCTGGGACAGCGCCAAGGTCAGGTGCGCGGTGAGCCGCTCCTTCTCCAGCCGCACCTCGGCGGTGCGGTGCACGGCGGCGGTCAGCGCGTCGGCCGTCACGTCGAGCAGCACGTCGAGCCCGCCGGCCAGCGCGTTGCCCGAGATGGCCAGCCGCTCGGGGTCGACGGACGCGCCGAGGTCGCCGCCGACCCTGGCCAGGTCCATGTCCACCTCGGCCCGGCTGCGGCGCACGGTGCCGGCCAGCACCGTGGTAGACAGCAGCTCGGCGCGGGCCGGGTGGGTGCGGTGCGTGCCGGCCAGCGGCACCCGCAGCCGCAGCTCGACCAGCGGCACGCCTGGACGCCGCACCGCGATCACCCGCAGCCCGTTGTCCAGCACCGTGTCCACCTTGGTCGGGGCGCGGCCGGCCCGCTGCCTGCCCAACGGCGGCAGCGGCCGCGGGCCGAGCTCGGTGCGGCCGATCGCCTCGGCGCTGCGGTGGGTGGTCTGCGCGGTGGTCTGCCCGGTGGTCTGCGCGGTGGTCT
>Ga0210378_10001303_pt1 | contig 13011 bp, 13 predicted proteins | sample PLM1_60_b1redo_FD_155465 | JGI IMG/M metagenome (GOLD analysis project Ga0210378, IMG submission 155465) | Groundwater sediment microbial communities from an aquifer in East River, Colorado, USA - PLM1_60_b1 redo | ecosystem: Environmental > Terrestrial > Soil > Riparian zone | place: USA: East...
TCCTTGGCGTTGACCAGCCACACGTCGAAGCCCTGGGCCTCCAGCAGGTAGAACGGCGGCTTCCAGTAATCCGAGGTCGCCTCCATCACCACCCGAGTGACTCCGAGCTCGCGCAGCCGGTCCGACATGGCAAGCAGCGAGCGGGTCATCGTCGAGTAGCTCGCCACCTCCTGGGCCCTTCGTCCCGAGGTGCCACCGGGCACCCGCACGCAACAGACCAACTCGGCCTTGCCGATGTCCAGTGCCGCGACCCGCTGGATGATCTCCTCAGCATCCTGCGACTCCTCGAGCATCTCCACCTCCCCTCCAACGGTGACCGTGACGGTCGCCCGAGGGGGTCGCAGGGTCCACCGCGAATCTGATCCGCGTGCTCGAAGCAACAATGAAGGGCCCTCAAGCGCAACCCCCAGCGTCCGACTTATGCACGGCCTCACACGACCAAGGAACAACGACGTCGCCGGGCGACCGGACCCATTTCAGCCCGGAACGGGCCTCCCTGCAGGGAGATCAAGGACTTATGCGTGGACGGGGGTCTGGCTATGGGTCGAGCTGGCGGAGGATCACGAACGTCTCCGTGCTCCAGGACTCGCGCTTGCCATCCTTCCGGGTGATGATCGCCACGTCTCCCTGAACGTCAACCGACTGCGCTCGGCGATCTCCGCCCATGGGATGGGCAAAGACGAGAGTGGATGGACTAGGCGTGTCAGGAGAAGCCGCTGGTCAACGGGCTCGTTCCTTCGAGCGGACGACGGGATTCGAACCCGCGACCCCACCTTGGCAAAAAAAAAGGTAGCTGGGCCTGGTACTCTGACCTGCGCCTTCCTACCAATCTCGCCCGTGACCTGCGCCATTGCGTTACGCGTTGTCGCGGGTTCGTTCACGGGACCCCGACGGGACCCCCATCTCCGCTCGTGAGAGCGACATGCGCCCGGGGACGAATCTCGCTCGTCTCTCAGGAGCACCTCTTGTCGAGTGATGGTTCTCCGAGAAGCTCGGACCCCCTCCCACACCTACGCTGCGGCTCTCTGCTCTCTGGAGGAAGCGGGGCGCGCTTCGGACCTCTTGTTGGGCCAACGATTCGACCCGACGTCAGGAACGGATCCTGGTTGGGAGCTCCCGACCATCACCCATCGATCGGACCGAGCGGTCACTACTTCCGCACACAAGGCATCCCCGGTCGACCTCGGGCTCTTGGACGACGACGTGAGGGATTTCCGAGGTCGGAGGCTGGATCCTCAGAATACGGAAGCCCCTGCTCGGTCGGCCAAGCCCCACCATGAACTGCATGAAGTCATTGGCAGCCCAGCCGGCGCCCATCGCGTTCAGGGTGATGACACTGGCTGCCTCCACCTCGGGATCGTCAACGTACCGTTGGTTCGCCATTTGCACCGTGTCGCCAAGGGCTTCCTCACCCAGTCGAGTCGGATCGATGAGCCCGGTGCACGACAAGCACCCCGGATGCGTGCCGAGGGTTCGAACCACACCGAAGACGTCGAGGATCGCGCCGGAGATCGGCTCGATGACGGGTTTGGACCCGACTTGAAGGGCCGGCACGAGGTACTGATATGAGATCTGGTTCACGACACTCCTCGCCAGCATCGAGTCTGCGGCCAGGAAGATGAAGTCGCAGTCGGTGACCCTGCGGGCGACATCATCGTCGGCGATATCACCGACGAGCCCCTCGAACTTGGCGTCGGGGTTCGCGCGGCGGACGATCCCTCGCGCGACCTGAACCTTGGGAGCAGCGAAACTGCGAGCGACCTTCCGGACCCACGCTGGCAGGCGGACCCGGGCTAGGTACTCCATCGCATCACGACGACTGGCTTCTGGAAGTCTCGGCAGGTTCGTGATATCGACGCGCTCGGGATCGATGACGACAAGGTTGCCTACGCCGAGTCTCGCAAGGCCCTGCACCAGAAGCATGCCGACTCCCCCCGCGCCGACCACCGCCACCTTCGAGTCGCTCAGGATGCGCTGGCCCACCGCCCCAAACAGCAGGGATTGCCTTTGATACCGAGCGGCTACCGTCGGCTCTGCGAGATCGAGATCGGGAGTGAGAACCTGTCGAGAGCTCCCCACGACCACGGTCCGGCCGAGAGGAACACGTCGCCCATTAGGAAACCAGATGTCACCTGCGACCGCGTCCTCCGCAAGCACAAGCGCACCCACGGGCCGCTGAATCAAACCCAACAGGGTCGGGTACGCCCGCTCGTGCGACGTCAGGTCTGGCCCCGAGAACCCTACGGACGTCGTTCCCCCGTGGTTGTGGACCGCTATGTAGGCCAGGCCTTGGTCACGAGCGCGTCGCGCCTGATGCGTAACGAAAGCACCATCCAGATGCCGGTACCCACGTAAGCCCGGGAGGTAGTCCACGCCGTCGACGGCTAGGACGACGTCGCGGACGAGGAGACGTGTGAACGCATCGCCTTCAGCGATTCCGCATAGGAGCACGGCCCCGTGCTCGTCACGATCCCCAGTGAACACGTGTCGGCACAGGTGTTCCCAGTCCGCGTCGGTCGCATGCAACTCGACGAGCTTGGACATCATCGGGTCCGCACCCACTCGAGCACCTTCTCGATCTTCTGAAGAGGTGTCTGGATCGCGAAGTTGTTCCGCGTGCGACGCGAGACCTGGACTACCGGTCGAGGAGCGGGTTCGCCGGGCCACTGCAGTTGGGTGACCTGGAAACCTTCTCCCAGCGGCCCCTTGTCCCGCCGAGCGAGATCGTGTCGGAGGAACACGGGGTACACGTCGGCGCCCGGGAGTGAGAACGGCAGCAGACAGATCAAGAACGACGAGGACATGGTGTACGCCTTGCTCAGTCGGACCGAGCCGATCTCGACCCATGCTCCGCCCTGGCCGTCCGCTACAACGCGGACGCTCTTGGTTCCGTAGACCCTCTTGATGTCCGCGATCCCTTGCTCGACCGCCGACTTGAGCATGTTGCTCACCTACGAGTTGTCGTCGCCCGGGATCGCCCAGAACTCGTCTCCCTGCTTGATGTGAACCTTCTTGTCATCGGGGACGATCTTCTGCTTGCCGTTCGGCAGCACCCTTGAGAGCACGAAATCGGCCTCGATCGGCACGCCCGCATTGATGGCGGCCGCCTTGATCTCGGCGCCGGTGAGGTCGTGCTCGCGGAGCTCTAGAGGAATTCCGTTGACGGTGATCGTGAAGCTTGCGGGAGTTCCGGGCCCACGGTTCGCCTGCGTCGTGGCTTGGCTCATCGCCTCTCTCCTTCTTTCCGTCCGATGACCTACGTGACTCGACTCCCGAAGTCCCTATACTCGAAGCGGTCGTCACAGGTGCAATATACCGAAGGTGACGGACGCTTGCAAGTTCGCAACAAAGGGAGGCCGGATGACCAAGGGCAAAGGGCAGGGAGCCGAGCGATCGGGCTTCGACGCGGACGCCTTCTATGCCTCGCTCGATGGCGAGCGCCAGAGCAGAGGCCTCAACTGGAGAGACGTCGCCTCGGAGGCGGGGGTGAGCCAGTCAACGCTCACGCGGCTGGGCCAAGGGAAGCGCCCAGACGTTGACTCCTTTGCCCGACTCGTGGGGTGGGGAGGTTTCGACGCAGATCGGTTCGTCGCCGCTCCGAAGCAGGAACAAGTCGGCGTATTCCTATCGCAGCTCCCAACGTACCTGCGTGCCGACCCCAACCTTGATGATGAGGGCGTCCAATCCCTCGAAGCGATCATCAAGGCGGCCTACAAGCAGTTCCAGCGGAGAAGCTGAGCGGGAGGATGTGTGCGACGCGGGTTCAAGACACAGTGCGAATCGATCGCGACTGCGGTGCGCGCTGAGATTGGCCTCGACACACGCTCTCCTCTTGAGGCACGACGCCTCGCCGTTCATCTTGACATCCCGGTTCACCCGCTCTCCTCGTTGACCAGCGAAGACGTTCAGGCAGCGGTCGATCACGTGATGGTCAAAGATCCGTCGGCCCTTTCGGCTATGACGATATTCCCCCGCTGGCCCCTAACCCACCGGGTCATCATCTTCAACGACGGCAACTCGTTGGCTCGACAGAACTCCGATCTCGCTCACGAGCTTTCGCACGGGCTGCTGCTCCACGAGCCGACCGCGGCGATCATCAACGGATGCCGTCTCTACGACAAGGCGGAGGAAGATGAGGCGGCATGGCTGTCAGGGTGTCTGCTGATCCCTCGCGACGCCGCATTGCTGATTGCCGCGTCACACATGAATACCGCGATCGCCGCTTCCGAGTATGGCGTCAGCACCAGGATGATCACGTGGCGTGTCAACAGCACCGGTGCGCAACGCCAGGTAGATGCGAGTCGCAGTCGACAGCGCAGCAGGGGACGCTAGACAGCTAACCATGACGTTCATCCCGCCACCTTCGGAAGCATGTATCTAGGCCCGACCGAGGCCTGGTCGAGGCATCCTCGCCCGCAGGCGCGGGCGGCTTTGGAAGAAGCTCGCGACGCAGGCTGGTGGTTCGAGCATTCGGAGAGGGGTCATGCTTTCGGGCGTTTGAGATGCATGCCTCCGGAGCGTGACCCCGACGGCACGGCCTGCAAGGTGATGGTCCTCTCAACATCGGGCGCCGCGGACGGATCCGATACCGCGCGCGTCATCCGGGACGCGGTTCGCAAGTGCCCTCACGATCTGACGCCGCCGGTGCAACCGCCGACACCGGAAGCGGCCGCTCGGCGAGCCTCGGGCAAGCTCGCCCAGACGGCCGCCCTCGTCGAAGCGGCCGAACGCCTCGTCACGGCCCACAACTCGGCCGAGGAGGCCGGCGCGCTCCTCGAGGACGCCCTCAGGCAGCTCGATCAGGGGTGGGCGACTGATGAGCTCGAACGACGCATCGACGAGCTCGAACACGAGGCGGAAACCGAAGGCTACCGAGCTCAAGCCGCGGCCATACGCGCCGGAGCGGCCGATCCCTGGCCGCCGAAGGATGGCGCTCGTGAGCTGGTGAACCTCGCGCGCGACGTCCTCGATGAGACCCAGGAACTAATCGCGGCCGCCGAAGGGTCTGGAGTGGAAGCCAGGCTGGGGGCTGAACGCGACAGCCTGTCTACCAGGCTCGACAGGGTCTTAACCCTGCTCGGGTCTTGACCGAAGATACTGTTGGCATATGCAAACGCCTGTGCCATACTGACGCCACTCGAAAGTTCAGGTGAGGAGGAGCGAGCGATGAAGTTCCGCCTAAACATCGTCTTCTCGGGCGTGGATCTCGACGATGAGGACGTGTTCGAAGCCCTCGCTGAGCGGTCGGACATCCTGTGGCGTGCGCAGGCGGATGCTGCCTTTGCCACCGCGACGGTCGAAGCTCCCTCAGCGCTGAAAGCAGCCGACCTCGTGGCAGAGGCGGTCATCGAACGTGTTCCCTCCGCCCGCCCCATCCAGCTTGACGAGGACCTCGTTGCGATCCCAGACGTTGCCAGTCGAGTCGGCGTGACGCGTGAAGCAGTTCGAAACTGGGCGAACGGGACGCGGCATGCGAACTTCCCCCTTCCGCGCGGTGTCGTCGGCGATGGGATCAAGGTGTGGGCATGGGCGGATGTCAACAGCTGGCTTCGCGAGAACCTCAGCTTTGGCGATTCGGAGACGTTCCCTACGGCTCATGAAGCCGCGTTGATCAACGCGATGTTCGCTGGGGTGCGCGAGCGTCAATCCCTGACGACGCTCATGGCGGCCACGTGGAGCGTCGCGCGCAGGGTCTCCACGTCGACCGAGACGTTGGCAAAGACTCGGACCTCGGAGCCATCGCGCTGGGTCGAGACGACGCACAAGCGCACCACGCTGTCTGTACTAGACGCCGAAGGCGCCTATGTCGCCGCGTGATGCCGACAGCCCCCGGAACCAGACGCCCGAGCTGGAGAAACCAGCAACGCCCTCGCCTGAACTGCTCCTGAAAGCACAGGAACTGCTTTCGAACACCGAGCTGCTCGACGTTCGAGCTTGCTCGATCTCGGCGAACATCGACCTGAACTCCGCGCCTGGAACGCATGTCGCGTCCGTCAAGATGGACATAGGGCTGGCGTTCGCTGCCGAGGAGGGCGTCTACGGGAACCGGTTCGACTACAAGTTCGAACTGAAGGGTGATAACCCCGACAACGATGCGCTGGGGACGATCGAGTTCTCTCTGCTCCTCGACTATGGAGTGACCGAGGGCTTCACTCCCGACGTCGAGGCAGCTGAGTACGTCAGTGGAACAACCGGCTACTTCGCCGCGTATCCATACGTCCGCGAGCTGTTCCAATCCCTCGCGGTCCGCCTTCACCTCGATCCCATCGTCCTTGGCTTGGTGAAGCGTGGAGAACTCCGACCTGGGACGATCGCGGTTGCACGTGACCGCACGCTCGAACGCTAGGTCGCTTGTCATCGGGAGTGGGTTGCGACGGTCCGCCCGAGCTCACGCCGATCCTCTCACTTGCCCAAACTCCGCCACTGGCGCCTGTCGCATCTCTCCCCTCCCGTGGAAGACTGACGAACGCTCGGGAATAGGAGGTTAGGCGTTGAACGGCGACTTCACCACGGAGCGTTTCAACGTTCCGAAGCTCGAAGCGCTCGACCATCTGCGCGCGAAAGGCCTCACCATCGGCGTCCATTGGTGGGCTACCTCTCGGGCCACAAGAGTGCCTGCACGGCCGCGGACCGTGCCAGGAAAGGCGGCTGGCAAGACACTCGCGCCAACCCTGGTCGACTTCGACGTGGCGGTCCGCCAATCGGGACTTGTCTCTGCAAGCACGGCCAAGAAGATCCCTGGCGGGACCGGGCTCGCGGCCGCTTTGCCCCGGGCTTCCGCTCTGAACAGGGTGCTAGCAAACGAATTCCGAGACCTAGATGTCATCTTCGTGGACCCAGACACCGGAGTGAGTCCGCGATTCTCACCTGCGTACATAACTCCCGACGAGATTGCTCTGATCGTCGCCAGGCATCACGCGCTCGTGTACCACCACTACCGACAGGTCTCGAGGGGAACGGCGGCTGACCGCCTCCGTCAGGCCTTGGAGCGGTTTGACGATGTCTCCCTCTGGTCCCGCTCGGGAGCCGAGTGCCTCCTCGTCTGGGTTCCGCGTCAGCGCAGTCGCACAGCGAGGCGCTTTCGGCCACCAGGCCTTCACTGGGTGGAGGTGTAGGAGTCACCTGGCACGACCAGGTTGCTGGGTTGCGCGCCACCCAAAGGGAGAGCCGTACCGTGTCATACCTCCGATGTACGGTTCCGACATGCCACGAGCACGTCTCTTGATCCTAGGCCGCCACACCAGCCGATCCATGCGGCTGGTGGCCGCCTCGAGAAGGAGACGAGCAGATGGAAGAACACCTCCCCCCGGCCCAGGGCGAGCGCGGCTCTAGCGAAGCCTCTCGGTCCACGTACCGGCGGAGCTTGACTAGGCGCCGTCGCGTGCCCCGGGGGGTCAACCTCGATGTTCATGCTGTCGACGCCGGGTGAAGACTGAGCACTTTCCGCCGGTCGAAAACTGAGCAGTTCCGGGACTGACCGACGTTTTCGACCGACCCTCCGGACGAGACCCGACCGGAGGAGGGAAGGAGTGTTCTCAGTGCAGGACTGGGCCGAGGTCCACCGGCTTTACCACCGCGAGCACCTGTCCAAGTCCGCCATCGCCCGCCGTCTGGACATGACCCGCAACACGGTCATGAGGCTGCTCGCACGCTCCGAGCCGCCGTGCTATCAGCGCTCGCCGAAGGGCTCCATGCTCGATCCCTACCGCCAGGAGATCGCGGCGATGCTCGACCAAGACCCCGAGGTGCCGGCGACGGTGGTGCTCGAGCACCTGCGCAGGTTCGGCTACCCCGGCGGCATCACGATCCTGAAGGACCACCTGGCTCAGATCCGGCCGCAGTTCCTGGCGGCCCGGAGCTTCCAGCGCACCACCTACCTGCCCGGCGAGATCGCCCACGCCGATTGGTGGGAGCCCGGGCGCCAGGTCCCGGTCGGCAAGGGCGCGAGCCGCAAGCTCTACGCGCTCGTCACGACGCTGCCGCACTCGGCGGCCCACGCTGCTGTGTTCAGCCACTCGAAGACGCTCGCCGACGTCCGCCCGGCGTTCGTGGGCTGCTTCGAGCGCCTGGGCGGGATCCCCGAGGCCGTGGTCGTGGACAACGACCCCTCGATCATCGCTTCCGGCAAGGGACGCGCCGCGAAGCTCCACGACGAGGTCGCCGCGCTCTTCGGTCACCTCGGCGCGAAGGTCGTGGTGCTCGAGCCGCGACGCCCCGAGTCCAAGGGCCAGGTCGAGCGCACCAACGGCTATCTGGAGACCTCCTTCCTTCCGCTTCGAGAGTTCTCATCGCTGCAAGACGCCCAGGACCAGCACGACGACTGGGCCGCCGGAGTCGCCTGGCGTCGTCACCACCGTCGCGTGGGGGCCAGGGTCGCCGAGGCGTGGGCGGTGGAGCGGGGGTTCCTGCGAGCGCTGCCCCACTCGCTGCCGGACACCCGTTTGGAGGTACGGGTTTCCAAGGACGGGTTCTGCCGGGTCGGCTCCGCCGACTACTCCGTGCCGCCTGGGCTGTTTGGGCGGCGCGTGCAGGTGCGCCTTCAGCCGAGCACCCTCGTGATCACGCTCGATGGGACCGAGCTCGTCAGGCACCAGCGGAGCTTCGTCCCCGCCGACGTCGTGCTCCTACCCGCCCATGCCCGGGCGCTGCGCCTCGCTCGGGAGGCGAAGGCGGGCCTCCGACGAGGAGACGTGACGCTCCCGGAAGTGGATCTTGCTCGCTACGACGCGATCCTTGCCGGGTCCTTCCTCGACCCGGCTTCCGAAAACGCCTCTCAGGGCCTCTCAGCGGCCGGTTCTCCAGCGGAGGTGGCCCGGTGAGGCCCTCCTCCGACGTCGCCTACCTATCGCGAGCCCTGAAGGCCCCGAGGGTCCGCGAGGTCGCTTCGCGTCTTGCCGATCGCGCCCGCGAGGAGGGCTGGGACTACGAGGCCTACCTCGCGGCGGTGCTCGCCGAGGAGGTCTCAGGCCGCGAGAGCCACGGCGGAGAGAACCGGGTGAAGGCCGCGCACTTCCCGCAGACCAAGACGCTGGACGACTTCGACTTCAGCTTCCAGCGCTCGATCAAGCGGCAGACGGTGGCCCACCTCGCGCAGCTGGACTTCCTCGCCGAGCGCAAGAACGTGATCTTCCTGGGGCCGCCCGGCACCGGCAAGACCCACCTGTCGATCGCCCTCGGGGTCCAGGCCGCACGGCGAGGCCACCGGGTCGCCTTCGCCACCGCGCACGAATGGGTGCTCAAGCTTGGGACTGCCAAGCGAGCGGGAAAGCTCGAAGAAGAGCTCGAGCGGTTGGGACGGATCCCGCTGCTCGTGGTCGACGAGGTCGGCTACATCCCGTTCGACCCCGAGGCTGCGGCCCTGTTCTTCGCGCTCGTGTCCTCTCGCTATGAGCGGAGCTCTCTGATCGTGAGCTCCAACAAGACGTTCTCCGCGTGGGCGGAGATCTTCGGTGACCCGGTCGCCGTCGCCGCGATGGTCGACCGGCTGGTGCACCACGCGGAGATCGTGGTCCTACGAGGTGACAGCTACCGACTAAAGGGCAAGGGCAAGGATCTGATGGGGTCAGAGGGAGCTGCGTAGGTGGTTCATTTTCGGCCGGCGATTCCTGCTCCATTTTCGACCGGCGTTGACAGATCGAAAGCGACATTCTCCTCCCGCAATTGTGAGGTCGTCGGTTCTGCGCACCAATGATGAGGACCGCTGAAGAATCCCCGCCGCTGTCCTTCGCAGGTGCTGGAAGGCATTCGGGTCGACCGAAGCGACCCGCTACCGAACCCACAGCTGATCAAGCAGGGCGCTGCCCCATTGCGTGCTGTACTGGTAGTTGCCCACTCGCTCGGAGACGAACTCGATTCGGATCAGATTGAAGAGCCACATGTACGGGGCCTGGTCGACGATCTCGCGATCGATCTCCGCCCAGAGCTCGCCGGCCTCGGCCGGATCGTCGAGCTGCATCTGAGTCGCGCGTTCGATCATGGCATCGATCCGTGGGTCGCAGAACCCCGACGAAGGGTTTAGGGATGCGTCGCACGTGAACCGGTCTTTGATGAAGTTCGAGGCGGCGGGGTAATCCCCGCCCCATGCGCCGAGCGCCATCTGCCACTCATGGTGGGGCCTGTAGAAGTCTCTAGGCGGCCTTATGCTGCCGCGGTATCCGAGTTCGCCGAGCAGCTCGATCGCGTAGTCACCCAAGAGTGTCTGCTGAGCCTTTGAGAACAAGGCCGTGAACCAGGGCGCGATCTCGACCACGACCCGCATCCCGCGCGTGCCCGAACGACGGACGAGCCTTTGAGCCTTCTCCATGTCCGGACCAGTCCACGCCCCCTCCGGACCGGGGTCCGTTGTATACGGGCAGTAGGGCTTGTACCCGGGGAAGTTCGGCGGGAGTTGCTGGCATGTTGAGCGCGCCGCAGCTTCGCCGCCGAAGATCTGCACGACCCGGTCCCGATCCACCGCGTAGTTCATCGCCTGTCGCACGTCGACGCTATCGAAAGGTGGCGTTCCGGTATCGAGCACGCCGAACCACGTCACGGCATCCGGAGATGTCTGGACCTGCCCCGGGAACCTCACGAAGAGGTTCTCGAGCCGCTCCGGAGCATTTCGCGCATCGAACGCGAGATCAGCTTCTCCGGCGGCGACGGCCTCGATCTGTTCCTTCGCCTTCACCCCGAAGGTCCACTCGATCCGGTCCACGTACCCATTGGGCCGCGCCTGCGACCACTCACGGAAGAACGGGTTGCGGATCAGGGCGAGCCCTTTTCTCTTTCGCATCGGCGCCTCGAGCATGTAGGGGCCCGTGCCCGGGACGCCCGCCGCCACCTGTTCTTGATCCGGGACGGACGGCGGAACCGGGTACGCGAACGGCAGCGTCAGCTTGTAGAGGAACTCGGGGTCGGGGCGACGGAGTTGGAACGTGATCGTCCCGCCGGCGTCATCGGTGACGATGCCCTCGGAGAGGTCGCACGTTGCAGGCTCCTTCACGCAAGCCTTACCCCCGACGAGCCCGCTGTAGAGGAGCTCGTGTGCGCCAAGGTCCGGAAGTGGGAAACCCCGTTCGAGGGCATCGCGGAAGTCGGAGGGCGCGACGACCTCGCTGTTCGAATATCGGATCCCCGAGCGCAACTCGAAGGTGTACGTTCGACCACCGTCGGTCGGCGTCGGTACGGAGGTGGCTAGATCGGCGACGAGCCTGGCGTTGGTCCCACCGATCGGCTCGAAAGCGACCAGGCCGTCCCCGAGGAGGTGCAGCACGCGCCACGGGAGGACGTCGTAGGCGGCTCCCGGGTCGAGAGTTGTGGGCGGTTCGAGCGAGACCAATCGCAGCGTCCCTCCTCGATGCGAGGTCGCCGTCCCGCGGACCGAGACCCAGAGGGCGCCGTTCAAGCCCGTGAGTCCCTGCGGGACACTGCCGATCACCGTCGGACTGTCCGACGTATGACCCGGTTCGATCTGCGAGAGGGTTCCGTCCCATTCGTTGGCCACCCACACGCTTCCTTGCACCACCGCGATTCCAGACGGGCCGTCCCCCACCCCGATCGTGTCCACGACCGAGTTGGTGTCTGGGTTGATTTCCGAGACCGTGTCGTCAAGGGTGTTCACGACCCACACGGCGTCAGCACTCACCGCGAGCGACCCCGGCGCGTTGCCCACCCCGATCGGCGCTGTCACGTCGTTCGTCGTGGGGTCGATCCGCACCACCTGGTTGGAGCCGGCCAGCGCCACCCACACACTGTCGAACCCGACCGCGATCCCGCGCGGGTCGAGCCCGACCGGGATGTCCTCGACGACCTTGTTTGTGTCGGGGTCGATGCGCGAGATCGTGCCGTCGAACCGGTTGGTCACCCACACGGCCTCCTCGCCGATGGCGATGCCTGCCGGGCCATTCCCGACCTCGATCGGTTCCCCAACCACTTCGTTCGTCTGGGGGCTGATGCGAGAGACGGACTTCCCGCCGCTGTTCACGACCCACGCGGCGTCGAACCCGACAGCGATCCCGGTCGGGTTCTCTCCCACCTGGATCGAGTCGCGGATCTGCTGTTCGACCGGATCGATCCGCGTGACGGTACCGACGTCGGGGTTGGTCACCCAGAGGGCCTCAGTCGATCCGGCTACCGACCCCGGGCTCTCCTCCAGCCCGACCGTCGCGGTGACCTCGCCTGATTCCGGGTCCAGGACGCCGACCGAGTTCGGCTCGATCTCTGTGCTGCCCCCAGCCCTGCGAGCTACCAAGGGGATGGCGACCAACGCGGCGACCACGGCGAACGCGACCACCGCCGCAACCGCCTTCCACCGTGTTCGACGTGGACGCGCGATCGACCGGACGAACGGGGCGATCGCCAGGGCGTCGTCCCGCTCTTCGGAGCGCACCGCGACCACGTGCACCGGCTTCTCGAGCCCCTTCAGGGCTGCCTCGCCACGCTCGGTGAATCGCACGCCGTCGACCCGAAGGGCGAGATGCACGATCTCCCGGCTCGCGAGTACCTCGCCGGCGCGAGCAAGCGAGCAGAGCCGTGCCGCGACGTTCAGGGCGCCACCTCGGTAGCCACCCTCGACCGCCACCGCCTCGCCGGCGTCCAGCCCGATCCCAACCGTCAGCGGAAGGGAGGGATCGGCGAGAGTCTCCTCGACGAAGCGATGCTGTAGAGCCACCGCCCCACGGATCGCCGAGCGGGGTGACCCGAAGACGACCAGTGCCTCGTCACCGCGCAGCTCGAGCACGCGCCCTCGGTGCGCCTCGACCACGGCACCGGTCACCTGGGCGAACCGGCCGGCGAGGCGACCAGCCTCCTCGTCCCCCCGCTCCTGCGTGAAGGCCGTGTACCCGCGGACGTCGGCGATCAAGAACGCGTGGACGTCCGCGTCTCGGCTGGTGTCCGTCTGGGATCCAGGACCGCTCGACGGCTCGCCCACCGACGACGACACGTCATCTCGAGGGCCATCCACGCGCCGAGTATGGACTCAGTCGGCTCGAGCGGGAAGCGATGCTGCTTCCGCCCACGAGAAGGAGATCG
>Ga0210378_10001305_pt1 | contig 13007 bp, 15 predicted proteins | sample PLM1_60_b1redo_FD_155465 | JGI IMG/M metagenome (GOLD analysis project Ga0210378, IMG submission 155465) | Groundwater sediment microbial communities from an aquifer in East River, Colorado, USA - PLM1_60_b1 redo | ecosystem: Environmental > Terrestrial > Soil > Riparian zone | place: USA: East...
GCGGCCTCGTGCCCGCTACCTCGTCGGCAGAGACGCGCGGATCCGGGCCGGCATCGAGCGCCTCCCGGCCCGGGCACGCGACAGGCTCTACGAGCGGCTGTTGCTAGGCGACTAGACGCGAGGCACGGATTTCAGGGACGATTCCCAGGCGAGCGACCCAGGAGGAACGAATGCAGGGCCTGATGATGGACGACTACCAGCTGACGCTGCCCCCGATCCTGAGACGTGTGGAGACGTTCTTCGGCGATCAGGAGGTCGTCACCCGGCTACCCGACAAGAGCTTCCACCGCTACACGTATCGGGACATGGCTCGGCGGGCCAAGCAGCTCGCCGTCGCCCTGAGGAAGCTGGGCCTCGAGCCCGGCGATCGGGTCGCCACTCTGTGCTGGAACCACTACCAGCACCTCGAGGCATACTTCGGGATCCCCTGCGCCGGCCTGGTCCTGCACACGCTCAACCTGCGCCTGCACCCGAGCGACCTCGCCTACGTCGCCGATCACGCACACGACAAGGCCGTGATCGTCGACCAGAGCCTGCTGCCGCTCCTCGATCAGTTCAAGGAGCAGACGAAGATCGAGCACGTGATCGTCGTCGAGGACGGCTACGAGGAGCTGCTCGAGTCGGCGAGCGCCGACGAGTGGGAGGACCCCCAGCTGGACGAGCGCGCCGCCGCCGCGATGTGCTTCACGAGCGGAACGACTGGTCGCTGCAAGGGCGTCGTCTACTCGCATCGCTCGACGATCCTGCACGCGCTCGGCGTCGCGTCCACTTCGCCGCTCGGGCTCCGCGTCGCCCACGGCGACACGCTGCTGCCGGTCGTCCCGATGTTCCACGCGAACGCCTGGGGTTACCCCTACCTCGCCGCCATGATCGGCACGAAGCTCGTTTTCCCCGGCCCCCATCTGGATCCTGAGAGCCTGCTCGAAGACTTCGTCCAGGAGCAGGTCACCTGGACGGCCGGCGTCCCTACGATCTGGCTCGGGATGCTGCAGATGCTCGACGCGAACCCGGGCAAGTGGGATCTCTCGCACATGCAGGGCATGCTCGTCGGCGGCTCGGCCGTGCCGCGCGCGATGATCGCGGCGTACAAGGAGAGGCACGGGCTCAGCGTCGTGCAGGGCTGGGGGATGACCGAGACGTCGCCCGTTGCGTCGGTGAGCGACTTCATCGGCGACATCGCCCAGGCCGATCAGGACACGCAGTTCGACTATCTCGCGATGGCGGGCATCCCGCTGCCGTTCGTCGAGGTGCGCGTCCGCGCCGGCGAGGAGGAGGTTCCGTGGGACGCCGAGTCGATGGGCGAGCTCGAGGTGCGCGGCCCGTGGGTCGCCTCGGGCTACTTCGAGGACGACACCCAGGCCGACCGCTGGACGGACGACGGTTGGTTCAAGACCGGCGACATCGTCTCCATGCACCCGCGCGGCTTCATTCAGATCAAGGACCGCTCGAAGGACGTGATCAAGTCCGGCGGGGAGTGGATCTCGTCCGTCGAAGTCGAGAACGCGCTGATGGCTCATCCCGCTGTGGCCGAGGCGGCCGTGATCGCGATCCCGGACGAGAAGTGGGCCGAGCGGCCGCTGGCGGTCGTCGTGCTGAAGGAGGGCCAGTCCGCCACGGACGAGCAGCTGCGAGAGCACCTCGCGCCGAAGTTCGCGAAGTGGTGGCTCCCCGACCGCTTCGAGTTCGTGGACGAGATCCCAAAGACGTCGGTCGGCAAGTTCAAGAAGACGGCGCTGCGGGAGGAGTTCGCGCAGGACACCGTCGAGGCCTAGTGCGGGCGGTCGTCCTCCGCGAGCCGGGCGGCCCGGAGCAGCTCGAGCTCGCAGAGCTGCCCGACCCCGAGCCGGGCGAGGGGCAGGCGCTCGTGCGCGTACGAGCGGCGGGCGTCAACTTCGCCGACGTGCTCATCCGGCAGGGGCGGTACCCGCAGGCGCCTTCCTTGCCGACGGTGCTCGGCCACGAGGTTGCAGGTGAGGTGGACGGTCGCCGTGTGATGACGGCCTCGGGCTCGACCGGGTACTCGGAGCTCACGACCGCGGACGAGAGCTGGCTCTTTCCGCTGCCCGAGTCGGCCTCGTTCGAGGAGGGCGCGTCGTTTCTGACCACCTTCCTGACGGCCTGGATCCCGCTACAGCGGGCGCAGGTCGGGCCGGGCGCCACCGTGCTCGTCCACGCAGCGGCCGGCGGGGTCGGTTCGGCCGGCGTGCAGCTCGCGAAATACCTCGGCGCGACCGTCATCGCCACGGCGAGCTCCGAGGAGAAGCGGCAGGCTGCACTCGAGCTCGGCGCCGACGAAGCGTACGCCTACGACGAGTTCGCGGATCGCGTGCACGCCGACGTCGTGCTGGACGCCGTCGGCGGCGAGGTCTTCAAGCAGAGCATCGGAGTCCTCAACCCGCTTGGCACGATCGTTGGGATCGGGTTCGCCGGCGGCTGGTGGGATCCGCTCGACACCGCCCTCATGGTGGGCCGCAACGTTGCGCTCCAGGGCTTCTATCTGGGGCGGCTGATCAAGCTCAGGCCGGAGGTCGTGCGGAACGCGACCGTGGAGTTGACGGCCCTGTGGGAGGAGGGCGCCGTCAAGCCGCTCGTCGGGGCGACCTTCCCGCTCGCGGACGCGCCCGCTGCCCACCGGTTGATCGAGGAGCGCAAGAGCGTCGGCAAGGTCGTCCTTGTTCCCTGAGACCGCGCTCGTCACCGGCGGAGCCTCGGGGATCGGGGCCGCGATCGTCGAGCGGCTCGAGGAGGACGGGGCGGCGGTGCGGGTGCTCGACCTGGCCGACGGCTTCGACGTCTCCGATGCCTCGGCGTGGGAGGCCGTCGAGCCCGTCCAGCTCGCGTGCCTCAATGCGGGTGTCCTGACCGGGAACGAAGACATTCGCGAGCTGTCGGATGCGGCCTACCGGCGCGCCGTCAGCACCAATGCCGACGGAGTCGTCTTCGGCCTCAGGCGGATGGCGCGCGTCATGGAGGAGGGGAGCGCGATCGTCGTGACCGCGTCGCTCGCCGGGCTGACCACGATGTACACCGACCCGATCTACGCCGCGACGAAGAGCTTTGTGGTCGGACTCGTCCGGTCGGCCGCGTTCCAGCTCACCGAGCGTGGGATCACGATCAACGCCGTCTGCCCAGCGGTTGTCGACACGCCGATGGTCGGAGACCTGCGCGACCGCATCCTGGGCGCTGGGATCGACCTGCTGACCGCGGAGGAGATCGCGGACGTCGTGGTCATGGCGGCCCGCGACGGCTCAACCGGCCAAGCTTGGACGTGCCTCCCCGGTCGGCCGCCCGAGAAGCACGAGTTTCCCCGCTTCTTCGAGTCGGCATGAGTGAAAGCGAAGGCCCGTGGGAGGAGCTGCGGCCAGGTGGCCCGCACGTCTGGCGCACGCTGGGCTACCGGCGCACGGCCTCCGAGCCGGGCCGCATGGAGATCGAATGGGACGCCACTGAGGACTACACGTTCCCGGACGGTGACAGCTCGATCGTCCACGGCGGCCTGGTGGGAACGGTGCTCGACACCGCGATGGGCTGCGCGTGCGCAGCGCCCGCTGCACCCAGGTCATCAGAACCGGGAGCAAGTAACACAGTGTTACTTGGGACGAAAGGTTCAGATTCGCCACACTCGCTGAGGCCGATTCGAGCGACAGTGACGCCGTGGTCACCATTGCGCCTCGCATCTCAAGGCGGCTCATCGAGGAGCTCGTTCAGCTCGACGACGAGCGGGTCCCGATCGCCGAGACCTATCGGCGGGTAGCCGCGGAGGCGGACCGGCTGGGACTGACACGACCTAGCTACCAGCGCATGCGCGTGCTGGTCCACCAGTCGCGACAACTGCGCCGCGGTCCGACTACGGCGAGCGTTCTGTTGGACGTCGCGACGAGGGTTCGCCCACCCGAAGCGTTTCTCGAGCACATCTCAGGCGTCGGCGTCCCCGAGGTGCCGAGAAGCAAGTAACACAGTGTTACTTGGGTTCCGAGGGGTCGGCGATTTTGACGAGAGCCTTGCCGCGATTCTCGCCGTTCAGCATCCCGATGAAGGCCTTTGGCGTGTTCTCCAGGCCCTCGGTGACGTGCTCGCTCCAGCGAACCTTTCCCTCGGCCACCCAGCGTGCCATCTGCACCGCAGCCTCCTCGAAGCGGTGGGCATAGTCGGTGACCAGGAAGCCCTCCATGCGCGCTCGGTAAACGATCAGTGCCCCGGGATGGAAGGTGGGCTCGGGCCGGTCGAGGTTGTACTGCGAGACCTGGCCGCAGATGACGATCCGTGCGCCGACGTTCAGGCGTGACAGGACGGCCTGCGAGACGGCACCGCCGACATTGTCGAAGTACACGTCCACGCCGTCCGGGCACGCCTCCTTCAGCGCCGACCGCAGATCGTTGCCCTTGTAGTCGATCCCGACGTCGTAGCCGTGGAGCTTGCACTCCTTGCACTTCTCCGGCCCGCCCGCGATCCCGACGGTGTGGCAGCCGCCGATCTTCGCGAGCTGGCCCACGATATGTCCCACCGCGCCCGCGGCACCCGAGACGACGACCGTGTCGCCGGGCTTGGGCCGGCCCACCTCCAGCAAGCCGAAGTAGGCCGTGAAGCCGGTCGCGCCAACGGCGTGGAGCGCGAGCGTCGGCGGATCGAGAAATTCCGGGACGCGCCGCAGGGCACCGCCGCGCGCGATCGCGTACTCCTGCCAGCCGAGCTGCCCCACCACGAGGTCGCCCGGCGAGAAGCGCGGATCCTCGCTCTTAACGACTTCACCAAGCGTCTGCGAGGTGATCACGTCGCCGACCTCGAGCCCGCGCGCGTACGAGCGCGCATCGCTCATGCGGCTCCGTTGGTACGGGTCGACCGACAGCCACAGCGACCGTACGAGCACCTCGCCCGGACCGGGCTCGCCGACCTCGACCTCGTCGAACGCGAAATCGGCCTCGGTCGGGAAGCCGACTGGGCGTGAAGCCATCGTCACGCGACGATTCTGCGTGCCTACTTGAACTGCCACGAGCCTCCTCCCTCGAACTCCTTCAGGATTCGCCGGCTCACGACCATGCGATGGACCTCGTCGGGGCCGTCGTAGATGCGGCCGCCACGCGCATGAATCGCCATCGTGGCCAACGGTGTCCGGTCGGTCAGACCGAGCGCGCCGTGCACCTGGATCGCCCGGTCGATCACGTCGTTCAGGACGCGCGCGGCAAAGAACTTGATCAGCGAGATCTCGACGCGAGCCTCGTCGCCGGCGTCGATCTTGTGCGCCGCGTCCAGCGTCATCAGCCGGCAGGCCTGGATCTCGGCCGCCGAGTCTGCGATCCAGTTCTGCACGGTCTGCTTCTCCGCGAGCGGCCCGCCGAACGCCTCGCGCTCGAGTGACCGCCGGCAGAGCAGCTCGAAGGCGCGCTGCATCTGGCCGAGCCAGCGCATGACGTGGTGGATGCGGCCCGGACCGAGCCGCTTCTGCGCGATCCGGAAGCCGTCGCCGACCTCCCCGAGCGTGTTCTCGACCGGCACGCTCACGCCGTCGTAGTCGACCTCGCAGTGCGTCGTCCAGCCGTGGCCGCGGTGGCCGAAGATCGGCACCGGGCGGATCTCGATCCCGGGTGCGTCGGCCGGGACGATGATCTGCGTCGCCCGGCGGTGCGGCTCGGCGTCCGGATCGGTAACCGCCATCACGATCCCGAAGCCCGCTCCCTCGGCACCCGACGAGAACCACTTGCGCCCATCGATCACCCACTCGTCACCCTCGCGGACTGCGCGCGTCTTCAGCCCCGTCGGATCGGAGCCGGAGACGTCAGGCTCAGTCATCGAGAAGAACGAACGCAGCTCCCCGGCCACGAGCGGCCGCAGCCACCGATCCTTCTGCTCCGGGGTCCCGAACAGATGCAGGATCTCGCCGTTCCCCGCGTCCGGGGCCTGGCAGCCGAACACGAGCTGGGCCCAGACGCTCCGGCCGATCTCCTCGTTGAGGTACGCGTAGGCAAGGAATCCTTGCCCGGTCCCGCCGGCTTCGGGCGGGAGGTGCGGCGCCCAGAGGCCGGCGTCGCGCGCGGCGGCGCGCAGCTCGATCATCACCCGGTGCGACGGATCGTCCTCCCGGTCGAACTCGGCCTCGACGGGGTAGAGGTGCTCCTCCATGAAGGCGCGGTAGCGGTCGCGCAGGTCGTCCAGGCCAGGCGGTGGAGCTAGTTCGGTGACCGCCACGGGGTTAGCATCGCACGCCGTGCGCCTCGGCTTCTACATGGGCTACGCCCCACCCGGCACCAACCCCACCGAGCTGATCGCGCTCGCGCAGGAGGCCGAGCGGCTCGGTTACGACTCCGCCTGGGCCGCCGAGGCGTGGGGGACCGATGCCGTGACCGTCCTCGCGTGGCTCGCCGCGACGACGTCGACGATCAAGATCGGCTCGGCGATCCTCCAGATGCCCGCCCGCACCCCCGCCAATACGGCCATGACCGCGGCGACGCTCGACCTGATGTCGGGAGGCCGCTTCCTCCTCGGGCTCGGCACCTCGGGCCCGCAGGTGGTCGAGGGCTGGCACGGAGAGTCGTGGGGCAAGCCGCTCGCGAAGACACGCGAGTACGTCGAGGTGGTGCGGGCCGCGCTACGCCGCGAACGGCTCGAGTTCGAGGGCGAGCACTACAACGTCCCCTACCGAGGCCCGGACGCCACCGGGCTGGCCAAGCCGCTGAAGCTGATGGTCCGCCCGCCTCGCGCCGAGATCCCGATCTACCTAGCGTCGCTGCGGAGGCGGTCGGTCCAGCTGGCAACGGAGATCGCAGACGGCTGGTTGCCGATCTTCTTCTCGCCCGAGCGGGCGCGCCAGACCTTCCCCGTCCCATTCGAGCGGAACGGGCTCGACATCGCGCCGGCCGTCCCGGCGGTGCTGTCCGACGACGTCGAGACCGCGCGTGACGCGCTCAAGCCGTACTACGCGCTGTACGTTGGCGGCATGGGCGCGCGCGGCAAGAACTTCTACAACGAGCTCGCCTGCGAGTACGGCTTCGAGGAGGCGGCGCAGCGGATCCAGGAGCTCTTCCTCGACGGGAAGCAGCGCGACGCGGCGGCGGCGGTTCCGGACGAGCTCGTGGACGAGCTGGCGCTGGTCGGCCCGCGCGAGCGGATTGCGGAGCGGCTCGAGGCCTGGGAGGAGTCGGGCGCGACCACGATGCTCGTCTCGACGCGAGATGCTGCTTCGCTGCGGGCGGTCGCGGAGCTGAGCCTGTGACGAAGCTCTTCGACCTGGGCGGCAAGACGGCGATCGTGACCGGCGGCGGCAGCGGGATCGGCCGCCAGATGGCGCAGGGGCTCGCCGAGGCCGGCGCGAATCTCGTCCTCTGCGCGCGCAAGGCCGAGCGCTGCGAGCAGGCGGCCTCCGAGCTCGAGCAGCTCGGCGTCCGCGCCATCGGCCTGGGCTGCGACGTCCGCGATCCCGATCAGGTTCAGGAGGTCGTCCGCAGAGCGGTGGAGGAGCTCGGCGGGGTGGACGTGCTCGTGAACAACGCCGGCACCGTCTGGGGCGCGAGCCCCGAGGACATGCCGCTCGAGGGCTGGCAGAAGGTGATCGACGTCAACCTGACGGGCGTCTTCCTCTTCTCGCAGGCCGCAGGACGCGTGATGATTGAGCGCGGCGGCGGCGTGATCGTGAACATCGCCTCGGTCGCCGGCCTCCAGGGCGGGCCGCCCGAGATCATGAACACGATCCCCTACAACGCCAGCAAGGGCGGCGTGATCGCGTTCACCCGCGACCTGGCCTGCAAGTGGGCGCAGCACGGAATCCGGGTCAACTCGATCGCCCCCGGCTGGTTCCCGTCGGACATGTCCGGCTATGTCCTCGAACGCCACGCCGAGCGGCTCAAGCAGCACATCCCGCTCGGCCGTTTCGGCGGGCCGCATGACCTGGAAGGAGTAGTCGTGTTCCTCGCTTCGGATGCCTCCGCCTACGTGACGGGTCACACACTCGTGGTGGACGGAGGCGAATCGGCCTGGTAGCCGACGTCCCCTGGGCGGCCGAGCTCGAGGAGCGGCTCGGACGGGGCGTCGAGTCGATGCATCTGCTTGCCGGCGGCGCTTCCAAGGAGGCGTGGTCGGTGGATGCGGAGGGCTCGGCGCTGCTGGTGCGCCGCGCGTCGCGCGGGGTGATCCACGCCGCGACGCTCTCGCTCGAGGACGAGTTTCACGTGCTCGAAGCCGCCGCCGAGGCCGGCGTGAAGGTGCCGCGGCCGGTCGCCTATCTCGGGGAGCTGGGCGGGCGCGAGGCCTTCGCGATGGAGCGCGTCGAGGGCGAGACGATCGGCAGGCGCATCGCCCGCAACCCGCCGCCGGGACTGGATGTCCAGCTCGCAGATGAGCTCGCCAAGATCCACGCGATCCCGCCGGAGCGGCTGCCGTTCCTGGGGAGCGGCGACATCCTAGAGCGGTTCGAGGGCGAGCTCGACTCGGTCGGCGAGCCGCACCCTGCGATCGAGTACGGCCTCTGGTGGCTGCGCGAGCACCGGCCGCCGCCGCTCGCGGACGTGGTCACGCACGGCGACTTTCGGATCGGCAACGTCGTCGTCTCGGAAGGTGGCCTCGAGTACCTGCTCGACTGGGAGTTCGCGCACCTCTCCGACCCGCGGGAGGATCTCGCCTGGCCGCTCGTCCGTGCCTGGCGGTTCGGGGCCGACGACCGCCGGCTTGGAGGCGTCGGTGAGGTCGCGCCGTACCTCGAGCGCTACGCGGAGCGCACCGGGCGAGCCGTCGCCGAGGAGGAGCTCTACTGGTGGGAGGTGCTCGGTAACGTCAAGTGGGCGACCGGCTGCCTCACGCAGTGCCGCCGCCACCTGAACGGGCTCGACCGCAGCGTCGAGTACGCGGTGCTGGGCCGGATGGCCGCCGAGATGGAGTACGAGCTGCTCGACCTGATCGAGAGCCGATGAGCGACCGGCCGACCGCACTCGAGCTGCTCGAGGCCGTCGAGGAGTTCCTTTCTTCCGAGATGCTCGCGACAGTCGACGACCAGCGGATGAAGTTCCGCACGCTCGTGGCGATCAACGCGCTGGGGATCGCTCGCCGCGAGCTGGCAGCGGATGAGCCGGGTTTGGGCGAGGACGAGATCCGCGAGCTGGCCCGCAGGATCCGGGCCGGCGACGTCCCCGCCGACGCACACGCGGTCCTGAAGGAGCACGTTGCGGCCAAGCTCCGCATCTCCAACCCGCAGTACCTCGAGCGCTACGAGTGACCCGCCGCCGGATCTACTTGATGCGCCACGGCCAGGTCGCCTATTTCGAGGACGGCCGGCCGCTTAGGCCGGAGCTCGTGCCGCTGACGGCGGAGGGACGCGAGCAGGCCGCCGCCGCCGCGAGGCTGCTCGACGGGATCGCGTTCGACCGCGTGGTGACGAGCGGCCTGCCTCGAACGATCGAAACGGCCCGCATCGTGGCGCCGTCGGCCGAGCTCGAGTCGTGGCCGGAGCTGCGCGAGATCGAGTCCGGCCGCCTCGACGAGATCCCCGAGGACGCGCTCGAGGCCACCTTCGTCGGGGCCTGGCGGGACGTCGTTCCCGAGGACACGCAATTCCTCGGCGGCGAGACGATCCGCTCGCTGCTCGACCGCGTGCTCCCCGCCGTCGACCGGCTCATAGCCGACCCCGAGTGGGACGTGCTCCTCGCAGTCCTGCACGGCGGCGTGAACCGAGCGATCCTCTCGCACGCGCTGACGGGCGGCCGCGCGCTCCTCGGCAACCTCGAGCAGTCGCCCGCGTGCATCAACGTCCTCGATGTCGGCGACGACTGGGTCGTCAGAGGTGTCAACCACACGCCGTACGATCCGGCCCACCTCCGCAACCGTCTGCGGACGATGGAGGAGCTCTGGGCGGAGTTCAGACCCTGAGGCTCTCGAGGCGCTCGCGCACTGCGCGGCGCGCCTCGGCGAAGACCTGCTCGTCGCGGAACATCTGATACTGGGCGTTGGCCGCCTGGGCGAAGGAGTCGAGCTGGAACGCGATCTCGCGGGCGCTCAGGGACTGGTCGAGCTCGCCCGCTTCCTGGGCCTGCTCGACTGCGTGCTCGAGGTACGAGAGCCACGTCCCGACCATCTCCACGATCCGGTCGCGCACCGGCCCCGGCCTGTTGTTGAACTCGAATGACGTTGCCGCGAAGAAGCAGCCGCCGGGGAAGACCTGCTGCTCGGCGTAGTCCAGCATGCTGTCGCAGAGCGCCCAGACGCGGGCGACCCCCTTCGGCGCCTCGCGTGCCGGCGCGATCACCTCCGCGACGAAGAGCGACGCGGCGTGATCGACCGTAGCCAGCTGGAGGTCCTCCTTGGAGCCGAAGTGAGCGAAGAGGCCGCTTTTGCTCATCTCGGTCGCGTCGGCGAGCCGGCCGATCGAGAGGGGCTCGAGGCCCTCCTCAGTCGCCAAGGCCGCTGCCACGTCGAGGATGGCCTGTCGTGTGCGTTCGCCTTTCGTCTTGAGCACGGCCGTTCTATTCTATACGAATCGGATCCGACAATCCACTTACTGCATTTGACAAAAACGTACGACCGTTCTATTCTACCGCCCATGGAGCATGATCACCTCACAGTCTTCGTCCGGGACTACTACGCGAGCAAGCCCTTCTACGAGGAGGTGCTCGCGCCGCTCGGCCTCGTCACCCTCCTCGACTGGCCGGACAACCGACGCGCCTACTTCGGGAGGCCGGGGGAGCCGAGCTCGCTCTGGCTCGTCGAGTCCGAGCTGGCCGGCGGCCTGGAGATCGCCCTGCCGGCCGGCGATCCTGGCGCCGTGCACTCCTTCTACGGCACGGCGATTGCGGCCGGAGCCCGCGCCGAGTGGGAACCGGGAGACCGCCCCGAGCACTACTCGGCTCGCGTCCTCGACTTCGACGACAACGCGCTCGAAGTCGTGTTCCGCGGCGAGTCCGCGGCACTCCAGGCACCCGCAGCCGCGTAACCTCTCCCGGCGTGGAGAACCTCGCGGACATCGTCCCACTGGCGGGCACTCTGGGCATCGAGGTCTCGAAGGCCGGGCCCGGCGAAGTGTTGGGACGGATGGACTGGGCAGCCGAGCGCTGCACCGCCGCCGGAGTACTGCACGGAGGCGCGTTGATGGCCCTCGCCGACACGCTGGGCGGCGTCTGCGCCTTCCTCAACCTTCCGGACGGCGCGGCGACGACGGCGACGATCGAGTCGAAGACGAACTTCTTCCGCGCGGTTCGCAATGGTCACGTCGACGGTGTGACGCGGCCGCTCCACGTCGGCCGCAGCTTCATCGTCGTCCAGACCGACCTGCTGGACGCCGAACAGCGCCGCGTCGCTCAGGTTACGCAGACACAGGCAGTGCTCAGCTAGCTGGTCCGGCGCCACGGGCGCCGGAGTCGCGGAAAGTGCTGCGCACTTTCCGCGACTAAGAGCACAATCATCGAAGTGCCTACGCTTATGACCTTCGTGTAGTTGGACCTGAAGCCCGTCCGGCGTTTTGATCAGTCAGCCAGCCTCTCGACCTGGCCATCGTCGCTCACTGCGTAGACGTCGATCCGCAGAACGTCGCGGACTCGTCTCGGCACCCGGAGGGCGGCCGCTTCCGCACCGGTCGGGATCACGACCGCAAACCTCGTGTTGGGGTCGCCGACTTCCTCGGCAGGCATTCGCCTTAGCAGCTGGCCGCATAGCGTGTCCAGTCCCGCCCCCGGGCGGCTGTTCGTTCGGCCCTTGACCTCGGCGTAGATGGTTTCGTTGCCTCGGTGGGCCACCACGTCCACGAACTCTGTCTCGGTTTCCGTTTCCCATCCTTGAGCCTCAAGCCACTGTCGGAAGGCCGGCACGACTACATCGCGCTCGTGCCACTCGACTTCAGGCCCCCAGGTACGCCATGCGCGAAAATCTACCCAGCGTAGGATTGCGCCGTGCCGTTCACGCTCAGGAACATCAAGGAGGATCTGGAAGACCTCGGCTCTAGGTTCGACGGCGCGCCGGACCTGGAGTTCCGCTCGGCGACCGAGGCGCTCGAGCTCGAGAAATCCGGCCTGAGCTACCAGCGCGTCCCGCCCGGCTATCGCTTTCCGTACGGCCACACGCACAAGAAGCAAGAGGAGGTGTACGTGGTCCTGCGCGGGAGCGGGCGGATGAAGGTCGACGACGAGATCGTCGAGCTCAAGGAATGGGACGCGGTGCGCGTCCCGCCCGGTACGTGGCGAGGCTACGAGGCCGGGCCGGAGGGCCTCGAGATCCTCGTCATCGGCGCGCCCAATCTCGGCGAGGCTCCGCGCGAAGACGTCGATGGCCAGCGCGACTGGTGGGCTGACTAGTAGAGCTGTCCGGAAGTTTTGATCGTTAGGCCGCAGCGCTCTGCCCTTAACGCACAGCCAAGCGCTCTGCCCTTAACGCACAGCCAGAAAAAAAGAGCAGCTCGGCAACAACTAGAGAACGCGAGCCGCTTGGCAGGCCGCTCGCCGAACCGTGGAGCCTGGCCTAGAGAGCGCGACCCCCGGGGGCCCCAATTCGGAGCTGGGATCAGTAACGGCCGTCGCCAGGCTCTCAGCTAGCTACTGAGCCAGCCTGCGATCCGCGCCCCGAGCTCTTCGCCTTTATCCTCCTGGAGGAAGTGCCCCGCACCCGCGAGCGGCTCGGCGAGCTCCGCGCCGGGGATCAGCTCCGCGAAACGCTCGCCGACCCGTGGCGAGAAGATCGGGTCGGAGTCGCTGAAGATCACGAGCGCCGGTTTCCGCCAGTTGCGAAGAGCCTCGCGGACTCGGAGCATCGTTGCCGCCGCGGGGTGCTCCGGCTCGGTGGGGACGAGCTCGGGAAACATCACCAGCGCAGTCTTCGCAGCGGGAACCGGGTACGGCGCGTCGTAGCCGGCGACGACCCCGTCGGAGAGCTCGGTCACGCAAGTGATCCGCACGAGCTGACCCGGTCGCAGCTCCGTCCCCACCCGGCGGACGAAGGCCCGGAAGCGAAGCCACTCGTCCGAGGGCGGCCGCCCCGCGTAGAGGCCGGTGTTCGTGATCACGAGTCGGGCCACGCGCTCGGGCCGCTCGGCGGCGAGGCGG
>Ga0210378_10001308_pt1 | contig 12987 bp, 14 predicted proteins | sample PLM1_60_b1redo_FD_155465 | JGI IMG/M metagenome (GOLD analysis project Ga0210378, IMG submission 155465) | Groundwater sediment microbial communities from an aquifer in East River, Colorado, USA - PLM1_60_b1 redo | ecosystem: Environmental > Terrestrial > Soil > Riparian zone | place: USA: East...
AGCCCAGGATCGCGCGCAGGTCGGCCAGGAAGAACACGACGAAGCTCGCATCGGCGGGCAGGTCCTGCTCGAGGCCGAGGTAGCCGGCCTCCTCCCGGAAGCGGCCCTCCTTCAGCAGCTCTAGCTCGAACGGGCGGTGCAGCACGTATGCGCCCGGAGCGAGGTCCTCCACGGCATGGACGATCAGGTACGCATGGTTGAGGAGCGGTATCGGCGGCCCGACCGCCGAGGCGCCCAGCGTGCCCAGGAAATCCGCCGGAATGCCGCGCATCGCTCCACCAAGCGCGGCCGAGAGCTGCGGCAGGCTCCAGGCGGCGCCCCGCTCGAAGCGTCGGGTCGATCCGCGGCGCAGCACCACCTCCTCGAACGTGCCGTCAGCGATTTCGCCTGTCTCGGCTGGCAACGGGATGACAGGCCCGCGGCGTTCGGCGGCCGCCGACGCCTTGGTGGCCAGGTCCCGCGCGGCCGTGCGCCAGCTCGCCACCTCTTCCGGCGCCGCCCGCGCGGAGGCCACATGCAGCTCGCGCATGATCGGGTAGTCGACCTCGGTGCGCGAGAGCGGCAGCGTCCGCAAGTCGAGCCGCTCGAGCGGCGGGACCGGCGGCGGGGCGTTGCTCACGTGTCCGACCGGTGCCATGGAAAACGACACCTCGCGCTCGACGTCGAGTCCGAGCAGCTCGTTCACCGTCTCGTCCACGAACCCACACACGACGCCGGCGGGCAGGCCGAGGGCAGTGCCTGCCGCCAGCAGGTTGGCGAGGATCGTCCCGTTGTCCCACCCGAAGTGCCGATACGTGCGGGCGCCGTACTTCCAAGCGTTCCGCCAGTAGGTGCCGGTGCAGATGATGGTCACGGGAGCGTGCCGCACGGTCGGCTCGTTGCCCGTCGCCTCCGCCAGCGTCCGCCGGAAATCGCCGCGGCGCAGCTCGCGCAGCGCGAAGTCGGCGGGGCCGAAGTGATACACGCCCGCCGCCAGGCCGTCGAGATCCTGGCAGACAACGTACAGCTCGATCTCGTAGAGGGCGCCCGTGCAGGAGGCCGCGCGGAACCCCACCTCCCCGCCCGGGCCGCGCCGCCGCTTGGTGATGCCAGCCGAGAAGAAGAGCAGGTGCGCGAGCTCGCGCAAGTCCGGGACCCGCTCGGCGTCCGCCTCGACCCACCGGCTGATGGCGGCCAGGGCCGGCACGCCGCTCACCGGGAAGTCGCGCGGCAGAGAGATGGGCTCGAGGTCGGGGTAGATCTTGAACGGCAGCGGCTGGTTGCCCCAGTCGAGGGGCCGAGATCTCGCGCGAACGCTGGAGTAGCTGTGCTTGGTTGCGTCGTGGTAGCGCCACGCGACCTCGACGTCGTCGTTAGCCATGCCTTCCATGATAGAAGGATCGGAAGCGCGTTTTCGCCAGATCATGTCCATCAATGCGGACGTCCGCCCATCACCCCCGACGCTGCACGTGCTGGGGGTTCCCGGCCTTCCCGATGTCGAGGCGGGAGACGACCTCGCCGGCCTCATCACGAAAGCGGTCCGAGCCGTGCCGCTCGAAGTTGCGGGGGGCGACGTCTTCGTGATCACGCAGAAGGTCGTGTCGAAGACCGAGGGCCGCCTGGTCCGGCTGGACACGGTCGAGCCGTCGGCCCTCGCCCGCCAGTGGTCGGCGGTCGGCGGGAAGGACCCGCGCGTGGTCGAACTGACGCTGCGCGAGGCGGTGCGGATCGTGCGGATGGATCGTGGCGTCCTGATCGCGGAGACGCGGCACGGCCTCGTGTGCGCGAACGCCGGCGTCGACACCTCGAACGTGCCCGACGGGTGGGCGGCGCTGCTGCCGGAGGATCCCGATGCCTCCGCGCGCCGGATTCGCGACGGCCTGAGCGCTGCCTTCGGCGGCGCCGTGGCCGTGATCGTGACCGATACCTTCGGGCGGCCGTGGCGCGAGGGACAGATCAACGTCGCGATCGGCCTCGCCGGGCTCTCTCCCATCCTGGACTACCGCGGCCGCACGGATGCGCACGGCCACCGGCTCCAGGCCACCGCCATCGCCGTGGCCGACGAGCTGGCCTCTGCGGCGGAGCTGGTGATGGGAAAGACGCGCGGCGTGCCGGTGGCGGTGGTGAAGGGCGCGGGCGAGCTCGGCCTGATCATCGGAGACGGCTCGGCGCGCGACCTGTGCCGCCGGCCGGAGGAGGACCTTTTCCGATGAGTGGGCCGTCCCCGCCACCGGCCGGCCGACGCCCCTGGCAGAGGGCGCTCGCCACCATCCTGACCAGCCGCGTCACGGCGGTCCTGGTGACCCTGGCGATCTTCGCCGTGCTCCTGCGCCGCATCCGCCTGGAGCGCCTGCTGGTGGCGCTCGCGGAGGCCGACTACCCGCGTTTCCTGGCGGTGATGATCCCCAACACCATCTTCTACTTCTGCTGGGACACCCTGGTCCTTACCGTCGTCATCCGCTGGTTCCACGCGCCGGCGCGGTACCGCGACCTGCTCCCCGTCCGCGCCGCCTCGTACGTGGTCGCCTTCTTCAACACGAACGCGGGCCGCGGGGCGCTCGCCGCCTACCTGAGCCGCCGGCTGGGATCGCCCTTCCTCCAGCTCGGCAGCACGGTGCTGTTCCTCGTGCTCACCGAGTACATGCACCTGGTGGCGTGGGCGACGGTCGGGATCCTGGCCATCCGATCAGCGGTGCCGCGCGCGCTGCTGTGGGTGCTCCCCGGCATCGCGCTCGTCTGGCTCGCCGTGTTCACCTACACGCGCGGCGGCGGGCCTGGGACGGCTGGACGTTCACGGTGGCTCCTCGCTCCGCGCGACTGGGCGCTGCTCCGAACCTTCCGGCTGGCGCCGGCGCGCCGGTACTTCCAGGTGGTGTTGCTGCGGGCGCCGATGTTCTTCGTCTCGCTCTGTCTGCACTACCTGGCCGCCCGCGCTTTCGGCTTGGAGATCCCCTTCTGGCCGATGCTGGCCTTCCTGCCGGTGATCTTCATGCTCGCGGCGCTGCCGATCACCGTGGCGCACCTGGGCACCACGCAGGCGGCCTGGATCTTCTTCTTCGGCGGCTACGCCCCCGAGCCGCGGCTCTTGGCCTTCAGCCTCGCCGCGCATCTCACATTCGTGGTCACGCGCAGCGTGCTCGGCCTCCTGTTCCTGCCCATCGCCTACGCCGACCTCGTCCGCCCGCGCCAGGGCCGACTCGCATGTTGATCGCGAGCGCGCGACTCCGGGCCGCTATTCCGCGTTGCCCTGGACGCGCTCGGGCTGGATCTTGTAGAGAACGCGGACCTCGCCCGGCTGGCGAAACGGGTACTTGTCCTTGTTCAGGTACTTCTTGGCCATCCTGTCTATATGCGCGTCGGCCCCCTTCTCGTCGATCTCGACCACACGGCCCCGCACCTGCAGGTACCGGTAGGGATTGTCGGGATCGCTGATGGCCAGGCTCACGCGGGGATCGCGGCGCAGGTTGCGGTCCTTCTGTCGCCCCTTGGCGGTATTGACCAGGAGCAGGCCGTCCTGCAGGTCGACCCACACGGGCGTCACCTGCGGCGTGCCGTCCGGCATGAGGGTGGCGAGATGCGCGAAGGCGGGTTTGGTGAACAGATCACGATACTTGTCTGGGATCGCGGCAGCCATGGATGCTCTCCTTGAAGGTCTCTCCCTGATCGTTCCATAGATTCAGGCAGTTGAAAGGCCGATCATGCAAGTCGCCATCGTCGGAGGAACCGGCGCGCAGGGCCGCGGGCTCGCCGCGCGCCTGGCGGCGGCCGGAGTGGCCGTCGTCGTCGGATCGCGGGAGGCCGCTCGCGCCCGGGAGGTCGTGACGGCGCTCGCCGCCAGGCACCAGGGGCCGGCCATCGAGCCCGCGACCAACGCCGACGCCATCGCGCGAGCCGATCTCGTCGTGCTCACCGTGCCCTTCGCGCATGCGGCGGCCACGGTGGAGGCGAACCGCGAGCGCTTCCGGAGCGGGTCGGTCCTCATCGACGTCACGGTCCCGGTCGTCTTCGAGAAGGGCGTCCCCCGGCTGGTGGAGGTGCCCGAAGGATCCGCCTCCGAGCATCTTCGCCGCCTCCTGCCCGAGCAGGTCGGCCTGGCCGCGGCTTTCAAGACGCTGCCCGCCGCCACGCTCGGCGCGCTCGACCAACCGCTCGACTGCGACGAGTTCGTCTGCGGCGATTCGCCGGCCGCGCGCTCGCGCGCCCTCGAGCTGGCGGGGCGGATCCCGGGCCTGCGCGCTCTCGACGCGGGCGATCTCGACGCCGCCCGCGCCATCGAACGCATGACGGTGCTGGCGATCGCCATCAACAGGCGCTATCACATCCGCTCCGCGCGGTTCCGCGTGGTCGGGCTCTAGATGAGGCCGCGGTCGTCCACCTCCTCCGCCGCGCCTTCCAGGATCACGGCATCGTCGCCGCTCTCGAGGTGGATCACGAGCGACGGGTTCGCGGCCAGGTTCTTCGCCTTGCGCGACCGCCGGTCGGTGCCGAAGTAGACGGCCCCCCCGAGCCAGATCCCCCAGACGGGCACCGCGTGCGGGCGTCCATCCGGCCGCGCGGTGACGATCCAGTAGTTGCGCGATCGCTCCAGCCGAGCGGCGGCATCCGCCCACCGTCGTCGCCATGTCGTGGCCTCCAGGTAAGCCGGCAGTCCCAAACGCCGCGTCGCCTATTCTCGACGATCAGCGGCGCCGATTGCGGCGTCGACCCGGGTCGCCGGGGTCCCTATACTCACTCCCGTGGCCTTCCGCGATCGGCTGGTGGCGACGATCCGCGCGGCCCGGGCGGTCCTGGAGGCTGAGGGAGTCCTGGTGGTCGGCTCCGAGGTGCCGAACCTGCTCGAGCCCGGCGCGGCCGCGACGCTGATCGTGTCTCAACACCTGGACATCGGAGTGCCCGTGGACCGGCACGCGCAGGTGAAGCCGCGGCTCAGCGGGCTGCGCGCGTTCGCGCCCTCGGCCGATGAACCGTGTGGTCCGTTCCAACCTGACGATCCTCTCGTTGCTCGGGCCCAGGGACGGGATGCCGGACCCGCGCCCGCGGCGAGCCGACGTGGCGGCCTTGCTCCGCCGCCTCGAAGCGGGCGACGCGGCTCTCTCATGAGCCCGTCTTTCGAGCGGCGGCTGCGGCAACTACGGTCGCGGGTGCTGGTCCGCTCCTGGGAGTACCGGCAGCGCCGCCACGCTCGCGGCGTCTGGTTCCGGCTGCGGCGCGTGCTTGCCGAAGCGAGCGAGGCGTACGCCGTCACGCTCGAACAGGCCCACGAGCTGGTGCGTGAAGGCCACACCCTCGCGCCCGTCGGTCAGGAGCTGGACCCACCCAAGCTCATCGTCTTCGCGCCCGCCGCGCGCGTGGCGCGCCTCGCCTCGGCGCGGCCCCTGGCCGTGCGCCTGAGCGTCGATCTGATGCGGGCGCAGGGGCTGGCGCTCGTCCCCTTCGAGACTGAGGCGAAGGCCGGTCTCTGACCCGACGGGCGCTTCAAAACGCCACGATGCTCTACCTGCTCGGCATCGACCACACGAAGCTGACGTTCAAGTTCCTGGGGCGGGACTTCCGGCTGACCGACGTCCACGGCGAAGTGGCGCAGAAGATCCTGGCCTGATCCTCGCCGCATCGCGCAGCCGTCACTGCAGCACCTTGACCTTCATGCTCGATGGATGCTGCCCGGACCGATAGACACGCTGCGTCGCCTTCTGGAAGTCCGCGTCGGTCGCCTTGTGAATCTCGCCGAACTTTTGTGGATTCCGGTCCACCAGTGGGAACCACGAGCTCTGCACGTGGACCATGATCCGGTGCCCGCGACGGAACGTGTGATACACGTCAGGCATGACGAACGCGACCTTGGTGACCCGCCCCGGCTCAAAGGGCTCCGGCTTTTCGAAGCTGTTGCGGAAACGGCCGCGGAACGGCTCGCCCCGGACGAGCTGGTGGTATCCCCCCATCCGCACTCCGGCCGGGTTCGGGTCCGGGTCGGGGAAGCTCCCCGGATAGACATCGACCAGCTTCACCACCCAGTCGGAGTCCGTGCCCGTCGTTGACACATGGAGCGTGCACTCGATCGGACCCACCACCGTCACGTCGGTCTCGAGCGGCTCGGTCTCGTACGCCGCCACGTCCGTCCGCCGCGAGGCGAAGCGCTGATCGGAGGTCATGTAGCTGTACGTCATTCCCGGGCTGGTTTCTTCCGTGAAGGGCACCGGTTTCGCGGGATCGCTCACGTACTCGTCGAAGGCCGGGGCCGCCTCGCCGTCCGGCTGCTCGAACGAGAGTCTGCCTCCAGGGGCGAAATAGAGCGTTCGCTCGGCCGCCCCTTTCGGCGGCCACTCGTCGTGCTTCCGCCACTGGTTCCTGCCCGTCTCGAACACATAGGCTTCGGGCAGCTTGGCGTCACCCTTCTCCTTCAGGTGCAGCAGGAAGAACGGGAACATGATCTCGTTCCGGAAGAACTCACCGGTCTTCGCGGCGAAGCTTACACGTCCCAGCATGTCCCCGTCGCCCATCCACCCGCCGTGCGACCAGGGACCCATCACCAGCACGTTGCTCGCTCGCGGGCTCTGCTTCTCCGCCGCACGGTAGACGGCCAGCGGGCCCAGCAGATCCTCGGCGTCGAACCACCCGCCGACGGACATCATCGCCGGGCGGATGTCCTTCAGGTGCGGCCGGATGTCCCGCGCCTGCCAGAACGCGTCATACCGGTCGTGTTCCAGGAGCTCCTTCCAGAAGCTGGCCTGGGTCCCGAACATCGCGGGATCGATGTTCCTCAGCGGTCCCGTCCTCAGGAAGAAGTCGTAGCCGTCCGGCGTCCCACGATCGAATTGGATCAATTGCTGCGGCGGCATCTGGCCGGGGTCGTTCCACGGCCTACCGAAGGGCAGGAAGAAGTTGAACGCGTGCGCGAGGAAGAGAGCGCCGTTATGGCGCCAATCGTCGCCCATGAACCAGTCGGCGATGGGGGCCTGCGGCGACGCGGCCTTGAGGGCCGGATGGGCGTCGATCGACGCCATGGCCGCGTAGAACCCCGGATACGAGATGCCCCAGATCCCCACCCGGCCATTGCTTCCGGGGACATTCTTGACCAGCCAGTCGATCGTGTCGTAGGCGTCGGTCGACTCGTCCACGTCCTTGGGGCCGCGCTTCATCGGGATGTACGGCCGCGCATTGACGAACTCGCCTTCCGACTTGATCCGACCGCGCACGTCCTGGTACGCGAAGATGAATCCCTCCTTGGCGAACTTCTCCAAGTCTGCCGGGTGTTGTGAGTAGCTGTCGGAGCCATACGGCGACACCGTGTACGGCGTGCGCAAGAGGAGAATGGGATAAGGCTGCGAAGCGTCCTTCGGCACATAGACGGCCGTGAACAGCCGCACGCCATCCCGCATCGGGATCCTGTGTTCGTACTTCGTATAATGGGCTTGGAAGTATTCTCGCTCCCTGGCTCGTTCAAGTTCCTGGGACGGGACTTCCGGCTGACCGACGTCCACGGCGAGGTGGCGAAGCCGATCCTGGCCTGATCCCATCGGTCGCCTCTCTCAGCTCCGGAAGCCCGGCGTCGGCGCTCCGCCAGTTGGCGAGAAAACTCCGGTAATGACGCCCGGCGGCGGCGCGATCCCCGAGCGCCGCCGAGGCGCGCGCCAGGCCGAGGAGGGCGAGCGACCGGTTGGGCGACCGCTCCAGGGCCCGCCGGAACTCGGCCGCCGCGTCGCGCGGGCGCTCCAGCTCGAGGAGGATCTCTCCGAACAGCTCCGCCGCCGGCTTGATCGGCCGCGGCAGCCCAAGGGGCGGCGGAAGCTCCCGCTCCAGCGCCACCGCTTCCCACATCCGCGCCACCGCGTCCTCCCTGCGCCCGCCGCCGACTGCCAGGAGCGCGGCCAGCTCCTTTTCCATCACCGCCACGTCGGGCCGGCGGTTCCCACGGTCCTTGCTCCCCGCGCGCCGCGACAGCTCGGCAAGCGCCGTCTCGGCGACCTCGGGGTCGCCGCGACGCGCGGCGCTCATGCCGATGGCGAAGAGCTCGCCGGTGGTGTCGAAGTTCTTCGCGGCCGCCAGTTCCTGGAAGGAGCGCGTCTCCACCACGTACCGGGCGCGCATGTCCGACAGGATCGCCTTGAGGTTCGAGGCGCCGGTGGCCTCCACCGCGGGGCGGATGAGGTCGAGCGCCTCCCGTGCCCTCTGGAAGCGTCCCTGCTGCAGCGACTCGTAGAGGAGCCACGAGAGGCTGTGATAGTCGCGCATGCCGACCGGCAGCCCTTTGCGCGTGATCCAGGCATCCGAAGCGCGAAAGGAAGCCTCATCGGAGGCCGCCGCGTCGTCCCACATGCCGAGCTGGAGAAAGATGTGCGCGGGCATGTGCAGCGCGTGGCTCGACTCGGGTGCGACCTTCGCGTAGGCCCGGGCCGCGGGAAGCGCCCGCCGGGCGTGGTCGGGGTCGTCGTAGTCGTGGATGAGGTAGTGGAGCGCGCCCGGATGATCTGGATGGCGGGCCAGCACCCTCTCGAGGATCGCCGCCGCCTCCTTCTGGACCGTGCTTCCGACGAGCGCATGCTGGTGGTGGTCGTCACCCCCCTCGCGCATGAGCGTCGGGCTGCGCGCCATCGTGCCCATGAGCGCGAGGGCAAGGAAGCTCTGCACGTCGGGGTCCTCGGGATGCGCCGTCGCCAGACGCCGCATCTCCCGCGCGTACGCATGGTCGCGCTCCGCGCGGTCCCCGCTTCCGAACAGGGCCTCCACCGCGCGCAGGTAACCCTTCTCGAGCTCCGTCCTCGCCTTCGCCGCGCGCGCCTCCGGCGTCGGTGCCAGCCGCCCCAGGATCTCGCGCGCCTTGGCGACATCCTGATTGAGCCAGAGCGTCTGGTTGTAGGCCATGGCTTCCCCCCAGTAGGCCATGGCGAAATCGCGATCGATGCGTTGGGCGTCGCGAAAGGCCTCGACGGCGTCTTCGTACTGGAAGTTGTGGAGGGCGGTGACGCCGCGCAGGAAGGAGGGCTGCGCCGCCGGCGAACCGGAGTTGGGAAAGCGAATGGCCGACAGGACGACGAGCGCGACGAGCGCGAACGGGCGCACGGCCGCGATGCTAGCATGTGCTCCTGTCGCGCCGAGCGACCTTTTCTTGACCGGAAGAAACCCATGCACTACTCTGTAATGCATGGCGCGCAAGACCGCGGTCTACACGTGGCGGGTGTCGCCGGCCCTGAAGGCGGGCCTCGAGGAGGCCGCACGGGCCGAACGGCGAAGCGTCGCGGAGCTCCTCGACGAGATCGTGGAGGAGCACCTCGAGGGCGCACTCAGCCGCCGTGGGCGCGAGCCCGCGCGTCAGCGCCGCCTGCACCAGCAGGCCGCGCTCTTCGCCGGCCGTATTTCCGGAAGCGACTCCCGGCGGGCCGAAAGGTCACGCGATTTCATCCGGACCCGTCTGCGACGCGCCTCTGGTGGTCGTTAGTTTTCGTCGCGAAGCTCACGGACGCACGCGACGAAAACTAATGGGACCCGCAGAACCGACGCATTTTCGCGGCGCGTCAGCGCCGCGCTTAGTTTCTGTCGCGGCCCGTCATGGTGTCTCGCGACAGAAACTACCGAGCTTTTCCACCTCGTGGGCGACAGCCGGCGTGAGACGGAGGTCGCCTGCGAGTTCGTGCGGTCGGGCGTCCTCTCAGTCGCTCCGCTCTCCGATCGGGACCTGCCGGACCTCGTCGCCCTGATGCGCCGCTACCACGATCGGCCCATGGACTTCGCGGACGCCACGCTGGTTCACCTCGCCGAGCGCGAGTCCCTCTCCACGATTTTCACTGTCGATCACAACGACTTCGAGACGTACCGCATCGGTGGGCGCAAGCGCTTCCGCATTCTGCCGGCGAGATAGGGAGCTCCTGACCAGTCCGGCACGAAACTCGTGCGTGTAGACTGAAGCGCAATGATGACCCCACCGTTACCGGCGACGCGGCGCCGCTTCCTCGAAGCCTCGGCGGGAGCGGTGATCGCGACCTGGCTGGCGCCCTTCGAGCACGCGGTCGCCGGGGCGTCGTCGACCGCGCGCAGCGGCGAGCGTGTGCTGGGAAAAGTACCGTTCGTGGGAGAGGGAGCCTTCCCGCTGGACAGGACGGTCGGCGCCGGTCTCGGGCAGCGCCGGGCTCTCGATCTGTCCACCCTCTCGGCCGAGACCCTCCTGACTCCGCAGGACAGGTTCTTCGTCCGCACCGGCTACCCCGGCCGGCTTCGCCCGACGACCGCGTGGAAGGTTCGGGTGCACGGGCTGGTCGAGACGCCCATGGAGATCCCGATAGAGCAACTAAATCGTGAGGCGTCCGACCGCGGCACGCACCTCCTCGAGTGCGCGGGAAACTCCCGGGCCGCGCATTTCGGGTTCATGAGCGCGGCCTCGTGGACCGGCGTTCCCCTCGAGCGCGTCCTGAAGCGTGCCGCGCTTTCCCCGCGGGCGACCCAGCTGCTCGTCTCCGGCTTCGACGAGCACACCACTCTCGATCCGGGCTCGGCGCCGGGTGCGAGCTGGGTCTTCGGCCTCGATCAGCTCCGTGATTCGGGGGCGTTCCTGGCGACGGAGATGAACGGCGCTCCGCTCAGCCCCGACCACGGCTACCCGCTGCGTCTCGTCGTGCCCGGCTGGTACGGCTGCACGGCGATAAAGTGGGTGAACGAGATCGTTCTCGTCGACGACGCCGCTCCGGCCACGGACCACATGCGGGAGTACGCCGGGCGGACGCACCAGGATGAAGCCAAGCCACCGCGGCGGGCCAGGGACTTCCAGCCGGCCACGATCGACCCCGCCGCGGCTCCGGTGCGCGTCGAGAAGCTTGGCGCCCCGGGCGGCAGGATCTCGTACCGCGTCGTCGGAATTTCGTGGGGTGGGCGGGCTCCGGCGCGCGCCCTGTCCATCCGCCTCAATCCCGACCGCGCCTTCGCGCCCGTCGAGGAGATCGGCAGCGGCGCTGCTCACACCTGGGCCCTCTGGTCGCACACTTTTCCGGCGCCGACGCCCGGCCGCTACCGCATCGAGCTTGCCGTCCGCGAAACGACCGCCCGCACGCGGAGGCTGGACGCGGGGTTCTACGCGCGAGAGATCGAGATCGCATGATGGGGGTCCAAGAATGAAAGCCCTAGCCCTCACCATCCTCCTGGTGCCGGCGGGCGCGGTGGCGGCCGAGAAGCCAGCGGACCTCGTCCTCGTCGGCGGCGTGGTGATCACGCTCGATCCGGCCCGCCCGCGGGTCACCGCGGTCGCGGTGCGCGACGGGCGCCTGGTGGCCGTGGGGGACGAGGCGCTGGTGAAGCCCTTCGTCGGCCGCACCACGAAGCGCATCGATCTCGCGGGGCGCGCCGTGGTCCCTGGCCTCACCGACGCGCACGTCCACGTGGAAGGCCTCGGCGCCTCGCTCGAGAGCCTCGACCTCGTGGGGGCGGCGACGCTCGACGAGGCGCTGCGTCGCGTACGCGCGCGGGTCCGACGCCTCCGTCCCGGCGAATGGCTGCTCGGCCGCGGCTGGGACCAGAACGACTGGCCGGGCCAGCAGTTTCCCACGGCCGCGCAGCTCGATCGCGTCTCGGCGGGCCATCCCGTGTACCTGACCCGTGTCGACGGCCACGCCGGATGGACCAACACGAAGGCGCTGGGGCTGGCGGGGATCGACGCCAAGACACCGGATCCCCCGGGCGGCCGGGTGATCCGCGACGACTCTGGCGCTGCCACCGGCGTGCTGATCGACACCGCCCAGGCTCTCGTCACCTCCAAGATCCCGCCGCCGCCGCGTGCCGTCCGCAAGCGCCGTCTCGCCGCCGGCCTCCAGGCGTGCGCGCGTGCCGGCCTCACTTCGGTCCACGACGCCGGGGTGGGGCTCGAGGCGGTGGGCCTCTACAAGGAGCTGCTGCGCGAAAAACCGCTGCCGGTGCGCGTCTACGTGATGCTGCGGGGGCCGGGGGAGTTCCTGGCCAAGGGTGCCACGCTCAAGCCCGAGGTCGGCCTCGGCGACGGCCTCCTGACGATCCGGGCGATCAAGGTGGTGGCCGACGGCGCTCTCGGCTCGCGGGGAGCGCTCCTGCTCGCGCCCTACGCCGACGAGCCGGGGACGAAGGGCCTGCTCACCGTGGACGAGGACGAGTTCCGGCGCCTCCTGACCCGCGCCATCGCCCAGGGCTTCCAGGTCAACACCCACGCCATCGGCGACGGAGCCAACCGCTTCGTGCTCGACGCCTACGAAAAGGCCTTCGGCGGCTACGACGGCAGCCGCTACCGCTTCCGCATCGAGCACGCCCAGGTCGTCGCCCCGGCGGACGTGCCGCGCTTCAAGAGCCTGGGCGTGATCCCGTCGATGCAGCCCACCCACTGCACGAGCGACATGTACTGGGCGGAGGCGCGGCTGGGGCCGGAGCGCGCCAAGGGCGCGTACCTGTGGAAGACCTTCCTCGAGCAGGGGGTACCGATCGCCGGCGGAAGCGACGCGCCCGTGGAAAAGGTCGCGGTTCTGCCGGGCCTCTACGCCGCGGTCACGCGGCAGGACGCCAAGGGGTGGCCGCCGGGAGGCTGGCACCCCGAGGAGCGCGTCACGATCCAAGAGGCGCTCGAGATGTTCTCGACGCACGCCGCTTTCGCCGCCTTCGAGGAGCACGACCGGGGCGCAATCATGGTCGGCCGGCGCGCGGATCTCACCGTCCTGACCCGCGACGTGACCGCGGTTCCGCCCGCCGACATCCTCGCCACCAAGGTGTCGCTGACCATCGTGGGCGGACGGATCGTCCATGGGGAGTGAGGTATCATCGAACGGCAGCCCTCGGAGGTGTCATCGATGGCGGTCTGTCCGGACTGCGACGCGGACATCGAGATGGACGAGTACGACGTGGACAAGGGGCAGGTGATCAGCTGCCCGGAATGCGGGATCGACCTGGAGGTGGTGGGTCTGGCCCCCCTGGAGCTGGACCTGGCCGCGCAGGAAGAGGACGATTGGGAGGAATGAGCGTCCGTGAGCCCTCCCCTCCCCCTACGTGGGGAGGGACAGGGTGGGGGGT
>Ga0210378_10001309_pt1 | contig 12976 bp, 9 predicted proteins | sample PLM1_60_b1redo_FD_155465 | JGI IMG/M metagenome (GOLD analysis project Ga0210378, IMG submission 155465) | Groundwater sediment microbial communities from an aquifer in East River, Colorado, USA - PLM1_60_b1 redo | ecosystem: Environmental > Terrestrial > Soil > Riparian zone | place: USA: East...
CTACGTCACGCCGTTGCACACGATCGCGCTGCACTACCTGCTGTCTGCGCATCTGCTGCAGAACGTGGTCACGGCGGAGTGGGCGCCGGGGCTCGTAGTTTTTGGCATCGCGCCTTCACTAGCGCGCGAGCTCGAGCTCTTCCGGCCGGTTCGACTCCTGACGCATCCCCTGATCGCGCTGCCGCTCTGGCTTGCGACGTACTTCACCTGGCATGTGCCGGCGATCTACGACTTCGCGCTGCGCCGGCCCGATTCGCTGTTGCACGTCGAGCACGCGACCTACTTCGTCGCCGGTCTTCTGTTGTGGTGGCCGGTCGTGCACGGCCGATACTCCGACGGCGTGAAGGCGCTCTACGTCTTCGCTGGATTCGTCCTCGCGTCTCCGCTCGGGCTGCTGCTCGCGCTGCTTCCCCGTCCGATCTATGACTTCTACAAGGATGCTCCCCAGCTCTGGGGCCTCTCGGACCTGACGGATCAGCAGATCGCCGGCGTCACGATGGCGGTCGAGCAGGCGATCGTCTTCTTTGCATTGTTCGCCTGGTTCTTCCTGCGCTTCCTGCGCACGGAGCAGATCGAGGGCGTGTTCAGCGGAAGCTCGAGATGAGGGCGCCGCCGCTGACCACGAGGGCGGCGGCGAGCAGCAGGCGCGGGCCGATCAGCTCCGAACCACGCAGCACCACCAACGAGATCAGCACCGCGAACAGAGCGTCGGTCGCAGCGAGAGGAGCAACGACGGTCACGCGGCCTCGGTCGAGCACCGAATAGGGACAGGCGTAACTCACGCCACGCGACGGCCCGATCACCCCGACCGCTCGCGTGAAGAGCATCTGGCTGAGCGCCGCGCCCACAGCGAGCAGAACGATCAAAGTCGGGGCGGCCGGATTCGAACCGGCGACTTCTGCGTCCCAAACGCAGCACTCTAACCAGGCTGAGCTACGCCCCGCCGTCTCTCAAAAGAGCGTACCGCATGGCAGTTCGCGCATACCAATTCGCACTTCTGGATCTCTCGCAAAAGGGTCTTGCGAGAGTGACGAGTCAACATTGAGGCCACATCATCGACCTTCTCGAAGCCAGGTAGGTGATCCCAGTTCATTGCAGCCGGGTGGAAGATCCCACCGCAATCCGAGCAGGGCGAATTCGCCTTCAGTTCGCGGTACCAGGCCGCAAGCTTGAGGTGACGTTCACGGGCCTGACGTATCCGGGTCGTGCGGGTCCGGGCGTGGTACGCGTGGTCATACTCGCGCCGGCAGGATCGACACCACGCCTGCCGTCCTCCGTCACCACGGCGGTGGAACTCCTCGACTGGCTTTGTCTTGCTGCATCGTCTGCACGTCTTCATGTCTACAGAATAGGCAACGTGCCGGACGTTGCTTGTGAATGGCGTCCAAACGTGATCCGTTAGGTTCGCGCGATGGTCGAGCCGATCCTGCACGTCCCCGGCGGGCCGCACGAGCCGCGGCCCGGCCTCGGGTACGCGATGGTCGCGATCGCCGCAACGCTCTTCGCCGTCAACGGCACGGTCTCGAAGGTCATGCTCAAGTCGGGGATCACCGCCCAGGAGCTGACGGAGGTGCGCTGTGCCGGAGGCCTTGCCGGACTGGTCCTCTTAGCCGCGGCGACGCGGCCCGGGTCGCTGCGGGTGCGCCTCAAGGACCTGCCGCTGCTGATCGCGCTCGGCATCGGCGGGCTCGCCCTAGTGCAGTGGTCGTACTTCTACGCGATCGCGCGGCTCGAGATCGGGATCGCGCTCCTGATCCAGTTCGTCGGCCCGATCCTCGTCGCACTCTGGGCCCGGTTCGTCTTCGGCGAGCACGTCCGCCAGCGCATCTGGCTCGCGCTCTGTCTCGCGCTCGGCGGGCTGACGCTCATCGTCGAGGTCTGGCGCGGCGGCAAGCTCAGCAGCGCGGGCATGATGGCGGCCGTCGTCGCGGCGATCACCTACGCCGCGTACATCCTGCTCGCCGAGCGCGGCGTGCGGCGCCGCGATCCGATCTCCCTCTCGGCGTGGGGATTCCTGTTCGCGACGTTGTTCTGGTCGGTGCTCGCGCCCTGGTGGGACTTCCCCGGCGACCGCGTGAGCGACAGCGTCTCGCTGCTCGGCAACCTGGACTCGAGCGAGCTCCCGGTCTGGCTGCTGATGCTCTGGATGATCGTCCTCGGAACGATCGTCCCGTTCCTCCTTGTCGTCGGGGCGCTCCGCCACATCACGGCCACTCGCGCCGGGATCACGGGGATGCTGGAGCCCGTGATCGCCATCCTCGTAGCCTGGGCGTGGCTCGGTGAGTCCCTGGAACCGGTCCAGCTCGGAGGGGCCGCGCTCACGCTCGCCGGGATCTGCCTCGCTCAGACAGCCCGCTGAGAAAAAGGCGCTGAGAGCGGCCCTCGATCTACCGCTGCTGGGGTTGACACCTCAGTTTTACGACTTCACACTCCCCGCGAATGTTGATCAAAACCAAGATTCTTGTACCTTTTGTGGCAGCTTTCGGGCTCCTCTGGACGGCCGCGGGGGCTCAGGCCAGCTCGCTCTCGAGCTCCGAGGCCTCACTCCTCCAGACCATGAACGCAACCCGGACGAGTCGCGGCCTTGCTCCCCTGCGTGTGGACATCCGCCTCGTTCAGGCGGCGCGGGGGCATTCGGCCGACATGATGCGCCGCCAGTACTTCGCCCATGGCTCGGCCGCCAGAAGGGCGCTCGCGGCAGGGGCCCGGGGGCCCGTCTTCGGTGAGGATCTCGCGTGGGGCACGGGCGTCACGGCCCAGTGGGTCGTGAATCGGTGGCTTGCGAGCCCAGGCCATCGCGCCGTCATGCTCCGTCCGAGCTTCCGCCGGGTGGGGATCGGAATCAGCTTCGGCACGTTCGCCGGCCGCGGGAATGCGGCCGTCGTCACCGCTGATTTCGCAGGACGCTAGGCGTCGTCGGGGAATGAAGCAGGGGCCCCACTGGGGAGAGGGGCCTCTCTGCTCTATTCGGATTCCATCAGCGCGCGCAGTTCTGTCAGCTTCTCCGCGCGCAGGTCATCACGCTCGCCGCGATCGATGCGGTCGAGCAGTCCCTGCACGAGCGGCGCTAGCTCGAGCGGGTTGAACGGCTTCGTGACGTAGTCGACGCCCCCGATGTCCAGGCCGCGGGCGCGATCGCGAAACTCGGCGCGCGCAGTGAGGAAGATGATCGGGATCCCGACGGTGCGGTTGTCCTCGAGCAACTGCTCGGCGACCCGCCAGCCGTCGAGCCCCGGCATCATCACGTCGAGGAGGATCACGTCCGGAATCTGATCCCGCGCCTTCTCGACGCCGGAGGGCCCGTCCGCCGCTTCGATCACGGACATGCCCTCCGCCTCGAGGTTGACTCGGCAGAGCAGGCGGATTGGTGCCTCGTCGTCGATTACGAGAACTTTGGTCATCGCTGGATCGTCCCGACCGTCACGCGGCTATACCCAAACCTTTTCCCGGCTACTCCCGGGCAACCGGCAGCTCGAACGCGAAGCTCGACCCCTTGCCCTCGGTCGAGTCGACCCAGATCCGGCCACCCATCGCAGTCACGAGCTCCCTGGCGATGAACAGCCCCAACCCGGTTCCCGCCGCGCCGTCCCGAGCAGCCGACTCGGCGCGATAGAACTTTCTGAAGATCCGCTCGCGCTCGGTCGCCGGTATCCCCATCCCCTGGTCCGCCACCCGAACCTCGACCCGGTCGGCGTTGAGGCGCGCGCCGACCGTCACCGTGCCGCCGTCGGGCGAATACCGCAGGGCGTTCTCGACCAGGATGTTGAAGATCTGGCGCACCTTGTCCGCATCGGCCTCCGCGGCGAGCGGCTCCTCCGGCAGATCGACTTCGAAGCGGTGGCCGTTCATCATGCCGCTCTCCTCCACGGTCCCCACCACTTCCGAAACAACGGAGCCGACGTCGATGCGGCCTAGCTCGACCTGGAGGTCGCCCGCGTCGAGGCGCGCGACGTTCAGTAGCTGGTCGACGATCTCGGTGAGCCGCTCCGACTCCGACGCGATGTAACCGAGGAACGTGCGCCGCTCCTCCTCTCGGAACGGAATGTCCTGACGCAACAACGTCTCGGCAAAGCCGTAGATCGAGGTCAGCGGCGTGCGCAGCTCGTGCGAGACGGCCGCGACGAACTCGGACTTGACCTGCTCCACCATGCGGTCGGCTGAGATGTCGCGGAAGGCGAAGATGCGGCCCGCAACTGCACCCAGGGGATCGCGCATGACCGCCTCGGTCAGCGAGAGCCACGTCTCCTCGCCGCCTCGCATGATCGAGACAAGCCGCTGGCCCGGATGGGTCTCGTCGTCGTCGGACTCGAGCTGGCGCTGGAGAACCTGGACCGTGGTCCGCCCGACCGCCTCCTCCTGTGGCACGCCGGTGATCTCCTCCGCCGCCGCGTTCCAGAGGACGACATCGCCGTCCCGGTCGAGCGCGACGATCCCGTCGGCGATGTTCGCGAGGATGGCCACGCTGCGCTCCTTCTCGATCGAGACGCGGGAGTACAACTCGGCGTTCGCGAGTGCGGCAGAGGTGTTTGCCGCCAACGCCAGGAGCGCTTCGATCTCCTCGGGCCGCCACGTGCGGGGCCGGCGGGAGTAGACGGCGAGCACGCCTGCGAGCTCGCCTTCGGACCCCGACAGCGGGACGCCGAGATACGCCGCGTAGCCGGCGGCCAGGATCGGGTCGGCCGCCGCCAGCCGGTCGTCCGTCGACGCGTCTTCGATCGCGAGCGGCGAGCGCGACTGGAAGACGTCCCCCGACAGCCATCCGGTCGCGGAGCTCCGCGTTCCGACCGCCTGCTCGGCACCGTGCCCGGATGCGGCGCTTACCACGAGCTCGTCCTCCTCGAGTGTCCGCACGGCGCCGGCGTCCGCGTCGAAAAGGGCCGCCGCCTGGTTTACGACCTCGTCGAGCACCGCTGCAGGGTCGAGCTCGGTCGCAAGTGCTCCACCAGTCCGCGCCAGCTGCTGCGACAGCGCGCGGGACGTGCGCTCGGCATCGAACAGCTCGCTGCGATCCAGCGCTCCGCGCGCCGCGTCGCCGAGATAGCGCGCGAGCTCGAGATCCTCGTCCACGAAGACCCGTTCGTTCGCGAAGAAGACAACGAGCACGCCGGAGCGCTCCGCTCTCGTGCTGGCGACCGGAACAGTGAGCAACGCGCGATAGTCGGCGGCTCGCGCAACGTCTTGCCAGCGCCTTTCGAATCGGTCGTCGCGCGTGACGTCGGGCGAGGCGAGGATCCGACCTTCCTCGACGGCCGAGCGCAGACACGCGGCCGACTCCGGCACGCCGTCTTCGAGGGCTGCTGCCAGGGCAGTTGGGAGAGCCGCGCCGGCGACGAGCTCGAGCCTCGTCCCGTGCGGCATGAGCACAGCGGTGAACGCTCCGCCGAGAGCCTCGTTCGCCGCCTGCGCAAGGGCCTTCGCCGTTTCGGACAGCGACAGAGACTTGCCGAGCAGCTCCGCGACGCGGAAGAACGCGGTCTGTTGTGCGATGCGCCGCTCGTTCTCGCGCAGGAGACTCGCGACTCGGACCGCGAGCCCGATCTCGCGTGCGACGGCCTCGGTGAGCGTGATCTCCCCGGGTGACCAGGGCCCGGGGCTGGTGCGGTGGAGCGCCAGGACGCCGAGCAGCTCGTCGAAGACGATGATCGGCACGGCGAGGACCGCACGGGAGCCGAGCACACGTAACGCATCACGGCCGCCGAATGCCAGCTCGTCCAGCTCCGGCGCGTTTTCGAGGTCCTCGACGGAGATGGTCTGACGCGTACGAATCGCGAGGTTCGAGACTGTGAGCCGATCCCCCGGGCCGACCGGCTGCAGCGCGGGTACGTGCCACTGCGACGTGACCTCGTCCTCGACGCCGCCGAGCCTGATCAGGGAACGGTCGGCCCCGAGCGCCGCGCCGGTCTGCTTCACGGCGACGCGCAACAACTCGTCGATGTTGAGCTCTGAACGGACACGGGCCGAGATGCGCGCCACGAACCGTTCGCGCTCCAGAGCCTCCTCCAGCGCAACCGTGGACCGCTCCTCGACGTCTCGCGCCGGGAGCGCACTTGTGCGGAGAATTGCCCGCCGCCCGCGGCCCCCGATGAGTGCCAGGATGGCCGGGAGCCCCGCCATGAGCGCAGCGGCGAGGGTGAGCCAGACGCCGCCGGCGAGCGGCTCGCGGTCGACCAGGATGACGACGCCGTAGGCCCCAGCGACCAGCCCGAAAGCCGGAAAAACGAGGAAAGCCGCCAGACCGAGAAGCGTGGCTTGGCGCCGCTTGGCCCACCACGCCGGCCCCAGCAAGGCGGTCGCCCCGAGGTCGGCGGCGGCAACGACGAGCAGCGGCACCGCGTTGAACCACAGAGCTTGGTTGGCTTGTGACACTGGGGCACCTGATTGTAGGGAGAGGGCGCGAAGCAGTCGAGCCGCAAAACCCCTGGCTGAGCCGTTTTCCCCTGTGTGAGCCGCTGTTCTCCGGCTTCCAAAGATAGGCCGTTCGGCCTATTGGAAAGCGCAACGAGACCCGTTAGTTTGACTGGCACTGGGCGATGCGAACCGCGGTGCGTTCCTGGCCTTGCAGTCCGCGGTGAGCACTAGGAGGAAGCCCGTCGCCACCGACCCCCCCGAGCGACGGGTTTCTTCCTGTTCTCATTATGTGTTGCGACCGCCGACAGGGCACGTTGCTACCGTGGCGCACGGTTTGGTCCAGAGGGTCTTGCTTGCATCGCCCCGGGGTTATTGCGCGGGAGTTGAACGAGCCGTCGAGACGGTGGAACGCGCGCTCGCGCTCTACGGCGCACCCGTATACGTACGAAAGCAGATCGTGCACAACGCGCACGTCGTGCGCGATCTCGAGAACCGAGGCGCGGTCTTCGTCGAGGACGAAACGCTGGCCCCTCCCGGAGCCATCCTCGTGCTCTCGGCGCACGGTGTTGCGCCGTCCGTCCACGAGCGCGCGGCGGCACGCCGCCAGACGACGATCGACGCAACATGTCCGCTCGTGACGAAGGTTCACGTCCAGGCGCGCCGCTACGCAGCGGAGGGACACCTCATCGTGCTCATCGGCCACGCCGGGCACGAGGAGGTGGTCGGGACGATGGGCGAGGCTCCCAATGCGATCGTGCTCGTGGAGAGCGTCGACGACGCGGAGGCGCTCGAGCTGCCGGCCGGCGCTCCCGTGGCGTACATCACTCAGACGACTCTGTCCGTCGACGAGACCACCGAGATCATCGACGTCCTGAAGCGTCGCTTCCCGCACATCCGAGGGCCACAGCGCGAAGACATCTGTTACGCAACGTCGAACCGTCAGTGGGCGGTGAAAGAGCTGCTCGACGAAATCGAGCTGCTCCTCGTCATCGGCTCGCGCAACTCGTCCAACTCGAACCGCCTCGTCGAGGTCGCGCGCACCGCCGGAGTCGCTGCTCATCTGATCGACGACGAGACGGACATCGACGAGCGCTGGCTCGACAGTGTCGTCAGCGTCGGCGTGACGTCGGGCGCCTCGGCGCCGGAGCGACTGGTCGAGCGGGTGTGCGACTGGTTCCGCACTCGCGGTGTGAGCGAGATCAGGCCGTTCTCGAACGTCTACGAGGACGTCGTCTTCCGGTTGCCCGTCGAGCTGCGTCGAGCAGAGACACCGGCTGCGTAGGCGGCCGAAGGAAAAGCCGGACCGGCGTAGCATCCGCTGATGCGCGAGCGGCCCAAGCGACTGGAGCGGTTGCCGGAGCAGTACTTCATGGCACTCCTAGCACGCGTCGCGGCGGCCGCGGCGGAGGAGGGTGAGCCGCTCGTCGATCTCGGCCGGGGAAATCCGGAGGTCGGGCCTCCGGGGCACGTGGTCGAGGCGCTGAACGCGTCCGCGTCGCGACCCGACGCCCACGGGTACGCCCCGTTTTCGGGCCTGCCCGCGCTGAAGGAAGCGATCGCCGTACGTTACGGCGAGGTCTACGGCGTCCACATCGACTCCGCGCGCGAGATCGCCGTGCTCCCGGGGACGAAGACCGGGCTGATGGAATTCGCGCTCTGCGCAGTCGAGAGTGGCGGAACGATCATCCTGCCGGACCCTGGCTATCCGGACTACTTCTCAGCGGTAGCGCTCGCGGGAGCGAAGCACGTTCCCTTCTCGGGCTTCGACGAAGCAGCCGACGCGATGTATCTCAACTTTCCGTCGAACCCGACCGCCGCCTGCGTGCCGGACGGTCTGTTCGAGGAAGCCGTCGCATGGGCGAATCGTGTCGACGGGTGGATCCTGCACGACTTCGCCTACGGCGATCTCGTCTTCGACGGGCGCAAGCCGCGGAGCTTCCTCGCGACCGACGGCGCACGCCACGTCGGTGTCGAGCTTTTCAGCATGTCGAAGACCTACGGGATGGCCGGCTGGCGGCTCGGCTTCGCGATCGGGAGCCCGGAGTTGGTGCGCAGGATCGAGCTCCTCCAGGATCACGCCTTCGCGGGAATCTTTCGCCCGGTCCAGGAAGCCGGCATCGCCGCACTGACAGGGCCGCAGGACTCCGTCGAAGAACGGCGCGCGACATACGAGCGCCGCCGCAATCGTGCGCTCACCGCTCTCGACGAATTCGAGGCGCAATCCGAGGGAACGTTCTTTGTCTGGTTTCGGCTGCCGGACGGGACGACTGCGCAGCAGTTACTCGCCGAGCACCGAGTCGCGGTCGCACCGGGCGAAGGGTTCGGCTCCCGCGGTGCGGGTTGGGCGCGCCTTTCCCTTGCGGTGACGGACGAGCTCCTCGACCGGGGACTCGAACGCCTGGCTGCGGCCCTCAGCTAGTCGCCGGAGGCCGCGATCCGCTCGAGCTCGGCGCGGTTTGCCGCGACGATCCGATCGGCACGTGCGTGCGAGGCGTTCCAGGAGCGCCAGTCGCTGCTGCCTTCGTGTCGGTCGAGCAGCCGCGCGGCCAGGAAGGGTCGCTGTTCGGCTGGAAGATCGGACAGCCGTGCAACGAGGGTCGGTACGGCATCGTCGCTGAGCCGGGATAGATACACGACGTCGACGACCGGGCGCGTGACGTTGGTCCGCGCGATCAGCGAGTCGGGATCGATGACGTTGAGTACGAGCGTTGCCGCGAACCCGGCGACCAGGGCTCCGACTGCGAACGCATGTCGCCTTCCGCGCAGCACCGTGACGCCGAACCACAGGCACACGAGCGCGAGCCATAGGATCGCGCCGGTCGCGTAGACGCGAAGCTCGGTCAGCCCGTACTGGTCCTGATACAGCCACATGCGCTGCAGGGCGGACGCTATGACGACGCCGAGCAGGGCGAGCAAGACCGCCGCGAGCTGCCTGAAGCGTCTCCGCCCGGATCCCTCGCCTCGGAGGAGCCAATCTCCGAGCAAAAGCAGCGGAAGCGTCAGCGCCGCAACAGCGACCAGCTCGAAGAATCCGCTCCGCGCGTACTGGGCATACGTCAGATCTGCGGTCCTCTGCACCAGATCCTGACCACCGAACAGATACCGAAACTGCACGACGACGAACATGAGGAAGAGCACGTTGAGGACCGCAAGAGCGACGTTCAGCTCGAGGGCCCCCAGACGCAAAGGCCGCTTGAAAGGCTCGAACGCTTGCGCGGGCCACGACTCGCGCTTCCTCACGCGACGCGAGCAGATCGCGGAGCAGGCCGCCGGCGAGCCACGCGACGATGAGCACGACCGCGATTCGACTCATGAGCGTCCCGGACAGCGCCGGCACGGCCGACGTCAGCAACCGTTTGAACACCGCGTCGGCCGCCACGAAGAGCCCGCCGAAGACAACCAGTAGCGGCACGCCGATTGCGAGGCCTCGCACGACCGACGCGACGCTTCTGGAGCTCGGCCTGAGGAATTCCCCCCAGCGGATGTCGGACATCAAGAGTGGTACCGCGCCGACGAGCGCCGAGCAGCTGGTCGCAACCATCCCGCCTCCGTAGTCACTGAGAGTGGCCTCACGGAGACGGGGCTGAGTGCGTCGGAGCGCTCCCATGCTGATCGCGGCTGCCAGCGCCAGCAGGTTCGCGGCAGCAAGAAGCGGAGAAGCGTGCCAGACGAACATGGCCGCGAACACGAGGAGCGGGGCGATCATGAAGCGGCGCCCCTGGTGAAGCGGTGCGCGGCTGACGCGCAAGATCAACGTCAGTGCGAGCACGAACCCCACCATCCACAGCAGCACATTGAGGCCGAGCCACTGACCCTCGAAGAGAAGGTCACCGGCGACGCCGAGTCCGAGTGCCGATGCGGCGATCGTGATCGCGGCCTTCGTCTCCCGACTCATTCGCGCTTATTCAAGCAAGCACGAACTATCAGCGCATCTTATCCAGGTGGCCGGAACCGCCACCCAGGTAACGGCTGCTTAGGCCTTTGCGATCTGGGGCGAGGCAACGCCGTCGGTCCGGATCTCAGTCGCAAGCACTTCCTCCTTGATCCATGCTTCGTGCTGGAGCAGGTCGGCATCGGACTCCGGAAGCGTGACGCGGATCCGGTCGGTGAGCTCGAGGCCCGCGTCCTTCCGCATGGTGTTCAGCGTGTGGATGAGATCGAGCACGCGCCCCTCCAAACGGAGCTCGTCGTCGAGCTCCGTGGTCAGGGCAACCGTGAGCCGGTCGTCTTCGGCCAGCGCCCAACCCTGCTGCCCGCCGCGCTCCACGAGGACCTCGTCGGCTGCGAGGTCGTGACCGTTCACCCGAAACCCGCCACCCTCGAGCTGCTCGAACTCCCCGGCTTGGAGTGCCGCTCGCACCTGGCCGAGCTCCTTGCCCAGCTTCGGTCCGAGCACGGGGAGGTTCGGCTTCACGCGCAGCTCGGTTGCCTCGACAGGGCCGAACTCCACCTCCTTGACGCGCAGCTCTTCCGCGATCTCCTCCGCGTGGCTCATCGCCTTCCCGGCGCCCTGCACGACCAGCCGGCGAAGCGGCTGCCGCAGCTTGAGCCCCGCCTCTCCACGCGCTTGACGGCCAAGCTCGACCACACGCCTGACCTCCGCCACCTCCTCGAGCAGCCCTTCGTCGAGCGCGGTGCGCTCCGGCCAGGGCTCGAGGAACACCGACGCCGGCTGACCTTCGGTGCGCAGGGTGCGCCACAGATGGTCGGCGAGGAACGGCATCACCGGCGCGATCACCTGAATGCTGCGGACGAGGGCGTGCCACAACGTCTGCAACGCCTCCGGGTCTTCGTTCCAGAACCGTCGCCGCGAGCGGCGGATGTACCAGTTCGATAGATCGTCGACGAACGCCGTGAACGACCGGGTGACGTCAGGCGTCCAGAAGCGATCGTAGGCGCCCGTCATGTCCGCGACCAACTGGTCGGTGCGCGCGCGGAGCCAGCGGTCGAGCGGCTGAGACGTCTCCGGCGCACCGGGGGCGGGCTGGAAACCGGCGACGTTGGCGTAGTCGACGAAGAACTTCACGGAGTTCCACAGCGTCAACAGCTTTCGCTTGATCTCGCCCGCCGGTACGTAGCCGAACTTCACGCCCTGCGTCGGAGCTTGCTCGCAGTACATCCAGCGCATGACGTCGGCTCCCATGCGAGAGAGCGCTTCCTGAGCCTCGATCGTGTTCCCGCGCGAGCCGTGCATCTCGTGCCCGTGCTCGTCGCGGACGTCCTCGTGCCCGAGCACCTCCTGGAACGGCGGCCGCCCGTCGAGCACGACCGCCATGAAGAGCAGCGAGTAGAACCAGAGCCGGATCTGCTCGCGCATCTCCGTGACCCAGTGCGCCGGGAACCACTTCTCCCAGTACGCGTGATCCGGCAGGTCGGCGCGCGTCAACCCCTTGGCCGCACCCGTCGCATACCCCTCCGGGATCCACTCCGGGTTCTGCCAGCCGAGCGTGGAGAAGGGAACGATCCCGGCATCGAGCCAGACGTCTCCGACCTCGGGGACGCGGCTGACCTCCTCGCCGCACGACTCGCAGCGAATCGGAACATTGTCGACCCAGGGACGGTGGAGCTCCTGGAGCTGGTCGAGGCCCGCCGTCGCCCGCTCCTCGAGCTCGGCCTTAGAGCCGATCACGTTCAAGTGGCCGCACGCGCAGGGATAGATCGGGAGCGGCAGGCCGTAGTAACGCTTGCGGGAGATGTTCCAGTCGCCCATGTTGCGCAGCCAGTCCTCCATGCGCTTCCCGTAGAAAGCGGGCGTCCACTTCATGGACGCGTTCGCCTCGAGCAGCTTCGGACGAAGGTCATCGACCGCGATGAACCAGTCGTCCACCACGCGGAAGATCAGCGGCGTCTCGCAGCGCCAGCAGTGTGGATACCGATGGATGTATGTCTCCGCGTTCTCGAGCAGCCCGCGCTCGCGGAGATCGCCGACGATCTGATCCGCGGCTTCGACGGTCGAGGTCCCGTGCAGCCAGCCGTACTCCGGGAAGAAGCGCCCGCTCTCGTCGACGGGAATGAGGACCGGAAGGTCGTGAACCTTCGATAGCTCGAAGTCCTCCGTGCCGGCGCCGGGAGCGATGTGGACGATGCCCGTCCCTTCGTCGAGCGAGACCTCGTCCCAGGAGATCACGCGATGGTGGATCTCCTTCGCCGACGCAAAGTGATCGTAGGGGCCTTCGTACTCGAGGCCGACCAGCTCAGAGCCGCGAGCCCGCTCGACGAACGTGTCGTCCGGGAATCGCTGGACCGCGACCCACTCGCCGGTATCGCGCTTGCCGTACTCCCCTTCGGGGTTGACCGCCGCGGCGACGTTCGCCGGCAGCGTCCACGGCGTCGTCGTCCAGACCATGAGCGACTCACGGTCTCGGCCGCACAGCGGAAAGCGGACGAAGAGAGATGGGTCGGATTTGTCGCGGTAGACGTCGGACAGCGAGAGCTCATGCTGCGAGATGGAGGTGCCGCAGCGCGGACACCACTCGGTCGAGCGGTGACCCTGATACAGCCAACCCCGCTCGTACAGGGTCTTCAGGAACCGCCAGATGTACTCGATGTTCGTGTCGCTGAACGTGTAGTAGTCGTTGCCCCAGTCCATCCACTGGCCGAGCCGGATCGACTGCTGCGTGACCACGCG
>Ga0210378_10001310_pt1 | contig 12970 bp, 15 predicted proteins | sample PLM1_60_b1redo_FD_155465 | JGI IMG/M metagenome (GOLD analysis project Ga0210378, IMG submission 155465) | Groundwater sediment microbial communities from an aquifer in East River, Colorado, USA - PLM1_60_b1 redo | ecosystem: Environmental > Terrestrial > Soil > Riparian zone | place: USA: East...
GACGGTGTCGCGGTGGTGTTCGGTCACGACGTTGAGCTGACCGCCGAGCTCGCCGGTTTGCTCGCCGCTGAGTACCGGTGCTGCAGCTTCGCAACCTACAGCCTGGGTCGGGTCGGTGGCGTAGGCGAAGACGTCCGCGGCGGGCCGGTCGACTTCGGTACTGACCGTGATCGGCGTCATTCAGCTGCCCTCGTTGAACAGGGCGGCGTATCGCGTCAGGTACAGCGGCCAGCCCTCGTCGCCGCCCACGCCTTCGCTGACGGATTGCCATCCGGGGCCGTGACGGCCCAGATGCCGATGCTCCAATTCGAGGCGGGTGCGGTGCTGGGTCTCGGCGACGAACCGGACCTCGACCTCGCTGGTGAGGTCCGGGTCGGTCTCGATCCGCCACTGCGGGCTGATGTCCCAGCTGAACACGACGCGATCCGGCGGCTCGTAGGCCAGGATCCGCGCCCAGCGGCATTCGCTGCCGTCCGTCCCTCGGTCGACGATGTGCCCACCGACCCTCGGCTCGAACACCGTCTCGGCGATCGGGGCGCCCAGCAGGTTGTGCTCTGGCGGCTTGAAGTCGCCGAACCGCGTCGTGAACACCGCGAAAGCCTGGTCGATCGACGCGTTGACCACGATCTGGCTGCGAACCACGCCAGCGTCGGTCTGGGTCATGGACCCTCCTCGGTTGATTCCTCGACGACATCCGCATAGCTGGTCAGCGCCCGCTGCCAGTAGGTGTCGAGCTGGTCTCGTAGTGCGGCCAGGGCGACGGGGTTCAGACGGTAGATCCGCCGGGTACCAGCCGCGCGCTCGCTGACCAGGCCCGCGTCTTTGAGGATCTTCAAATGCTGCGAGACCGCGGAGCGGCTCACGGGCAACCCGGCCGCCAACTCCCCGACAGCGCGCGGTCCCTCGGCCAGACGCGCGACGATGGAGCGCCTCGTGCCATCCGCCAAGGCGTCCCACCCGTCACCAACACGGTTAGCATCCACTAACGGTTAGAGTGCACTAACCCAACGGCTCCGGTCAAGGGACGTGCTTTCGAGGGTGGGTCTCGTACATTCGGGCACTGGAGAGCAGGCCGGAGGCGGCGGTGAGTGCGGCGATGGCGGCGGTGGCGGTGCGGATGCCGTAGGCGTCGGCGAGGAGTCCGGCGAGGAGGGCGCCGGCGGCGAAGCCGCCGTCGCGCCAGAGTCGGTAGACGCCGACGGCGCGGGCGCGCCAGGCGGGGTGGGCGACGTCGCCGACGGCGGCGAGCAGGGCGGGGTAGACCATCGCGGTGCCGGCGCCGAGGAGCACTGCGGCGGTGGCCCACGCGGGGAATGTGTCGGCGGCGGCGATCCAGGCCAGCGCGGCGGCTTGGGTGAGCATGCCGGCGACGATGAGTGGTTTGCGGCCGTACCGGTCGGACAGGGGCCCGGTGGCGAGTTGCCCGATGCCCCAGACGGCCGGGTAGAGCGCGGCGAGGGCGCCGATCTGGGTGAGGGACAGGCCGGCGGCGGCGAACAGGAGGGGGAACAGTCCCCAGGCGAGGCCGTCGTTGAGGTTGTTGACGAGGCCGGCCTGCGACACCGAGGACAGGGCGGGTTCGCGGTAGCTGACCAGGGCGGCGACCTGCCGGGTGGACAGGTCGGCACCCGTCGAGGCGTGGTTGGCAGCCTCGTGCCGGGCATGCCCGTGTGTCTCGCGTACGAACAATGTGGACAGACCAAGGCCGAGCGCGGCGTAGGCGAGGCCGAGGAGGAACGGCGCCGGGCGGAGCCCGTACTCGGCGGCGAGCGCGCCGGTGGCCAGGGCGGTGGCGGCGAGGGCGAGGTAGCCGGCGGCTTCGTTGAGGCCCATGGCGAGGCCGCGGCGGGTGGGGCCGGCGAGGTCGATCTTCATGATGACCGTGATGGACCAGGTCAGGCCCTGGTTGACGCCGAGGAGCACGTTGGCAGCGACGACCCAGCCCCAGGACGGCGCCCAGATCAGCAGCAGCGGCACCGGCAGGCCGATCAGCCAGCCGGCGACCAGGACCGGTTTGCGGCCGTACCGGTCGGCGAGGGTGCCGGCGAAGAAGTTCGTGAGCGCCTTGGTGGCGCCGAAGGCGAGGATGTAGGTGAGCGCGGCGGTGTAGGCGGCCAGCCCGAACTCGGTCTCGGCGAGCAGCGGCAGCACGGTGCGTTCCTGGCCGAGTAGCCCGCCGACGAGGGCGTTGACCGCGACGAGCAGCGCGAACTGGGCAGCGTTGGCCCGCAGCCCGAGCCGGACCCCGGCGGCTGGTGTGCTCACGACCCGTCCTTGAGAGGTTGGCCGGTGGCGTCGGCCCAGTCCTGGGCGCCGCCTACCAGCACTGCCACGTCGCGATGGCCAGCGCGCTGCAGCAGGCTTGCGCCGGTCATGGCGCGTTCGCCGTGCCCGCACATGACCACGGTCGGCCGGCCCGGCGCGGTGCCTATGGAGTCGGATAGGTCGCCGAGTTCGATGTGGACTGAGCCGGGTAGGTGCCCGGTCTCGTATTCGGCGGCCTGCCGTACGTCGAGCACCGCGCCGTGGACGTCGCCCGGGCGGACGAGTCGGGTGCAGACGACCTCACCCCCGGCTTCGCGCCAGGCCGCGACCCCGCCGCGTAGCTCGCCGGCGATCGCCTCGAAGGCGATGTTCAACGCGGGCCAGAGGATCTCGGCCGGGTCCTGGTCAGGGTTGCGAACGATGACTACCGGTGTGGCGGGGTCGAGGAGCCACCCGAGCCAGGTGGCGAACTGGTCGCGCAGCGGGATCGCGACCGCGCCCGGAAGGTGTCCGGTCGCGATGTCGCCGACGGGCCGCACGTCCACGACGACCGCGCTGTCGGCGAGCAGGCGGCGGACCGCGTCCACGTCCAGCGCGGGAAGGACCGGTTCTGCAGTCACGACGTCGGGCCCACGCCGGTTCTCTTCGCTGAGCCCGCGGAAGTACGCCGGATAGGTGCCGAGGCTCGACAGCAGTTGGTGGACGAACGTGTCCTCGTCGGGCGCGGCGAGCAGGCGTTGCTGGTCTTCTCGCGGCTGATCGTCGAGGTTCGGTCCGCGCCCGGCGGGGCGGAGCAGAACGAGCCGGCGCCGTGAGTCGGCCACACCGCGGTGGCGTCCGGCAGCATCGCGAGTTGGCGCAGCGAGCGGTACTGCGGCCCGCGCCAGCTCCTCGGTGCGCTCGGCGCCGAGCAGGTCGGTGCGGGCGGCGGAGCCGACGATCAGCGACCCACCGGTGAACACACCGACCGGCTGCGCGCCGTCGAGCAGCAGGAACGACAGGTGCTCGTCGGTGTGCCCGGGGGTGGCCACGGCGCGCAGCGTGAGCCCACCGAGGTCGATCTCGTCGCCGTCGGCCAGCCCGTGGTGCTCGAAGGCGCGTCCGCCGGCCGCCGAGGCGAGGATCGTGGCGCTGTCGGTGGCGGCGAGCTGCCGGGCGCCGGTCAGGAAGTCGGCGTGCAGGTGAGTGTCCGCGGCGAACGCCACCGTAAGGCCGCGGCGGTTGGCGGGCAGGCGGAGCGCGCGCAGGTCGCGGGGTGGGTCGACCGCCAGCGCCCGGCCGCCCCCGAGGTCGAGCAGGTAGCAGCTGTTGCCCAGGCCGGGGTCAACCATGGTTTCCAGGTCCACGCCAGCAACGGTGGTGCGCACGGTCCCCTCCCCAGGATGTGGGTCACCGGGGTACGCTGACCATCAAACGACAATATTCCAAAGAACTTTGGAGAATGCTAGCCATGGGTGACCGGGACCGCAAGGACGCGCTGTTCGCCGAGTTCGCCCGGGTCGGGAAGGCCCTGGGCAGCCCGAAGCGGTTGGAGCTGCTCGACCTGCTCGCCCAGGGTGAACGCTCGGTCGACGCGGTGGCTGCCACCGCCGGCATGTCGGTCACCCTGACCTCGGCGCACCTGCAGACGCTGCGCCAGTCCGGCCTGCTCGCGGTCCGCCGGGACGGCACCAAGGCCTACTACCGGCTCGCCGGCTCCGACGTGGCCGCGCTCTACGCGGCGCTGCGCAGCGTCGCCGCCACCCACCTGCCCGACGTCGCCGCCGCGGCCGCGAACTACCTCGGCACCGACGCCGACACCGTCGACGAGATCGACCGGGACTCGCTGCTGGCGCTCGCCCGCACCGGACGGATCACCGTCCTCGACGTCCGGCCGGCCGAGGAATACGCCGCTGGGCACATCCCCGGTGCCCTCTCCATCCCGCTGGGCGACCTCGCCGACCGGCTCGCGGAACTGCCGGCGAGTACTGAGGTCGTCGCGTACTGCCGTGGTGCCTACTGCGTCCTCGCCCACGACGCGGTCCGCCTGCTCCGCGGGGAAGGCCGGACGGCGCGGCGGCTCGCCGACGGCATGCTCGAATGGCGCCTCGCCGATCTGCCCGTCGCAACCGGGATCACGACGTGACCAGCGCCCACCCGACCCTCGCCTGCGGACCGGTCTATCTCGACTACAACGCCACGACCCCGGTCGATCCTCGGGTGGTCGAGGCGATGCTGCCGTACCTGACCGCCCACTTCGGCAACCCGTCGAGCGTCCACGCCTACGCCGAACCGGCACACACGGCGCTCGATCGTGCCCGCGACCAGGTGGCGGCGCTGCTCGGCACCGTGGGGGAGCGGATCGTGTTCGCCGGCAGCGGTTCAGAAGCCAACAACCTCGCGCTGCGCGGCGCGGTGCTCGCCAGCGGCGTGGACCGCCCGCACCTGATCACCCAGTCCACCGAGCATCCGGCCGTGTTGAACACCTGCCGGGCGCTGGCCAGGCTGCATGGCGTCGACGTCACGGTCCTGCCCGTCGACTCCGACGGCCTCGTGGACCCGGCGGACCTGGCCGCCGCGATCACCCCGCGCACGGTCCTGGTCACGATCATGTCCGCCAACAACGAGACCGGCGTGCTGCAACCGGTCACCGAGCTGGCCCGCGTCGCCCACGAGCGCGGCGTGCTGTTCCACACCGACGCCGCGCAGGCCGCCGGAAAGGTTCCGCTCGACGTCACCGCACTCGACGTCGACCTGCTCACCGTCGTCGGCCACAAGATGTACGCGCCCAAGGGCATCGCCGCGCTCTACGTCCGGGCTGGCGTCGCTCTGGAGCCGATCATCTACGGCGGCGGGCAGGAACACGGCCTGCGCGCCGGCACCGCGAACATCGCCTTCGCAGTAGCGCTCGGCACCGCCGCCCACCTCGCCGCCGAGGACCTCGCCGCTGGTTGCCACCATCGGCTCCGGGCGCTGCGCGACCGACTGCAGCGGGGCATCGCCGACGCCCTGCCCGGCCGGGTGCAGCTCAACGGTGCCGCCGACCGCCGGCTGCCGAACACGTTGAACGTCAGCATCGCCGGTGTACGCGGCGACGCGCTGCTCGACGCGGCGGCGGGGCTGGCCGCCTCCACCGGCTCGGCCTGCCACGCCGGCACCACCGAGCCGTCGCCCGTCCTGACCGCGATGGGACTCGGCCGGGAGCGTGCCCTGTCCGCGGTGCGGCTATCGGTGGGCCGATGGACGACCGAGGACGACGTCGACCGCGCCACCGCACTCCTAGCGAGAGGTACTTGACTGACCGAGTCGGTCAGTTATTCTTGACGGGTGCCTCGCACTGTTCCCGCTGACCGCTTCGCCGCCGTCGTGCGCGCCGCGGCGATGACCTTCATCAGGCACGGCTACCAGCGCACCCAGGTGCAGGATGTCGCCGACGCGCTCGGCTTGGCGAAGGGCACCCTCTACGGCTACGCCAACGGGAAGGCGGCGCTGTTCGCGGCGGCGGTCCGCTACGGCGACGGCGTCGAACCATTACCGGATCCGGGTGACCTGGCGGTGCCGGCGCCCGCACCCGGTGAGGTCGCCGAGCTGGTGTCGTTCCGCCTCGCGGGCGAGGTTGCCGACCTGACGCTGACCCAGGCGCTCGCACGGCCCGCCGGGGGTTCCGCCGCCGAGCTGAGCGGCATCGTCACCGACCTGTGCACGCGGTTGGCCCGGCACCGGATCGCGATCAAGCTCGTCGACCGGTGCGCCCCCGAACTGCCGGACCTGGCCGACGTGTGGTTCGGCACCGGCCGCTGGGCCCTGGTCGCGGCCGTGCAGGCCTATCTGGAACGGGGCCGTTCAGCGGGGACACTCACGCTGACGGGTCCCGCACCGCTCACCGCTCGGACCATCGTCGAGCTGTGCGCGCTATGGGCCGTGCACCTCCACTTCGACCCCGCACCACCCGCCGCGGACATCGACGAGACCACGGTCACCGCCATGGTCGCCGACTTCGTCGCCCGCGCCACCCGCCCGACTAGCCGGCACCAGACGCTCCACTAAGGAGACCGCTCATGCTCCGCCGCACCTGCCCCGTCCCCGGCGCCAAACCGGCCGGACCGATCGCCCGCAGACTCTCCCGCCAAGCGGCCCGACCGCACGGGTTAGCCGGACGGCTCCTCGCCCGCCTATGGATCAGCGAGACCGCCGCCGTGAACGACGTCGCCTTCGACCTGCTCGCGCCCAGCCCAGGCCAACGCCTCCTGGAGATCGGCCCAGGGCCTGGCCGCACGCTCGGCCGGATCGCCGCCGCCGGCGCCCAAGCGGTCGGCATCGAGGTCTCCGGCACGATGCTGGCTGCCGCGTCGCGCAGAAATGCCGCGGCCATCGCCGCCGGCCACATCCAGCTGCACCACGGCGACGGCACCACCCTGCCCGTGCCGGACCGCAGCGTCGACGCCGTCCTCGGCGTGCACACCGTGTACTTCTGGCCCGATCCACCCGCCACCCTGACCGACGCCGTCCGGGTGCTACGCCCCGGTGGCCGGATCGTCCTGGCACTGCGTACCGCCGACCACCCGCTGCCGCGCCGCTTCGACCGCGCCGTCTACCGGGTGCCCACGACTGTGCAGGCCGTCGGCTGGCTACGTGACGCCGGTTTCGTCGACATCGAGGTCCATCGCCGGCCCGACATCGCCGAGACGATCCGCTGGATTACCGCCACCGCTGACCGTTAGCGTGACCGCTGCTCCGGTCAGGCGATGTCGCGGCGGATCGTCAGGCGGGCGCCGGCGAGAGCGAGGGCGAGCCCGTAGCCGGCCAGCACCAGCCCGCCCTGCCACGGGACGAGAAAGTCTTGGTTGGTGAGGCTCACCTGCGTCAACGCGCTGGCTGCCGGGCCCGGCAGGTACGGCGTCCAGGCGCTGAACGCCTCGACGCGGGTCAGGATCGGCTCGGCGACGAACAGGTAGACCAGCAGCACGACGACGGCGCCCACCTGGTCCCGCAGCAGCGCACCGACCCCGACCCCGAGCAGGCCGAAGAGCGCTGATGCGGTCACCACACCGGCAAGCGTTCCCGGGATGCCGTTCGCACTGAGGGACACGTCGATGTCCATGGCGGCCAGCCACGGCAGCGCGATCGCGACCGTGACCACGACACACACCAGACCGTAGGCGACGCCCAGCAGCGGGAAGGTCACCAACTTCGCGGTCACCACCCGGCTCCGGCGCGGCGTTGCGAGGAATGTCGCCGTGGCCGTGCGGTGGCGAAACTCGGCCGTGATCCCGATCGCGCCGAGCACCGCCACGAGCGAGCCGGCGCCCTGGCCCACCGAGAACAGCGTCCGCTGCCCGGCGCCGGTCGACAGCGGGTACACCCACGTGTCGGGGTTGTCGGCGTTGACGATGGTCAGGCTCGCATATAGAGCGGTCAGTCCCGCCGAGCCGAGCAGCAGCCACAACCACAGCCGGATGCTGAACACCTTCTCGAACTCGCCGGCGATCAGCCGCGCCATCTCACGCCGCCCCTTGTTCGGCACCGGATTGTGCGGTGAGCGAGAGGAACACCTGCTCCAGGTCGCTGCCCTCGGACACCAGCGCGTGGAGCCGGACTCCGGCAGCGAACGCGCGGTCACCGACTTCGGCCGCGTCCATCCCCGTCACTCGCACGCTCTCCCCGCCGACGCCAACGGTGCGTGCGCCGGTTCGCTCAAGCGCAGCCCGGAGCCGGGCGACCTGCGGCGTGCGCACCAGCACCGTGGCGTGCTCCGCGGACAGCTCCACGAGGCTGCCGTGGCGCACCAGGCGACCGTTGTTCACGATCACCACCCGGTCGACGATCTGTTGCACCTCCGACAGCACGTGACTGGACACCAGCACCGTGCGGCCCCGCCCCGCCAGATCGCGCAACAGGCCACGCAGCCACGCGATGCCCTCGGGATCGAGCCCGTTCGCCGGTTCGTCCAGCACCAGCACCGGCGGATCGCCGAGCAGCGCCGCCGCCAGCGCCAACCGCTGCCGCATCCCGAGCGAATAGCTGCCGACCGGCCGCCGACCGGCTCCGGTCAGCCCCACCAACTCCAGCACCTCGTCCGCCCGCCGCCGCAGATAGCCGTTGATCCGGCAGTAGACAGACAGGTGCGCCCGCCCACTGCGGGCCGGATGAAACCCGGTCGCCTCCAGCACCGCGCCGACCTCGTCGCACGGCGCCGTCAAGTCGGCGTAGGGCCGCCCGCTGATCGTCGCGCTGCCCGCATCCGGCGTGACCAGGCCGAGCAGCATCCGCAACGTGGTCGTCTTCCCGGCTCCGTTCGGACCGAGGAAGCCGGTGATCGACCCCGGCTCGACGGTGAAACTCAACCCGTCGACGGCCCGCACCGGACCGAACGTCTTCGTCAGGCCGTCCACGATGACCCGGCCCCTGTCGCTTGCCATCACACACCCCCGCGTCACCACGATGACCGGCGCCATTCCCGGCTACCATGAGTCCGGAGGTTACAACATAGTGAAGCAGCTACACAATGAGGCGAGTGCTCGGTTGCGAGCGGATGATGCCCTGGAGCGACTGTTCTCGCTGGCCGCCGTCCTGGGCGACGCGATGGACGGCGGGCTCGCCGAGGAGGGCATGAGCCGGGCACGCGCCGAGGTGATCTGGCACCTCCACCACCACGGCCCCGCCACCCAGCGCGAACTCAGCCAGGCGTTGCGCTGCACCCCCCGCAACGTGACCGGCCTGCTCGACGCGCTGCAGACCGGTGGCTACGTCGCCCGCGGCCCCCACCCCACCGACCGGCGCGCCACCATCGTCACCCTCACCGAACGCGGCAACGCGACCGCGACCGCCTGGCGCGCCGGGTACCGGGGAATGGCCGACCGCCTCTTCCGTGATGTCCGCGCCACGGACCTCGCCACCTTCGTCGCCACCATGGACCACGTACTGCGACAACTCCGCGAGCAGGCATCCGCAGACTAGCGACAACGCTGCCAGCGTGGACCCGATGCCGCCCTCTCTGACGAGCTCGTCGGAGTACCGTCAAGGCGTGTCAGGCGAGGGGTCGGGCCGGGATGAGGTCCGTACCGCTGAGGTGATCGGGGCGCTGTGTCTGGCGACCGATCTCGGCATGGGCCTGCCCTTCGAGCATGGCCTGCACAGCACTCTGTTCGCCACGCGTCTCGGCAAGCGTCTGGCGATCGACTCAGAGGCCGCGGCGCAGACTTACTATGGCTGCCTCCTTTTCTACGCTGGCTGCACAGCCGACGCCGAGATCGTCGCTGCGCTCTTCGACGAGGGTGCGCTCCTGACGCACTTCACCCCGGTCATGTTCGGGACGAGGGCCCAGACGATGGCCGGCATCATGCGTGCGTTGGCTGATCCGGGGAGTTCCCCCTTGATGCGAGTCATCCAGGGCGCCAGCAAGCTCCCGAGGGCTGCTCGAGACCATCGGCGGCACGTCGCTGCGCTGTGTGAGGTGGCGCAGATGCTGAGTGACCGGCTGGGCATGCCGCCATCGGTGCGGGGCCTGTTCACCCATCTCACCGAGCGTTGGGACGGCAAGGGCGAGCCTGCCGGGCTCAGAGGGGCCGACGTCCCGCTTGCCTTGCGCATCATCCACGTCGCTCGGGACGCTGCCTTCCAGCGCATGCTCGGCGGTGAGGAGCATGCCGCACGGGTCATTCGGGCGCGAGCGGGAGCCGCGTTCGATCCGCAGATCGCCACGCTGCTGGCGGACGAGGCCGCAGACCTCCTGGCACTCGACGACGAAGTATCTGTGTGGGAGGAGGTCCTCGCGTCTGAGCCAGCGCCGCAGTTGACCCTGCAGGGCGATGCCATCGACGGGGCGCTCGCCGCGTTGGGCGACTTCGCCGACCTCGCCTCGCCTTACTTGGTGGGTCATTCGGCGGGCGTGGCGGAGCTGGCAACTGCGGCAGCGCGACGGTGCCATTTCTCGGCCGCCGACCTCGTGGCCATACGGCGGGCGGCGCTCGTCCATGACCTTGGCCGCGTTGCTGTCCCGGCCGGGATCTGGCAGAAGGCCGGGGCGCTCACACCGGACGAGTGGGAACGAGTCAGGCTGCATGCGTACCAGTCCGAACGCGTCCTGTGCCGCTCGTCTTTTCTTGCCGCGCTCTTGCCGGTCGCGACCGCCCACCACGAGCGTCTCGACGGCGCGGGCTACCACCGCAGGGCGACGGCGGCTGCTCTCACGCCGGCCGCTCGGCTGCTTGCCGCCGCCGACGCCTACCACGCGATGACCGAGCCGCGGCCGCACCGCGAGGCGTTGTCGCCGCAGAGTGCCGCTGATGTACTCGGCCAGGAAGCCCGCGCCGGGCGGCTTGATGCCGACAGCGTGGTCGCGGTGCTGGAGGCCGCCGGCCATCGCGCCCCGCACGTCGCGCGGCCCGCGGCGTTGACCGAGCGGGAGGTTCAGGTCATCGCCCTGCTCGCGCGCGGCCTGCAGACCAAACAGGTCGGGCACGCGCTCGGTATCTCGGCCAAGACCGCAGACCGCCACGTGCAGAACGCCTACGCCAAGATCGGTGTCTCGACGCGGGCGGCGGCCGCGCTGTTCGCCATGCAGCACGGACTCGTGACCTGGGGAGAACTCCCAATAGTGAGCGCAGGCCGCCGTCCATAACGTCGCCTTCAGAGCACCCGGCATTCGACCTGGTGCCATCGATAGGAGGCGGTCATGAAGGTCATGCATGATGCGCAGAGGTCCAGCGAAGGCCAGGTCAGCGCTGGCCGGCCAGCTCCGTGGGTTGCACTGGCGGCGTGGGCGGGGATTGTCGGGCCGGTACTCTTCACCGCGACGTTCCTGGCCCAAGAGGCCTTCCGCATCGACGAGTTCAGCCCCCTTGCCGAGCCCGTCAGCGCACTGGAAGCCGGCCCCAACGGGTGGGTGCAGCAAGCGAACTTCGTCGCCTTCGGCGTCCTGACGATGGCCTTCGCGCTCGGACTCCACGTCGGCATGCGGCCGACCCGAGCGGGCGTTGCCGGGCCTGCGGCGCTGTTCGTCAGCGGAATCGGGCTGCTACTCGGCGCGATCCTCCCGCTGCGCGAGGACGCAGCCGGCGTCACCTACGACCCAGGCGGTCACATCATCGCCGGCATCATGTTCTTCCTGAGCAGCGCGGTCGGCCTGATCGCCCTGTCCCGACGGTTGGCGCGCGATCCGCGGTGGCGGAGCATCGCCACCTACACACTCACCGCCGGAGCCCTCGCACTCGCCGGCTTCGTCGCCATGGGCGCCCTCGTGGTGCCGGACGACGCCCCGCTGCACGATTGGGCCGGTCTGGCGCAACGAATGCTCATCATCCTGATCCTGTTCCCCTGCCGGATAGTCCTGGCGAGCAGATTGCTGCAGGTCGCGCGCGAACTTGCGCCATCTCATTCGTAAGTATACGCTTACCGTTCGTGAACGCTTACGGAGATGCTGGTCTAGGTCTGCTCGGTGACCCGACCCGGCGCGCGATCTTCGAGCTGCTGGCCCGGCGCCCGTGCTCGGTCGGTGAGCTGGCGCAGCAACTTCCGATCAGCCGGCCGGCGGTGTCCCAGCACCTTCGCGTGCTCAAGGACGGCGGCCTCGTCGTCAGCCGACCCGAGGGCACCCGGCGCGTCTACCGGCTCAACCCGGACGGAGTGGGCGCCCTGCGCGCCTACCTGGACCGCATCTGGGACGACGCGCTCACGGCTTTTCAGAAGGCCGCCGAGGCGGCCCCAGTCGACCCCGAACAGGAGCAGCGATGAGCACCGCACCTACGATCCCCGCGATCAACGGAAAGGTCACTGTCGGCGTGCCCGTCGACCAGGCCTTCCGCGTCTTCACCGACTCGTTCAACACCTGGTGGCCACCCGAGTACCACATCGGCCAGGCGGACATCGCCGAGGCGATCCTGCAACCGCGGGAAGGCGGCCGGTGGTACGAACGCGGCGTCGACGGCAGCGAGTGCGACTGGGGTCGGGTGCTGGCCTGGGAGCCGCCGCACCGCCTCGTCGTCACCTGGCAGATCAACGGCGAATGGCAGTACGACCCCGTCCCGGAACACGCCAGCGAGGTCGAGGTGCGGTTCACCGCCGACGGACCCGACCGCACCACGGTCGAACTGGAACACCGGCACCTCGACCGGCTCGTCGGCGGCCAGGCGATGCGCGAGGCGATCGGCGGCGCCGGCGGCTGGACCAGCGTCCTGGAGCGCTACGCCGCCGCGGTAGCCAGCGAGGAGTAGCCGAGGCTGGGCAACTCGCCATCCACACGCGAGCCGCGGCGGATCCACCAGCCACACGAGGGATTCGCCGTGGCGGCCCGAAACTGGGCCCTGGCGGCAAACGCGCTGACGATCTCAGCAACGACCAGCAACGCCGGCTGACCTAGCGTGAACTTCTCACGTTGTGGAGACTGAGCAACGGGCACCGAGCGAATCTGGCGCCGGCTGGGAGGCGAGCGGCACGGTGGGTGGGGACGAACAGCTCACCCTGGGCCGCGCGGCCGGTCAACGTAACGCGTGGGGGAATGCGTACACGGCGCTCTCGCTGGCCGACCAGTCGAGTTCCCTGGCTGGGGACGATCTCGAGTTGCTGGCTGCGGCAGCCTATCTCCTCGGTCACGTGGATGAGTGCCGGCAAGCGCTGCAGCGCGCCCATCGTGCGTACGTCGCGGCCGGTGATCCGCCGCGGGCTGCGCGATGCCTGTTCTGGGTTGGGTTCACTCTGCTACTCGAAGGGGATCTCGCGCCGGCAGCTG
>Ga0210378_10001311_pt1 | contig 12966 bp, 15 predicted proteins | sample PLM1_60_b1redo_FD_155465 | JGI IMG/M metagenome (GOLD analysis project Ga0210378, IMG submission 155465) | Groundwater sediment microbial communities from an aquifer in East River, Colorado, USA - PLM1_60_b1 redo | ecosystem: Environmental > Terrestrial > Soil > Riparian zone | place: USA: East...
GACGGGCAAGACCGGGCCGGAGGCGGAGGCGACGCTGCCGCCGAAGCCGAGACTGCCTGCCCTGCCTGCGGAGATTCGAAGCCGGGGCAAGTTCCTGATCGGCGTCAAGTGCGACACCCCGCCGTTCGGTTGGCAGGACACGAGTGGCCGGAACCGCGGCTACGACGTGGATGTCGCCAAGCAGTTCGCCCGGTGGGCGTTCGGCTCTGCGAGCAAGATCGACTTCACGTGCGTCACGACTGCCAGCCGGATCGGGACGCTGACCTCGGGCCGCGTGGACATGATCATCTCGACGCTCACGTGGACGGCCGAGCGGGAGCGCACGATCGACTATTCCCTGCCGTATTACGGCGCGGCCGGAAAGTTGCTCGTGAAGAACGCGGTCATCGTCGGCCGGCTGAACTCGTGGATGCCGGGCAAGAAGATCGCGTCCACGTCAGGCTCAATCTACGACCGGTGGGTCAAGAACTGCTTCACGCAGTCGACCTTCCAGGTCTCCTCGAGCCCGAGCGCCGGAGTGCTCGCGGTCAAGAACGGTCAGGTGGACGCGCTCATGTACGACGACGCGTTCCTGGTCGGCGTCGCGGCGAACGATCCGGAGTTGCGCCTGACGAACCACGTGTTCCTCAAGGTTCCGTGGGGCGTCGGCATCCGCAAGACCGATCCCCAGATCAAGGCCTGGGTCGACGTGGCCATTCGCGGGATGAAAGCCCGCGACATGTTCTGGCCGATCCTGAAGCGAACGATTCCGCGGCGTTTCTACCCTCTGTTCCGCCTCAACGCGCCGCGTCCGAAGGTCAACCTCAAGTTTCCGCGAGGCACCGTCCCAGAGGCGGCCTGCCCGCGCTAGCGAACAGGAAGGATGAGCGAGCGGCCGTGCCTCCGGCGCGGCCGCTCGTGTTTCATACCGAGCCATGAAGATCCTCGCGGCCTTCGAATGGTCCTTCATCTGGGACAACCGCGTCGAGCTGTGGGAAGGGTTCAAGAACACGATGAAGGTCTCTGCGATCGGCGTTGCGGGCGCCTTCGTCATCGGCCTCGTCCTGGGCGCGGTGCGAGCGCACCGGATACCGGTCTTCAGCCAACTCGCTTGGGTCTACGTCGAGGCTATCCGCAACACGCCGATCCTCGTCCAGATCTTCCTCTTCTACTACGGGCTGCCGCAACTCGGGTACCAGGTCGAAGGCTTCACGGTCGCCTGGCTGGCGGTGATGGTCTGGGGCGGGGCATTCAATACCGAGAACTTCCGCGCGGGGTTCGAGGCCGTGCCCAAACACTTTCGTGAAGCCGGTTACGCACTCGGCTTCAGCCCGCTGAAGACCTTTCTCAACGTGACCCTCCCGATCGGCGGGCGGATCGCACTGCCCTCATCCATCAACACGTACATCTCGGTCCTGAAGAACACGTCGCTGATGCTCGCCATCGGCTATCCCGAGCTCACGACCGTCGCGTTCAACATCCAGGCGATCACCTTCCGGACCTTCGAGATGTTTGCCGTGCTCGCGGTCGTGTACCTCGTCATCGTCTGGACGCTGTCCGCGTTGATTCGCCTGCTCGAGGCGCGGCTCGCCCTTCCGGAGACTCGCTAGATATGCCCGAGCTGCCTGACTGGTTCCGCCCCGTCGCGGAGTACATGCTCCGCGAAGGCCTGCCGGAGACGCTGAAGCTCGCGGCGTTAGCCGTGACGGCCAGCACGGTCATCGGGATCGTGCTCGGCACGCTGCTGACGATTCACTTCCTGCCGTTGCAATCGTTGATCCGGCTCTACATCGAGGTATGGCGCGGGCTTCCGATCCTGGTCACGATCCTCTTCATCTACTGGCTTCCGGCCTACGACGTCGGGCCGTTGCACATCCAGTTGAACGCCTACATGTCGGCGGCGCTCGGTCTCTCCCTGTGGGGTAGCGCCCAGGTGGCCGAGGCGACTCGCGGTGCCGTGCAGTCGATCCCGAAGGAGCAGCACGAGGCGGCCGCGGCACTGGGTTTCGGATGGGCCGGCCGGCACAGGTTCGTGATCGTTCCGCAGGCGCTCCGCCGGCTACTCCCGCCGATGGTCGGCCTGCTCGTGAACATCATCCAGAACACGACGATCGCGTTCGTGATCGGCATCAACGAGTTCCTGCAGGCCGGCAATCGCCAGTTCGAGAATCTGACGACCCAGACCGGAAACGGCCATCCGTTCACCATTTTCGGCTTCGTCCTCGTCGTCTTCTTCATCATCTCGTTCCCGCTCACGCTGTTCGCCCGGTATCTCGAGCGCCGCCTCGTGTGATCCGGCGCTAAGCTCCGCGCGAGCCCAGGAAGGGGAGGCTTGACACCCGCGATCCCGATTGGCAATGCCATGACCGTCCGCGTCGTGAGCGTGAGCCCCGACGACTCGGTGCAGCTCGTGGTCCAACGGATGATGGAGGAGGAGATCGGTGCCGTCGTGGTCTGCGAAGGCCCGCGGCTCGTCGGGATCTTCACCGAGCGCGACGTTCTGCGGCTCGCCTCGGAAGGGCCCGACTTCTTGACGGTTCGGGTCGACACTGTGATGACGACGCAGGTCGTGACCGTCTCCCCCGACGTCAGCGTCATCGACGCCGCCCGCCTGATGGGCGAGCGCCGCGTCCGTCACCTGCCTGTGGTCGAGGGCGAGAACGTCCTCGGCCTCGTGGGTATCCGTGACGTCCTAAGCGTGCTCGGCGAATGGGCCTGGCGCGAGCACGACGACGACGCTCGTAAGACCTCGCGCGAGCTGCTCGGCCGCTAGAAGAGCACGGGGGAACCCCTGGTTCCCCCGTGAGCCCCCTCCTCGAGGGCGTCGGCTTACTGCGGGAGGTTTCACGAGCCGGCGGCTGGGGGTGCGGCTCGGGTGTTCCCCTCTCCGTTGTAAGCCTCCCGCCGGGCAAGGCCCGGCTCCGGCGGCCTTTCGCAGTCGCTCTCGGAAGGTTTAGAGCGCCCTCAGGTCGGCACGTGTGCCGATCGCGATCATGGGCCGGCTCGTGGGGCGCAACCAGCGGAGCAGCCGGAGGAGCTGAGTCAGAGGGAGGCTGACGCAGCCAAGTGTCGGGCGCCCCGTGCTCGCGTGGAGGAAGATTCCCGAGCCGCGGCCCGGCACGGTCGGATTGGTGTTGTAGTCGATCACCGCGAAGTGGCGGTAGGCCGTGGGCGATCTCGACAGGTCCTCGCTCACCGTCCTGAACGGTGGGCTCGACCCGCAGCGGACGTGGCGGAACCGGTTGTAGAACGGCGAGCGCGGGTCTTCCACCCACCAGTCGCCGCAGACGACTCGGTGGTACCGGTAGCGCACGCCCGGGTTAGGCGCGAGCCCATACATGGTGCGGCCGAAACCGAAGACGCCGGCAGGTGTGCGGCGGTCACCTTCGCGCTTGCTCGGAGAGACGCCACGCCCGCCGACCCAGGCGGTCCAGGGCCCGGTGACGGCGATCCAGCACTCCCCGGACTTTCGCCAGAGCCGCAGCTCGCCCTGAGTCGAGCTCCGCCCGCGCACGACCACGGTGACGAGTTGGGTCCCGTCGTCCGCTGCTCGGATCTGATTCGCAATCGTCGGTGGGCATGCCCCCGCTGCAGGAGCCGGGGCCCAGAGCACGACGAAGATCGAGAGCAGAAGCGCCTTCCTCATCGGCCCTGCAGACTACGCTCGATCGCCGATGAGGCTCTTCTTGCTCACCCTGCTCGTGGCGGCGCCGGCGCAGGCGCCGCCGTTCGACCACTCGGTCGCCCGCTTGACACCCGCCCAGCTGCCGCACTCGTGGCACGCCGGCTGCCCGGTCTCACCCGCGCAGCTGAGGCGCGTGCGGCTCACCTACTGGGGCTTCGACGCCAGGGCGCATTCCGGGTCCCTGGACGTGCACGCCGACGCCGTACAGGACGTTGTCCAGGTCTTTCGCAAGCTCTACGCCGCTCACTTCTCGATCCGCCGCATGAGGCCCGTCGACGCTTACGGCGCCGACGACGATCGGTCGATGGCGGCCGACAACACGTCGGGGTTCAACTGTCGCCGCGTCCCCGGCTCGGGCAGGTGGTCGGGTCACGCCTACGGCCGGGCGATCGACGTCAATCCCGTCGAGAATCCCTACCTGGCCGGGGGCCGAGTGCAGCCGCCCGCGGGCCGCGCCTATCTGGATCGCACGAAGGTGCGGCGCGGCATGGCGGTGCGCGGCGGCGCCCTGGTGCGGGCGTTTGCCGCAATCGGTTGGCCCTGGGGCGGCCGGTGGCGTGGCACGCCGGACTACCAGCACTTCTCGGCCTCGGGCGGTTGATTCAGAATGGCCACCAAATGATGGCCAACGAACTGGAACGCGGCCGTCAGTCCTACGCACAGCGGGCGTGGCTGGACGCCTACACGTCACTGACACGCGCCGACGCGGCGTCGCCGCTGGAACCGGAGGATCTCGAGCTGCTCGCAATCGCAGCCTCCATGGTTGGTCGGATGGACGACCACCTCGCGCTACTGGAGCGTGGGCACCACGTGTGCCTGGATGCCGGCGACGGGCTTCGCGCAGCGCGTGCGGCGTTCTGGCTCGGGATGAACCTCGCGATCCGAGGAGAGATGGGGCCGGCGGGAGGATGGTTCGGTCGCGCGCAACGGCTGGTCGAGCGCGAGGACCGTGACTGTGTTGAGCAGGGTTATCTGCTGGTGTCGGTGGCGCTCCAGCATCAGGGGATGGGGGCATACGAGGCGGCGCACGATGCCGCCGCCGGCGCTGCCGACGTTGGCGAGCGCTTCGGCGACGCAGATCTCGTCGCCGTCGCAGTTCATTTCCAGGGCCTCATCCGAATCAAGCAGGGGTGGGTAGAGGAAGGTCTCGGGCTCCTCGACGAGGCCATGGTCGCGGTGACGGCCGGGGAGCTGTCACCGGTCATGACGGGCGTCGTCTACTGCGGCGTGATCGCCTGCTGCGAAGAGGCCTTTGAGCCCCGCCGCGCCCACGAGTGGACGAACGCCCTGACACGTTGGTGCGAGCAGCAGCCGCAGATGGTGGCCTTCACGGGCCGGTGTCTCGCGCATCGGGCCGGAATCATGCAGCTGCACGGTGCGTGGCAGGATGCGCTCGAGGAGGCGCGGCTCGCGCGCGAGCGCTGCGAGCAGGCGATGAATCAGGCGGCGACCGGGCAGGCGCTCTACCAGCAAGGGGAGCTCCTGCGCCTGCAAGGGGACTTCGCCGCGGCCGAAGAGGCGTACCGGGACGCGAGCCGCTACGGGCGGGAAGCGCAGCCCGGCCTGGCTCTGTTGCGGCTCGGCCAGGGAGACCTCGCTCCTGCGGCTGCCGCGATCCGGCGCGTCCTGGGCGAGACGACCGAGCCGCTGCAGCGTGCTGTGCTCCTGCCCGCATACGCGGAGATCATGCTCGCCGTCGACGAGATCGAGGAGGCGCGCAACGCCTGCGGTGAGCTCGTTGAGATCGCGGCAGGTAGCGGGAGCGCCATGCTGGACGCGATCGCCGCCCACGTCCGAGGAGCAGTCGTGCTCGCCGAGGGTGACGCTCCTGCTGCTCTTGTGTCGCTCCGCCACGCGTGGCAGGTGTGGCAGGAGCTCGAGGCGCCCTACGAGGCTGCACGCGCACGCGCCCTCGTAGGGCTTGCCTGCCGCGCGCTCGGCGACGAAGACTCAGCCACCCTCGAGCTGGGGGCGGCCCGCGGGGTCTTCGAGCAACTGGGCGCGGCGCCGGACGTCGCCCGCGTCGACGCGCACACTCGGAGCGCCGCGGCCGCTGAGGCGCATGGGCTGAGCCCGCGTGAGCTGCAGGTGCTGCGCCTGGTCGCGACCGGGAAGACGAACCGGGAGATCGCCTCGGAGCTGGTCGTGAGCGAGCACACCGTCGCCCGGCACGTGCAGAACATCTTCGGCAAGCTCGGCGTCTCCTCGCGAACCGCGGCCACGGCGTTCGCGTTCGAGCGCGATCTGGTCTGACTCAAGCCGCGTGGTCAGAACTGACCACGCTCCTGCTCGCGGAATTTGGCGGATCCAGGCGATGCGGGCCGGCGTCCGCCTCCGTAGCGTCCTCGACAGAGGCAAGCGAGCAAAAGGAGGCGAGGGTGACCGTCGCAATGATGGTGGACAACCCCGAGGGCTCGCAGGAGGTCTACGAGCAGATCCGCGCGCACCTCGGCTTGGACAAGCCTGCGGGCGGCATCTTCCACGTCGCCGGGCCTAGCCCCACGGGCGGTTGGCGCGTGGTCGAGGTCTGGGAGTCGGAAGAGGAGGCGGACCGGTTCTTCCAAGAGCGCTTCATGCCCGCGCTCCAGGCGCTCGGGCTCTCGGGCCCGCCTCCGCAGCGTCAGTTCTGGCCCGTGCACAACGCGATGAAGTGAGCAGGAGAAGACTGAGATGAGCACGCACGACTCTGAGCTCTATGACACCGTGGTCATCGGCGGCGGCCAGGCCGGCCTCACGGCCGGGTACTACCTCGCGAAGCAGGATCGCTCCTTCGTGATCCTCGACGCGAACGAGCGGATCGGCGACGCCTGGCGTAAGCGCTGGGACTCGCTCCGCCTCTTCACCCCCGCGTTGTTCAGCAGGCTGCCCGGCTTGCCGATCCCGGCGCCCGCCTGGTCGTTCCCGACGAAGGACGAGCTGGCCGCCTACCTCGAGTCGTACGCCGAGCGCTTCGAGCTTCCCGTGAGAACGGGCGTCAGCGTCGACGGGCTCTCCAAGGTCAACGGCCGCTTCGTGGTCTCCGCAGGCGAGCTCCGCTTCGAGGCGGAAAACGTGATCGTCGCGACCGGAGCGCACCAGATCCCCAGGGCTCCGGCCTTCGCGCCCGAGCTCGATCCGAGAATCGTCCAGCTGCACTCCTCCGAATACCTGAATCCGTCCCAGCTGCAGGAGGGAGACGTCCTCCTCGTCGGCGCCGGTAACTCGGGAGCCGAGCTCGCCGCGGAGCTGTCGAAAACGCGGGCGTGCTGGCTGGCCGGCCAGACACCTGGCGAGATCCCCGTTCGACACGGGACCGTGCCTGCGCGCGTCGGCTTTCGGGTCTTCCGGTTCTTCGGCCATCGCGTGCTGAGGGTCGACACGCGGATCGGCCGCAAGCTGGGCTCGAAGCTCATCGCCAAAGGCGACCCGCTGATCCGGACCAGATTGAGGGACCTAGTCGCGGCCGGCGTCGAGCAGGTGCCCAGGGTCGTGGGCGTCCGAGACGGCTCGCCGGTGCTGGAGGACGGTCGCGTCCTCCATGTGGCCAATGTCATCTGGTGCACGGGGTTCCGGACGGACTTCCGGTGGATCGACCTCCCGGTGTTCGACGACGACGGGACGCCGCTGCACTACCGCGGAGTCGTCGAATCCGAGCCCGGCCTGTACTTCCTCGGGCTTGTCTTCCTCTACTCGTTCTCGTCCGACGTGCTTCCCGGTCGCGGGCGAGACGCCAGGTACATCGCGAAGCACATCGGGGCGCGCAGACCGAGAGTCCAGCCGACGGCGCGTGCGCTTGCGGCGACGGGCGGTTAGTCAGCCACCCGAAGCTGCTGTTCCCACTCCAGCTCCCGCGGCGCCTCCGGCATCTTCCGCGAGCCCGCGAACGACGAAGGCCGCGAAGAGCAGGAGCCCCGGCTCGACCGAGCCGGGGTCGTCGATCGTGACCGTGACCGGCCATCGGCCCCATCCTTTGCCGTCAGGCGTCACATCGAGTAAGCATCGAGGCCCCTGCGGCGGGGCCTCGATGCTGTTGTGGGAGGAGAGAGGACTACAGCTGCAGGGTTAGTGCTCGCCCTGCTGCTGCGTGTCGGCGTTCGGGTTGCCGGGCTCGTCGGCCCAGCCACCCGGACCGTCGTCGCCGGGCTTCTCGGAGCCGCTCTCGGCCTTCTCGGCCGCCTCGTTCTCAGGGCCTTCGGCGGCCTCGGACGCGTCGTCCTTGCCGTTCTCGTCCTGGATCGAGTCGGTGTCGGCCCGCTCGGCAGGCTCAGTCGCGGCGCCGGACTTCGCAGAGTCCTGCTGAGCGACGGCCGGCGCTTTCGCCGGCTATGGTGAGCCCCCACCTGCGGCTGAGGCGAGCGCGGAGCCGCCGATCGCGAGAGCCGCTAGTGCGGCAACCGTCGCTCCGAGCTTGGTGAGTCGTGTTCGCATTCGTTCTCCTTCTGCCTCTAACCCCCCTCTAATGCGCGCGTGTGAATGCTGCGCGGGTTCCGGAAGAACGGCGACGCAGCGGATGTGGCGCGCACGGGAGAAGCCGCCGTCTGGATGGCCGGCGCTGCCGAGTACGACGGGATCGTGCTCGACGTGATGCTGCCGGGCATGAACGGATTCGAGACCCTCGCGGCACTGCGTGAGCAGGGGCGGTGGACGCCGGTGCTGATGCTGACTGCCCGCGACGCCGTCGAGGACCGCATCGCGGGGCTCGACGTCGGTGCGGACCGACTACCCGACGAAGCCGTTCTCGTTTGCGGAGCTCCTCGCCCGTCTGCGCGCGATCGCACGCAGAGGCCCGGTCGAGCGACCGACGATCCTCGAGGTCGGGGACCTCTGCCTCGATCCGGCGGCGAGGCAGGTCTGGCGGGGGACGACCGAGATCGAGTTGACCGCGAAGGAATTCGCCCTCCTGGAGACGTTCATGCGCCGTCCCGGGGAGGTGCTCTCGCGCGACCACCTGCGGCAAAGGGACGACGCGCGCTGAGCCGCCTGCCGATCCGAATTCGACTCACGCTCGCGTTCGCGTTCGCAATGGCGCTCGTGCTCGCGGCCATCGGCCTCTTTCTCTACGTCCGCGTGGGGTCCGCTCTCGACAGCACGATCAATCAAAGTCTAAAAGCGCGCGCCGCCGACGTTGCCGCTCTCGTCGAGCAGGCGGACACGGGTCTGCGCGAGGCACAGAACTTGCGCGGGCCGGACAACGGATTCGCCCAGGTCGTCGTCGAGCGGACAGTCGACGGCGAGCACGTGCGCCTCCTGGCGATGCCTGTCACGGCGCAAGACCAGCGGCTCGTCGTCATCGTCGGTGCGTCGCTCGAGCCGCGCGCCGACGCGCTGGCGGACCTGGAGGGCCAGCTCCTCGTCGGAGGGCCGATCGCACTACTGCTCGCTTCCATCGCCGGCTATCTGCTTGGCGCGGCCGCGTTGCGCCCGGTCGAGCGCTTGGGCGAACGCGCAGCAACGATCTCCGCCGCCAGTCCTGGACGCCGCCTGCCCGTCCCGCCAGCCGGCGACGAGATCTCGCGGCTCGGCGGCAGGCTGAACGAGATGCTCGCGCGCCTCGAGGCAGCGCTCGAGCGCGAACGCGCACTCGTCTCCAACGCCAGCCACGAGCTGCGGACCCCGCTCGCCCTCCTCAAGACAGAGATCGAGCTCGCCCTCGACGAGCCCGACTCCGCACCAGCGCTTGCGGCAGCGCTTCGGTCAGCGGGCGAGGAGACCGATCGGCTCGCGCAACTGGCCGACGATCTCCTCCTCCTCGCCAGTGTCGACTCCGGGGAGCTGCCGCTCCGCCGCACTCGCGTCGAGCTCGCCGAGGTGCTCGACACGATCGCGACCCGCTTTTCGCCGCCGAGCAGCTGATGCCGGTCGCACTATCAACGTAGCGGCCCCAGCCGGCCTCCTGGCGCTCGCCGACCGGCGCCGACTCGAGCAAGCGCTCGGCAACCTCGTCGAGAACGCACTCCGCCACGGCTCGGGCACGGTGCGCCTCGACGCAGTCGAGAGCCCCGACGCGCTCGTTATTCACGTCACCGACCAGGGCGAAGGGTTCGCGCCGGACTTCCTGGAGCGTGCCTTCGAGCGGTTCAGCCGAGCTGACGGATCCGGGGCGGGCTCTGGTCTTGGCCTCGCGATCGTTGCCGCAATCGCACAAGCTCACGGGGGCACTGTGGCGGCATCTAACCCGCCGGCCGGTGGGGCCGACGTTGCGCTGACCATCCCGAAAAGCGGGCAGGCATAGAGGATTCGCCCGCCGCTCCCCGTAGCACCAAGGGGAGATGTGGGACTCGATCTTCGATCTCCAACTCAGTGTCGGCGAGAAGGTCGTGCGCGCCCTTCTCATCTACGTCTTCCTGGTCATCGCGCTTCGGGTCATCGGCAAGCGCGAGCTCGGTCAGGCGAACACCCTTGACCTGGTCGTGCTCCTGTTGGTCGCGAACGCCGTCCAGAACGGGATCATCGGCAACGACATCACGGTCACCGGGGCCGTCATCGGCGCCGTCACGCTGTTCGTGATCAACGAGGGCTTCAATCGCGCCGCCTACGGGTCCTCGTTCGTCACGCGCCTGCTCGAGGGCAGTCCGTCGGTGCTGATCCAGAAGGGCAAACCGGTGGCGTCGGCGCTCCGGCGGGCGAGCATCTCGCTTCCCGAGCTTCGCGCGATCGCGCGGCGTCAGGGCTTTGCCAACCTCGGTGAAGTCGACAGTGCGATCCTCGAGACGAACGGCGTCGTGACGATGTTCCGCGAAGGCGAGCCGCGCCACTACCACCCGGCCGAGGCCGGCGGACCGCGGATCGGGAAACGCCGCCGCGCCCGTTGATGCCTGGGCCCGAGGTCGTCCTCGTGCGGCACGGCGAGACGCTCTGGAGCCGGAGCGGGAAGCACACCGGCCACACCGACGTCCCGTTGACGGACGAGGGCCGGCGCCAGTCCGAACGCGTCGGCGACATCCTGAGCGGGCGCCGGTTCGCGCTCGTGCTGGCGAGCCCGCTGCAGCGTGCGGCCGAAACGTGCCGCCTCGCGGGTCTGGGCGAGGTCGCCGTCTTCCGGGAGGAGCTCATGGAGTGGGACTACGGCGCCTACGAGGGGGCGGACGACACCTGAGATCCGGGCGGAGGTGCCCGAGTGGTCGCTCTGGCGCGACGGCGTCCCCGGAGGCGAGACCGCTACCAACGTCGGGGGCCGCGTCGACCGCGTGATCGCCGAGCTTGGAGCTCTCGACGGTGACGTCGCCCTCTTCGCGCACGGCCATGTCCTCCGCGTTCTCGCCGCCCGCTGGCTCGGTCTGCCTCCGACGGAGGGCCGGCTGTTCGCGCTCGACCCGGCGACGATCTCGGTTTCTTGGACACGAGCGCGAGACGCCGGTGATCAGGCGCTGGAACGAGCCCGGACGGCTCGAGCTCCCGGACGCCTAATCTCGCTCGTAGGTTCTCAGCTCCTTCTTAGGCCGTTCTCAGCCCGCTCTTACCAATGCGTGCTTTCCTGGCCGCATGCCCTCGTCAACCGCAACCCCACGATCATCAGCACAGGAGCAGCGCCGGGCCCGTCGGCGGAAGCTCGCAGCCTGGGTCGCCTCCTCCTCGACCGCCGCGTTTGCTGCCTTCGCAGGGTTTCTCGGCTGGCAGCTGGCAACTGGGAACGACCCCTCGGGCGCCGCGAGCGTACCGGCTCCACTTGCTTCGCCCGAGGTGACCGAGCTGCCTGCGCCGCTGGTGACGAAGACGTCGTGACGCATGTTCGACCTGAGCTTTTTCTGCATGGGATCCAGCTTCCGCGTGCTCGCCGCCGGCCCCCTGGCAGCCCGAGGAACGGAGCCTGAAGAGGCGGTCGGCGCGGCGCGCGCGCTGCTCGACGGCATGGACGAATCCCTTTCGCGGTTTCGGCCCGAGAGCGAGTTGAGTGTCCTCAATGGCGACCCACGGACCGTGGTGCCGGCGTCGATCGAGCTCCGCGACGCCGTCCGGGCGGCCCTGTGGGCGGCGGCGAGAAGCCGCGGGCTGTCCGACCCAACCATGGGGGAAGCACTGATCCGCGCCGGCTACGGCTCAACTCGCTCGGGCACGGCCCCGGCTGCGCTCGACGAGGTGCTCGCCGCCGCACCGCCTCGCCGGCCGGCTCGCCCGGATCCCGCGCGCCGCTGGAGCTCGGTCGTCGTCGACGACCGTCGCGGCTCGATCCGGCGGCCCGTAGGAGTGAGGCTCGACCTGGGGGGCAGCGCGAAGGGATTCGGAGCCGATCGGGCCGCATCGCTCCTCGTCGATCAAGCGAGGTACGCGGTCGACTGCGCCGGCGACATCCGGGTCGGCGGCCCCGCGGCCTTCGCGCGTCCGTTCGAGATTCTCGTGGAGCACCCGTTCGACGAGCAGCCCGCAGCACGGCTGTCCCTGACCGGCGGTGCGTGGCGACGTCAGGCCTCTCCCGGCGCGTGTGGATGACAAACGGTGTGGCGTCCAGCCACCTGCTGGACCCCTCGACCGGCGCTCCCGCCTGGACGGGCCTCGTGCAGGCGAGCGCCCTCGCGCCCACAGCGCTCGAGGCCGAGACGCTGGCGAAGGCCGCATACCTATCCGGGCCTCTGGCCGCCCGCGGCCTCCTCGCCGACCACGGCGGCATCCTCGTTGACGAAGCGGGCTGCGTCGAGATCGTTCACAGTCGGGATGTCGCTCCGCTTGGGCCCCGGATCTCGAGGGCGGCATGATCGTGCTCGACTACGGCTGGTGGATCGCGAGTCGTGCGTCCGGCATGGTCGCACTCCTCCTCGTCACGATCTCGGTCCTGATCGGACTACTCGTCTCGATGAAGCTGGTCAAGCGCCGCGCGGCTGGACCCTTCCTCGTCGCGCTGCACGAGCAGACCGCGCTCGCCGGCCTCGTCTCGATCGCAGTCCACGGCGTCACACTGTTGGCCGACCCGTGGTTGCGTCCCGGTCTCGCCGGTGTGTTGGTGCCGTTCGCTTCGCCGTACCGTCCGTTCTTCACCGGCGTGGGGGTCGTCGCCGGCTACCTGGCCGTCGTGCTCGGCCTCAGCTTCTACGTCAGGCAGCGGATCGGGACGAGCGTGTGGCGGAAAGCCCACCGCGCGACGATTCTGGTCTGGGCGCTCGGCCTCGTCCACGCATTCGGCGCCGGCACGGACGCGGGAGCCGTCTGGTTCCGCGAGCTCGTCTTCTTCACGAGCGCACCGGTAGCCGTGCTCTTCGGAGTCAGGGTCGTTACCGAGCTCAGACGTAGCCGGGACAAACGAGGCTCCGGATCAGGGAGTCCGGCGGACGATTCGCACGACGTCGGGCGCAAGGACGACACGCCGAAGATCGTTACGCGTGCCGCCTAGC
>Ga0210378_10001312_pt1 | contig 12965 bp, 13 predicted proteins | sample PLM1_60_b1redo_FD_155465 | JGI IMG/M metagenome (GOLD analysis project Ga0210378, IMG submission 155465) | Groundwater sediment microbial communities from an aquifer in East River, Colorado, USA - PLM1_60_b1 redo | ecosystem: Environmental > Terrestrial > Soil > Riparian zone | place: USA: East...
CCTCCGCCTGCCGGGTGGCGGTGAACGCCGCGTACAGCGGCTCGCCGAAGGCCTGGCGCAGCGCGTCGGACCGCTCCAACCGGCCCAGTGCCTCCGGCACGCTCTGCGGCAGGCGGTGCACGCCCTGGCCGGCCAGCTCGTCGGCCCGGCTGGCCGGGTCGCCGGTCACCTCGTCCGGCAGCCGCATGCCCTTGTCCACAGTGGCCAGTCCGGCGGCGAGCACCGCGCCGGCGACGAGGTACGGGTTGGCGCTCGGGTCGAAGCACTTGACCTCGGCATTGGCGGTCCGGTCACGCTCCCCCTCCGAGCCGGTGACGAACCGCAGCGCCGCCTCCCGGTTCTCCCGTCCCCAGCAGCCGAAGACGCCGGCCCAGTGCGAGGGGACCAGCCGCAGGTGACTGGCCACAGTGGGCGCGCCGACCGCAACCAGCGCGGGCAGCTCAGCCAGCACCCCGGCCAGGAACGACTCGCCCTCCGCGGTCATGCCGTACCGGCCGTCCCCGCCGGCGAGCAGGTTCCCGCCGTCCCGGCGCAGTCCGAAGTGGACGTGACCGCCGTTGCCGACCGTGCCGGCCAGCACGACCGGGGCGAACGAGGCGCGCAGGCCGTGCGCGGCGGAGACGGCACGCACCGTCTCACGCACCAGCACCGCGGCGTCCGCGGCGGCCACCGGGCCGGCCGGCGCCACCGACACCTCGAACTGGCCGGCGGCGTACTCCGGGTGCACCTGCAGCACCGCCAGTGCCTGCGCGGCGAGCGCCACGTGCACCGCGCGGGTGTAGTCGGACAGTTCGACGAGCCGGCCCATGCCGTAGCCCGGGCCGTGGCAGGCGGGGACGAAGGCACCGTCCATCTCGCTGCCGGCCGCGGTGCCCACGGCCCACTCGACCTCGAAGCCCATCCGTACGTCGAGCCCGGCCTCGGCGGCCCGCTCGGCCATCCGGCGGGCGAACAGCCGCTGGCAGACCGGGTACGGCTGGCCGTCCTGGGTGTACCGGTCGACCGGCGCCCAGGCCCATCCCGGCTGGCCGGCCAGCAGGGTGAGCCGGTCGAGGTCGGGCAGCAGCCGCAGGTCGCCGTCCGGGCTTCCGCCGGGGGCGATGCTGTCGTCGACCAGGAACCAGTCGAACACCGGTGACATGCCGACGCCCCAGGCAGCCGCCTGCTCCAGCCCGGTCAGCGGCACGGTCTTCACCCGGGCGATGCCGGCGTTGTCCACGAACGTCAACGCGACCGCATCGATCTGCGCCCGAGCCAGCGCAGCGACCCGTTCGCGGGCCAGCGCGCCGCGCCGGGTCCGCTCGGCGTCGCCGAGCGCGGTGGTTGCCTGCACGAGGCCAGCCTCCTCGGTGTCGCCTGGCAGGGTCTGCACGGAAAGTGTTCGACCGGAAGGGCAGCGCGTCAACGACCGACCAGCCGGGGGCCTCGGCAACCTACCCAGTAGTAATGACACCGCTACGACCATGCACAGAAAGCCAACATCGTCACTGGAAGTACTGGCCAGGTTCATAGTGACATGGCGGTAGCCATTGGCAGCCAGAACGGACTACGGTAGCCCCCGGCCCATCGGCCATGCGCCCGCCGGTATCGGCCAAATGGGGGAACTGCAGGGACGCCGCGGTCACCACGAGTGACTCGTGGCGCAGCTCGGCCGATCAGGCCGGGCGACGCGACCGGCCGCCTGGCAGACCGGCCTGGCCGCGGTCCCCAAGGTTCTCCCGGTATCCAGCGCAGCGGAAGAACGGGAGAGCTATGCGACGGTTCATGGCAGTCAGATCGGCAGGGCTCACCGCGGCGGTCGCCGCCGTGGCCATCGCAGGGACGGCCTGCTCCAGTGACTCCGGCAACGCCGGGGGCGAGCAGCCGGCAAAGGCGGCGGTGCCGGTCGGCGCGCCCGATGCGTTGAAGGGCGTCTGCCCGGACAAGGTGGTCCTGCAGACCAACTGGTGGCCGCAGGCGGAATATGGGCCTGTCTATCGGTTGCTGGGTGACAAGCCGACGATCGACAAGGACAAGAAGAGAGTCAGCGGGACGCTGGTCGACAACGGCGTGGACACCGGCGTGCAGGTGGAGATCCGGGCCGGCGGCCCGGCGAACAACTTCACCCCCTCCGCGTCGATGCTCTACACCGACAACTCGGTGACGATGGGCGGCGTCGACCTGGACCAGGGCGCCCAACTGAGCGCGGACAAGCCGGCGCTGTCCGTGTTCGCGCCACTCGACCTCAGCCCGCTCGTCCTGATGTGGGACCCGCAGTCACACCCGAACTTCAACACGATCTCGGACATCGGCCAGACCGACACCAAGGTGCTGTACTTCCAGGGCTCCACGTACATGAGCTACCTGACCGGGTCGGGAGTCCTCCGGCAGACGCAGATCGACCCGTCCTACGACGGCCAGCCGCAGCAGTTCGTCTCCTCGAAGGGACAGGTCGTCCAGCAGGGCTACCTGACGAACGAGGTGTACGCGTACGAGCACGAGGTCGAGCACTGGAAGAAGCCGGTGGCCTGGCAGCTCGTGTCCGACTCCGGCTTCCCCACCTACCCGGAAACGCTGGCGGTCCGGCCGGACCGCAAGGCCGAGCTCTCGGCCTGCCTGCACAAGCTGGTGCCGATCATGCAGCGGTCCACGGTCGCCTACCTCGCCGACCCGACCCCCACGAACGACCTCCTCGTGCAGCTGGTGAAGGACTACAACGCTTTCCCGTACTCGCCGGAACGGGCCGCCTACGCGGTGAAGGCGATGAAGGACAACGCCATTTTGGGCAACGGCACCAACCGCACGGTGGGCGACTTCGACCTGTCCCGCGTGCAGCGGGTCATCAACATCGTCCGGCCGATCTTCGCCGGGCAGAAGAAGCCGGTGAAGGACGGGCTGAAGCCGGCAGACCTGGTCACCGACGAGTTCATCGACCCGTCGATAGGCGTCAGAACGTCGTGAGCAGCTCAGCCCTGTTCGACCCGCTTGCCGAGCTGTATGAGCGGTATGCGGAGATCAACGACGAACTGTACCGGCCGTGGCTCACAGCCGCGCTGACGGTCGACGGCCCGCGCGAGCGGGCCGTCGACCTCGGCTCCGGGTCCGGCCGGTTCGAGGACCTGCTCGCCGACCGGTACGGGTACGTGCTGGCCGTGGACATCGCGGACCGGGAGATCGCGATCGCCCGCAGCAAGCGCGGCTGGCCGGCCGTCGACTACCAGGTGCGCAGCCTGCTGGCGGTCACGCCGGACCGGGACGGCACGTTCGACCTGGTGTTCAGCGTGAACGCGCTGTTCCACGTCCGGGACCACGCCCGGGTGCTGCCGCACGTCCGCAGCCTCGTCCGGCCGGGCGGCTGGGTCGTCCTGGTCGACATCGTCTCGCTCTCCCCCCGCCGGCCGGTGCCGCTGCTGCTGCACCGGTGGTGGGGCGTGCAGGACGCGCTGCGCACCCTGGCTCGCCGCCGCTCGCTGGCCGACGCCTGGACGGTGCTCCTGCTGCGCCAGCATGCGGTGTGGATGCGGCACGCCCGCCGCAACGTCCCACTCACGCGGGCCGAGTTTCACCGCCGGTACGGCGAGACGTTCCCCGGTGCGACGTTTACCGACACGCTCGCGCCGTTCGTCTGTGCGATGCGCTGGCAGGCGCCGGCCGCCGGTTGACGAGTCCTCGGCTCCAGCCGGCGCGGAGCGTATCCGCCTGGGTACCGTAGGCGCACAGCCGAGCCGAGGAGGCGCCGACCATGCAGAGCTCCGCCGGCACCTCGGACGACGGCCGGAGCCACTCCAGGCTGGCCGGGGCGCTGCGCGACTGGCTGGGGCGCTGGCCGCCGACAGTCCCCTTCGACGTGGTCGGCTGCGACCGGCGGGCCGAACCGGGCTGGGACGGCCGGGTGCACCCGGCGATCGCGGTGGCCAGTCCACACGGGATGGTCCTCTCGGTGGCTGCGGACCGGCTGCAGGCCGCCGCGGCGCTCTCCCCGGCGGGGTCGGTGGACCGGGACCGGTTGCGCGCCGGCCTGGGGGCCGCGGTCGGCTGTCCCCGGCAGCCCTGCGTGCAGTGGGTGTTTCGGTGCTCCACGGCGCCCGCGGCGCTGCCCGAAGCTGGCGCCTGGACCTCGGCCACGGCCGGCCTGGTGCCGGCCTGGCTGCGCCCGTTCGGCGGGGAGGTGCTGGTCGCCCGCGACACGGCCGGCCGGCCGGTGGGCGGGGTCGGCATCAAGCGACACACCCCGCTCGCCCACGAGATCGCCGTGGTCGTCGCACAGCAGGCGCGCGGGCAGGGCCTGGGCCGCCGGCTGGTGAGCCAGGCGGCTCGACGGATCCTGGACCGCGGAGCGGTCCCGTTCTACCTGCACGCCGCGGCCAACACCGCCTCGGCGCGGCTCGCCGACGCGGCCGGCTTTCCGGACACGGGTTGGCACATGTACGAGCTCGCAGACGAGGTCGTGCCGCTGCCGGCGCGGCTGGCCAAGCTGAGCCGGGCACTGCTGCACGACGCCACCGGGCCGGCCCGCCCGCACGGCTGACTGCCGCCGGTGAGTAGTTCGGATTCCTGAGTGAGTACGCGCTACTCAGGTGGTGGCCGGGCGCGGCCCGACATCCTCTGTGCAGTGGCGGGAGACACCCGTCCAGAAGAGGAGCCAATACCGTGAGCCACCTTTCGAACTCGATCCGGCGCGGCCTCGGCGCTGCCGGTATCGGACTGGCCCTGGCGCTCGTCGCCGGGCCGGCGTACGCCGCATCCGACCGGGCATTCCCGCCCGGCCCGACGGTGAACGACGCAGCCTTCCCGCCCGGCCCCAGCGCCGCCGACTTCCCGCCCGGCCCCTACCTCGCCAGCCAGGACCTGCCGCCCGGTCCGGGCGCGGCCGACCTCCCACCCGGCCCCACCGCGGCCGACCTCCCGCCCGGCCCCACCGCGGCCGACTACCCGCCTGGCCCCAGCGCGGCCGACTACCCGCCCGGTCCGGGCGCGGCCGACTACCCGCCCGGCCCGACGGCCGCAACTCAGCTCGTCTGAGCAGACGCGAGAGCGCGAACATGCCCACGGCGCCACCCGCCGTGGGCACGTTCGCGCGCTCGGCTCAGGAGTCGTGCGACGAGGCGGGCCGCTGCTCGGCCCACGACCACGGCAGCAGGCCGCTGCCGTCGCGCCGCCCGGCGATCCCGTACCCGGGCCGGTACGGTCGACTCGCCTTCGGCTCCCTCGCTGCGGCCAGTGGCTGGCTGGTCACCGCCGACCCGCTGCCACCGGCACAGCGTCCACACCGAATCGAGGAGGTGGGCGGCAGATGTCGGCGAAGTCGCTCGGCCTGCCGGACGACCTGCATGGCTACCTCGTCCGGGTCGGGGTGCGCGAGCCGGAGGTGTTGCGCCGGCTGCGGGAGTACACCGCCACGCTCCCCGAACACGACATGCAGATCGCCCCCGAACAAGGTGCGTTCATGGCCTGGCTCGCCGAACTGGTCGAGCCGCGACGATGCCTGGAGCTGGGCACGTTCACCGGCTACAGTGCGCTGGCCGTGGCGCTCGCGCTGCCGCCGGACGGCCGGATACTGTGCTGCGACGTCAGCGCGGAGTGGACCGGCGTCGCCCTCCGCTTCTGGGCCGAGGCCGGCGTGTCCGACCGCATCGGGCTGCGGCTGGGGCCGGCGCTGGCGACGCTGGACGGGTTGCTCGCCGACGGCGAAGCCGGCCGCATCGACTTCGTCTTCGTGGATGCGGACAAGTCGGAATACCCCGCCTACTACGACCGGCTGATCCAGCTCGTGCGGCCGGGTGGGATCATGCTGTGGGACAACGTGTTCTGGGGCGGTGAGGTGATCCGCCCGGAGATCGACGACCCGGGCGTGCGGGGCATCCGGGCCCTGAACGAGCGGCTGGCCAGCGACGAGCGGGTGAGCCTCGCGATGCTGCCGGTGGCCGACGGCCTGACCCTGGTGCGCAAGCGCTGAGCGCGGTCACCGCGTCGGCGCGCCGGGTGCGGCGGCCCGCGGGCCCGCACCGGCGAGCTCGTGGACCAGGCCGTAGCCGAGTGCAGCGGCGGCGGTCAGCAGCCGCCCGGCGCGCAGGTCGGCGGCGACGGCGTCGAGGCTCTGCCCGCAGGCGTGCGCAAGGTGGCCCTGCAGGTAGTCGAGCTGGTGCCGATGCTGAGCGATCCGGCCGGCCAGCTGCTCGGCGTTGCCCTCCAGCTGGGTGCGCGGCTCCCGGAGGTGGAACGCGGCGTGCCGGTGGGCCAGCCGGCGGTCGGCCGAGGCGTAGACACCGACCGCGGGCCCGCCGACCAGGCCGCCGGCGAGGGCGTGCACCGGCGCCTGCACCAGGTCGAGTGTCTCGGCGAGCATGACGGACGCGTCCAAGTCGCCGTCGGGGCAGCCGATGTGCAGCCGGATCGGGTCCTCGCCGTCGGCGTCGAGCAGCATGACCTCGGCGGCCGCGCGGGTCGCGGCCGGCTCGTCAAGGTGACCGGCGAGCATCACGATCCGCCGGTCCAGCAGCTTCGCCCACAGGTCCGTGGGCGCCGCGGAGTGCTCGGGTGGGATCGGCAGGAACGGGAACGGCCGCCGCTCGGGTGTCGGGACGGGCGGTGCCGGGGGCGGGACGGGCCGCCATGGTGGCACCCGCGGGATGTCGGGGGGCATCGGCCGCTCGGGCACCGGCCGCCAGGGCGGCACATCCGGGATCATCTCACCGCTCATCGTGGCCGCCCTCCGCCGGCCGCAGCCGGAGGTCGAGGTCGCGTCCCACGGCGGTCGCGTACCGCTCCAGGGTGGACAGTCGGGCGTCGATCGCGCCGGACTCCAGCCGGGCGACCACCGACTGCGAGGTGCCCATCCGGGCCGCGACCACGGTCTGCGACAGCCCCTGCTCCTGCCGCGCGGCCACCAGCTCCTCGATCAGCCCACGCCGCCGCTGGGCTATCTCCCGGAACCCGGGGAACACCGGCAGCGGGCGTCCGTTTCGATCGTCGGTCATGACTCTGAGGGTATATCAGAAACGGCATCGCTCTCAAGCGGTCTCCGGTGCCGCGCGAGGCGCCCTAGTTGGGTACACTCTGCCGGCCGTGAGGATGCGGGCCGCGGTGCTGCACGAGGCGGGTCGGCGACCGCCGCTCGCGGAGAGCCGGCCGCTCGTCGTCGAGGAGGTGGACCTCGACCCGCCCGGGTCCGGCGAGATCCTGGTTCGCATCGTCGCCGCCGGTCTGTGCCACTCGGACCTCTCGGCGATCCTCGGCGACCGGCCGCGAGCTGTCCCGGCCGTTCTCGGGCACGAGGCGGCCGGTGTCGTCGAGGACGTCGGCGCGCACGTCGACGGTGTGGCGGTCGGCGACCACGTCGTGCTGGTCTTCGTCGCCAGCTGCGGGCACTGCGTCCAGTGCGCGCAGGGACGGCCGAGCCTGTGCGAGGCGGCCTGGCGCATCCGCGGGCAGGGAACGCTCCACAGTGGAGCCCGCCGGCTCCGGCTGGGCGGCGGGGTGCTGCACCATTACGCCGGAATCTCCGCCTTCGCCGAGTACGCCGTCGTCAGCACCGCGTCCGCGGTGCGCATCGACCCGGAGGTGCCGCTGCTGGACGCCGCACTGTTCGGCTGTGCGGTGCTCACCGGGGTCGGCGCGGTGGTCAACACGGCCGGCATGCCGGCGGGTGCCACGGCAGCGGTCGTCGGCCTGGGCGGGGTCGGGCTCTGCGCGCTCATGGGGGCACGGCTGTCCGGCGCCAGCCGCCTGGTCGCCGTGGACACCAACCCGAAGAAGCTGACCCTGGCCGCCTCGCTCGGCGCCACCGACGTCTTCGACGCCCGCGACCCCGGGTGTCGCGAGCAGGTGGTCGAGGCGACCTCCGGCGGCGTCGAGTTCGCCTTCGACATGACCGGCGTGCCGAAGGCATTCGAGTTGGCGGTGTCGCTGACCCGGCGCGGTGGGGTCACCGTCACCGCCGGCCTGCCTCGCCCGGAGGCCACCGCGGCGGTGCCGCTCGCCGCGCTGGTCGCCGACGAGCGCACGATCCGGGGCAGCTACCTGGGCAGCTGCGTCCCCTGCCGGGACGTTCCCCGCTTCCTCGCGCTCTACCGGCGCGGCCTGCTGCCGGTCGGACGGCTCCGGTCCGGGCGACTGCCGCTGGAGGGCCTCAACGGCGGCTTCGACCGGATGCTGCGTGGCGAGTCGGTGCGCGATGTGCTCGAACCCGGAGCCCCGTCGCGCCCGAGGATTTGAGTTCACTCAATCTCGAACACCCGATTATTGGTGTTGTTGGCATATCCTCACTACTTCTGCACCGTGACCGGATGAGACCGTAGGAGGGCTGGGATGTCTGAATCCGCTATGCTATCGGCTACGGGCGGGCGGCTATGAAGCTGGCTGAGCAGACGGCCGCCAAAATTGAGCTTGCCATTATCGAGCAAGGTTGGCCGCTGGGCAGCGTGCTCGGGTCGGAGGCGGATCTGCTGGCGGAGTACCGGGTCAGCCGCGCCGTGCTGCGCGAGGCAGTACGCCTGCTTGAGCACGACAACGTCGCGCACATGCGCCGCGGGCCGGGTGGCGGCCTGGTGGTCGCCGAGCCGGATACAGCGGCGGTGACCCGGGCGGCCACCCTCTACCTGCGCTATCGCAATGTGAGCCCGGGCCAACTGTTCGCCGCCCGAATCGCGGTCGAACTCGCCGCGGCCAGGGCGACCACGGAGAACATCGACGAGAGTGGCATCGCCCTTCTCCGCGAGACCCTCGACCGCGAGGCGGCCGCGGGCCAGCAACCCGACGTCACCAGCCACGACTTCCACATCGTGGTCGCCGAGATATCCGGCAACCCCGCGGTCGAACTGCTCACCGACGTGGTGACGAAACTGAGCGCGGCGGCGTTCACCGGCAGCGCGGGGTTGCTGGACCGCACGGCCAACCGCCCGCCGCCGAACCCGGTCCTGCCCGACGTGCACGCGGTGCACGTACGCATCGCCGAGGCGATCATCGCCGGCGACGTCGGGCTCGCCCAGCACCGCATGACCAGACACCTGGAGGCGATCGCCGCGGCGGGCGGTCGGAGTGCGGCCGCAGCGGCGGACGAACCGCCGGCCAGCCGGCCGCCGCGGCGCCGCCGCCGCCGGTAGCACGGCTCACCGCGGCGCGGCCGGCCGCCGAGCGCGGTCGGCCGGCGGCTCACTCGCCGGTCGTGCCGTCGATGAGCTCGCGCAGGATGTCGGCGTGCCCGGCGTGCCGCGCGGTCTCCTCGATCATGTGGACGTAGATCCACCGCAGCGAGACCTTCCCGAGCCGGCGGTGCTGCCCGGTGTCGTCGAGCGAGCGGCCGGCCGCGATCTCCCGGGACCGGGCGCACTGCCGCTCGTACTCGGCGATGATCTGCGCCAGGGACTCGTCCGGCTCCAGCCGGAAGTCCGCGTCGGGGTCCTCGTCGGTCCACGGCGGCTGGGGCAGGTCGGTGTTCGGGCGGCCGGCGAGCACCCGCTCGAACCAGTTGAGCTCAACCCAGCGGAGGTGCTTGAGGATGCCGCCCAGGGTGGTGGCGGATCCCACCAGGCGGCGCCGCGCATCCTGCTCGGAGACCCCGCGGACCTTGCGGACCACGGCGGCGCGGTAGCTGTCGAGGAACACCTCCAGGAGGGTGCGCTCATCGGCGGTGGCGGCCTGTTCGACGACGTCCAGCGGCGGGTCAGGTGCGGTCACCGGGGCAATCTACGCCCCCATCGGCGCAGCCGAGCCAGCCGGTCGCGCCGGCTGGCTGGGTGCCCAAGGGCCGCTCCGGTGGTGCCCAGGGGCGGGTCAGGCGTTGTCGAGCCGGAAGCCCACCTTCATGCTCACCTGGAAGTGCCCGACCTCGCCGTCGACGATGTGGCCACGGATCTCGGTCACCTCGAACCAGTCGAGGTTGCGCAGGGTCTGCGCGGCCCGGCCGATGCCGTTGCGAACCGCCTGCTGCACGCTCTCGGGCGAACTGCCCACGATCTCAGTCACCCGGTAGGTGTGGTCAGGCATCGACTGCCCCTCTCCGCTCAAGACGTCCATCCGACTGTGACCCGAGCCAGCCAAGGGCGGAGCCGCGGGTGCTGGGAGTGTGCCACGCCCGCCGGGTCGGCCGCCGACGGCACCGTCGGGGACGATGAGCCGGTGACTGCGCTGCCCGCCGCCGGTGGCGGCCGCTGGGTCGTGCTCGACCCGGAGCGGCTGTCCGGATGGCTCGCCCGGTTCGGCGAGCGACACGGCCTGGCGATTTTCGCCGCCGGGGAGACCGAAGTCGTGGTCACCGCGGCCGACGGCGCCCGGGCCGAGTGCCGCGTCCCGTTCCCACCGCTGCGGGTCGACCCGACCGCTCCGTACGGCGGGCTGGTCGCGCACGCGGTCGCCGACCGGCGCGTCGGGGTGCTGCTGGTCCGGCTCGGCGGGCACGCCGCCGGGGTGTTCGCCGGGACGCGGCTGGTCGCCAGCAAGGTCGGAGCCCGGCGGGTGCAGGGCCGCAGCGCTGCCGGCGGGTGGTCGCAGCAGCGGTTCGCCCGGCGCCGCGAGGGCCAGGCCCGCACGGCCTTCGCGGCGGCCGCGGACGCCGCCGCGGCCACCCTGGTCCCGGCGGTGGCCGGGCTGGACGCCGTCGTGCTCGGCGGCGACCGGCGGGCGCTGGACTCGGTGCTGGCCGACCCGCGGCTGGCGGCGCTTCGCCCGCTGGTGGTGGAGCCGCGGCTGGACGTGCCGGACCCGCGGCTGCGGGTGCTCGAGCAGGTGCCCCGGCAGTTCCGGGCGGTCCGGGTACGCGTGGTCGAGCCGCCCCGCCCTGCTACCCCTCAGGTCGAGCCTGGACCGTGAGGCGCGGCGCCGCCACGCTCGGGACACGCGCGGGCGGCTCGGCCGCGGCGTCCCCCGGCCGAGCCGGTGCGGCCTCGGGCGGCGCGGATCGGGCCGGTCGCCGGGCGGCGAGCGCGGCCGCGACCGTGACCGGCGGGTACAGCACCGTGCACATCGCCATCAGCGCGATGTGCAGACCGGTCACCGCCAGGAACCAGCGCCGGCACCCGGCGGCCCGTTGGCCGCGACCGGACTGCGGCCAGGCTCGGGCTGCACGGTCACAACACCCTTCCAATCCGAGACGGTGGGTCACCGCAGAGTAACGAAACGCTCTTGCTGCGGTACACGCACAGGGCCATACTCGTGCCTCGCTCATCGTCCGGTTTCTCCGTCGCCCCTGTGACTCGCTTTGGCCGTATAGAACCAATACGAGCGGTGGATTTCGGGTGATCGCCGAGGGGGGACGGATTGGCGCACCGCTCGACAGGAAGGTGTTAGACATGCGACGTGGCATGATCACGTTAGCGCTCAGCCTGGCCATCGGAGGGCTGTCGGCGGCGGCCAGCCCCGCGGGCGCCTCGGCGCCGGCGCAGCCCGGCGCGGCGGGCGGCGGCGTGCGGGCCGACTTCAACGGGGACGGCATCGCCGACTTGGCGGTCGGCGTCCCCGGCGAGGACGTCGGCAATATCGTGGACGGGGGCGCGGTGAACGTGCAGTACGGCTCGACCGGCGGGCTCCTCGCGAGCCCCGGGCAGCTGTTCACCCAGGTCGGCAGCGCGCCGGAGGCCGGGGACTTCTTCGGCGAGGCATTGGCGAGCGGCGACTTCAACGGCGACGGCTTCCCCGACCTGGCCGTCGGCGCCTCCGGCGAGGATGCCGGGGCGATTCGCGACGCCGGCGCGGTCAGCGTGCTGTACGGGTCGAGCGTCGGGCTGAGGACCGCCGGCGGGCAGATCTTCACGCAGGTGGGCAGCGCCGCGGAGGCCGACGACGGCTTCGGCTTCGCCCTCGCCGCCGCCGACTTCGACGGCAACGGCTTCGCCGACCTGGCCGTCGGCGCCCCGTTCGAGACCGGCAACGGCACGCCGCAGTCCGGCGCGGTCAGCGTGCTGTACGGCTCGTCCGCCCGTCTCAGCACCGCAGGTGGTCGGCTGTTCACCCAGGTGGGCAGTGCGGCGGAGCCCGACGACGCGTTCGGCTTCGCGCTGGCGACCGGCGACTTCGACAACGACGGCTTCGCCGACCTGGCCGCCGGCGCCCCATTCGAGGACGCCGGCGCCGTAGTCGATGCTGGTGCGGTCAGCGTGCTGTACGGCTCGGCCACCCGCCTCGGCACCGCCCGTGGGCAGATCTTCACCCAGGTCGGCAGCTCGCCGGAGAACACCGACCTGTTCGGCTTCGCGCTCGCGACCGGCGACTTCAACGGCGACGGCCGCGCCGACCTGGCCGCGGGCGCACCCAACGAGGGCGTCTTCAGCACCCCGAGCGCCGGCGCGGTCAGCGTGCTGTACGGCTCGGCCGCCGGGCTCGGCACCGCCGGCGGGCAGATCTTCACGCAGGTGGGCAGCCTGCCGGAGCCCGGTGACGCCTTCGGCTTCGCGCTGGCGACCGGCGACTTCAACGGCAACGGCTTCGCCGACCTGGCCGTCGGCGCCCCGTTCGAGACCGGCGCCGGCACACCGTTCTCCGGCGCGGTCAGCGTGCTGTATGGCTCGGCCAGCCGCCTCAGCACGGCCGGCGGGCGGCTGTTCACCCAGGTCGGCAGCGCGGCGGAGACCGACGACGAGTTCGGCTACTCGCTCGCCACCGGCGACTTCAACGGCAACGGCACAGTCGACCTGGCCGCCGCCGCGCCCGGCGAGAGCGTCTTCAGCATCGTCGCTGGCGGCGCAGTCAGCGTGCTGAACGGCTCGGCCTCCGGCCTCACCACGGCCGGCGGGTACCTGTTCACCCAGAACAGCCCCGGGGTAGGCAGTTCCGCCGAGCCAGGCGACTTCTTCGGTGCTGCGCTGGCTTCCGCGGTCCCGGGTCCCACGGCGACGGCGGCGGGCCCCGCGGCGGCGACCTCGCCGACAGCGACCTCGCCGACGGCGGCGGTCTCCGGCCAGCTGCGGCCGGGCGCAACTCGAACCGCGGCCCGGTAGCCGTAGCCCAAGCTGGGGCGTGTCCCGTGCGTCGGGACACGCCCCAGCCGGCTGCCC
>Ga0210378_10001313_pt1 | contig 12964 bp, 5 predicted proteins | sample PLM1_60_b1redo_FD_155465 | JGI IMG/M metagenome (GOLD analysis project Ga0210378, IMG submission 155465) | Groundwater sediment microbial communities from an aquifer in East River, Colorado, USA - PLM1_60_b1 redo | ecosystem: Environmental > Terrestrial > Soil > Riparian zone | place: USA: East...
CCAGGCCGACGATGCCGCTTTCCACGTCGACCGTCAGCCTGTCGAGCGCGGTCACCCGCGGGTACCGCTTCGTCAACGATTGCGTCTGGATCAATGGCACGGTCCCGACCTTACGGACCGCGCAACCGCCGCCGCCTCAGGCGGAACCCCGATCCTTCCCTGAGATCCCCCGGACGGTGTCCCCCCAGCGGCTGTCCGACCGGGGGGTTCCGCCGTCCGGGCTGAGCCTGGCCGCGGTTGCCTGCCCCAGCCACCCGCTAGTCCGCCGCGCCGGACGTGCCCCACCGGCCTAGCCCTGGCCTCGCGCGGCGGCGAGCATCTGCTCATGCTCCACCTGGCGCTGCCGCAGCAGCGGCCGGGCTCCACGTACGGCTCGCGCGGGGACGCCTCCCCGGCCGGGGCCCTCCGTCCGTACCGGCTCGCGTGCCGCGGCATAGCTGAGCAGCGGCGAGTCAATTGGCTGAGGTCGGGGATGTGCCGCTGGGGCTCCCGAGCCAGGCTGGTGACGCGAATCGATGGGACCACCCGCCGGCCGAGGGTGGCACAGGTGTTCGAGCGAGAAGGAATACGACGATGGTGTCCTCTGCGCTGCGTAACTCGCCTCGCCCCACGGCCGCTCCGAGCCGGCGGGTGTCCAACTGGTCGACGGACCTGCCGCTGGCCGGGTCCACGGCCGATGACTTCATGCGATCCCTGTACGCCGAGCACGCGAACAGCGTGCGCGCCTACGTCCGACGGATCCTGCCCGATCCGCACCTGGCCGAGGATGTCGTACAGGAGACGATGCTGCGGGCGTGGCGCAAGTGCGGAGCCCTGCACTCCGAACGCGGCTCCATCGGGGGCTGGCTGATCACGGTGGCGCACAACATCGCCCTGGACCGGCTCCGGGCCAAGCGGTCGCGGCCGCAGGAGGTCGAGCAGGGCCAGGACAGCGCCGCCACCTCGAGCGTCGCCGACCATGCGGACGCCACGGTCGACTCGATACTCGTCGACTGCGCGCTGGCCACGCTCAGCCCGAGCCATCGCGCGGTGCTGCGGGAGGTGTACTACGCCTGCCGGACCTGCCGTGAGGCGGGAGTGGTGCTCGGCATCCCGGCGGCAGACAGTCGGGGCTTGCGGCAGCTGGCGGCCTGGGCTCGCTCGCTGTTGGCCGCCGCGCAGCTGGGCATCGGCGAGCATGAGCAGGCAGCGGCGAGTGCGAGAGCAGCGCTGGAAGCGCCGGTCTGCGCGCGCGGCGGCGAACATCGGCTGTCCACCGTGCTGGCCACCGCCGTGCTGGCCGACTGCCACGCCGAGTTGGGCCGGTGCCGGGAGGGCCTGGCGATCCTGACCCGCGCCCGGCTCGACGGCGAGATGCGTGATCTGTGGGTCTACGACCACGTTCTCCGGGCCCGGGGCCGGCTGAGGCTGGCCGCCGGCGATGCCGCCGGCGCGCTCGCCGACCTGCTCGCCTGCGGCCGGCGCGGCGGTGACCGGGACGTCGGGCGTTCGGCTGGCTTCTCGTGGCGGTCGGTCGCCGCCCTCGCCCACGCGGCTCTGGGCCAGCCTGCCGCCGCCGTCGCGCTGACCAGGGAGCACGTCGCGCTCGCCCGCGGCGCTGCCGCGCCCGCCACGCTCGCTGAGGCGCTGCTCGTGCACGGTGTGATCGTCCGGCGCTGGCAGCCCATCCGGGAGGCGGTCGGCCTGCTGGTCCCGCCCGGCGCCGCCGTGGCCGACGACCCGATGGCCCAGGCACTCCAACTGCTCCGCGAGCGCGGTGCCGCGCTGCTCGCCAGCCAGCTGGAGCGAGCGGCCGAGCCGGCGAGCAACCACCGCCGGCGCCCGTCGTTCGGTCTGGCCGCGCTGACCGCGCACGAGGGCCGGCTGATCGCGATGGCGGTGGCGGGCCTGACCAACGACGCGATCGCCCAAGCCTTCGGGGTGAGCAGGCGAGCGGTGGAGTTCCACTTCACGCACATCTACCGCAAGCTCGGCATCACGGGTCGTCCACAGTTGCAGCAGTTCGTGCCCGGCGGGGCAAGGCCAGGACCACACTATGCCGTCGCCACTGCTTGACGTAGACGAGGGTGAAGTCCGGTATCCCGAACACCGGATCGGCGAGCACGTTGCCCAGCTTGCTGCCGACCACGAACGCTGCGCGAAGATAACCGACGCCGCGGGCATCCACCAAGATCCACGGGACAGGCCCTGGTCAAGCGCATGTATCAGTGTTGAGCGGGTGGCGCTGTGTAGCGTTCGCTAGTCTTCTGCGCACTCTGAGCCTAGGTCGTCAGTCAGGCAAGGGGAACGAGTTGGCGGGTGGGTCGGGCCTTGCGGCCAGGGAAACGGGCACCGGCCTGTCGCCGACCATGGTGGCATTGCGCAGGCTGGCTCGTGACCGGGTCGCCGTGTTGTGCGCGGTCGTGCTGGCGGGCTTCGTCCTGGTGGCGCTGTGCGCGCCGCTGCTGGCTCGGTTGGAAGGCCAGTCGTGCGCCGCGCTGCACACCGAGCTGGTCGACCCGTACGGCTATCCGGTGGTCGGTCCGGATTCGCGGCACTGGTTCGGAATCGAGCCTCGGTTGGGGCGGGACCTGTTCGCGCGATGGGCCTACGGCGCCCGTCCGTCTTTGCTCATCGGGGTGGGCGCTGCTGCCGGCGTCACAATGATCGGTGTCCCGCTCGGGCTCGTGGCCGGGTTCGCCGGCGGCGTGGTCGATCGGCTGATCGTGTGGCTCATCGACTTCATGCTGTCCATACCGACGATCTTGTTCATCGTCGGCGCAGTGCCGGTCGTCGCGACATGGTTCGGTCCGGAGGCGGCCCGTAGTTCTACATTGGATGCCGAGATCCGGCTGTGGACTTTGGTGTGCGTGTTCGCATTGTTCGGCTGGCCGGTGATGGCCCGGCTGATCCGCGGCGAGGTCATGTCGCTGCGCGAGCGCGAATTCGTCGACGCGGCGCGGCTGCTCGGGATGCCGACGCGGCGGATCCTGCGCTCAGAGCTGCTACCGAACCTGACCGGCCCGATCGTGGTGGGCGTGTCGCTGGCGATCCCCGCCTACGTGACCGCCGAGGCCGGCCTGTCGTTCCTCGGCGTGGGGCTGATCGAGCCGACCCCGTCGTGGGGTCGCACCATCGCCGACGCGACCAGCTACTACGCCTCCGACCCGCTGTACCTATGGGTGCCCGCCGCCAGCGTGCTGCTGCTGGTCCTGGCGCTCAACCTGCTCGGCGACGCGATCCGCGACGCCTTCGACCCCACCGCCCGCTGACCCCGCCATACGAGGAGGGCCGTGCTCGTCTACATCCTCGGCCGCGTCCTGCAGGGCGCGAGCGTGATCCTGGCCGCGTGCGTCGTCAGCTTCGCCCTGTTCTACCTCTCCCCCAGCGATCCGGCGGCGGCGCTGTGCGGCACCCGCGGCTGCACCCCGCAGCGGCTCGCGGAGATCCGCGCGAGCCTGCACCTCGACGACCCGAAGGCCGCCCAGGTTGCCGGCTGGCTCCGCGGGCTGGTCGTCGGCCGGGACATCCGTAGCGGTGGGATCGATCGGCACTGCCCGGCGCCGTGCCTGGGCTACTCGTTCGTCGGCGACCAGCCCGTGACGCCGATGATCCTGGCCCGGATCCCGGTCACCGCGTCGATCTGCCTCGGGGCGACCGCGATCTTCCTGCCGCTGGGCCTGCTCACCGGCTCGGCCGCCGCCCGCCGGCGCGGCAGTCCGCTGGACCGTGTGCTGGTCGGTGGCTCACTGGTGATCAGCTCGATCCCCGCCTACCTGCTGCTGCTGCTGACCGCGCTCTACCTGACCATCCTGCATCCCATCCTGCCGCGCGGTGGCTACCACCCGCTGCTGCGCGACGGCCCGATCGCCTGGGCCTCGGGCCTGCTGGCCGCCTGGCTGGTGCTGGGCCTGCAGTTCTCCACCGCGTACGCCCGCTACTCGCGAGCGTCCATGGTGGACACCCTGTCCCAGGACTTCATCCGCACCTCGCGCGCCAAAGGCCTGCCCGAGCGGTCGGTGGTCTACCGGCACGGGCTACGCGCCAGCCTCGGCCCAGTGCTGACCCTCCTCGGCCTGGATGTCGCCGGGTTGCTCACCGGCGCCGTGTTCACAGAACGCATCTTCGACCTGCCCGGCCTCGGAACCCTGTCGCTCGACGCGCTCGGCACCGGCGACCTGCCGGTCATCATGGGCGTCGTCATCGTCGCCGCCACCACGCTGGTGCTGGCCAACCTGCTCGTCGACCTGCTCTACGCCGTCCTCGACCCTCGGATCACGCTCCGCTGAGGCTCACGCTCACCTCTCGGTGAACTCACGCCGACCGGGGGACACCGCTTAGATCCGCTCGGCCTCGATCGCCTCACGCAGCCGGCGCAGCGCGTTGTAGATCCGGGACTTGACGGTGCCGACCGGGATGCCGAGCACCGCGGCTGCCTCGGCGCAGGTGCGGTCGGCGAAGTACACCTCGTACAGCACGGCGCGGTGGCCGCGGCTGAGCGTCTGCAGCGCGCGGGCGACGTACACGGAATCCACCGTCCCCTCGGCGTGGTCGGTCACGCTCCAGGTCCTGGCGTCGGCGTGGGCCTCCTCGACCTCTGCTGGCCGTGCCCGCCTGGCGCGGAGGCGGTCGATCGCGATGTTGTGCGCGACCCGGACCAGCCATCCCCCGATCGAGCCACGTTCCGGGCTCAATGTGTCAGACTTACGCCAAGCCCGCAGCATCGTCTCCTGGATCACGTCCTCGGCCAATTGCGGGTCATATAGCATCCGCCCGACATGGGCGCGCAAACCTGCGGAGTGCTCTGCGTAGAGCGCTCTGAGGAAGGCGTCAGCGTCGCGGTCGTTCTTCGGGCGGCGCTCGCTGTCCGGCACTGTGGTTGCCATGTCCAGGGATTCCTTGTCTCCTCGGGAGCCGCGTCGTAACCGCCGAGGGCGGTGGGGTCGACGCCTGCCGAACGCCGACCCGTCCTGTCTGGTATCCCAGCCTGAGGTCCGCGGCCCGCCGACCACATCCCTGTACTCAGCCAAAAAACCGTGTGCCGGCTCAGCTAGACCCCGGGGCACCCGACGTTCCGATCGGAGGTGAACTAGCTGGATGCACGGCGCCGTAGACCCGGTCATGGCCTTGGCGACGCGCATGGGCGCCGGTGCGATGGGGTCGCGCGCCTGCGCCCGATCCGGAGCAGGCGGCGCATGAGCATCTACCTGCCGCCCGAGCTGATCCCGCTCTTCAAGTACACCCTGGGCGCCGAGTGGGAAAACCTGGACACCGACGCGATGCGCTCCGGCGGCCACGTCCTGGGGGCGGTCGCCAGCCGCATCAGGGACGAGTTGACGGGGGAGATGTCGCTCGCGGTACGCAACGTGCAGCGCGGGATCGAGGGGCAGGCGAACGAGGCGTTCGTCGAGAACATGGCGCCGTACACGGAGCGGGAGCCGCGGTACCTGTACTCCGCGGCGACCCAGTACGAGACGCTGGGGAAGTTTCTCATCGACACCGCCGCACAGGTCGAGTACGTCCAGATAATGATCTTCCTGCAGCTCGCCTTGCTGGCGATCCAGATAGCGTGGGCGTTGGCCAACAGCACGTGGACGCTGGGCGGCAGCATGATCTGGCTGGCGGCGCAGTGGGAGGTCACCCGCGTGCTGGTGACTAACTTCTTGGGTCAGCTGGTCCTGCACATCCTGGCGGCGGAGGTCGTCTCGGTCAGCCTGATGGTCGCGATGGACCAGCTCGCCCAGTTCATCCAGGCGGAGATCCTGCACACCCGTGAGCGCTACGACCCGGCGCTGACGAAGCAGGCGGCGATCGCCGGCGCGATCGCCGGCGCGCTGGCGGTGCCGGCGGCGGGACTGGGGCACTTCGTCGGAATGGCTGGGGGCTGGGGGCTGGGGAAGGTGGCGGCCGCGGTTAAGATCCCGCCGAAGCCGGTCGCGACGGGCGTCGGCGTGCTCGCCAACCTTGGCGCCGCCGGGTTGCACGGGATGTTCACCGGCGCCTTGCTGTCTCACAGCCAGGGGCAGGGGTTCCACTTCCGCCCGGCCGACTTCACCGCCGGGGTGTTCGGCCTCGGCGCGGTGTTGGCGGGTCACAAGCTGCTCGGGTTCGTCAAACCGAGCGAATTGCCGCCAACGGCGAAGATGGTGGAGTTGTCCAAGGGCGGGCCGCCGGCTCTGCCGCCGGGCAAGCCGGGCTCGGAGCCACCGACCGGCGGCTGGGCGGTGCGCGGCCTGGACATGGCGACCGTCGAAGAGCGACCGCGCGGGGCGACCGGGTCGCCGCCGGTGGTGGATCGGCCGGTCGCGGGGCCGCCGGAGAGCCGTTCTGCGACGGTCGACCAGTCGGGCGTCCAATCGCCGGCGCGGGCGGCGGCGAGCGGCGCAGCGGTCGGCGGACCGACCACCGAGCCCTCGACCCGGCCGGGCGTGTCATCTCCGGCAGCGCCGGGGAGCCGAGCCACGCCGGCGGAGGCGCCGACGGCCGGACCGGGGCGTACGGCGGGCGCCGATGCGACCGCGCGCCCACCGGCGACGCCCGCGCCGACCACCGAACCGCAGCGACGGTCGGTGGGCGGGTCGGCGTCGGCGCCGCGTGGGGCGGATCGGCCGGCGGTGACCGCGCCGGAGGCCCAGGCTGCACCGGGAACGCCGACGGCCGAGCCGCAGTCGCGGACGGCTGCCGCGTCTACCGGGCCACTCGAGGCAACAGGGCGCCGCGCGGGGGTCGGCAATGCGAGCGCAGAGCCCGGCGAGCGGCCCGCCGGGCCGGACCGGCCGGTCACCGCCGCGCCGGACCGTCGGGCCGCGCCAGTCCAGGCGTCGGCCGCCGAACCGCAGGCGGTGAAAAGTCGCTCGGTGCTCGCCGATCCGAGCGTGGAGCCGGGGACGCGGGCGGCCGCCCCGGCTGCTGACAGGGGTCGACTGGTCGAGGCGTCGGCCGCTGAACCGCAGCCACGGACGGCGGCCGCGTCGACCGGGGCGCCGAAGGCGACGGGGGACCGCGCGGGGGCTGGCAGTGCGAGCGCAGAGCCCGGGGGGCGTCCGGGCGGGCCGGACCGGCCGGTGACGGCGGTGCCGGAGAGCCGAACGGCGGCAGACCGGCAGGCGGCGGCGGCGCCGGAGGCGGGCGGCCACCGGCCGGTGGTCGAGCACGACGCGGCGTCGGCGGCGTCCTCGGCGACCCTGGTCGGGACGGACGGTACGTACGCGGCGAGTTCCTCCACCGTCGTGAAGGGCGGCCGATCCGCCGACCCGTGGCAGGCGGACCAGGAGCGGATCACCCATGAGTACTCCCACCGAATGCTCGCGGAGGAGCGACGCGCGTCGGAACTGGCGGCCGCGCGACAGGACGCCGACAGCGCGCTCAGTCGCGGCTTCTTCTCCTTCGACGAAGCGCACGACCGGCCGCTGTCCGATGGCGAGGCGGACGCGGTCGCGCACGCGGTGCTGGGCCGGCTCGATCACGAGTTCACCATGGCGATCGGCGACGGTCGCGACCTGGTGGGGTCGAAGAGCCCGGACGTGCTGGGCGAATGGGAGGCGCGGCGGCAGGCGTGGCGCGACGCGCTCCCGGACCTGGTGCGCACGGAGATCTCCCGGCACTACGGCACCGAAGAGATGCGGCAGGCTTTCGACCGTCAGGTGGCCGAGGCCGGTCGCCCGCGGCGCGAGCTGCTGGGTACGGAGGACACCGGTGTCTCGGACTGGGTGCGGGAGCGTGCCTACAAGGACTTCTCCGAGCGGGTGACCTCGGCGTGGCGGCGGCAGACCGGGGGGGTGGTCCCGGATGGCCCGGAGCAGGTGCGGGAGGGCGACCAGTGGAACAAACGCCTGGACGGGGAGGCCGCCAGGATCCCCGATCTGCTGGAGCGTTACCAGCGGCACGAGTTCATCAAGCAGCGGATCGACGCGGAGTTCGACACCGTATGGCGGGAGCGGCAGGAGGTTCGCAAGCAGCTCGGGCTGGAGACCGACTCCTCGCCCTACCTCCCCCATGAGCTGCGGGACGTGCTGGACGACGACGACCCAGGAGGCAAGCCCGCACCTTCTCGCCTTGAAGACTTGCAGCCGAGCCGGCCCCCGGCGTTGAACGAGCGGGCTCTGCGGCCGCTGGCGGAAAACTTCTTCCACAACAGGCTGATCGCCGACTGGCGGGACCGGTTCGGCGGGCGGCCGGACGGCGCGGCCTTCTCCGAGTCGTTCGGTGAGCATCTGAACGGCGTGGCCGACCTGATCGACCACGTCGCGGCGCGTGAGGAGGTCGTGCACGAGGCGTGGACAAGGCTCGATGACGCCTACAGCGGCTGGAGCCTGCGCTTCGACGAGCTGTCGCGGGGGGATTTCGAGCGGGTGCAGGAGGAGTTCCTCGACCAGGTGCGCGGCGACTACGACGTGGCTTACCTCGGTCCGGGCAGCCGGCCGTTGGACGGGTCGGGCAGGGCGTGGCCGGGTGGCCCGGACGCGGAGTTCCGGATGCGGATGGAGGAGCGTGTCGCGGGCCTGCCCGACCGGCTGGACCTGGAGTTCGGCATGGCCGGCGCGGTCCACGACGGTGGCCGCAGGTTCGAGGCGCTGCGCACGGACGCGGCCGTCGAGGTCGGCGAGAAGGTCGTGGCGGACCTCGGGGAGAGGTTCCGCCGGGACTGGGGGACCGCGTACCACGAGGCGCACAAGTCGGACTGGGCGCAGATCGAGGACCTGCGAGGCTGGTTCGAGCGTGAGGCGGCCACCGACGACCGGTTCGCCGCCGGCCGGCAGGACGAGGTACGGGCGCGCAATCCCGAGCTGCCCCAGTCGGTCGTGCGGGAGGGCCTGCTCCGGACATGGCGGTCGCTGCTGGAGCGGAGCGCCGACGCCGGGACCGCCGAGGCCGGGACCGCCGAGGCCGGGAGCACCGCCAGCGCGACCCACCACGAGCCCGAGCCGGCTCCGCCGCCGCCGCCGGACTCCCTGCTGCTGCAGGAGCAGGAACACGCGCCGCTGTCCACACCGGACAGTGTCGGAGCTGTGTCGCCGGAGGCTCGGTACCGGGCGCGGCTGAACCACGAGAGCCAGGTCGCGTCGGAGGTGCGGGACAGCGAGCAGGCGTTCACCCGGGCCGTGGAGGCGTGGCGGACCGGCGGGGGGGAGATGATCTCCGAGGCGGCCGCCGCCGCGGCGCGCGCGGAGTTCGCGCAGCGGGCGCGGACGGCGGCCACCGAGGCGCTCGGCCCGCTGTCGGACGGTGTGACCGGTCCGGAGCTGGGCGCGGCGTGGCAGGACTGGCGGCAGCGCTCGGCGGACCTGCTGGCGGCGGCGCCGGACCTGCTGGCCGACCACGGTAGACAGTCCGCGGCGCTGTCCGCGGTGCAGGACCGGTTCGACGCGGTCGCGGAGGCCTACCACACCGGGCACGACGCCTCGCTGCCGGCAGCGGCGGTCGAGCAGGTCCGGGCCGAGTTCACCCGCGCCGCCGAGCGGGCCTACCGCAGCGGCGGGTGGGAAACGCTGCCGGACCGCATCGAGCCGATGCTGGCGGCCGAGGCCGAACTGCGGCGCGGACTGCAGGCCGCCGCTGATCACCTGCGGCCACCCACCGCGCAGCAGGACACCGGGCAGGACCCGGCCGGCGACCCGGCCGGCGTGCTGGCCCACGCGCGGGCCCGGCTCGAGCAGCAGTTCCAGACGACCTACCGTGCCGAGTTCGGCCGCGGGCTGGGGATCTGGCTGTCCGACCCGGCCACCTCACCGGCGTGGCTGGAGCAGCAGCGTGCTGGCTGGCAGGTAGTGCGGACCGAGCTGATCCTGGCCCAGCGGGCCAGGATCGAGCTGCTGGAGGCCGGTTGGCAGCAGGTCAGCCGGCAGTTCGACACCGCCGCCGCGGACTGGCAGACCAGCCAGCCGGTCGAGCAGCGGCCGTCCGAGCACAGCCTGCTGACCGCCCGCGTCGAGACGCAGGCCACCCTGGCCGGGCTGCACCGGCAGGTCTGGGGCACCGACGGCGCGTTCGACCACGGGCGTCCCGGCCGGCTCGCCACGATCACCTGGCAGCAGGGCCTGCAGTCGCTGGCCGACAGCATCCCCGGCGCCCTGGAGATCCACCGGCGGCTGCAGGGCAGCCTGCAGCAGGCCGACGCCGCCCTGGACGAGAACGTCCAGCAGTGGCAGGCCGGGCACCCGGCGGCCGGCGACCTGTCCGCCGACACCGTGGCGCGGGTCCGCCGGCAGTTCCACCACGAGCTGCGGACGGCGCACGAGCGGACCTGGCGGCACCTGCGCCGCCCGGGTCAGTGGTCGCCCGGCGCGGAGAGCGCCGAGCAGACCTGGGACCGGCAGCAGCGGCAGTTGCTGGCCGGGCTCTCGCAGCGGTTCGCGCAGGAGACCGCGCTGCTGGCCCGGCTGTCCCGGGCCGCGGCCGGCTACCGTCGGCTGGAGCCGGAGGCCGCCGCCGCGATCCCAGCCCAGACCCGCGCCCGGCTGGCCGCCGAGTACCGCGCCGGGGCGCTGGCCGCCCACCTCGCCGACCCGACCGCCTGGCTGGCCGCCGAGCAGGCGCACGAGAACACCTTCGGCGTCAACCTCGCCTGGGCCACCCTGCTGCGCCAACACCAAGACCACGCCGACGTGCCGGCCTCCGACCTGAGCCGGCGGGACTTGCCGTACGTCGAGGTCGCCCAGCAGCTGCGGGTGCGCACCGGTCCGGGCTCGGAGATGACCGTCGCCGCGCTCGTCGACCCGGCCAGCGGGCGGACGTTCCTGGCCGTCGACGAGCGCACCCCCGGCGGCGACGTCGCCCAGTCGGTCACGCCGGTGCCCGGCGTCGACGGCGCGTACCTTCTCCTGCTCGGCCAAGCCGCCACCCTCACCGGTCCAGCCGCCGCGTCCACCGCCCGGCAGCTCGCCCAGCAATGGGCGCTGTCCGGCGGCCAGCGGACCGGTCAACGCGACGGCCGGACGCAGGTCTTCCCCGGCCGGTCCGACAGCGACGCCCGCATCGCCGAAGTCACCGACGCGCTGCCCCGGATCCCCGGGGTCAACCTGCTCGCCGTCCACATCACCCCCGACGGCCACGCCGAGATCGACCGCAGCCGGCTGACCCCCGAAACCGAGCAGATCATCGACCGGGCCGCCGGGCACAGCCACCCGCACCTGACCGCCGAGGAGTTCGCCGCCGCCGCCGTCCAACTACCCGGCTTCGACCCCAGCCTGCCGGTGGTCATCCTCGGCTGCCCCGCCGACAGCGACTTCACCGTCGCGTTCGGACAGAAACTCGCCGACCTCACCGAACCCGCCGCCGGGCAGCACACCACCAGAGAACTCTGGACCGCCCAGCACTACACCTGGCACACCCGCGACGGCCGGCTGCTGGCCACAACACTCGGCCTCACCGCCGACGGCCGGCCACAACTCGACCGGGGCGCCGACGACCACTGGGTACGCCACCGCCTCCACACCACACCCGCCGGCAGCCGGGTCACCCGCACCCAGCACGGCCCCGACCTGATAACCGCGCTCAGGGCCACCAACCCCCAGCTAGACGTCCAGCGCCCACCCGGCCGACTGACCCAGGACCACCGCTGGTCCAGCGACCCCGTGGCCGACTGGGATGACTTCCCGCTGCAGCAGGCGCTGCACGACGCCGCCACCACCGCTGCGGCCGCACCCCCCGCCCAGACCAGAGCCGGGACGGGGCCGAGGTACCGGCTGGGTCGCGGCGGCGACCCCTCGACAGGCGAGTACCTGCCCTCCGAGCAGCATCTCGACTGGCTGGTCGACGGCGGCCTGATCTTCGTGCAGGCCGAGGCCGGCGGCAACTGCTTGTTCGAGGCGATGGCACGCGTGGCCGCGGCCGAGCTCGTCCAGGCGATCAACGCGTTGGTCGACAGTCTCGACCCGGACCTGCGGGACGGGCTCCGCCGCGTCACCGCCGCGGAGCTGGAAACCCCGAGCCTGAACACGATCCGCGTGGTGCGGCAGGCCGCGGCGCGCCTGTTTCTGCGCGACTACGACGAGCACCCGGACCAGTACGCCGTCCTGTGGATACCCGACGCGCCCGGCACGCAGGCGCAGGAGCCCGACCCGCAGGGGTTCGCCGAGCAGATCAGGACCAGCGGCGCGTGGGACACTGCGTACGGCGACCGCGTGCCGGAGATCGCCGCCCGCCTGTTCGGGGTGCAGTTGCGGCTGGTCAACGACGACGGCAGCTCCGCGTCTCTCGGCAACCTGCCCAACAACGAGGAACGCGTGCTGCTGCGGGTGAACAACCCCGCCCGCGGCGCGCATTACCTCGCCACCCGCCCCCGCTCCACCGCCACCGGACCGATCACCGAAGCGACCCCGCTGGACGATGCGATCGAGACCTTTCCCCAGCTCGTCACTGGCTTCCCCACGCTCGACGCTCGCGTCCTAGCAGCCCGCCGCCGCCGTGCCCCGGTGGAGCTGGCCGTGCTCCGCAACCACGTGCAAAGCCTGATCCACTATGTGGACGCCGACCCGGCACTGATCGCGCGCAGACTTGGCGAGCAACCGACCGAGGAGGCCGACCAGCGCCTACGCCTCCAGCTCGTGGCGCTCGGCGACGTGTACGAGCGGCTCAACTCGGAGCTCCCGGCCGCGGAGAGCCTGGGGCGGTACATGCCCTCCGAGCAGCACGTGGATGCACTGGTCCTCCTCGAGCGGATCCCCGTGCCGGCCCCGGCCAGCGGCAACCGCTTCTTCGAGTGGCTGCTGTCCGAGGCCGCGGGCGAGGTCGCCCGGGCGATCAACGCATTCCTCGACGACGACACGGTCGCCGCGGCGCTGCCGGAAGGGCTGCGCCGTGTCACCGCCGAGGAGCTGGCCGCGCCGACCTGGGAGACGTTCGAACTGGTCCGGTTGGCCCTGGCGCACATGTTCCTGCACGACTACAGGCGCGATTCCACGCAGTACGCCTTCCTGTGGAGACCCGCCGCGCTCGGCGCCGAGGCGCGGCCCGACCCGGAGGGGTTCGCCCACGGGATCGAGAC
>Ga0210378_10001314_pt1 | contig 12962 bp, 12 predicted proteins | sample PLM1_60_b1redo_FD_155465 | JGI IMG/M metagenome (GOLD analysis project Ga0210378, IMG submission 155465) | Groundwater sediment microbial communities from an aquifer in East River, Colorado, USA - PLM1_60_b1 redo | ecosystem: Environmental > Terrestrial > Soil > Riparian zone | place: USA: East...
CCCAATCCCAGATCGCCGCCCAACTCGGCATCTCCCAAATGCACGTCTCCCGACTCCTCGCCCGCACCCTCAGCCGGCTCCGGAACGAACTCCTCACCGACGGCTGAACCGGCCGCCCCCCTCAGCGACGCGACCGTCGCCGACCACATCGAACACATCCTCGCCAAGCTCGACGCCCCGGTCCGCGACCTCGCCATCATCCGGGCGCTGCGCCACGGCCTGTACGTGCCGCCCCCACTGTCCGGCATCCGAGACTGAGGAACCGGCCGTGCTAGGGGGCTCCGACGCAGCGGCCGCGGCGGGCGGTACCGTCGCGCCGTGACGACCCGGCAGCTGGTGCTGGTACGGCATGCCAAGGCGACCGCCGAGGGCCGAACGGACGCCAAGCGCGCGCTGGCGGCGCGAGGCCGGGCCGACGCACCGGCGGTGGGCCGGTGGCTGGCGGCGGAGGGCATCGTTCCGGACCGGGCCGTCGTGTCGCCCGCGCGGCGGGCGGCCCAGACCTGGGAGCTCGCGGCGGCCGAGCTGCGGCCGGCGCCGGAGACGGTGGTCGACGACCGCCTCTACACCAACACGGTCGAAGACCTGCTGGCCGTCGTCCGCGAGACGCCGCCAGGGGTCGGCATCGTCGCGCTGGTCGGCCACAACCCGTCCGTCGAGCAGCTCGCGCTGGCTCTGGACGACGGCACCGGCGACGCCGATGCCCGCCAGGAGATGTCGGACAAGTATCCGACGAGCGGTGTGGCGGTCTTCACCCTCGCCGCCGACTGGTCCTCCGTCGCGCCCGGCGGCGGCACGCTTGTCGCCTTCGCCGTCCCCCGCGGCTGACGCGCCGCCGCACGGCTCACCCGATCGACGCCGGCGCGCGGATGGCTGCGGCGATCTCGGCTCCCGTCCGGCGCTCCGATCGTGCTCTCCGAGCTGCTCGGCCCGGTGTGACCGCTCCAGACCTGCACCGCGCTAGTCGACCGATGCCCAGCGATCTTGACGCGGTCCCGGCGGTGGCCCCACGATCGCCGCATGACCAGCAGCGCACCGCCGCCCGGCGGACCGGACACCGTCGTGCTCATCCACGGGCTGTGGATGACCCCGCTGAGCTGGGAGCACTGGGTCGAGCGGTACGCCGCCCGCGGGTACGCCGTGGTGACCCCGGCCTGGCCCCGCATGGACGTGCCGATCGAGGACCTGCGCCGCGACATGTCGGCGGTCGCCGGGCTCGGCGTCACCGAGGTCGTCGACCACTACGACAAGATCATCCGGGGCCTCGACTCCCCGCCGATCATCATGGGCCACTCGTACGGCGGCCTGTTCACCCAGATCCTGCTCGACCGCGGCCTCGGCGCGGCCGGCGTCTCCCTCGCCCCCGCGCCGGTCAAGGGCGTGCTCCGGCTGCCGGCCTCGACGCTGCGGGTCGCCTTCCCGGCGCTGCGCAACCCCGCCAACGTCCGCAAGGCGATGCCGCTCACCGCCGAGCAGTTCCGCTACGCCTTCGGCAACACGCTCAGCGAGGAGGAGTCGCTGGCCGCCTACCACCGCTACGCCGTGCCGGGCCCGGACCGTGTCCTGTTCCAGGCCGGCCTGGCGAACCTCACCCCGCACGCCGCGACCAAGGTCGACTTCGGCAAGGCCGACCGGGCCCCATTGCTGCTGATCGCCGGCGGCAAGGACCACATCTCCCCGCCGGCGCCGATCACAGCGGCGGCCGGCCACTACCGGAAGTCCCCCGCCGCCACCGAGTACAAGGAGTACCCGGACCGGTCGCACTTCACCGTCGGCGAGCCCGGCTGGGAGCAGGTGGCCGACTACGCCCTCGACTGGGCGGCCGCGCAGGCCGCCGGCCGGACCACCCCGGCCGGCTGAACCGGACGGAGAGGAAGCGGCGGACCAGCGCCTCCCGGTCGCCCGTCCGGCACGGCGTCGCTGTCCAGCCATCCACCGGATCCAGGCCGCGGCCCACCGCTAACCGGCCCGGGAACCGGCCGGTCAGGCGGCGGCCGCGGGCGCGGTCGGGATGTCGTCCTTGCGGGCGTTGATGAACACGGTCGTCGTGATCAGGCCGGCGAGGAGCAGCACCGCGCCCCAGAAGAAGGCCACGTGGTAGCCGTGCACGAACGCGTTGAACTGCAGGCGCGGGATGTCCTGCGGCGAGGTCGCGTTCGCGGTCAGGTAGCCGGTGACCGCCGAGGCGTAGAGCGTGTTGAGCAATGCGGTGCCCAGCGAACCGCCCACCTGCTGGGTGGTGTTGAGCAGCGCGCTGGCCACCCCCGCGTCGTGCGACCCCACGCCGACGAGGGCGGTGCTCGAGGCGGGGATGAAGACCGCGGCGAGCCCGACGCTCATCAGGATCTCTGCCGGCAGCACGTGCGAGAGGTAGCTCGTCGTCGTGCTGATCTGGGTGAGGTAGGACATGCCGACGACGGCCATGACGAGGCCGGTCACCATCAGTGGCTTGGGTCCGACCCGTGGCAGGAGCTGGGAGACGACCCCGGCGGTCAGAATGATGCCGATGCTGAACGGCAGGAACGCGAACCCGGACTTCAGCGCGCTGTAGCCCAGCACCGTCTGGAAGTAGAAGGTGAGGAACAGGAACATCGCGAACAGGCCGGCCCCGACGAGCAGGAACGTCAGGAACGAGCCCCCGCGGTTGCGGTCCAGCGCGATCCGCAGCGGCAGCAGCGGGTTCGCCGTGCGCGACTCCCAGGCCACGAAGGCGACGAGTAGTACGACCGCCGCAATCAGCAGGACCACGGTCGTGCCGGCAGTCCAGCCCACGTTCGGCTTGGCCGCCTCGGTGAAGCCGTAGACCAGCGCGACCAGGCCGGCGGTCACCAGCACTGCCCCGGGCACGTCGTAGCGGGTATTGCCGTGCGCGCGGCTCTCCTTCACCACCGGGACCGCGGCGAGTGCGGTGAGCACGGCGATCGGCACGTTGACGCCCAGGCACCAGCGCCACGAGGCGTACTCGGTCAGAACGCCGCCGAGGATCAGCCCGAGGGCTGCGCCACCGCCGGCGATCGCGCCGAAGACGCCGAACGCGCGGGCCCGCTCCTTCGGTTCGGTGAACGTCACCGTGATCAGCGACAGCGCCGCCGGGGCCAGCAGCGCCCCGAAGCCGCCTTGCAGGGCGCGCGCGGCGAACAGCAGGCCGGCGCTGGAAGCGATGCCGCCGAGCGCCGATGCGCCGGCGAAGCCGAGCAGGCCGGTGATGAAGGTCCGCTTGCGGCCGGTGAAGTCGGCGATCCGACCGCCGAGCAGCAACAGGCCGCCGAAGGCGAGCGTGTAGGCGGTCACGACCCATTGCCGGTCGGCGTCGGAGATCCCCAGGTCACGCTGCGCCGAGGGCAGGGCGATGTTCACGATCGACGCGTCCAGCACGACCATCAGCTGGGCAACCCCGATGACGCACAGCGCGAGCCAGCGCTTCGGGTCGTTGGCGGCCATGCCGGACACGCCGGCGCGGTCGGAGCCGCGGCCGAGGGAACGGGTCACTACTTCTCCTGTCGGGTGTGCTGGTGGCCGTCCGGGCCAGCAGCGGGACGAGCACGTCGTCGGCGACGTGCGCGAGGAACGCGTCGTCGACGGGAAGGCCCGTGACGAGCAGCGGAAGAACATGAGCGCCGTCCCGGCGGGACGCGAATGCCCAGCAGCTCACCGGCCTGCCGGGAAAGACGACCGCGCGGGGGTGCGCTGTCTCCCGCGCGGTCGCCCGGATCGGGTGACGAAGGGAGCTTCGCGCGATCGCCGACTGGCGGGCTGTTGGTGCTGCACGCCGTCCACGATCGTGTCCAGGCCCCGCTCATGTCTTCACGGCCAGCGCCCAACTCCACTACCCGCCAGCAGTAATCCGGGAACTCCAGTCAGCGACAGAGGACGACGGCCGCTGGCCGTGATACGCGCCATGGCGTCGCGCGACGCCGTTCTCGTGGTCGGCGACAGCCCCAGCCCGGTCTTCGGCAGCGCAGCGCCTTCGGTTCACAGACGGCGAGGTCACCGTGCAGGAGGGTGGTCCGGTCCGCGCGTCAGACGGTGATGACGACCTTTCCTCGGGCCTGCCCCTGCTCCAGGTACCGGATGGCCTGGGGGGCCTCGGTCAGCGGGTACGTCCTGTCCATGACCGGTGTGATCTTCCCGGCTTCGATGAGCTCCGTGAGGACGATCAGGTCCTCGTGCTTCTCCTTGGAGACGAACATCGTCAGCTTCTGGCCCACGAACCGGGACAGCAGGAGCGCCCGGAGCTGGCGATCGAGGCCTCCGAGCCACCGTCCGCCCCCTTCGCCTCCGACGATGACCAGCGTCCCCTTCGGGGCGAGGGCCCGCCGCAGGCGTGACAACGACGAGTTCCCGCCGATGTCGAGGATCACGTCGTAGCGCTGGTCCCCGGCGGCGAAGTCGTCACGCGTGTAGTCGATGACGTGGTCGGCACCCAGGGAACGAACCATGTCCACCTTCGTGGTGCTGCACACGCCGGTGACCTCAGCCCCGAACGCCTTGGCCAGCTGCACGGCGTAGGTCCCCACGCCTCCCGACGCACCGATGATCAACACCTTCTGGCCCGGCTCGACCCGCCCGTGGTCGCGCAGGCCTTGCAGGGCGGTCAAGCCGGAGATGGCGACCACCGCCGCCTGTTCGAAGGTGAGGTTCGCCGGCTTGGGCGCCAGCTTGTTCTCGGGAGCGCGGGCGTACTCGGCGTAGGCGCCCTTGCCGATGCCGAACACCTCATCGCCAGGCTGGAACCTGGCCACGTCCTTGCCGACCGCCTCCACGACCCCGGCCATGTCACTGCCTGGAACGGGGGTCTTGGGCGCCCGGAGCCCGTAGCCCGCGAGGCGTATCGGGTACGCCAGGCCCGTCATGAGATGCCAGACGCCCCGATCCACGCCGGCCGCATGCACGCGTACCAGCACCTCGTCGTCGGCTGTCTCGGGCTTGTCGATGTCCCGGAGCTCGAGAACATCCGTCGAGCCGTAGGTGTCTTGAACGATCGCCTTCATGCGCTTCTCCTTGCTGAGGGGGCCGGTCCGACCGGCATCGGTGGCGCACTTACGATGTACGCTTACGATGTAAGCTACACCCGCGCGGTAAGCCCGTCCACCCCTGCGGCTTACCTTGTAAGCCCGCCAGGAGGATCCCGATGCTGACAGAGACCGATTCGAACGCCGAGCGGCGAGTCCCCTTGAGCAGGGAGCGGGTGTTGCGCGCCGCCGTCGCCCTTGCCGACCGGAGCGGAATCGAGTCGCTGACCATGCGCAGGCTCGGCCAGGAGCTCGGGGTCGAGGCGATGTCGCTGTACAACCACGTGGCCAACAAGGACGACATCCTCGATGGCATCGTCGACCTGGTCCTGAGCGACATCGACGTGCCTCCGACAGGGACCGACTGGAAGACGGCCATGCGTCAGCGGGCGATCTCGGCGCACGCGGTCCTGCTGGCCCACCCCTGGGCGGCGATGCTCATCATGTCGCGCTTCAACATCGGCCCGGGCATGACGCGCTACCTGGACGCGACGCTCGGACGGCTGCGGGAAGGCGGCTTCTCGATCGAGGGTGCGCTCGATGCCTGGCACACCCTGGACAGCCACCTCTACGGGTTCACGCTTCAGCAGCTCAACCTGCCGTTCGGGGTCGAGGAGACGCAGGTGTCGGCCGACGTCCTCGGCCAACTCCCCGCCGACGAGTTTCCCCACGTCGTCGAGGTCATCACCGAGATCATGCGGTCGGGACGCGAGGAGGACTTCGAGTTCGGGCTCGACCTGATCCTCGACGGTCTCGAGAGGACCCTCGACCAAGGCTGACGCCGTCGCCGACCCCCCACGTCAAAAGGCCCAAGCGGCTGCGTGCAGTACGTCCACGCCACCCTGCGGGCGGCGCTGGAGCATGCCGTCTGTGAAGAACTGGTCGCGCGGAACGTGGCCCGGCTGGTGCAGGTGCCGCGACCCCAGCGGAAATCAGACCCGTCCTGAACGTCTGAGGAGACGCCTCAGAGCAGGTCACCCGCTCCTCGGGTTGAACGGCAGCCAGCCCCAGCGCACCGAGTAGAAGCTATAGCGCTGAACTGCATGGATGGGGCGCGCTCGGCAGGACTCGAACCTGCAACCTCTTGATCCGTAGTCAAGTGCTCTGTCCGTTGAGCTACGAGCGCACGGAGCGGGCGACCGCTCCGACCGGCACAGGATACCCGCACCGGCCGGCCGGAGCGAACGAGGTCCGCGACGACGGGGCCGTCAGGCGCCGCCCTCCTTCAGGGTCACCGTGGTCGGCTTGAAGGACGCGCCGGTCACGTCGACGTTCTGCGACGCGAGCTTGTCGAGGGCCTTCTGCACGTAGTCGTTCGTGTACGCCAGGCCCTCCGGCTGCTTGGTCAGGACGGTCTTGCCCTCAGCGTTCTTGGTCTTCAGGGCGATGTCGACGGTCTTGGTCCAGGACGCCGTGTCGATCAGGCCGATCTTCGCCGTGGACGGCCAGATCAGCTTGTTGATCTCGTTCATCTGCCAGAGCTGGTGGCTGGCTCCGAGCTTGGAGCCCTTGGCCACCACGATGTCCCGGCACTTCTCCGCGTTGTCACGGCAGAAGATCCACCCCTTCATCGCGGCGGTCAGGAACTTGACCGTGGTGTCCTGGTACGCGGTGTCGCTCTCCAGCTTCTCCGTGTTGGCCCAGACCGCGTCCTGCAGCATGGCGGTGCCCACGTCGTTCCAGCTGATCGCGGTGAAGTCCTCGGGCTGGTAGAGCTTGCCGGTCTTCGGGTTCTTCGCCTCCAGCACCTGGGCGTACTCGTTGTACGTCATCGCCTGCGCGGCGTCGATGTCGCCCTTGAGCAGCGCCTGCATGTCGAACTGCTGCTGCACGAGCGTGACGTCCTTGGCCGGGTCGAGACCGGCGCCGGTCATGCCGGCGAACAGCTCGAACTCGTTGCCGAAGCCCCAGTTGCCGACCTTCTTGCCGCGCAGGTCCGCCGGGCCGCCGATGCCGGCGTCCTTGAAGGACACCTGCAGCGTGCCGGAGCGCTGGAAGACCTGCCCGACGTCGGTGATCTGCGCGCCCTGCTCGCGGGACGCCAGCGCCTTCGGCACCCACGCGATCGCGAAGTCCGCCTGCCCCTGGGCGAGCACGGTCTGCGGGACGATGTCCACGCCGCCCTCGAGGATCTGCACGTCCAGGCCCTCGTCCCGGAAGAAGCCCTGGTCGACCGCCGCGAAGTAGCCGGCGAACTGGGCCTGGGTGAACCACTGCAACTGCAGCTTCACCTTGGTCGTGCCGCCGCCCGCGGAGCCGCCGCCGGAGTCGGAGGAGGAGTCGCCCCCGCAGGCGGCCAGCAGGGTCAGGGCGGCGCCGATCGCCACCGCACGGACGGTCCTTCGCATCGGAGCTCTCCTCGGGTCAGGGGTCGGGAGGGTGGGTCGGGAGGGGCGGGTCAGCCTGCCAGGGCGGTGCGCTTCCACGGCATCGCCAGCCGTTCGAGCAGGGTGGCGGCGAGGTAGAAGACGAGGCCGAGCGCGCAGGCGGCCGCGACGTACGCCCAGGCGCGCGGGTAGGCGGTGTTGGAGGCGGCCGAGGTGATGCGGGTGCCGAGTCCATTCTGGACACCCCCGAAGTACTCGGCGACGACCGCGGCGATGACGGCGAGCGACGCGGCCAGCCGCAGGCCGGTGAAGACGAAGGGGAGCGCGTTCGGCACCCGGACCTTGCGGGCGAACTCCCACCCGCTGGCGGCGTAGCTGTCCAGCAGTTCCCGGTGGATCGGCGCGACCTGCCGCAGCCCGCGCAGCGCGTTCACGAAGATCGGGAAGAACACCACCACGGTCACGATCAGCCGGCGGGGCACCGTGCTGGTGGTGGAGAACATGTTGTTGAAGATCGGGGCCAGCGCGATGATCGGCATCGCGTTCACCGCGGCGGCCAGCGGGATCAGCAGCTCGTCGACGATCCAGAAGCGACTGGCGACCAGCGCGGCGAGGATGCCGAGCACGGAGCCCGCGACGAGGCCGACCAGCGCGTTGGAGCCGGTGGCCAGTGCCGCGTCCAGGATGTCGCTGCGGTTCTGGGTGAGCTGGCGCCAGATCGCGGACGGCTTCGGCAGCAGGTACGGCCGGATGCGCTGGACGGTGACGAACGCCTCCCAGGCAGCGAGGAACGCGACGCCGACGGCGAGCGGCGTGAGGATCCGTACGGCCCGGTCCCTCACCGCTCCTCCCCGGCCCCAAAAGCGGCCACGGACGGGGACCGCCGCCCGCGCAGGGCCTCCCGCACCTCCGTGACCTTGGCGAAGAACTCCGGGGCCTCCCGGGTGTCCTCGGTCCGCACGCCGAGGTCGACGTCGACGACCGCGCTCACCCGGCCCGGCCGGGCCGACATCACCACCACCCGCTGGGAGAGGTAGACGGCCTCGGGGATCGAGTGCGTGACGAACGCGACGGTCGCGCCGGTCTCCGCGGCGATCCGGGCCAGCTCGGCCTGCAGCCGCTCCCGGGTCATCTCGTCCAGCGCGCCGAACGGCTCGTCCATCAGCAGCAGCCGCGGCCCGGTGGCGAGCGCGCGGGCGATCGCGACCCGCTGCTGCATGCCGCCGGACAGCTCCCCCGGCCGGTGGTCGGCGAACTCCGGCAGGCCGACCAGCTCGAGCAGCTCCCGGGCCCGGTCCCGCCGACGCCGCCGGTCCCAGCCGCGCAGCTCCAGCGGCAGCTCGATGTTGCGGACGACGGTCCGCCAGTCCATCAGCCCGGACTGCTGGAAGGCGATCCCGTAGTCCTGGTCCAGCCGCGCCTGCCGCGCGGTCTTGCCGTTGACCCGGACGGTCCCCGCGGTCGGCTCGGTGAGGTCGGCGACCAGCCGGAGCAGGGTGCTCTTGCCACAGCCGGACGGGCCGATGAAGGTGACGAACTCGCCCGGGGCAACGGCCAGGTCGACGCCGACCAGCGCGGTGACCTCGCCGGTCCGACCGGCGGCGAACACCTTGTCGACGGCGACCAGCTCGACGGCCGGGGTCCCGTCGTCGATCTTGGCCGAATCGACGTTCTGCGACCGCCCGACGCGTTGATTCAACCAAGATCGGCGGGGGGTGGGGGCCGTCACGAGTGGGCCTCGGCCGGGCGGTATCGGGACAGCAGCAGGTCCACGAGCGCGACCATGCCGGCGACGACGAGGCCGAGCGCGGCGGCGCCGAGGAAGGCGGTGTAGACCTTCGCCGGGTCCGCGGTCGCCTCCCGGGAGTACTCGATCACCAGCCGGCCGATGCCGCCGCGCGTCCCGGTCGAGATCTCCGCGACGATCGCGCCGATCACCGCCGACGCCGCCGCCAGCCGCAGCGCCGGCACCAGGTACGGCACCGACGCCGGCAGCCGCAGCCGCAGCAGCGACTGCCACCAGGACGCCGAGTAGCTGCGCATCAGCTCGACAGCGTGTGCGGACGGCGACTGCAGGCCGCGCAGCGCGCCGACGGCGACCGGGAAGAAGGCCAGGTACGCCGCGATCACCGCCACCGACATCCACGGCTGCCAGGTGGCGTCGCCGATCCGCAGCCGGCCGCCCCAGCCGACGACCAGCGGCGCCAGCGCCACCAGCGGCACGGTCTGGGACAGCACCACGTACGGCAGCAGGCCGCGCTCGGCCAACCGGGACCGCTGCATCAGCACGGCGAGCAGCAGCCCGACGGCGACGCCGAGCACGAGACCGACCATCGCGACCCGGAAGGTGAACCAGACGCCGTCCAGCACCGCGACCGCCACACTGTCCGCGCCCGGCGCCGCCGTCTCCGGCCGACCGAAGCGACGCAGGATCTCCCACACGTGCGGCATCGCCGAGGACGACCTCTACCGCAAGGTGTGCGAGGCGGACGGGGACGTGGGCCCGCTGCTGCACGACTTCGCGACCGCGGCCGACCGGGAGGCGGACGGCGAGAAGGGCTACCGCTGGAGCTACCGGCGCGACTTCGGACCGGTGCGGGTGGTCGTCGTCGACTCGCGCTGCGGCCGGATCCTGGACTCCGACGACCGCGCCATGGTCGGGCCGTCCGAGGCGGCGTGGATCGAGTCGCAAGTGGACGGTGAGATGGACCACCTGCTGGTGGTCACCTCGCTGCCCTGGCTGCTGCCCCGCGCCGTGCACGACCTGGAGTCGTGGGACGAGGCGCTGTGCGACGGCTCCCGCGGGCCGCGGCTGGGCCGCTTCGGCGAGAAGCTGCGCGAGGGTGCCGACCTCGAGCACTGGGCGGCCTTCCGGAAGTCCTTCGACTGGCTGGCCGGGCTGCTCGAGCGGGTCGCCCGGTCCGGCGACGGCCACCGTCCACCTGCGACGGTCTGCGTGCTGTCCGGCGACGTGCACCACCAGTACGTCGCCCGGGCGCACTGGCCGGAGCCGGTGGACAGCAACGTCTACCAGGTGGTCGTCTCGCCGGTGCACCACACCGTGCCGATCAGCCAGCGGATGGTCTTCAAGCTCGGCTGGAGCCGGCTGCTGGAGAAGCTGACCACCACGCTCGGGCGATGGGACAAAGTGCCGCCGCTGCCGCTGTCCTGGTCGAAGATCGCCGGGCCGTTCTTCGGCAACGCGCTCGGGATGCTGGTGCTGGACGGGAGGTCGGCGACCTTCAGCCTGCAGCGGGCGGTCGGCGCGTCGCACCAGGAGGACCGGCTGGAGCCGGTCACCGGGTTCCCGCTGTCCTGACCGTCGCTTGTGGACAGTCCACTCAGGCCGGCCGGAGGGCCGCCTCCGGGCTCATGCTGCCGAGCAGCCGCTCCAGGGCGTACTCCACGTCCTCCCGCCAGGACAGCGTCGTCTTCAGCTCCAGCCGCAGCCGCGGGAAGCGCGGGTGCGGCCGGACGGTCTTGAAGCCGACCGCGAGCAGATGCTCGGCCGGCAGCACGCAGGCCGGCTTCTCCCAGCGCAGGTCGCCGAAAGCCTCGATCGCCCTGATCCCGCGCAGCCGCAGGTCCTTGGCCACGCCCTGCACCAGCATCCGGCCGAGCCCGGCGCCGGCGAACTCGGGCCGGACGAGCGAGGTCATCAGCAGCACGGCGTCCGGGCTGACCGGGCCGGACGGGAAGGCGATCGAGCGCGGCACCCAGGCCGGCGGGGCGAACAGCACGTAGCCGGCGGCGACGCCGTCGGCGTACGCGATCTTGCCGCAGCTGCCCCACTCGAGCAGCACGGTGGAGACCCAGGCCTCCTTCTCGAGCGCGGCGTCACCGGCCTCCTCCGCCCGCTCCCGTTGGACCGGGTCGAGCTCCCAGAAGACGCACCGCCGGCAGCCGCGGGGGACGTCGTCGAGGTTGTCGAGCGTGATGTTCGCGAGCCGTCGGGACACCGGCCGCAACCTCCTCGCCAGCGGGTGCCGTCGATGGTCGTCGGTACGCGGCCGAAACGGAAGGGGTCGACCCGGGCCCTCGGTAGACTCGCCTGGGACTCCGCCGCCCTGCAGAGCCTGGAGGGACCCACCGCATGAGCGGAAAGACGCTCGACCCCTACTCCGGCCGCTACGCCCAGCGCACCCGCGGTCTCGCGGTCTCCGAGATCCGCGCGCTGTTCTCGGTGGCCAACCGGCCGGAGGTGGTCTCGCTCGCCGGCGGCATGCCCTACACGGCCGCGCTGCCGCTGGACGCCGTCGGCGCCATGCTCGGCGAGCTGGTCGCGCACAACGGCGCCGCCGCGTTGCAGTACTGCGCGGGCCAGGGCGACGAGCGGTTGCGCGAGCGGATCTGCGACGTGATGGCGATGGAGGGGATCGCCGGCGCCTCGGCCGACGACGTGGTGATCACGGTCGGCTCGCAGCAGGCGCTCGACCTGGTCAGCCGGATCTTCCTGGACCCCGGCGACGTGGTGCTCGCGGAGGGCCCGTCGTACGTGGGGGCGCTCGGCACCTTCGCCGCGGCCGAGGCGGAGGTCGTGCACGTGCCGATGGACGGCGAGGGGCTGGTGCCGGCCGCGCTGGCGGCGGCGCTCGACGCGCTCGCGGCGGACGGTCGGAAGGCCAAGTTCCTCTACACGGTGCCGAACTTCCACAACCCGGCCGGCGTGACGCTCGCGGTGTCCCGGCGGCCGGAGATCCTCGAGCTGTGCGAGCGGCACGACGTGCTGGTGATCGAGGACAATCCGTACGGGCTGCTCGGTTTCGACGGGCAGACGCTGCCGACGCTGCGCGCGATGGCACCGGAGCGCGTGGTCTACCTCGGGTCGTTCTCGAAGACCTTCGCCTCCGGGGTGCGGGTCGGCTGGGCGTACGCGCCGCCCGCCGTGCGGGAGAAGCTGGTGCTGCTCAGCGAGTCGCAGGTGCTCTGCCCGCCGATGCTGTCGCAGCTCGCGGTGGCCGAATACCTGGACACCCAGCCGTGGAAGGAGCAGATCAAGGTCTTCCGTGAGCTCTACCGGGAGCGGCGGGACGCGATGCTCGACGCGCTGGACGCGCTGATGCCGCCGGGTTGCACCTGGACCCGCCCGGACGGCGGCTTCTACGTCTGGCTCACCCTGCCGGAGGGCCTGGACGCGAAGGTCATGCAGCCGCGCGGGATCCACGAGCGGGTCGCGTACGTGCCGGGCATCGGCTTCTATGCCGACGGGTCCGGACAGCGGGAGCTGAGGTTGTCGTACTGCTACCCGACGCCGGAGCGGATCCGGGAGGGGGTGCGACGGCTGGCCGGAGTGGTCGAGGAGGAGCTCGAGCTGCGGGCGACCTTCCTGCCCGACCCGGTTGCCGCGGCCCGGGCGCGGCGGGAGCGCGGGTCGGCGCCCGGCCCGGAGCTGGCGTGAGCGCGAGGGCTCGCAGCGCGAGCGCGGGAGCGACGGCGGCCGGTCGCCGGGCGCCAGCGCCCGGCGGCCTGGCGTCGGAGCGGGCACAGGTGAGCGCGAGGGCTCGCAGCGCGAGCGCGGGAGCGACGGCGGCCGGTCGCCTGGCGCTGGCGCCCGGCGGCCTGGCGTCGGAGCGGGCACAGGTGAGCGCGGACTCCGTGGGTGAGCTGAGTGTCGTCGTGCTGG
>Ga0210378_10001315_pt1 | contig 12947 bp, 12 predicted proteins | sample PLM1_60_b1redo_FD_155465 | JGI IMG/M metagenome (GOLD analysis project Ga0210378, IMG submission 155465) | Groundwater sediment microbial communities from an aquifer in East River, Colorado, USA - PLM1_60_b1 redo | ecosystem: Environmental > Terrestrial > Soil > Riparian zone | place: USA: East...
GGCTGATCATCCCGATCGTCGGCGCCCGGACGGAAGGCCAGATCAAGGACAACCTCGGCTGCCTCGACTTCGAGCTTTCGAAGGAACAACTCGAGCGGCTGTCAGAAGCGAGCCCTATCCAGCTCGGCTTCCCCCGGAGTTTCCTCGAGTCAGATGGAGTCCGCGGCCTCATCTTCGGCGACACCTACGACCTGATCGACCCCAGCTAAGAGTTACCTTCGGTGACCGAGCCCGAGTCCGAGGCAGTCGCAGACAGGATGCCCAGAGCTACCAGGCTCGGGGTGCTGGCGATCGTCGGTCCTATCACGGCGTTCTCCCTGATGAACGTCGTGGTCAAGATCAGCCATCTCGGGGCGCTTCCGTTCGCCTTCTACCGGCTGTGGTTGGGGGCGGTGCTCATGGTCGTCCTGCTGCGCGTGACCGGCCGGCGGCTTTCCTGGTCGATCCTTCGCCGAGCGGCACCCAGCGGGGTGCTGTTCGGAGCGAACCTGTGCTTCTTCTTCACAGCCTTGAAACTCACCAGCGTGACCGACGTCCTGATCCTTACCGCGCTCCAGCCTGCCCTGACGCTGATGGTCGCGGGCCCCTTGTTCGACGAACAGGTGACGGTGCACGAGTTGGCGTGGACGGCGGTCTCACTGGGGGGAGTCGTGTTGGTCGTCCTGGGGTCCAAAGGAACGCCCGTGTGGAGCTTGGAGGGCGACCTGTGGGCATTGGCGGCCCTTTTCGCGTGGACCACCTACTGGCTCCTTTCCAAGCGCATCCGGAGGGAGGTCCGCGCTCTGGAGTACCTGACGGCCGTGACGTTGACGGCATCGGTTGTCGTCACCCCGGTGGCCTTGCTGTCGGGGCAGAGCTTTGCCGTTCGTTGGCAGGATCTCCTCTGGCTGGTCCTGTTCGTGGCCATTGCGCAGACAGGCCACTCCATGCTCGCCTGGTCGCACGCCCAGGTGGACGTGTCCATCTCGTCCCTGCTCATCCTGGCCGAACCCGTCATCTCCGCCGTCGCCGCCCTGATCTTCCTGGACGAGCCTCTTCCGGCGCTGTCCATCGCCGGCGGGCTGATGGCGGTGCTTGCGCTCGGAATCGTCGTCCACCGGGCTACCCGGACCGCACACGACGAAGCCATAGCTGAGGTCGCTCCCGCCTGACGGACGGCGTGGCAAGGCCCTACGAGTCGAACTCAACGATGATCGCCGAGCGGGGAGTCTGTGGCGGAGCTGACGATCGACGGTTGGCGAAGCCACCCGCAAGTCCTGAGCGGAGGAAGAGGGATTTGAAGATGGAGCATTTCAGCAGGTAGACAGCCCTTTACGGCCATGGGGCAATCTGCCCCATGGGGCATCGTGGCCAGACTTCGCCCCCCCGCCTCCGAGACGGCGACAACCTTCTCCCGGACTAGCTCGTTCCGCCGGTTAGTGGCTCGTCACGCCCTTTAGGAACCGCCAGAGTTCTGCGACCTTCTGGGCCAGCGGCTCCTTGGATGCCGGGATGGACAGGACCGACACCGTTGCCGGGAACCAAGCGTTCGAGGCTCCAAGCAGGATCGTCCGGGTCGTCTGCTTGCATTCGTGGTCAAAGCTCTTCAGGTGTGGGTGCCGTCCCCGACACCGCGGCAGCGAGCCGGCAGCGCTCTCGCCGAAGGCATCCGCCATGCTACGAGCCGGTCGGCCGCAGGTCCGGCACTTCACCATTACCTCCGCCGCTCGACCGGTCACCCCTCGCTCGTAGAGTTCGAGGATCGGCTCGGCACACGGGTCTCCGCGGTGCGAGTAGTGCATCCATGGGAAGTCGTCGAGGTGGCCAGCGGGGCAATCGAGAAGGAGTCGCGCGGGCAGCGCGACTGGAGAACGCCCCCTCGGCTTGCACCCGTGCTCGTACCGGCCTGGTCGGGGCGGTAAGGGTTCGTCTTCAGCTCGAACAGGCCCGTGGAGATCGACCCCAGGTAGCCGCAGGCGGGGCAGCGGAGCCACTGGGGGAACGTGGCGACCGGGACCCCGATCCGCACCGTCGTGCCAGCGCCTTCCCACACAACGCTCATCGTGGCCTTCGGACCCTCCCGGTCCCGGTTCTTCGACCGGGCGGTAGCCCATGCCAGGGCGGGGGCCACCGAGCTAACCGAGCCCTCCCCCGGGCGGTTCCGGGCCACGTTCGTCCTGGAAAGAGACCCGGGTGCCTTCGTCTACGCTGCCGCCTTATGCACCTTGGTCTACCGCTGGCGGGGAACGGAGATCTGCGCTCAGCCCCGCTCAGGAGGCCCTGGCGCAGCTGATGGGGTTCGGCGGGGCTCATCCAGCACTGGGCCCCTCGGCTGCTCGTGGATCGCACCGCTCTTCCCTCGTGCCGGCTCTGCCCGCCATTCGATCGCCTCGGCCCGGTAAGGGAGCCCGATCCAAGACCGGCCCTCGCCGGCCGCTTCGCCTGGTGGGGAAGGACGAGCGGATCCCGGCGCCCAGAGCGACCCGGTTCACCGTGGTGTTCGGCCCCTCCAGGTCCTGGGACTTGGAGGGGGCTCTGGCCCTGGCCGGGGCGTGGGCGGCTCAGCTCACCCGAGGAGCCGACGGCTCGTGGAGGGCGGAGTTCGTGCTGGGTGAGGACCCCCGGGCCTACCACGCCTTCGAGTCGGTCCTTTGGCTCCTGGTAAGGGTCCGGGGCACCGAGGTGATCCACGGGGGCCTGCCGATGGCTTTGGGCCTGGCCGTAGGGGCGGTACGCCGGGCCCGCCGGCACCTCCGACCCGTCTACGTCGTCTCCCCACCCAAAGTTCTGGTCTCCCTGCTGGTGGATGACCTCACCGAGGGCACGGGCGTGGGGGACCTACTGTTCGAGGCGTGGGGAGATCACCAGGACCAAGACTGATCAGACTTGGCGGACCCTGGGGGGTCGGCGCCAGCCAGCCGGATGAAAGAGGATCGACTCTTCCGGTGCCCGATGCGGTCCCAGGGCCACTCGTGGTTGCGGGCAGCGTCCGCTCCTGATCGTGCTGCTCCTCGGCTCAGGAGCAGGCCCAGCCTTGCAACAGAGCTCGGGCCCACCAGGGCGGTCCCGATCGTATTATTCGCAAGCTATTCGGGGCCTCGGTGCTTTCCCTCGAAAAGAGAGGTTCGTGCTCAGAACTGCGAAAAGCGCTCTGTCCAGTAGGTGCCTAGTAGGTGCTGTGTAGGTGCAAGTGTGCGCAGGAGCCGCCTGCCGTGACGTCGGCCAAACGACCGAACTTTCCCGGCGCGGGAAGGACCGTTCCCGTACGCGCGCGAGGGGTAGGTGCCTTCTACGCCCCGAGTTCGTGAAGATGATTGTGAAGGCAGTGTTGGCCGGGACCTGTAAACAATCTGCCGAGAAGCTCAACAGGTTCCTACCGCCGGTGGCGATGGTGAGGTTAGTACTGACTGGAGAGCAATCTGGCGGAGCGGCCTTCGGCCGTTCTACCGACTTGGCTACCGCGGCCGAGCCGCCTATGGAGCTCAAGGCATAGAGTGATCCGGCGATCACCCTACGACGAACGTGCCGAACATTTGCGTCGGGTGGAAGTCGCAATGGAAGAAGTAAGTCCCCGCCAGGAGCGCGTTCACGTTGTACATCGCTGTCGCCACGCCGGTCACAGACGGGCCGGTGAACAGGGTCGTGGTGTCTGCGTTCGTTGCCGGGTTCGCTGAGAAGATGTGGATGTTATGGGTGAGGGAGGAGTCCTGGTTGTCAAAGTTGATCGTGAAAGGCGTGTTCGCCGGGGCTGCCAGGCAGCCGGTGCTGAACTGAACGTTGTGGGCCGTGATCTGAATGGTTGTGCCGCTGGGAGCGCAGCTGGCCGCCCCGCCACTGGAACTCCCCCCGCCTGAAGCCTCCCCACCGCCCGAGCCCGGGACCGCCGCGGCCGGCGGGACTGTTTCCGCCTCACCGCCGGATGAGGTGAGCGCCGCCCAGATGCCGCTCGCCATGCCTCCCACAATCAGGACCGAGACCAGCGCCCACACCAGAGCCATCTTTCGGGGCTTGGCCCAGATCAGACCGAGGGTAAAGACGCCAACCGGGATGCCTCCCACCAGGGCCAGCACCACCCAGTCCGACGAGATCAATCCGAGCATCCGCTGGAAGGATAACGGCCCGTGCTCGGGTCCGCGGGTCCGAGGTCTCTTTCCCAGGCCTTCGATCAGAGAGTGGGAAAGGGCAGGCCGGGGAAGCTCGCCTTGCGGCGAAGGCCGCCGCGATCGAATCCTGCCGGGAATCGTTGAACCGTTCCCGGAACGGCGCGAGCCTCGCCGAGGCGCAAGCGGCCTCGGCGTACTGGTCGGCCCCAAACCCGCGTCGGGATGGGCCTAGGGTCAGGCTGGAGTCAGCGGCCCGAGCAAGAGGCCGCCCGATACAGCCAGCGCTACAGCGGCGATAACGAGCGACATCGTCACTCCACTGACCTGAGCCTGCAAGCGAATGGTCACTGCTACGTTGCCCTCTACTGCCGCCATGCGACGAGCGGCGATCCGCTCGGCCACGCCGTCACTCGCTTCGAGTACCTCGAACAGGTCGGCCAGCAGCACGTCCCAAGACAGAGATTCTTGTGGTTGCAGCTGTCGGACGGCTTCTGACGACCGCTGCTACTTCACGTTTGAGGTCCGGTGAATGTCGGATACTCCTCCCGTCTGCAATCCTTAAGCGGTCCAGGTGCCAGGATCCCTGGGCTCACCCCTCCGCTCGGTAGTTCGGCTCGTCGACTTGGCTGCTCCGCGAGTTCTTCGCCTCCAGACGCCCGCGCCGCTTGCGCCAAGGGAGAGCGACTCTCATAGGCTCCGGGAAGCTGAGCCGGTTACCCTGTAGGGGACCGTGGTCGAATGGATGCTCGCAGCGTTGGGAATACCTAGGGCATCCCACAGGAGCCTCGGGGGGACGTTCGAGGTCGGGCCCCGGTCCCGACCGAGGAGTCCCGCTCGGCCAGGAGGACTCGGAGCAGCTCCTCCTCGTCCACCACGGCGGCACCAACGCACCGGTCGGCGGCGCCGTACGTCAGGTAGATGTCCCCGGTCGGCAGCCGGACCGCTCCCTGGACGAACACGACGTTGTCGACGTCGCCGAGCCGCTCCCACTCGAGCTCGGGCGCGAGTATCGGGTGGGGCAATCTGGCGATGAGCCTCGCCGTGGTCGGGTCGAGGAGGGCGACGTTGGCGGTGTAGGAGCCGTCAGCCATCCGTTCGTGGAAGAAGAGCAGCAGGCCGGCCGCGGTCGGAATGGGCGGAGGCCCCGCCCCCACTGCCTGGGCACCCGGGGCGGGAGAAAGGATGCTGTGTCGCTCCAGGTGCCGAACGTAAGCCTCCCAGTACCCGGGCGGGGGGTCGAGCAGCGCCTCGAGATCATCGAACACCGCCACCTGGATGTCTGGGTGGATGCGGTGGATCAGCGCCACCCGACCGTCGGTGAGGTTGAAGATGACCCCGTTCTTGTCGGGGTGTCCGGCCGGGTAGAGCACTCGCCCGGAGTTCTCGTTCAGGCGGAACCGCCCGCGGTCGTAGATCAGGCGGTGGACGCCGATCCGCCACGGGTGACCCGACTCGGGAAGGTCCGTGTAGGTCATCAGGACGTGCTCGGCCCCTCGGCTCTCGACCACCTGTACCCGAGGGTCCTCGACGGAGTGGACGCCCCCGGCGGAGGCGGCCATCAGCACCTGCTGGTACTCGTAGCGAAGGCCGTCCTCGGAGGTGAGCACCAGGACGTCGGACACGTAGTCCAGGAAACGCGGACCGGGGCCCGGGTTGCGCCGGTACCCGTCCCGCACGCCCCGGGCGAAGAGGTGGAACCGGCCGTCATGGTGGATCAGGCTGGCGTTGAAGATCGGCCCGTACCCCTCGACCGAGCCGGCCGTCACGATAGGGGTGGGGCTCAGCCGCCGGGCGGTGATTGTCGTCTGCATGGTCGGGCTCTCGCGGGCCGCATGATACCGGTCGGTTTCCCCGATCGGTGGATCCTCAACGAAAAGCCTCGGCGCGGCGCCCGCCACCCTGAAGGATGCCGGAGTTGAAAGTGGGGGATCGTGGGGTATGGTCGGTTCCGCCGCTTCCTGCACCGAGCCTGGGGCCGCCACCGAGGACCGCACCTTGTATCGTTGGTGCCGGGCCGTCGTTGCCCGGTCGCGAGATCGTGGGCGGTTTGTTGGCGACCGCGACCGACGCGGTGCCTCACACACGACCCCCACTGGAGCGATCAAGATGCCGTCTAGCCTCACCTCATCGAAAGAGCGCTCTCGCAGGCGTGCAGAACCGAGGCCGCAAACTGTCGCGCTGATCGGGACCTACGTACCGCGCCGGTGCGGGATCGCCACTTTCACCGCGGACCTCGCTAGCGCTCTGACCACGGCCGGCGACACACGTGTGCGCGTCGTGGCCGTCAACGACCGTGCGGCCGGCTATCCGTACCCCGACGAGGTCGCCTTCGAGATCGACCAGAACCGCCTCCAGGACTACCGCCTGGCCGCTGACTTCCTGAACGCAGCCGGGGTGGACGTCGTCTGCCTGCAGCACGAGTTCGGCATCTTCGGGGGCAGGGACGGCGTCAACGTGCTGGGGTTGGTCGACCACCTGCGGATGCCGATCGTGACCGCGATCCACGCCATCCCGATGGAGCCGACCGCTTCCCAGCGCGACATCCTCCACGGACTGGCGAACGTTTCGGACCGGTTGGTGACGCTCTCGGCCACCGGCCGGCGCCTCATGATCGAGGACTTCGACGTGGCGGCCGGCCGGGTCGATGTCATCCCACACGGCATCCCCGATCTCCCCTTCATCGACCCGAACTTCCACAAGGACCGGTTCGGAGTCGAGGGGAAGAAGGTCGTCCTGACCTTCGGGCTGCTGTCGCCGGGCAAGGGCATCGAACACATGATCCAGGCGATGCCGGCGATCCTGGAGCGCCACCCGGACACCATCTACATCGTCCTCGGTGCGACCCACCCAAACGTGCGACGCAGCGCGGGCGAGTCCTACCGCCTCAGCTTGCAGCGCCTCGCGCGCGACCTCCAGGTGGACGACCAGGTTGTCTTCCACGACCGCTTCGTGGACCCTGACACCCTCTCGCAGTACATCGGCGCGGCCGACGTCTACGTGACGCCCTACGCGCACGAGGACCAGATCGTGTCGGGCACGCTCACCTACGCGATGGGGGCCGGCAAGGCGGTCGTGTCCACGCCCTACCGCCACGCCCGCGAGATGCTCTCCGACGGGCGCGGGCGGCTCGTGCCCTTCGCCGATCCGGACGGGCTCGCCGAGGCGATCGTCGGGATGCTCGACGACGACACCGAGCGCGCGGAGGCGCGCAAGCGCGCCTACACCTTCACCCGGGAGATGACCTGGGATCGGGTGGCGGCCAGCTACCTGGAGCTGTTCAGGACCGTGACCCGGGAGCGCCGGCGCCGTCCGCGCCTGGCCTCCCAACGCCCGGCCGTGTCCGCCCGCGCCGTCGCGCTGCCGGACGTGAACCTGGACCACCTGAAGCGCATGACCGACGACACTGGGGTGCTCCAGCATGCAAAGTACATCGTGCCCGATCGCCGCCACGGCTACTGCACCGACGACAACGCACGGGGGCTGATCGTGGTCATGCTCGCGCGGTCCTTCGTGACCGACGATCCGGGGATCGACGACCTTGTGATCCGCTACCTCTCCTTCGTCGGCCACGCCCTCGGCCCGAACGGCTTCCGGAATTTTCTGAGCTACGAGCGCCGGTGGACCGAGGACGCCGGTTCCGCGGACTGCCAGGGACGTGCCATCTGGGCCCTCGGCGTCACCGCAGCCCAGGCGGAGGACGAGCGTCTCCGGCAGCTCGCGGCGACGCTGTTCAGCAACGCGCTGCCCGTGCTCGAGCCGATCAACCACCTCCGGCCGATCGCGTTCGCGCTGTTCGGCCTCGACGCGTACCTGGGGCGGTTCACTGGCGACAGCGACGCGAAGCGGATGCGGCAGTTGCTGGCTGACCGGCTGGCGGAGGTCTGGGTTCATGCCGCACGTGAAGACTGGCCGTGGCCGGAGGACGCGCTGACCTGGGGGAACGCGAGCCTCCCGCACGCGCTCCTGCTAGCCGGGGCGGCTCTGGAGCGCGCGGACCTGGTGGAAGCGGCCCTCGCGTCGCTCCGGTGGTTGCTCGGCGTCCAGACGATCGACGCGCGGTTCGCCCCGATCGGCAACGAGGGCTGGTACCGAAGCGGCGGCCCGAAGGCCCGGTTCGACCAGCAGCCCATCGAGGCCGACGTGACCGTCGCCGCCTGCGCCGCAGCCTTCGAGGCGACCGGCGACCCCTACTGGCTCGACGAGGCGATGCTCGCCCTCCGATGGTTCCTCGGCGACAACGACCTCGGCCTGCCTCTGTACGACCCGCGGACCGGCGGGTGCAGCGATGGGTTGGGCCCCCACGGGACGAACGAGAACCAGGGAGCCGAATCCACCTTGGCCTGGTTGTCGGCCCTGCTCCGGTCCCAGGAGTTGCAGATCGCCGGCGCGTTCGGCTGGACCCGAGACGGCCAGGCGCTCCCCGCCGCGCTCGTTGCCCGGCGCCCCACCGGGGACGCGTCCGCCGCCGTCGGTGGCTCGCACCGCGCTTCCTGACCGGAAGGGCCAGACTGTGGTTCGGACGCCGAACGGGCATGCGGTACTGGGAGACCTTCGATCCTCATCCGGGCAACCCGATCATCACGGTCGAGGACATCCTGTGGGGCCCAGAAACTCGATCAGGCGGCTGCGTCGAGTCGTGGCGAGCCGGTGCCCCCGGGTCGATCCGCCGCCAACCTCGGCATCGTCGAAGTCTGTCCACCAGCCCATTGCGATGCGAGCCGGCCAGTAGTTAACCCCCAGCCGAAAACGTTCGCTCCGGTCCGGCGGTCCAGGGTCAGCGGACATTGCTTCCTTCGGCTCGTCTTGTCCGGTGGTGCCCCACGACGCAGTGATAGACGGCCAGGTACTCGTCGACCATCCGGTTCGCGTCGAAGCGAACCTCGACCGACGTGCGCACCGCCATCCGGTCCATGCCGCCCGAGGCGTGGACGGCTGCGACGGCCTCATCGACGGAGCCCACCAGGAAGCCGCTCTCACCATCGCGGACGATCTCGGGCATCGACCCTCGCGGGTGGGCGATCACCGGCGTCCCGCAGGCCATCGCCTCGACGACACTGAAACCGAACGGCTCGTCGAAGTTGATGAGGTGCAAGAGTGCCCGGGCACCACCGAGCAGCTCCCCGCGCGTTTCGGGACCCACTGGGCCGATGTACCTGACTCGCTCTCCATCCACCCGTGGTTTCACGAACCGGTCGAAGTAATCATCGTCCTGGATGATCCCGGCGATTGTCAGCGGCATGCCAGCTCGCTCGGCCACCTCGATGGCTTCGGCGGTTCCCTTGTCCGGATGGATCCTCCCGAAGAACAGCAAGTAGTCGCCCGGCCCCGGACGCACCGCAAACTCCTGCATGTCGATGCCATGGTGAATTGTGGCCACGTAGTCGAGCTTCTCGTGCCGGTCTGCCTGGCTGATCGCCACGTAGTAGCCGCGCTCGTTGTACTTCTCGTACACAGGCACGATTCGCTCAGACGAGAATCCGTGAATGGTGGTAACGACCGGGGTACTGACCAGGCCGCTGTAGGTGAGCGGCAAGAAATCGAAGCTGTTGTGGATCACATCGAACTCTTCGGCTCGCTCGAAAACCGCCGAGATGTGTAAGCCCTCCCAGGCCTTCCGGTGCAACCCTGGATCTTCGGAGTATCCTGTCGGCGCGGTCCCCACCAAACGCGCCCCGGTGATCGAGTCGGCCGTGGCAAACAGGGTGACGTCGACTCCCCGGCTGACCAGCCCCTCGGTCAAGAGGGACACGAACTGCTCCCATGGCCCGTAGTGACGCGGGGGCACCCGCCACGATATCGGGGCAAGCATCGCCACCCGGAGCGGGTTGGTTACGAGGGCCGGAGATGACATCACACGGCGAGAGTAACTCCCCCACCCTCGACTGGCAGGGCGCAGCGGCCGCCGAGAACGAGGGTCCAGGGTGGCCCGTGCATGCCCCTTCCCGGGCGGCCCCAAGGAAGCACGACCAACGACGGCTGCCTGGCTGAGGAACGAAGGATGGTTCGAGGACGAGTGCGAGGTTGGCGATCTCGGCGCGGGCTTGCCACGAAACCATCGAGTCCGGGCATGCTTCCTCCCTTGGGCGACTCGGGATGCGTGTACTCTCGGCGCCTCGAACTTGCAAGAGTGACAAATGCGTGCCGGCGGGGTGCTCGATGATATCTGGGTGTGGAACGGCTCGGTTTGGGGCGACCGCAACTCGACGACCTGCGAGAACGGAAGGCAATGGGTCCGACCAGGCCCGCCTAACGCGCTGGACTCGAAGCCACTTGGAGGCGCCGGGCTGACTAATAGTGGCTGTTGTGGTGAGAGCTCCCCGTCGGCCAGCAGCCGGTCGATCAGGGCACTTTCGGCCAGGCGCTCACCAGCACGTGCTCCATTCTGTTCGGCCGTGACGAAAGCGTATTCTTGGCACGTGCCGAATTACCGGATGGTCATGCCTCGAATCGGCAACCGCCTCACGCTTGACGCCTGCCGCGCCGAGGCGATGGCCATGGCCCGCAAAGAGGGCATCCGAGGCGATCCCGAAGTCGAGAGCTACGATGGCTGGCACAGTTCAAATGGGCCGCTGTCCAACCCGCAGGGCTACATCTTCAGCTGGAACGTGGACGAGGGACACGCCGGGGAAGTCGTGGCTCTCCTCGACGACACAAGCCGTCATGAGCCGCTTGATTCTCTGAGCTTCCGGACTCTGTTGTAGACGGTTGCTCGGACGGTTCCCAACGCGTCTGCGATGGCGTCCTTTGGCACGCTCTCTCTGCCCTGACCCAGCAATCGGGCCTGCTCCGCCTCATCCTCCGCGAGCAGGGCCGCGTTCGCATGCCACGTACGAGCTACTCTGCCGATGAAGGCCTGCGACTCCGGGTCCCGGTACTGGGCGATGCCGTCCTCCGGCGAGGGTGGGCTAGGCCGTCGGAGAGCGTCGGCACTGGCAAGGGAGGTACAGGAAGGGTGATCTCATCGTCGTCAATCCGGCGCGAGTGGGCGGGCCGCCCCGGGAGGCTCGCCCTCAACCAGTTCTGCGGGCCCGGTGCGCTGGTACGACATAGACGCGAGACCCTCGGCGGCCGGTGTCGCATCTGCATCATCATCTGGGGACAAACTCTAGCGCCCCGTTGGCCCGATCAAAGAACCGGGTATCGTCGCGCCAACTGGCCGCTACAGCAAGCGCGCCAGACCTTCCGCCACGTCGATCCACGCTTCAGCGGCGAGATCCTCGGCCTCCCTGGGCTCCTGGGCTTGCAGATACCGGAGGACCGACCGGTGAAGGTCGCGATACATCTCGGCGACCGCCCACTGCGCTCCAGTGCGGGCCGCCGCGAGCACCGTCTCGAACGGCTCTCCGAGTGCCATGATTTCTAGGGGAACTATCGGCGGAGGCCGGCGACGGAGGAAGCGGCGGAGATCCTCTGAAATCCTTGGTGAGGCCCTATCCTTCCCGGCTCGACCCGCTGTGACCCAAACCGAGTAAGGTGACGGTGAGGAAACGGTGGTTGGGGCCTACGTCTTGATCCAAACCCGCGTCGGTATGGGGCCTGCGGTCACGCGGGACGTGGGCCGGATCGAAGGGGTCACCTCCTCCCAAGAGATCACCGGCCCCTATGACGTCATCGCCTCCGCTGAAGCGCCAACATTGGATGAGATGGGGCGGCTGGTAGCGACCCACATTCACGCCGTGGAGGGCGTCACCCGTACGATCACCTGCTTCCGAGCGCAGTCCGAGTGAGGGACGCTCGATCCCTCGCTAGACCCTAAGGGCCCCCGAGACGCCCGTCTGCGCCCGGTCTGCTCCTTTCGACCAGAGGCCGCATGAAGGACGGCAAGGGACAGTCCACTCCGATCCGGGGTTCCCGCAAGAGAGACCCCGGCCGGGCGAGGGTCCAGCCGGGGTCCAGTGCCAGACCCACCTTGCTCCGGCGGCTACCGTTGGTCCCGGATCGTCCGCGCTGGACAGCCGGCACCGGTGCCTAGGGGGTAATCTGGCAGGCGAGGAGTGCGCGCGGATGGACCATATCTCATGCTGAGTCCGGACCCCGACGAGCCCCTAGGTGACGCCTTCACCCGGCCTCTTCGCGACCTTCGCGTTTCCGTCACGGACCGATGCAATTTCCGCTGTGTGTACTGCATGCCCAAGGAAGTGTTCGGCCGCGACTTCCAGTTTCTGGGGAGAGAGGAGTTGCTGACGTTCGAGGAGGTTGCTCGGCTCGCCCGTATTTTCGTGGCCCATGGTGTGCAGAAGATCCGCCTTACCGGAGGCGAGCCGCTCGTACGACGGAACGTCGAGCGCCTGGTCGAGCTGCTTGCGAGGATCGAGGGACTCAGCGACCTGACGATGACGACCAACGGCGCCCTGCTCGCGTCCAAGGCGCGATCTCTACGGGAGGCCGGCCTTCGGCGGATCACCGTCAGTCTCGATTCGCTGGACGAGGACGTCTTCAAGGCGATGAACGACGTCGGCTTCCCGGTCCGCCGGGTGCTCGAGGGCATCGAAGCCGCCGCCACGGCTGGGCTCAGTCCGGTGAAGGTGAACATGGTGGTCAAGCGAGGCGTGAACGACCGAAGCGTCCTCGACATGGCAAACCACTTCCGTGGGACGGGCTCCGTCCTCCGGTTCATCGAGTACATGGACGTGGGAACGACGAACGGCTGGCGGATGCAGGACGTGGTTCCCGCTGCCGAGATCGTGCGATCGATTGACGCCGTCTGGCCTCTTGAGCCCCTCGGCCCGAACTACCACGGCGAGGTGGCGCGTCGCTACTGCTATCGCGATGGTGCCGGGGAGATCGGGATGATCGCTTCCGTCACGCAGCCATTCTGCCGCACCTGTACCCGCGCCCGGCTCTCTGCGGACGGCCAGTTGTACA